>SMUZ01001438.1_pt1 | contig 10639 bp, 12 predicted proteins | sample 2456421 | NCBI WGS metagenome assembly SMUZ01 (sample SAMN11095932, study PRJNA526329) | marine sediment metagenome | biome: Marine sediment; feature: Surficial sediment; material: Deep marine sediment; isolation source: Hadal surficial sediment | place: Pacific Ocean | collected 2014-11 | depth... | reverse complement strand
CTGATCCGCGAAGCGTTGCGGCAGGTCCGGGATCGCTAGCAACGCGACAGGCGAAGGATGATGAGCGAAGAAGCACGTGTAGTGGCCGGCGCAAGCGTCGCAGAGGACGAAGTCTTTGACCGTGCGGTGCGGCCGAAGCGTCTGGACGAGTACATCGGCCAGACCAGTGTCAAGCGCCAGATGGAGATCTTCATCACGGCCGCGCGCAATCGCGGCGAGGCGTTGGATCATACGCTGATCTTCGGCCCCCCGGGACTGGGCAAGACGACGCTGGCGCACATCATCGCAAACGAGCTCGACGTGAATCTTCGCCAGACGTCCGGGCCGGTGCTCGAGCGTCCCGGGGATCTGGCCGCGATACTGACAAACCTGGAACCGAACGATGTCCTCTTTATCGATGAGATCCATCGCCTGAGTCCGATTGTCGAGGAGGTGCTTTACCCGGCGCTGGAAGATTTTCATCTGGACATCATGATCGGTGAAGGGCCGGGTGCACGGTCGATCAGGCTCGACTTGCGGCCGTTCACGCTGGTCGGCGCCACGACGCGTGCCGGCCTGTTGACCTCCCCGTTGCGGGATCGCTTCGGCATCGTTCAGCGTCTGGAGTTCTACGATGCCGAGGAGCTGGCCCAGATCGTTGCCCGGACGGCATCGATACTCGGTCTGCCGGCCGATGAGCGCGGCATCAAGGAGATAGCGAGCCGCTCTCGTGGTACGCCGAGAATTGCCAACCGGCTGCTCCGGCGAGTACGTGACTATGCCGAGGTAAAGGCCGATGGCCGCATCAGCGAAGACGTCGCCCGAGCGGCGATGGATCTGCTCCAGGTAGACCCGCATGGTTTCGATAGCATGGACCGCAAGCTCCTGTTGACCGTCATCGAGAAGTTTCAAGGCGGGCCGGTCGGCATCGACAATCTGGCCGCGGCTATCGGTGAGGAGCGCGGCACGCTCGAAGACGTCGTCGAACCGTTCCTGATACAAGAAGGGTTTTTGCAGCGCACGGCACGGGGCCGGATTGCGACCCCGAACGCCTATCAACACCTCGACATCGCTCTACCGAAGTCCTCGAAGGCATCGGATGGACCGGGCCTGTTTGACTGACGCCGGAGGGTGCGATGAGCCGATTCGTTCTCCCGGTTCGGGTGTATTTAGAGGATACCGATGCGCAGGGTGTGGTTTACAACGCGAGTTATTTCCGCTACTTGGAGCGGGCGCGAACCGAATGGCTGCGTGCCCACGGGGTCGAACACAATCGCGTCCGTGAACAGGAAGGCGTGATATTCGTGTTGGTGGGCACCGAAGTAAGATTCACTCGGCCGGCCAGGTTGGATGACATGTTGTATGTCACCGCGGAGCTCTCGAAGCTGAAGGGAGCCCGAGTCATTCTCGATCAGACCGTTCACCGGGGGTCTCCTGACGGCGAGCTGGTGTGTCGCGGGGTCGCGGAGGTCGCGTGCCTGGACCCCGAGCAACTGAGGCCCCGGCGCGTGCCGGCGGTCCTCGTGAACGCGCTAAGACAATGAATGCCGATCTGTCCCTTCTCTCTCTGGTATGGAACGCGAGTCTGGTCGTACAGCTTGTGTTGTTGCTGCTGCTGTTCGCCTCTATCGCGTCGTGGGCGGTCATCATCGAGAAGAGCCGGATGCTGAAAAAGTCCGTGGCTGCGGCCGATGACTTCGAGTCGCGTTTCTGGTCCGGTGGAAGCATGGCGGCGATGTATCGTGATATCGCCGCTGGCAGCGACCCGCAGCAGGGCATGGCGGGAATCTTCGAATCCGGCTTCTCCGAATTCGGCCGGTTGAAAAAACAACGCGGGATGAGCGGCGATCAGATGCTCGAGGGCGCGCGTCGCTCGATGCGTGTGTCGCAGTTACGAGAGGTAGACCGGCTGGAAGATAACCTGGCTTTTCTGGCGACGGTCGGTTCAACGAGCCCGTATGTCGGGCTGTTTGGTACCGTCTGGGGCATCATGAATTCTTTTCAGGCACTGGCGAATGTGCAAAGCGCGACGCTGGCTCTGGTGGCACCCGGAATAGCGGAAGCATTGATCGCTACGGCGATGGGCTTATTCGCGGCCATCCCGGCTGTGATCGCGTTCAACCGCTATGCCGATATGCTGGGGCGCCTGGAAGTTCGATTCGATACGTTCACGGAGGAATTTTCTGCGATCCTGCTACGTCATGCCGCAGAGGCCGAAGGAGCTGCCGAGTGAGCCGCGCACGTCATAGTCGACTGATGAGCGAGATAAACGTCGTGCCCTACATCGACGTGATGCTCGTGCTGTTGATTATTTTTATGATCACGGCACCCCTGTTGACCCAGGGAATCAAGGTGGACCTGCCGAATGCGGCAGCCGACCCGCTGGATCCCGAGCTGCTGCGGGACAACGAGCCGTTAGTCCTGAGCATCGATCGGGACGGACATCTCTATCTCAATATCGGGGACGATCAAGAGTCGCCCATCGACGAGCGTACGGTCCTCGCCAGAACTGCGGCAGTGCTCCGAAGGAACGCTCAGACGCCGATACTGGTCAAAGCGGACGAGGCAGTGCCGTATGGTCGCGTGGTCACCGGTATGGTCTTGCTGCAGCAGGCTGGTGCCGAGAAAATCGGTTTTATCACGGATCCGGTGGAAACCTTCCGTCGGGTACCCTGAGGAGACGCAACGAGCGACGTTATGGGTTCGTATCTGCGAGAACACACGGGCGCTGTCATGCTGTCTACCGGACTGCATGTCGTCGTGGCGTTGGTGCTGACGCTGGGCGTGGGTCTATCGGGCCGGCCGCAGTATCCAGCGCCGGGGCAACAGGTGGCTATCGAAGCGACGATCGTGGATGAGGCGATGATCCAGCGGGAGATGGCGCGACTCGAGGAGCTGGAGCAGGCCGAGATACTCCGCCAGCAGGAAGACGAACGGGTCGCGCGCGAGCAAGCGGACGCGGCGCGCCGGCAGCTCGAAGAAGAGCAGCGGAGGCTCGAGGGCGCGCGGCAGGAGCGTGAGCGGGCGACCCGGCTGGAAGAACAGCGCCTGGCCGATCTTCGGCAGCAACGTGAAGATCAGGAGCGCCTGCGGGCCGAAGAGGAAGTACGACTGGCTAAAGAGCGGGAGGCGGAGGCGCAACGCCAGCGCGAAGAACAGGAACGACTGGTTCGGGAGGCGGAAGAACAACGCCGCAGAGCCGAGTCGGAGGCTGAGTTGCAACGGGTGCTGGCGGTAGAAGATGAGCGCCGCCGCGCCGAGCAATCCGGCCAGCTTGACCAGTACATTCGTCTCATCGTGAATCGCATCGAGCAGAACTGGATCCGTCCGGCGACCGCACAACCAGGTTTGGAATGTGAGGTGCGGGTGATGCAGATACCGAGCGGTGATATCGTGGACGTCCGCGTCGATCGCTGTAACGGTGATGACGCGGTAATTCGCTCAATCGAGGCGGCGGTACTCAGATCGTCGCCGTTGCCGAGGCCGCCCGTCCCTTCGTTGTTCGAGCGCACCCTCAACGTTGTTTTCGCGCCGGACGCGTAGAGGTCATGCCCGCTGTGAGAAGGATTGTGTTTAGAGCTTTGCGCAAATGGAGGGTCGTGGCCTGTGTGTTCGCCGGCGTGTCTGTTTACTCCGGTGCCAACGCGCAGTTGCGTATCGAGATCACGCGCGGTGTCGACCGGCCCATCCCGATGGCCATCGTGCCGTTCGGTTGGGAAGGGCCCGGCGGAGAGGCGCCCTTCGACCTCACCGGCCTGATCTCGACCGATCTGCGTCAGAGTGGGCGCTTCGATCCGCTCGAGGATCGCGACATGGTGTCGCGGCCCACGCAGCCGGTCGACGTAGTTTTCCAGGACTGGCGGATTCTGGAGGTGGACGTACTGGTCATCGGCCGAGTGCTGTCGATGGGGCCGGATCAATACGCCGTGAGTTTTCAGTTGTTCGACGTGCTGCGCGGCGAGCAACTCTTGGGATATCGGCTGACATCCACGGGCGAGGAGCTCCGGGTGACCGGTCACCGCATCGCCGACATGATCTTCGAGGCCCTGACCGGTATCCCCGGCGTGTTCAGTACGCGTATTGCCTACGTGAGCCAGGAGGGCGAGGGCGACAATATCCGTTATCGGCTGATCGTCTCCGATGTCGATGGCGCTAATCAACAAATCATCGCGGATTCTCCTGAGCCACTGATGTCGCCAGCCTGGTCGCCCGACAGCCGCAAGCTCGCCTACGTGTCATTCGAGGGGGACCAGTCTGCGATCTATATACAGACACTCCGGACCGGGGTCCGGGACAAGGTGTCGGCGCGCGCCGGCATTAACGGCGCGCCCGTCTTCTCGCCCGATGGTCGGATGCTGGCGCTTACTTTGTCCAGAGACCGGGGTAACCTGGATATCTACATGCTCGATCTGGCCGGTCAGGTCTTGACGCGGCTGACGCGAAATACGGCGATCGATACCGAGCCCGCTTGGGCGCCTGACGGTGAGAGTATCTTCTTCACGTCGGATCGTGGCGGCGGCCCGCAGGTGTATCGCGTGGCGACCCGGCTAGGCGCACCGGTCCAGCGCGTGACGTTCGAGGGCAGCTACAACGCGCGGCCAAGGATCTCCCCGGACGGCACACAGCTAGTCGTCATCCATCGAGTTCGAGACAGCTACCGGATCGCCGTCGTGGATCCCGAGACCGGACTCACCCAGGTTCTGAGCAACGGGACTCTGGACGAGTCACCGAGTTTCGCTCCCAACGGCGCCCAGATCATCTACGCGACTCGAGAGCGGGGCGTGGGGGTGTTGTCCTCGGTCAGCACGGACGGCCGCATCCACCGGCAGATCGCGTCGGCGGCAGGGGATGTGCGGGAGCCGGTCTGGTCGCCGTTCCCGCGGAGCTAAACGCGAGTCAAGTTTGGTTAACTGTTGTAACATGCCGCTCTGGATATAGATAAAGGGATCTCACAAATGACTCGACAAGTTCTGCTGCTGTTTCTGGTCGGCGCGGGCGTAGTATTGCCCGGCTGCGGTGGGGATTCTGCGACAGTGCCCGCCAGCACATCGACAACTATGCCTGTTACATCCACGCCCGGTCCCGATGAGGGGGCGAGTACAGCAGGGCTCAGTGGTACGGGCGGCCCTGAAGTCTTCCAGGAAGTTCCGGGTGACGACGCCCAGGGGCTCCTGTCCCGGCTCGTGCTCTATTTCGAGTTCGACCGGAGCGATATCGCCTCGGAATTCAATGCGATGCTGGCGGCCCATGGCGAATACCTGGCAACGAATTCGAATGCTCAGGTCCGACTGGAAGGGCATGCCGATGAACGTGGCAGCCGCGAGTATAATATCGGTCTCGGCGAGGAGCGGTCGCAGGCCGTGCGCCGCGTGTTGCTGTTGCAGGGAGCCGCAACGGCGCAACTCACTACGGTGAGTTACGGCGAAGAGCGTCCGGCGAGTATCGGCAGTAGCGAGGAAGCCTACGGCCTGAACCGCCGCGTCGAACTGGTCTATCGGCAATAATTCGCATGAGGTGGCTAAAGATGGCAGTTGCAGCGAGATGTAACTATCTTCTGGTCCCCATGCTGGCCGTTGCGACGGCCAGCTGTATGAGCGTCCCCACGGAAGAAGATCCGGTGTACTTGATGCTGACGGACCTCGAAGCGCGACTGAATCGCATCGAGCGAGTGATCGACAATCAGAGCCTGATCGAACTCTCGACACAGGTCGACCGGCTGCAAGCCGAGGCCCGCGAGTTAAGGGGTGAAGTCGACACGTTTCGTTATGAAGCCGACAACGGAACCGACCGGCAACGTCAGCTTTACCTGGACATAGACAGCCGGCTGCAGACACTGGAGGTGACCCAGTCTCATACCGGCGATCTTCTGCCGCCCGTCGCGATTTCGGGTCTGGGGCCCGAAGAGTCACAGCCGCTGATCTCACGACCTCGGGTACTCGCCGGCAGCGACCAGGATAACTACCAGCTCGCGTTCGATCTACTCAAGAACGGTCGCTATGTGGAGTCCGCCCAAGCGTTCGATCAGTTCCTGGCCATCTTCCCGTCGAGCCCATTAGCTGACAATGCACAATACTGGCTGGCAGAAACGTATTACGTGCAGCGCCAATTCACGACTGCGCTACCGACATTCCAGGCGGTCGTCGATACCTATCCCGATTCCTCCCAGCTGCCGGATGCGTTGTTGAAGATCGGCTTCTGCAATTACGAACTGCAGCGGTGGGATGCGGCGCGCGCCGCTTTGCAGCGTGTCGCCCGGGAGTTCCCCGCTACGACTGCCGCACGACTGGCGAGCCAGCGGTTGGATCGATTGACGCAGGAGCAGGGCTGAGTGTGGCGGCCTCTCTTAGCGAGGATCAAGCTTCCGAGCGGCTAAAGATCTCCGAAATCTTTTTCTCGATACAGGGCGAGGCGCAGTTCAGCGGCCTCCCGACCGTCTTCGTTCGCCTGACGGGGTGCCCACTGCGTTGCCAGTACTGCGATACCGAATACGCGTTCACCGGCGGCCGTTGGCAAACGATCGATGAGATTCTCGCGAAGGTGGCCCGCCATCGTACGACGTACGTCTGCGTAACCGGGGGGGAGCCTCTCGCGCAGCCTCGTTGTCAGCAGCTACTCACTTCACTGTGCGATGCCGGTTACGACGTCAGCCTCGAAACCAGCGGGGCTCTCGACATACGGGACGTTGATGAACGCGTGAGCCGCGTCGTGGACATTAAGACGCCCGGGTCCGGTGAGTCCAGTCGCAACCGCTGGGAGAATCTCGCACTGTTGACCGAACGAGATTCCCTGAAACTCGTCATCTGTGATCGCGCGGATTATGACTGGGCGTCGGCGGCGCTTAAGGATCAGCTGCAAGCGCCTTGCCCCATATTTTTCTCACCCAGCTATGGTGAACTGGCGGCGGAGACGCTCGCGGACTGGATCCTCGCCGACCAGTTGCCCGTGAGATTGCAGGTCCAGTTACACAAGATTCTCTGGGGCGATGTGCCCGGACACTAGGGCCGTGGTGTTGTTGTCCGGCGGTCTCGATTCCGCCACCGCACTGGCGCTCGCGCGCGAGCAGGGTTTGGACTGCTACACGCTGAGCTTCGACTATGGCCAACGGCATCGCGCGGAGCTTGAAGCCGCGGTTCGAGTCTCGCAGCATCTGGGCGCCGTCGAACATCGCGTCATGGACATTCCAATCGGGGCGCTCGGTGGGTCGGCGCTGACCGACGTCGATATCGATATTCCGGAAGACGGTGGAGACGGCATCCCCGTGACTTACGTCCCTGCCCGCAACACGGTCTTCTTATCGCTTGCGCTGGCCTGGGCGGAGGTGCTGGTCGCGGACGTGATCATCATCGGGGTAAACGCTGTCGACTACTCGGGCTATCCGGATTGCCGGCCCGAGTTCATCGAGGCGTTTCAGTCGCTGGCCGCACTGGCCACGAAGCAGGGCGTCGAGGGCCGGCCGGTCACGATCGAGGCCCCGCTGGTGGAACTGACGAAGGCGGAGATCATTCGGCGAGGTACGGCAGCCGGCGTGAACTACGCGCTGACGGTGTCTTGTTATCGAGCCGATGACCAGGGGAGGGCGTGCGGTCGCTGCGATGCGTGTCGTCTTCGGCGGCAGGGTTTCGACGACGCGGAGATCGAAGATCCAACTCGTTACCAGGCGTAGGCGCGGCCGCCCGGCCGCGAACTATTTTGCAGGCCGCCGGCATCGGGTATGATCATCCCACTTCCCTGCGGTAGCGGCCGCCTAGCCGCAATAGAGCTTTCAACAGTGTGGGCCGTTAGCTCAGTTGGTAGAGCACTGGACTTTTAATCCATTGGTCATAGGTTCGATTCCTATACGGCCCACCATCTCCAGCGAGACAGACAGAGCTTTAACCGAGGGAACCCCGCTCCGGCGGGGTAATCCGTGGGGGCTGATGACCGCTATCGGGGGTGAAGTAGACATTCAGTTTCCTGACACCCCGCCCATATATTGTCCCCTGGAAGCTTCCCCCGCCACGAGTAAGTCGGGGTCATGCATAATCCCTAGATGACCCCAGCCCCACCCGTAGCCCTCGACACTCCCCGCCAGCTTTACGAGCACGATTACCAGATCGGGGCGTATTGCTCGCCGTGTAGGCGGTGGAAGACGCTGGAACTGCTCGACTTCGTTCGTGTGGGGCAGGACGACGTACCCCTACCCCAGCTATCGGTGGAATGCAGCCGATGCGGGGAAAAAGGATCGATGCAGATCAGCCCGCCGCATCCTGAGATTGAGCGGTAAGGGCCTGAATGACTCGGGGGTATACCTGTCGTTCGGGTGATATATTTCGAGGCTGAAGCGAAGGTCCCGAATCGACTAAAGTGGCCGTAAGCAGACCTTGGTTAGCAGTTAATATGCAAGCTGGTGCATATCTTGGAGAGAAATATGAACTGGGAGGCAATCGGCGCGATTGGGGCTACACGAAGATGCCGAAAGGCTGCTCAATCGGTTTGAGGAACTAGCGGCGGAGCAACGGGAATCAGCAGCGAATTGGGTGATGTTCAATCTGGCGCTTGGCGACGAGGAAGAAGCATTCAAGTGGCTGGAGAGAGTTGCTGAAAAGGAGCCCTATGAAGGTTATTACAACGTCCAGTGGATCAAGGCGAACCTTTACCACGACCCCGTCCTAGATAAACCCGAATTCGCAGCATTGCGCGAGCAGTTAGGCTTCACCGATCTCTAGGCCATGCCCTCCCTCTTCAAAGAACTCCGCTGCCGTGACGTCTTCAAGGTAGGCGCGGCTTACGCGATTGTGGCGTGGTTGTTGATGGAAGTTACTGCGGTAGCTGCTTCAGCACTTCGCCTGCCCAAGACGAGGATGCGACAGTGAAGACTTTAAGCGCAGGGGATCGTGTGGTGGTCGTAGGCGGAGGACCGGGCGGCCTCGTTACCGCCAAGGCTTTGATGGACGAGGGATTCGATCCTGTCGTTCTAGAGGGCAGCCCCGCTATCGGTGGCCAGTGGAACACCAAGGCTGCACACAGCGGCATCTGGGAGGGCATGCGGACCAACACCTCCCAGGTCACCACCGCCTTCTCTGAACTGCCGCACGAGGCGGGCCTGCCGCTTTTTCCTACCGCGCTGCAGATCGGCGAGTACCTGCAGCGCTATGCCGATACCTTTGGCGTCGCCAGGCGCGTCCGTACTGGCTGCCGAGTGGAGAAAATCGATTTGAAGGATGGCGGCGGCTTCACCGTCCGCTACCGAGACGTAACTGGCAGCCATGACATCGAGGCCGCCGGGGTCGTGGTCGCCACGGGTCGCTACAACAAGCCAAACCTACCGCTGCAGATCGAAGGACTCTCTGAGTTCAGCGGTCGAGGTGGGCTACTTACCGCCTTCGACTATCTGGATCACGCCGACTTCGCGGGCCAACGTGTGCTGATGCTCGGCAACAACATCAGCGCCCTGGAGATCGCGAGCGAACTCGCATTTGACCCCACCATCGAGGTGGTCTCTGCTTGCCGCAAGCCGCGCTACATCATTCTGAAGATCACCGCCGGTATCCCGTCGGATTGGCGCTTCTTCAACCGCGCTGCGGTGTGCATTGGCCGCACCCTTCCGCCGCCTGACGCAGCGGAGGGCATGCGTAAGGAGATCCTCCGCCTCTTCGGAAACCCGGCTACCTACGGCGGTTTGGCTCCGTCAGAGAACCTAATGACAGCGGGTATCGCCCAGGCTCAGCACTACTTGGCCCTCGTCGCCGAGGGGCGGATCACCGCGCGCTCTCTGCCGACGAAGGTCGATGGCGACACAGTCACCTACGACGACGGTAGCAGTCAGCAGTTCGACGCGATCATCGCGGGCACCGGCTACCAGTTGAATCTGCCCTTCCTCAGCGACAGCCTGAAGTCCACGCTGAAGGTTGACGACGAGCGCCTCGATCTCTTTGCGCAGACCTTCCACCCAGAGATCGACGGACTGGCGTTTGTCGGCCAGTTCCACATGATCGGTCCTTACTTTCCCGTACTCGAGCTGCAGGGGCGATGGAGCGCCATGGTGCTCGCTGGGCAGCGACCGCTGCCATCGCGTGAGGTGATGGAGCAGGGAGTGGAGCAGGCTCGCATGCTCCACCAACTTGGTGCGCCCCTCGTCTACCACGAGCTGGCAACCGATCTCGCGATGGCCGCCGGTGTGGAGCCCGATCCGGAGCAGTGGCCCGATCTCGCGGGCGGCTTGATATTCGGACCTATCGCGCCCGCGCAGTACCGGCTCAGTGGGCGCGGCAGTCGTGATGACGCCATCGAGCTGTTGCAGCAGGCGATGGCCGCCGCCGGCCAGGGTCCCCCGCCCCCCGTCGCCGACGAACAGCTCGATATGCTTCAGGGCCTGTCACAGGTTCCCAATGCGTGGCCGGGAGTTGCCAGCGCGCTTCGAGCCCTGGACTCACAACGTGAGAGTTGACACTACTTTTCGGTGCTCCTCGCTTTGCGCGAGGAATTCAAACGCCTAGGACCCCCACCCCCATGAGCTTCGTCTCAGAACTAAAACGCCGCAAGGTCTACCAACCCGAGTTCGTAGAAGTGCGCAGCATGCTGAGGTTTAGGGAGTGAAAGCGAGAGATACCATGATGATAAATAGAACTACCTTTTTTGGACTCTTATTTTTCCCATTTACGGCCTTCGGTCACCACAGTAT
>SMUZ01083296.1_pt1 | contig 10643 bp, 6 predicted proteins | sample 2456421 | NCBI WGS metagenome assembly SMUZ01 (sample SAMN11095932, study PRJNA526329) | marine sediment metagenome | biome: Marine sediment; feature: Surficial sediment; material: Deep marine sediment; isolation source: Hadal surficial sediment | place: Pacific Ocean | collected 2014-11 | depth 0-1... | reverse complement strand
GTCCTAGTTCATTAAACACATCGCTGGCTGCCAGCGCAGCCAAATCATCGCCTGCCAAATGGTTACTGCTGACGAAATGTTCAAAACTGTCCCAGCACCCAAGCCGTAATCGAACCTGGAGGAATGACTCTACACTGGCTTGTGGCAATCCATTCACCAGTCGAAACCCCAACCGGATAGCATAGTCCGCTTTACCCGCTGGTTTTTCAAGCACGTAGTCCCAGTGCGAATGATTCAATGACAGTGGCAACAGGGCCACCCCCTCGCGTTTTGCACTTTGCAACAATGCATGCGGTGAATAAAATCCCATCGGCTGCGAATTCAGCACCGATATATAAAATGCTGCCGGGTAATGGCACTTCAGGTAACAGGAGGCATAGGCAATCAGTGAAAATGAAACCGCGTGCGATTCGGGAAATCCATATTCGGCAAAGCCTTTCATCTGCCCGAGTATCTGCTCAGCAAATTCGGGCTTGATACCATTTTCCTGCATACCGGTTTCAAGTTTTTGTAATAGCGGAAGCAGGTCACGATTGAAATCCTTGATACCCCAGGCACCAATTTTCTTGCGTAACTCATTCGCCTCACCCGGGGTAAAATTACCCACCGCAATCGCGATACGCATCGCCTGTTCCTGAAATATGACAATGCCAAGCGTGCGTGAGAGTATCGGTCGTAATCGTTCATCCGGGTAAGTCACCGCTTCTAGCCCGTCACGTCTTGCCAGGTAAGGGTGTATCACCTTGCCCTGTATCGGGCCTGGCCGGATGATCGCCACTTCGATCACCAGGTCATAGAAGCACGCCGGTTTGAGTCGAGGCAGCATTGACATCTGCGCCCGAGACTCGATTTGAAAGGTGCCGACCGTATCGGCCTTCTGGATCATTTGATAAGTCGGCTTGTCGTCATCCGGGATGCGATGCAGGCTCAGGGTACGATGGTAATAAAGCTCGATATAGTCAAAGCATTTTCGAATAGCGCTCAACATGCCGAGACTCAATATATCGATCTTGAAAAAGCCAAGCGCCTCGATATCTTCCTTGCACCACTGGATCACGCTTCGCCCTTCCATAGTGGCCGGTTCCTGCGGCAGCAGGCAATCGAGCGGTTTATCGGCGAGTATGAAACCGCCCGAATGGATCCCCAGGTGCCGGGGGAAGCCATGCAGCTTATCGCTTAATTGCATCCAGTGTTTCCAGTTTATTTTTTTATCCTTCGGGTTTTGCTGCTCATAATCATTTTTTAAGGCCTCGACGATATTTTCGGTACCGGCGCCGCGGTAGTAACGACTGCTCGCGATCTTTGACATCTGGTTCAGCAGAACTTCGCTGACCCCGAGAACCTTGCCCACCGCTCGCAACGCACCCTTGCCACGAAATGTCACTACATTGGCCACCATCGCCGCCCGCTCACGGCCATAGCAGGCGTAGATGTATTGAATCACCTCTTCGCGTCGTTCATGTTCGAAGTCGACATCGATATCGGGCGGGTCGCCGCGCTCCATACTGACAAAGCGTTCGAACAGCAGGTTGAATTGATCGGGGTTGACCGAGGTAATCCCGAGCACATAACACACGGTCGAATTCGCCGCCGAACCTCGCCCCTGGCAGAGTATCTGCTGCTGCCTGGCCCAGCGCACGATATCCCATACCGTGAGAAAATAATCGGCAAAATTGAGTCGTTCGATCAACACCAGTTCATGCGCAATTTGATCCAGTATCTTCGGTGGGGGGTGTTGATCGAAACGGTCTTTGGCGCCCTGGTAAGCCAGTTCACGCAGGTAGGACTGCGCAGTGTGCCGGTGTGGAATCATTTCCTTCGGATAGTGATAACTCAACTGGTCGAGGTCAAATCTACAGGATCGATTTAACTCCGCTGATAGTGCCAGGGAACGCGCATAGCCAGGTATGCGTGCAAACAGCCGATACAGTTCAGATTGATTGTGCAAACATCGTTCACTGTTTGGAAACAGGTGTTGTTTGCAATCATCAAAAACAGCATTGTTACGAATCGCCTGTAATAGATCACTGATACATTTTTGTGCGCGGGCGTGGAAAAACACATCCTGGCTCAACAGGATTTCAATTCGGTGTCGCTTCGCCAATGCCAGGCTCGATTTAATCCAGCGATCTTCGGCGGGATGAAGATGACGGCTGATCGCGAGATAAAAATCACCCGCAAACAGGGCCTGCAACTCCCGGTAATGCAAGCTGGGGTTTTGACTGCGGATATTGCCGCGCATCGGTTGGATCGCAAGCAAACCGGACACATCGCTATCGAGTAGATACTGCAACGGTATATGGGCGCCATCCTTGCCCTCACGATGTGCATAACTCAGCAGCTTGTTGAGGTTGGTATAGCCAGCCTGGTCCCGCGCCACCAGTACCAGTGTATCCTGCAACAGTACCGGCAAATGATGATCACGCTGAAAATGGATTTCGGCGCCATAATTCAATTTTAAGCCTCGATGCTGACCCTGTTTTTTCAGGTAGTCGAGTTCACGGTAACAACGTGCGAGCCCATAGGCACCGTCAAAATCGTTAATACAGAGTGAACCGTAACCGAGCTGGTTAGCCCGCGTAATCAGGTCGACCGGATGTGACGCACCCTGTAAAAAGCTGAAGTTGGTTTTGCACAGCCATTCGTTGAAGCCGAAGAAAGGATTCTTTCCTGTACGCATAATTTACCATGTTATCTCCCTCTCCCCTTGGGAGAGGGCAGGGGTGAGGGTTGTGAACCGCAGTACTCCTTTACCCCTCATCCCAACCTTCCCCCCAAGGGGAGAAGGGGCTTACCAATATTCCCCTTGCTTGAACCACTTACCATCACAATCACGATACACCCAGCTCGACCTGCCTCGCCTGTCTTTGAGCAAAAAATAATCCTTTCCCTGCTGCTCTGGCGATTCGTGCAACCACCACTGGCTAGCGCAACGTTCGAGAAAAAGTCGCTGCCCGGAGGTCGGTGCTTCGATTTCAGACTGCTGTTGATAATAAAAAAGTGGGCGGTAAGTTGAGCAGGCGGCCCACTGGTAGTCGTCATAGGCACACTCGGCGACGCCTCCAATCGGTATAGCCGCAAACGACTGCTCTGGATAAAAATTGGCCTGAATACGATAAGATTCAATCGGTATCGACAACTTGTTTTGTAAATCGCACAGACTCTGGATATTCACTTCAGTTTCATCATTGCCGAATAAATCCCATAACACCGGTGGCAAATGAATGCGCTCGCTCACTTCGATTTTCCAGCCGACAAATGGCATAGACTCGGGCAGGTCCAGATCCCTGTCTCGAAGCTGGAGTTTACGCATCAGGTCATCGTAAACATACCAGGCCTGGTACAACGCGGTTTTAAAATCAGGTGCCTCACGGTGCAGAGAATAGGGATGCCTGAACGATAACTCCACTTCGATGACCTGGTAATTAAACAGGGTAATTCGCCAGAGCATGCGGTTGATATGCTCGCTGTCATCCCGGTCAAATTGCTCGCATAGACGCTCCAGATCCTCACTTAACAAAAGCTTGATATAACACCACTGGTTAAGCGGATACTCCAGGTCCCGACTGACTACTGGTCTCACTGGTTGATCAAGCGCGACCCAGGGGAAGCCCAGCAAATCGGAATCGCTGGCGAAAGTCCAGCGCCAGATCCTGCCCAGCCATTCTTCAAAACGCCGTGTCATGGCGTGGTGGTCCGCCTGTTTCAGCTCGAAGGGTCGAGCAAGCCCAATACGGTCGATAAAGCGTTTAAACTGGGCCTGTTTGGCCCGGAAGGATTCGGCTTTGAAACCTTTCACCCCGGTCGACTCGAAATGAGCGATCAGGTCATCCTGCGGGGCAAACCAGAATTCCCATCCAAGCGATTTAAAAATATTGAGATTCAGGCGACTTTGCAAAAAGTAAATGCCTGGCGATTGCTGGTGCATTTGATAAGCCAGGTAAACCAGGCACTGCCAGGGGTGATTCGCAAATACTGCGATATATCCGTTACCGAAATGATGAATCAGTACCCGCTTAAATAGTTGTTCCAGGCCAGAGGAAAATTTTTCCTGCTGCGCCAGCCAGAACTGCTCACAATCCTTAACCCTGCATATCGTTATCTGCTCTGTCCACTGCATCACCGTGGGTGACAGTACCGATGGGTTGTCGCTTATCTGATCTGAATAAATCGCCACATAGGCGGGGAAATCGTCCTGCGCAGACAACTGGTCGAGCTGAATAACCTGGCCAGGGTTACCCATCATTGGAGTATATTTCACCTAATGGTATGTGTAACTTGCCGGTGACAGGCCCTTTGATTACCTGCAGTGAAAATTCATTATTGTCGTTTTGCCAGGTGTTGATGCGCAAACTGGCGTGGGGGTTACCCTGCTTTTGGCTAAGGAAATAGTGGCGGATCAGGAATACGATTTGCTGGTACTTGCGCGCCTGTTGGCTGACGAATGCAAGATCACCGTTGGAAAAAATTTTCGGCGAATCGATGATGATGCGCTTAAAGGTATCTTCCAGAAACAGTGGTCGCAGTTCCTTGACCGGTTTTGCCGAACGGATAAAAAACAACCGTTGCAGATCGATACCATGACTGATCCAGCTCGAGGCGAAAATCCCCAGGCCGTGATGATGATAAATCCAGATGCTGGCCGGTATACCATGCTTTAAAAACTGCACCGGAATCAGTCGCCCATTCAAACCCGGGGGTATGCCCCATTCGATCAGGTCACCCGGCTTGATCGCGGCAAAATATCGGTCGAGAGATTCGATACCCGAGCGCAGCAATTGATCCTCGCGCGACGATGGCGGGTTTAATAATCGCGCCGATAGCAGGTGCCCGGAGAGGCTGGAGTCGGCAAAATGCGCAGGGATTGAGGCCATCAGGATTTTTCAACTGCCCGCTAGCGGCTTGCTGAAAAAGTCTCAGGCGAGTGCAGAACAAGGCAAATATTGGCGAAAAAGCGCAGTTTACACGGAGTAAATGAGCATTTTGAGCCAATATTTAACGCTGTTATGTGCCGCATGAGGATTTTTCAACTGTCCGCTAGGTTTTACGGATGACGCCGACTAGCTTACCGATAATCTGTAAGTGCCGTGCAGGCACTTCGCGTACAGAGAATTCAGGGTTCGAGGGTATTAACTGGCAGCGATCACCCACCAGTTTAATTCGCTTCAGGGTGATCTCATCTTCGATACGAACCGCAAGAATGTCGCCCTTATTGGCTTCGGACTGTAATTTGATCATCGCGATATCGCCATCGGCAATCGAATCACCCAACATGCTTTCACCGACAACACGAATCGCCTGGATATCGCCACCACCGAAAAAATCATGATCCACCGAAAACGACTCACTGGTTTCATCAAAAACCGGTGAGGGAACACCGGCGGGTATCCTCGCAGCAAGCCTGAACTCCCGGGGACGCTCCACCACTTCATCGGCAAACAGGTAATCAGATACACGCTGTGACCGCTGCCTGATAAACCCTTTCTTTTCCAACGCCTTCAGGTGGAAGCGCGCAGTAGTATGTTTAAAGCCAAAATGTGCGGCAATGCCACGCAGGGAGGGGAAGGGCAAACCCTCGCTCATCGCCTGTCGCGTATAGTCATAAACCGCTTGCTGAATGGCTGTTAAGGTCTGCATACTGAAAAGTGTAATATACAACACTGTTATATGCAACTGTGTTGTATTATTAGCCGATTTAAACTCAACCGCATAATCGAGATAAACTAACCGTATGCAACCCGACCTGCCAGAAGGCTACTACCTCGACAATGTGGTTACTCTTTTCAACCATGTTGAATCCCTGTATGCCGATATACTCGATCATCAACACCTCGATTTTTTGCGCTCATTTGCGGCACTCCCCAGCGACGCACAAAAACTCTATATCCGCCTGTTAAATCGCAATCGTCATTTGTTCCGTCTGAGCAAGCTGGATTACCCGGAAATCGCCTCGATAGAGGATGCGATACAACTGCTCAACGTCAGTGGCTTTTTGCAAGTCGATCCCGAGATAGGCCGTGAGGAACTCCTGGCCCTGTTCAGCAAAACAGAATTACTCGCACTGCATTTTGATCAACCCGAACTGGGTAAACTCAAACGCTCGGCACTCGATACAGCGATACTGGAACAGGATGAAGATGCCTTTTTTGACGGCCTTGCGAAAAGTGATTGTTTGTTACAGGTCCAGCAAAAAGACAGCTACAGGCTTTGCCAGATGTTGTTTTTCGGCAACCTGAACCAATCGATGACTGACTTTGTACTGCGTGATCTTGGCCTGTACCAGTACGAAAACTACCGCATCGACCTGGAAAACCGGCCCTATACCAGCACCGTCGATATCGAGCAACACTGGTTACTGCATCGCCTCGAATCACTGTTAGCAATCACCGAACCGAACGATATCGAGACAATGGAAACCTGCTTCGACGAGGTACCCACCGATACCAGCCCCGACTCCCCGCTATTTCGCAAGGGTGAACGCATCAAGTACGACATTGCCCGACAAATAGAGCGTCTAAATAATTTGCCATTAGCACTGAAACTATATCGGCGATGCGCCCTGCCCCCGAGCCGCGAGCGCATCACGCGTATTTTGCACAGGCAGAATCAAATCGAAGATTCGATGGAGCATTGCCAGCACATCATCGATGAACCAGGCAGCGAAGAGGAATTGCAATTTGCAATCGCGTTTGGCAGACGCCTGGTACGGCAATACAAAATTCAGAATCGGCCCGAATTCGAATCACCGGGCCCAGTCCACAAACCCGGGTTATTCGATCTGGAACTAACTCGCCAGGACAGCGTGGAGCAGGCAGTGGTTGACTATTACCTCGCACAGAACAACAAAAACCAGTGCTACTATGTTGAAAACTCCCTGTTTAATGGGGTGTTGGGCCTGCTTATCTGGGATGCGGTGTTCGCGCCGGTTCCCGGTGCTTTTTATAACCCCTTTCAGCACCGGCCTGCCGATTTTTATGCGGCGGATTTCCAGGCAAAAAGAGCCAGCTTATTTGCCCCGATCTGGTCACAAATTAACAGCACCGAAGACATATGGCTGCAGGCATCTACTTGCTGGCAGGATAAGTCCGACCGCATGAACCCGTTGGTTAACTGGCAGGCGATTGATCTTGAAATTCTCGAACTTGCCTTGCAGCGCATCCCTTTCGGGCACTGGATGAGAATATTTGAACGCATCCTGCTCGACTTGCGCAATAACCGTGCAGGGTTTCCCGACCTGGTACTATTTCCTGCTGCCGGGGGTTATCAGTTGATCGAGGTCAAAGGCCCGGGCGACAACCTGCAAAAGAATCAGCAACGCTGGATGGATTATTTTGCCCAACACTATATCCCGCATGCAATTGCCAGGGTGCACTGGACTGACGAGCCATGAAAGCACCAATCAAACTCGGAATTCGCCAATTAGTTGAATTCAGCTGTCGTAGTGGGGACCTGGGTTACGACGCCGGTCCGTCCGCGAGCGCCCTGGAAGGAATCCAGACCCACCAGAAGATTCAAAAACGTTACCGAAAGGAGGCGCTGGCCGAAGCGCCAGTTAAGCTCGAGACCTGTATTGATGGATATGACATCGAACTCAGCGGCCGCGTGGATTTGCTATTTGCGGACGAAACCCCACCCCGGGTTGAGGAAATCAAGACTGTTTACAGTTTCATGAATGGTTTATCCACCGCTTATGACGAGCCACACTGGGCACAGGCCAAATGCTATGCGGTTGCTTACGCGCTGGAACACCAGCTGGATGAAATCGCGGTCAGTTTGAATTACGTCAACCTGTTCAACCAGCGGGAACACCGCCAGACGCGCGTTTTCCAGCAGCTCGAATTAGTGGCTTTTTTACAGACAGTATTGCAGCGCTATATTGACTGGTACCATCTGGTGTCAAAGCAGCGCGAGCGGATGATCAACAGCGCCAGGCTGCTGGAATTTCCATTCGAGGATTTTCGCGCACAACAGCACCGTTTAGCGGCCTCGGTTTACCGCAGTATAAAACAAAACCATCGACTGCTGGCCGAGGCGCCTACCGGTTCGGGAAAAACCATCAGCACGCTGTTCCCCTCGGTGAAGGCTATCGGCGAGGATATCGCCGATCAGATCATCTACCTTTCGGCCAAGACCTCGGGGCAAAACGAGGCCCGAAAAGCAATTGAAGCAATGATCGACAAGGGCTTGCAGGCCAGCTATTTGATCGTTCAGGCGAAGGCAAAGTGTTGTAGCTGCGTGCATGATGAGACTGAAATAGAGGAAAGCGGAAAATGCAGTCGTACGCTAGGATTTTATGACCGGCTACCCGCGGCAAGGGAAGCCCTGTTTCGGAAGGGCAAACTTGGCAATGAAGAGATCAAACTGGTCGCCGACGAACACCACCTATGCCCATTCGAGCTATCACTGCAAATGCTGCCGTGGATGGACATTGTAGTCTGCGACCTTAACTACATTTTCGACCCACTGGTGCAATTGAGTTATTTCAAAAGCGACCGTAAACGCAAGGTACTGTTGATCGATGAAATGCACAACCTGGTTGATCGAGCCAGGCAGATGTACTCGGCCAGCCTGAGTCGAAGCCAGATCAAACTCGCCTTAAAAAACAATAATAGTGTAACCATGGTTCGAGCAATCAATAGCATTGGCAACGCACTCGATCGCTGTACGCGACAGCAGAGCGATGCAGAAACCATTTGCAACGAGGTGCCGGCGACTTTGACCAGGGCGATCAGTCGGTTCGGCGAACAACAGGGACTCGAATTGTTTGGCAATAAACGTTTATCTGCTCAAACACTGGAATTTGGCAAGGCAATATTTCGCTTTCAATGCATCGGTAATCTATACGGTGACCACCACCGGACCATCGCCGCGAGGCCAGTGGCGCAACGCGAAATACGGCTCCTGTGTTTAAACGCGTTTGAATACCTGCAACAAATCTATCCCCTGTTCAAAGCCGTATGCGGTTTTTCAGCAACCCTGTCACCTGCAGGTTATTTTCTCCAGGCGCTTGGGCTCGACGAAAAATGCCAGTCGTTAAAACTGGCATCGAGCTTCCCGCCGGACAGGCTCCAGGTCAATATTTGCAGTTACGTCGATACTCGTTATCGCCAACGAGATCATTATATTAGCCAGATATGCGCCACAATCGAGCGATGTTATGCGGCAAGGCCTGGTAATTACCTGGTGTTTTTTTCGTCTTACGCTTTCATGCAAAAAGTACATGACTACTTTGAATCGCACCATGCCGGGATCGACACGATGGTGCAAACGCGAGCGGCGAGTGACCAGCAGCGCGTCGATTTTCTCAGCCATTATTTCGATCGCACTAACACGCTGGGGTTTGCCATCATGGGTGGCGTTTTTGCCGAAGGAATCGATTATCTCGGTTCGGCCTTGATCGGCACGATAATCGTCGGAGTCGGCATGCCGCAAGCGAACATACAGCAGCAGTTGATCCGGCAGGACTTCGATGCAATGCAATTAAACGGTTTCGATTTTGCCTATCGCTTCCCGGGCCTCACACGGGTACAGCAAAGCGCCGGGCGCGTGATTCGCAGTGACACTGACTACGGCGTGATAATACTGCTCGACCAGCGCTTCAAGCGGGCCGATTACCAACGGCACTTCCCCCCACACTGGCAGACCCGAGATTGCTCCGATTGCGATTCTCTGGAACAATCACTGAACCAGTTCTGGAGCCGAGTCGATGGCGAACAACGATTTTAACTACCGATTTTCGTCATTCCGACCCCCGAGCCAGAATCTATTGAACAGCGCTTACCCTTTTCCCTGGAGCCGGGTCGATGGCAAATATTGAAATACTGCAAACTGATATTACCACTCTCGAAGTAGATGCGATCGTCAATGCAGCGAATATCAGTTTACTCGGCGGCGGCGGTGTCGACGGCGCGATTCACCGCGCCGCGGGTGCAGAGTTATTGACCGAATGTAAAACCTTGAACGGATGTGAAACCGGGCAGGCGAAGATAACTGCGGCTTACCGATTACCGGCTAAACACGTGATCCACACCGTCGGTCCGATCTGGGGCGGAGGCGAGCTAAACGAAGCCGAGTTACTCGCTTCCTGTTACCGCCAAAGCATCAATCTGGCTGAACAAAATGCGCTAAACAGCATGGCCTTCCCGGCGATATCCTGCGGTGTCTATGGCTATCCGATTGATCAAGCCTGCGAGATTGCCATCCGTACCAGCATGCAAAGCCTTCACGATTGCGAATATCTAGACACTGTTATCTTTGTCTGTTTCAACGAGGTAATCGAACTGGCGTTGAAAAAGGAACTGGGTAAGCATAGCCTTTAGTTTCATTTAAGTCGTGGATAAGAGGGGTCGGTAACATGATAGTATCCGGTGATAATTATCTGGATACAATAATAATCTTGTCGGTACCCCTCGGATGAATTGCCTACTTCGAATAATGACGGCAGTCGTCATCGGCTCCGTCCTGCTATCTGGAAACCTCAGTGCACGCGAGCCAGTCGAGTACCAGCGCTTCTCGATCGCCATCAGCGGTGGCGCGAGCAAAGGCGCTTACGAAGCGGGTCTCAACTGGGCCATCCTCAAGCTCATACGGGAGAGTGAAAATCTGCATACCTTGAGTGGTGGCAAGATCCGGCCACTGCAGAT
>SMUZ01009662.1_pt1 | contig 10653 bp, 10 predicted proteins | sample 2456421 | NCBI WGS metagenome assembly SMUZ01 (sample SAMN11095932, study PRJNA526329) | marine sediment metagenome | biome: Marine sediment; feature: Surficial sediment; material: Deep marine sediment; isolation source: Hadal surficial sediment | place: Pacific Ocean | collected 2014-11 | depth... | reverse complement strand
TTGATGAGGTAGGATTTGAAACGAGAAATCGGATCCTTCTTGAGCCATTCCTGAACTTCCTTCTCATCCCGATATACTCGAGGATCGTCTGATGTGGAGTGACCTCCCTGGCGGTAAGTCACCGCCTCAATGAGAGTCGCTCCTTCTCCACGGCGAGCCCTGTCGACGGCTTCCCGGGTGACCGAATAGACGGCAAGGATATCGTTGCCGTCCACTTCCACACCTTCAATATTGTAAGCCGCTGCTTTTTCGGCAAGTGTTCGCGAAGCGGTTTGAAACTGCCGTGGAACGGAGATGGCCCACTGGTTGTTCCTACATAGAAAAATAGTGGACGTCTTGTAAACACCAGCAAAATTCAGGGCCACGTGAAAATCTCCTTCCGAAGTGGCCCCATCACCAAAATAGACGAGGGCCACGTCCTTGCTGCCCGTTAATCGGGCAGCAAGTCCGATCCCCGTGGCATGGGGAATCTGATTTCCGACCGGGCTCGAGATGGACCCGAAGCGCAGTTTCCAGGAGGCATAGTGATTGGGCATCTGCCTGCCCTTGATGGCATCCTGTTCGTTGCCAAACAATTGGCAGCACAGGTCGAAAAGAGGGAAGCCTCGAAGCAAAGCCGCTCCCAGCTCACGGTAGCAGGGAATGATCCAATCCTTCGGTTTGAGAGCAAAGGCACTCCCAATGATGGCGGCTTCCTCACCCATGGAACCGACGTAAAAGCCTATCCTGCCTTGTCTTTGCAGTGTGATCATCCGTTCATCAACTCGACGATTCAGGAGCATCACACGATACAGGCGGAGAAGATCCTTCCGGTTGATGGAGGGCACCTTCTGTCCCTTCAACAGCTTTCCGTCCGGGTCTAAGATTCCGACCAGTCCCTGCGACATACGCCAGGAAGTATAACTTTGGCACTAGACAACAGGCAAATGACAGTTGACCATAGACCATAGATCATAGCCAGCAGAACGGCAGACCGGCCGAATTCCCAAATTCAAAATTTCAAACAAATTCAAAATCTCAAATTTCAAATTCAAAACGAATTATTTTTTTGATTTTCTATTTCCTGATTTTCAATTTTCTACGCGCTGCGCGCAGTGCGCAAAGCGCTCTCTCTTTTGTCATACCAACACGTTATATAGGCACAGATAGTTTTTATCAGAAAGGAGTCAACGGATGGCTAAGGCAAAAGCAAGGAAGAAGCAGGCGACCAAGAAAAAGGCGACCAAGAAGAAGGTAACGAGCAAGAAGAAGGTTACCAAGAAGAAGGTCACCAAGAAGAAGGTTACCAAGAAGAAGGTCACCAAGAAGAAGGTCACCAAGAAGAAGGCTACCAAGAAGAAGGCCACCAAGAAGAAGGCCACCAAGAAGAAGGCCACAGCCCGAAGAAGGTAGTTCACTGTGGGCTCGGCCATTCCTGTGCCGGGCCCTTCCTTTCCCCACTCCTCTAACGCGCTTGCGCGCGTTCCAGGTTCCAAGTTTAAGGTCAGGTTTGGGATTTGGAATTTGGGATTTCCGCTGACACCAGTCAGCGGTCAGTTCTCAGCGTTTTCCATTCTCTCGCATCAGCCTCTCAATTTCCCTGATCTCTCGAGGGGCAGTTTGGGAGAGTACCTGGTAGCCGTCTTCAGTGACCAGGATGTCGTCTTCAATGCGGACGCCGATATTCATGAACTTCCTGAGAGCCGGACGGATCTTGTCCAACTCCTTTTCGCTGACTCCCTGTGCGATCAGTCTTTCCTCGGAGTCTTCTCGCACGTAGATGCCGGGTTCGATTGTCAAGACCATGTTCGTTCGCAAATGGTCACCGGATCGGACGTCGTGCACAGCAAGTCCGATGAAGTGTCCCACCCCATGAAGAAAGAACACACGATACTGATTTGTTGATGGGTCGGTAATGAGCCCAAGGCGAAAGAGTCCTTCCTTGAGCACTTCCGTCGCCTTTTGATGAACCGTTAAAATAGGCACCCCGGGTTTGACCAAGGCTATGGATTCCATTTGGGCATTCAGCACCAGTTGGTAGATTGCAGCCTGTTCTGGAGTGAATGTTCCGTTAGCGGGAATGGTTCGGGTAATGTCGGCAGCGTAATAATTGTACTCGGCTCCGATGTCCATCAGCAAAAGTTCACCATCTTGAATCTGTCTTTGGCTCTTGTGATAGTGCAGGGTGGTGGCGTTGGGGCCGGATGCGACAATGGAGGGAAACGCCCAGTCAAATGAGTTCCTCTTTTTAAAGACGTATTCGATCAGGGCTTCCACTTCGTATTCCCAGAGACCCGGATGCAGGATCTTCATCACCTCAAGTTGTGCCTCGGTGGTGATATCGATAGCTTCTTGAAGCTGTTTGATTTCATAGGGGGACTTGATCACCCTGAGTTGCTGGAAGATCTGGGATGCGTCTTTGATTTGAATTCCCGGGAAACGCTCTCGCAAGCGGTTGGCAAATCGGAACTCTTCGCTGACTTCTCCGGTCAATCCCGGTTTGGGTTCCATGAGCAGGTAAACGTCAGCCTCACCCTTTCGAAGGTCTGCGAAAAAGTCTTCGAACTGGCTGGCCTGGCCCCGGTAGGGACGTCCGTACAAAACGGAATCCAGAAAAGAGTCAAACTCAGAAGAGCTCCAAACGGTTTGGATACCGCTTGTGTCCGCAACCTCTTCAGGACTCGCTATTTTCCCATACCACAGTTCTCGGCGAGGATCACGATCGGGCAGAAACAAGATCTCCGGTCTGGAGGAATTCTGTGGCATCAAGACGAGTGTGGTTTCAGGATGACGATTTCCCGTGAGATAAAACAGGTTGTTTTCCTGGCGGAACTCATAGGAGACATCCCCCGAATAAGGGCGAACGTCGGCGCTGAATAGAATCAGCATTCCGCGATTCCCCATCTTTTCCATGACCGATTGTCGTCTCTGAACGAGATCGGTCCTTAAATCCGGATCATTGGCGAAGAGGGTAGGCCAGATCAGGAGCCATGACAGAAAGTGAATCCACTTGCCCATTTTGCTTTCCAGGAGGTTGATGGATGGACTCTAACAAATGACGCGGGAGCACTCAACCCATCAGTTCTTTGTAGGCGTTGACGGCCAATTCATCGCAGCGTTCGTTTTCGGGATGACCGACGTGCCCTTTCACTAATTCAAAACTCAGCTTGTGTATTTGAGTCAGCTCGTCCAGTTGCTTCCAATGCTCGACATTCTTGACAGGCTTCAGTCCGTTGCTCGTTTTTCGTTTCCAACCCCGGCGTTTCCAATTCTGGATCCACTCGGTGAGTCCCTGTTTCAAGTAGGTACTGTCGGTCACGACATGAACGCGTGTAGGTCTTTGCAGGGATTGTAGTCCTTCTATGAGGGCCTGCAATTCCATTTGATTATTGGTGGTTTGCAGGGTGGCTCCAGTCTTTTCCATGGTCTTTCCGGTGGTCACATGGCGAAGAATAAAAGCCCAACCTCCCGGTCCGGGATTCCCACTGCAGCCGCCATCCGTGTAAATAATGACCTCCGCGTCAGCAGAGGAGTTCCCCATGTCCGTCATTCGCTTGTCCTCATGAGTGGAGAATGATACACATTGGCCGGTTGAGAAGCCAGAAGGTATACTGCATAGGAGTGATGGAGCAATAGGAGTAAAAAATGTCTGAGACTGACAAGCTGAAGATTGATATCGTGGACGCCTTGAAAAGCATTCAGGATCCCGACCTGGGCCGGGACATCGTGTCGCTGGGCTTTGTAAAAGACGTCAAGTTCTGCGGTGGTGTGGCGGCCGTAACCATTGAACTAACGACGCCTGCCTGCCCTGTCAAGGATCAGATGAGGGAGGAGGCAAGACAAGCGATACTTGCACTGGACGGAGTCGACGAGGCCAACGTGGAAATGACGGCACGTGTTCGATCGTCTTCTTCGGATAATCAGAGTCTGCTCCCAGGAGTGAAGAACGTCATCCCCGTGGCCAGCGGAAAGGGAGGAGTGGGTAAATCAACCGTCAGTGCAAACCTGGCGGTGGCTCTGGCACAAAGTGGTGCCCAGGTCGGATTGATGGACGCGGATGTCTATGGACCCAGTATTCCCACCTTGATGGGTCTTTCCGAGAAGCCCGTCTCCGGGCCAAACCAACAAATGATTCCCGTCACTCAGTATGAAGTGAAAATCATATCCATGGGCTTTTTCCTTCCTAAAGAGAAGGCGGTGATCTGGCGTGGACCCATGCTGGACAAGATGATCACTCAATTCCTGGGAGGGGTGCAGTGGGGCGAACTGGATTATCTGATTATTGATCTGCCGCCCGGAACCGGCGACATCCAGTTGAGCCTGTGCCAGAAGGTTCCATTGACCGGTGCGGTGATTGTTTCAACGCCCCAGGACGTGGCTCTGAATGTGGCCCAGAAGGCCATTGCCATGTTCAATCAGTTGAATACACCGGTGCTGGGCATTGTAGAGAACATGAGCCACTATCGGTGCAGCCATTGTGGTCAACGGGATGAGATTTTCGGGACAGGCGGAGCACGTAAGGTGAGTGAGAGCAGGGGGTTGCCCTTCCTGGGAGAGATCCCGCTCTCCACCAATATTCGTGTCCATTCAGACCAGGGAAAACCGGTGGTATTGGCTGAGCCGGAATCAGAGCAGGCCAAAGCCTTTTTGCAGGTAGCGGAGAACACGGCCGCTCAGATCAGCATCCGCGCCATGGCGGGAGAACTCGAGCAGGATATCAAGGTGTCGTTTTAATGGATGAGCAGACTCGCTCGGGCGACTACAGCTCGCCCATCCCCCGTGAAATCACGCGGGCAGGTGATCACGACATCCGAATCCTTTGGAAGAGTGGGCACGAAAGTCTCTATCCGGCGCGTTATCTGCGACTGAAATGTCCCTGCGCGGTATGTGTGGATGAGTGGACGGGTCGGGAAAAACTCAGACCTCAGGCGGTCACCGAGGATGTTGCTCCCAGCTCACTCGAGCTAGTCGGTCGATACGGTTTGAGGGTGCGCTGGACGGATGGCCACTCCGACGGCATCTACACCTTCAAGCTCCTCCGAGAGCTGTGCCCCTGTTGTCAAACGTCGTAGGGGCGCACTGTTGGTCCCCGCTCATGATCAGGCGCAGTCAGAGCCGTGGGCTTTAGCCCACGGGCCCGCAGGCTAAAGCCTGCGGCTCTGTAAAGAATGTGCCGCTCGTGCGGTTCGGGTCAGCCACCGGCTGACCCCTACACATCTTTCTTTTTCTTGAAAACGGAGAGGTGGTGCCGGTAGTCGGATCGAACGGCGATGAAATCCTTGTGCTCCAGCTTGAGTTCGGCCGTAATTTGGCGAATCTGCCTGTCCTCGGCACCAGAGATGTTTTCGTCTGTGGAGGAGACGGCAAAAAGACAATGCAGCAAAGCAATTTTCTGCTTCTGCGTTGCCATTTTGTTGAACTCCCGTGTCACCAAATAGTTTTCCGTTCCTCCAAACAGCACATTCTGGGTTTTTGCGATCTGAACCACAATGATTGCCTGTTCTTCGGGTAACTGGCTCAGCTCCATGACTGAACGTTCCATCTCACGGGTTTCTTCCTCACTGATTTCCAGATCAGCATGAGCCACCCGGCCCAGGATGTAGGCAAAGACAGCGATATACCGGGCCTGCTGCGGATCCATCTGGTCCAAGGCCTGGGTGATCTTACGGACGGTCTCGGTTTCCGTGGATACCGTCTCTGAGTCCGCCTTTTTTTCCAGCCCAAGAAATCTGTAAAGCGACATAGGAAGCGAGGACGGCAGCTTACAAGACCGGCTCAAGAGGGTCAAGAAGGGCCTTCGCGGTCTCCAGATCGCGGCGGGTTTGAAAGAAACGCGTGTGGATCTTCCCTTCCCTTTGCTCGCTCATGAGTGGATACTTCTTCAACAGCCCCTCCAGGAAGGCTTCCAGAAACGACCCGGGCTCAGGTTCTCCGGAAGCGTCCTTCAACCCTCGGCCTCTCCTTTGCAGTTCCACTAAACGACTGTATCCGGCCTGAAAGAAGGACTGAAGATAATGGAGTCGCAGATCCTCAGAAGCCTTTTGAAGATTCCCCTTTGAATGCCAGTCCAGGCCCAGATTGATTCCCGTGACTGCTTTGCCGATCGTTTCCTTGACGCGCTCCGGATTCGCCGGGGAAGCACGGTCTGCCGACAAGACCTTGTTGCAAACAAAGAAAAGCTCTTCCAATAGGGCTTGCGTCTCATGAGGGTTGGTGATTAGAGCAAAAGCTTTAAAAAGCAATAGAGGGCCTTTGAATGTTTCTTCCAATTGGACCGGTAGGGTGCTCACTTCCCGGATCTGTTCCTGCTTCTTTTCCGGTAAGGGCTCCTCCGGCGGGAAATAGGTATAAATATCGATGGCTTCAAAGTAATCCTGAAAACCCATCTCTTCGACCCGACTCTTCCGATATTGGTAAGCTACTTCCTCGATTTCAATCGAGGTCCGAGTCGCACTCGACTCGAACAGGATGGCAACATAAGCGGGCTCCAATTCGTAAAGGCGAATAATCAAAGCACGAAGCAGACGGGACTCTTCGGAATTCTGGGGCAGTATGATTAAATAATTCTTATCGGGTGTTTCCAACCATTCCCCTGTCTGCGGCTCAGCCTGATATTCATCTTCCTCGACCTTTGGATAAATCTTCAGCTTGCGTTTGAAGAGCAGTTCCCACAATTCCGGATCAGCAGCGCGAATGAGTTTTCGAGCCACCGGATCTTCAGCTTGCACGATGTGCCGCTCCAGATCTAGAAACTGCTCGCTGCTCATGTTGTCTCCCGACCACAAATCGAGGTCCAGGATTCCGGTCCACTGTTCCTCGGTCACATGGGGCAGGAGTCCTAAGAACTCCTCATCCCCCAACTCTTTTATTCCAAAAAAGAGGTGAGGCACGGCTAACTTTCGAATCTGCCCCCGGGTGTCGGCTGACTCGAGCAGGGCTCTCACATCGACCGGTCGATAGACACTGTTATAGATCAGCTCTTCTGAGCGATGAACGGGAGCTTCCCCTACATCAATCTTCTCAGCCATGCGTACAGTCTACTTTCTCTTGCTTTGACTCGCTAATTGGTCCGCTCTTCGAATAGGCTCGGGCAGTCGAAAGCGCGAAGTCATGGCAAGAGTCCAGTGTACGCACTCCTTAAGGGGCAGACCATACCCCACGGAAACGAAAACGGGTTGGACTCCCGTCCGTGTGCGCAGTACCTTTCCAATGACTTCCCCCTTGTGGATCAAATCTGTGGAAGAGCCCTTTGGGTTACCGGGTTCTCTGAACTCCCCGCAAAGACGCGATTTCCCGATACCAATGGTGGGATGCTTGAGCCACAGTCCCAGATGAGCGGCGATGCCAAAACGGCGGGGATGGGCTTGCCCGTGTCCATCCACCAGGATCAGATCCGGAAGGTCAGAAAGCTGCTCGAGAGCCTTTAAAATGGGGGGGATCTCTCGAAAGCTGAGTAACCCGGGAATATAGGGGAACGGGGTCTTCATCTTTGCAACCGCTGACTCAACGGTTGCAAAGTCGGCACAGGAGACCACAACCACCGTGGCCACCGATTGCTCTTTTTCAGGGAGGTAAGCGACATCCACCCCGGCGATGCGCTGAGGGTGTCTCAGCGTGAGATGAGTCTTGACCCGATCCTTCAGCTGTTTCTGGAGTTGAATGGCCTCCTTGGGAGTGAGGTTCCAGGGGTGCATCTACTGATGGAACAGGTTCTTGGGCATGTGCATGCTCACCAGGACGTTGGGGAGTTCGACGCCTTCTGAGATTTTCAGAACCCCGGCCAGCGAGCAGAGACTATAGGCCTCCATCGGCGTCAAATGGTGTTCGGCAACCAGATAGTCCACCATGAATTGGGTGGCTTTGCGGGCAGCCTCATCGATGGTGGGTGCAAATCCCGTGACCGCATAATATTCATCGGTCTCGTACTGGGGTTCGGAAATCTTTCGTCCCCCCTTGATGACATCCACTTGATAGACGATCCGCATGGGTGCCTCGATGCCTGTACCGGAGACTTCACCGTCTCCCTGGGCCGCGTGAGTATCGCCGATGGAAAAAAGTGCCCCTTCCACCAGGACCGGGAAATAGATGATGGTCCCTTCCGTCATATACTTGTTGTCCATATTCCCGCCATTTTCCCGCGGGGGGCGGGTTCTGAGCATCTCATCGGTGTCCGGAGCCACACCCATGACCCCCGGAAACGGCTTGATGGGAATCGAGATGTTGTCGGAAAAGCGAGCTCGTGCCGTTTCCTTGTCAATCTGGAAGATCTTCAGCAAGGGCTCACCGGGTACATCAGGGAGAAAACCCCTTCCTGGTCTGGCAGCCGTCCAGCCCCAGCCCAGCACTTCCAGTTCAATTAAGGTAACGGCCAGAGTATCTCCCGGTTCCGCACCCTCGACATAGACCGGTCCGGTCAGGGGGTGAACCAGAGAACTGTCCATATTGGCCAGATCCTCAATCGTTGATGTTGGCGTGATCTGTTGGTCGGAGGCCTCCTTTGTCTGTACCTCGATCACCGCGCCTGAAGGAACTCTAAGCACGGGAGGAATGGTTCTGCTCCAACGGTTGTGGGTGTTCTCGCTGGTCAAGAAGTACTCCGCGGAAGGCCTGGTCGACTGCTCTTCCTGCACCTCTTCCCTCTCAGCAGCTGAGCAGCCGGGCAGCCACAGGGCAGCTAGTGCCAGGGAGAAAAAAATGCGAAAAGCAGGCAAAATAGAGTGGTTCATGGATTCTACCTCCCTGGCCCGGATGATCCACAATCCGGGCTGAATGAAAGTGCTTAAGAAAGGGGACAGTCTACCCATTCTTACTTTCGTACTCCCGAATCTGCTCTTCGTACTGGAGGGTCAAGTCGATGTCATTCAGGCCCTTCAGCAGACAGTCCCGGCGAAAGGGATCCACTTCAAAGGGATACTCCAGTGAGTCCCCGGAAAGAGTCTGTGACTCCAGATCAACGGTGAGCTGGGCACCTGGATTTGCTCCGACCCACTCAAAGAGATCAGAAATTTGATCTTGGGGAAGCTGCACCGGGAGCATACCGTTCTTGAAACAATTGTTGTAGAAAATGTCGGCGAAGGAAGGTGCAAGAATGGAATGGAAGCCGTAATCTAACAGCGCCCAGGGAGCGTGCTCGCGAGAAGATCCACACCCGAAATTGTCACGGGTAAGAAGAATCGATGCTCCCTTGAATTGAGGCGCATTCAATTCGAAATCAGGATTGGGAGAGCCATCTTCGTTCAATCTCCAATCGAAGAAGAGAAACTGGCCGTAACCCGTTTTCTCGATTCGCTTCAGGAACTGCTTGGGGATGATCTGATCGGTATCCACATTAACGCGATCCAGGGTGGCGACCAGTCCTTTGATTTTAACGAATGGCTCCATGAGTTTAGTTGTCGGACCATTGGCGAATATCTGTAAAACGCCCTTCGATAGCCGCGACCGCAGCCATGGCCGGGCTCACCAGATGGGTGCGTCCTCCCCGCCCCTGCCTGCCCTCAAAGTTGCGGTTGGAGGTAGAGGCACAGTGTTGACCCGGGCTGAGAATATCGGGATTCATTCCCAGGCACATGCTGCATCCTGACTCTCTCCAGTCAAATCCCGCTTCCGTGAAAATGCGATCCAGACCCTCTTTTTCAGCCTGACGCTTGACCTGCTGCGAACCGGGTACCACCATGGCCTGAAGGGAGGAGGAGACTTTGCGTCCCTGGATCATCCGGGCCGCTGCCCTCAGGTCTTCGATCCGTGCGTTGGTACAGGAGCCGATAAAAACTCGGTCCAGCTTGATTTCTGTAATGGGGAGACCAGGTTGCAGCCCCATGTACTCCAGGGCGCTGCGGGCTGCTCGGCGGCTGGTTTCGTCGGCAAAGGATTCGGGATCGGGTACGGTGCCCGTCACGTCGGTCACCATTCCGGGATTGGTTCCCCAGCTGACCTGGGGAGCTAGGGAAGAAACCTCCACTTCGACCGTTCGATCAAAGGAGGCATCCGGGTCACTGGGAAGTGTCTTCCAATAGTCAACCGCATCCTGAAATTCCTTTCCTTGAGGGGCATAAGAGCGTCCCTCCACATAGGCATAGGTCGTTTCATCGGGTGCGATCATTCCAGCTCGTGCGCCCGCCTCGATGGACATGTTGCACACCGTCATCCGCTCTTCCATGGTAAATCGACCAATGGTGTCCCCCGTATACTCGATCACACAACCCGTGCCACCATCGATCCCAATGGTTCGAATGATGTAAAGGATGACATCCTTGGCAGTCACCCCGTTCGGCAACTGGCCCTGCACCTGAATCTTAAGACTCCTGGGCTTGGATTGAAGCAGGCACTGGGTGGCCAACACGTGCTCAACCTCACTGGTCCCGACCCCAAAAGCCAACGTACCGAAGGCCCCGTGGGTCGAAGTGTGACTGTCACCGCAAACGAGGGTCTTCCCGGGTTGAGTAATCCCCAACTCCGGTCCAATCACATGAACAATCCCCTGGTCAGGACTGTCCAATCCGAACAACTGAATTTCGAACTCTTCACAGTTTTTTTCCAAGGTATCGAGCTGAAGCTTGGAGATGGCGTCTGTGATGGGCAGAGAACGATCCCAGGTGGGGACATTGTGGTCCATGGTTGCATAAGTGAGGTTGGGCCGCCGGACCTTTCGTCCTGACAGCCGCAAACCTTCAAAGG
>SMUZ01086017.1_pt1 | contig 10687 bp, 10 predicted proteins | sample 2456421 | NCBI WGS metagenome assembly SMUZ01 (sample SAMN11095932, study PRJNA526329) | marine sediment metagenome | biome: Marine sediment; feature: Surficial sediment; material: Deep marine sediment; isolation source: Hadal surficial sediment | place: Pacific Ocean | collected 2014-11 | depth... | reverse complement strand
CACCGACCCGACCACCGACGGGGCCTGGCGCCGCGTGACAGTGAGGTTCGCCGATTCGCGGCCCGATCTCAAGGGCGCCCGCATCCGCGCCCGCAAGGGCTACTTCGCGCCCCACTTCGAGGACGCACCGAGAGACCGATGAGGGGCGCCCGCCGGCCGGGCCCGTCGCGCGGTCCGACGGGTCTTCAGGCGTCGGCAGTCGGAAGGCAGTAGAAGCCGGGCTTCGCCAGCCTCACCCGATGACGTGCGAGCGCCTCTGTCGCTGCCGCGTGAGGAGAGGCGTTGAAGCCGGCCCTGCAATTCACGGCCCCGCCACCCGGGTTGTTGCGGAACCCGTGCTGTCGCTGTGCCACAGACGCCGTGGTACGATCATCCGTTCCCGCCGAGCGGGGTGTGCGTCGGTCCGCCCCTACGCGGCCAGGGGAATGCGCGAACCAGCGCTGGCACCGGACGAGAGTCACTCGGTTCCGCTTCTGACTTCTGCCTGCTGACGTCTTCACGTGGCCGCGCTGCGGGTGCCGGGGCGGCCAAGTCCATGTCCTCCACAGACAGGCGGTTCACGTTAGTCACCGATTTCGAGCTGCGCGGCGACCAGCCGCAGGCTGTGCAGGAGCTGACCGATGGGCTACAGCGGGGCGACGCGCACCAGGTCCTGCTCGGGGTGACCGGGTCCGGGAAAACGTTCACGCTGGCGCACGTGATCGCCCGGGTCAACCGGCCGGCCCTCGTCATGGTGCACAACAAGACCCTGGCGGCCCAGTTGTTCCTCGAGTTTCGCCGGTTCTTCCCCGACAACGCGGTCGAGTACTTCGTCAGCTACTACGACTACTACCAGCCGGAAGCCTACGTCCCCGCCACAGACTCGTATATCGAGAAGGAGGCGACGATCAACGACGAGATCGATCGCATGCGGATGTCCGCGACGCGGTCGCTCTTCGAGCGCCGCGACGTCATCATCGTGGCCAGCGTGTCCTGTATCTACGGATTGGGTTCGCCCGAGGCGTACTACGGCCTGTTGCTGTCGCTCGAGCTGGGCCAGCGCGTCGAACGGGAGTGGATCCTGCGCAAGCTGGTCGAGATTCAGTACGAGCGGAATGACCAGGAGTTCGCTCGGGGCACATTCCGGGTCCGGGGCGACATCGTCGAGGTCTATCCGTCCTACGAGAATATCGCCCTCCGGATCGGGCTCTTCGGCGACGAGGTGGACGAGCTCGTCAGTTTCGACCCGGTGACGGGCCGCACCCTGCGGCGGCACGACCAGGTGGCCGTGTATCCGAAGTCTCACTTCGTCACGCCCCGCTCACGGACGCTGCAGGCGGTCGAGACCATTAAAGCCGAGCTGGTCGAGCGTCGCGCCGACCTGGAGAGTGTGGGCAAGGTGCTAGAGGCGCAACGGCTGCACCAGCGGACGATGTTCGACATCGAGATGATGCGTGAAATCGGCTACTGCCACGGCATCGAGAACTATGCCCGGCATCTGTCTGGCCGCGCGGCCGGCGAGCCGCCGCCGACCTTGCTGGACTATCTGCCGCCGGACGCGTTGACGATCGTCGACGAGAGCCACCAGACGATACCGCAGGTGCGCGGCATGTATCACGGTGACCGGTCGCGCAAGGAGGTGCTGGTCAGCTTCGGCTTCCGTCTGCCCTCGGCGCTCGACAACAGACCGCTGAACTTCGACGAGTGGAGGAGCCGGGTCGGTCAGGTCATCTTCGTGTCGGCGACGCCGGGGCCCTACGAGCTCGAGCAGAGCGAAGGGGCGGTGGTAGAGCAGATCATCCGGCCGACCGGGCTGATCGACCCGGCGGTGGACGTCCGGCCGGTCAAGGGGCAGATTGACGACCTGCTGCACGAGATCCGGCTACGCGCCGACCGCGGCGAGCGGGTACTCGTGACAACGCTGACCAAGCGGATGGCGGAGGACCTGACGCAGTTCTATCAGGAGCTCGGTGTGCGGGTGAGATACCTGCATTCGGAGATCGAGACCCTCGAGCGGGTGCAGATCCTGCGGGACCTGCGTCGCGGCGTCTTTGACGTCCTCGTGGGGATCAATCTCCTGCGGGAAGGGCTCGACCTGCCCGAGGTCTCCCTGGTGGCGATCCTGGATGCAGACAAGGAGGGATTCCTCCGGTCGTCCGGGTCGCTCATCCAGACCTCGGGCCGAGCGGCTCGCAACGTGCACGGCCGGGTGATCATGTACGCCGACGAAGAGACCAAGTCGATGCGGGCGGCGCTGGCTGAGATGCAACGCCGGCGGTCCCGGCAGGAGGCGTACAACCGCGAGCACCACATTACGCCGGCATCGATCGTCAAGGAGATCGACGATGTCCTGTCGAGCGTGTATGAGCGGGACTATGTGACGGTGCCGGTCGTGCGGGAGGCCGAGGAGGAGTTCGCCACGCAGGCGGAGCTCGATGCGCATCTGCGGTCCATGGAGGCCGACATGCGGGAGGCGGCGGCCAACCTGGAGTTCGAGCGGGCGGCGGCGCTACGTGACAAGATTCGCGCGTTGCGGAGCCCGGGGTACGCGTTTTCCTGACGGACCGTGTTCGTGTCCATGGATGAGCAACGTCGTCAGCCGGGATGCAGCGTCAGTCGCATGCAGCGGGAGTCTGACCACGGGCTGCTGGCCAGCCCGGCGCCGCGTTCCGGCAACGCCCACGGATTCGCCCCATGCAGGTCACCAGTGTGAGATGATGAGGGCGCGCGAGGGCTGGACCACACGACAGGTAGGAGAGTGCAATGGCGAGAGACCATGATGGACACGCGGGCGCGGTCCTGATGGCGTTCGTGCTGGGTGCCGTGAGCGGCGCCGCGGTGGCGCTGCTGTGGGCGCCGAACGTCGGTGAAGACACGCGACGGCTGCTCGGCGAGAAGGTGCGCGAAGGACGTGAACGGGCCGCTGACGCGGCTCGACAGGGTCGTGAGTTCGCGAGCCGACAGCGGGAGAGCCTCACGACGGCGATCGACCGCGGACGCGAAGCCTATCAGAGCGAGCGGGACAAGGGCGAGGACGCGACTGAGGCCCCGGCGTGACCGATTGGCCCACCCTGTTCCTCGCGGCGATCGCGGCGGCGACCGGGGTCATGGCCCTCATCCAGATTGGTGTGGTCATCTACGGCGCGCGGCTGGCGCGCCGGGTGAACCGGCTGGCCGACCGGGTCGAGCGTGAGATCGATCCATTCTTGGGCAAGGTCCAGGAGATGAGTGACGACGCCACTCGCGCCACCAAGCTCGCCGTGGCCCAGGTCGAGCGCGCCGACCAGTTGATGGCGCAGCTCGCGCGGCGCGCCGAGGCGACGCTCGACGTGGTGCAGCAGGTGATCATCACGCCGGCTCGGCGGGGGCTCGCGCTCATCGAGGGGCTGCGCGCCATGTTCTCTTCCGTGCGGACGCAGGCGAAGCCTCGTTCGGACGCCACGAAAGCGACAGAGGAGGACGAGGCGCTCTTCATCGGATAGGAGGCAGTATGCTGACACGCGTCTCGTGTGCGGCGGGAACCGCGGTGGTGGCGGCGGTCACGGTACTTCTCGCGGGCGGCACCGCCGCGGCGCAGGTGTCTGTCTCGGCGCCCCTGGCTCAACAGCTGGTGGCGGCGCTCGACGGCGCCCAGCTCGACAGTATCGCGGCCAAGGACAGTCAGGACGAAGACCGGTTCGTGGCGGCGCTCTTCTTCCCGGGACGGCTCCTGGTCGTCTCGGCGCGCTATAAGGAGCCGGTGTTCCCCCTGGAAAAGATCGCGGCCCGAAACTATCGGGAGGTCTACATAGACCTGAACACGGCGTCGATCCCCGACACCAAGATTCTGATCACCGACGGCGGTGCGGATGGTCTGCGTGCCGATGACCCGGCCGACAGCGCCGATACCGCTGGACGGCTCGTCCGGTTTAGCGGGGACTGGAGCGGACAGCAGCTGTCGGAAGCCGAGTACACGACACTGTTCAACGAGGCTGACGCAAGCTACGCGCGTATGCTGCGGGCGTTGCTGGCCGAGGTGAACTAGACTTCTTGAACGAAGTTTATCGTGACATGTGAGACAAGTGTTGGTCGTGTTTTTTCGCTCGCACCACGACAGCCTCCGTTCAAGGTGTCTCGTCCCGCGTAGCGGGGCTGTGAGACAAGCTCGGCTAGCGAGGCGGAGCGGGACGGTCTGAGGCGGAGCGCTAGACATCTGCCGGGGGCGACCCAGAACTTGTGTCAATGGTCACGATGTCGCCCATCGAAGATGTCCGGTGTCGCTTGTGAGGTAAACTGAGGATCCTGCTCGCTCGGAGTGGGCGCTTGGCTCAGTGGTAGAGCATCGCCTTCACACGGCGGGGGTCAGTGGTTCGAATCCACTAGCGCCCACCAACTTTTCCAGCGGTTTTATTGGGTTTGCTCGCTGGGGGAGTCTACCCACACAGCACGCAAGTACACGTACACCAGGGGCGAAAGTTGCACGTGCAACCTTTGCCCTCATGAGGATCTCGTCCGCCTGCTGGAAGCTAGGGACAACCGATGAAGCTCAAGCTTGTATCGAACGCGCCGACGGCGCAGAGATTTGCCTATCATGTTGACGCTTGAAGCCGAAGCTACGAAACGATCGTCGTGTCCGGCGGAATCCGTGCGTGTTTCAGTGACTGTCTGGTTCACCCACGGCCGGCGAGAGCGAGAACCACACGTAGACGAGATCGCATCCGAAGCTCGCGAGAAAGCTCAGCGGTTGCTTAAATCAGTGCTGCCCTGAAATTAGACCACTACCCGCGTCCACACAACCTCGAGACAGACACAACAGCTCGCCCCGTCGTCTGGTGCGATCCCCACTCGATGATCGACGAGACAGCGCTGACGGTGCTGCTGACCGCCGACCAGCTCCGCGACAGGGTCCGGGAGCTGGCGGCTGAAATCAACACCAGCTATCCCACGGGGCGGGACCCGCATCTGGTGACGGTCCTCAAGGGCGGCTTCATCTTTCTTGCCGACCTGGTTCGGGTGCTGGACCGTCCGGTCACGATCGACTTCGTGTCGGTCGCCAGCTACGGCACCGGCACCCGGTCGTCGGGTGTCGTCACGCTGGCCACGGATTTCGAGATCGACATCACGGACCGAGACGTGCTGATCGTCGAGGACATCGTGGATACCGGGCAGACCCTGTCATGGCTCCTGGACACGTTTCGGGCGCGACATCCGCGCTCGCTTCGTACTGTGTCACTGTTGGACAAGCGGTCGCGGCGGACGGCCGAGGTTGACATCGAGCACGTGGGGTTCACCATCGAGGATCGGTTCGTCGTGGGGTATGGTCTTGATTACGCCGAGCAGTTCCGCCATCTCCCCTACGTCGCCGTCCTGGACCAGACTCCTCAGCACCCGGGTGAGCGACACACCGACAGTCTGAGACGGTGAGATCGTTCAGCGACGGACACGCAGGTGCGAGCCGGAGCGACTAGACGGCTCCCCACCGGGGTATCATGCGTCGTAAATCATGCGGGCCACCAAGGCAGCGCTGATCGCGGCGATTGTCGTGTGCGGGCTGGCGTTGTTCGTGGGTGGGGCCCGTGGGCAGGCAGCTGGGCCGCACCCCGACCTGCAGCAGTTTTTCCTGACCACGGGCGCCGCCGACGACGTGGCCGAGGCGGCGCTCGAGGAGATTGCCGCCGCCTGGCGTGACGGCTACGCCGGGATGGTCTTCGACATGCTGCGGTTCATGCGACCGCCGCCGCCACCAGCGCCCGTCCGGGCGCCGAGGGCGTTCGACCCGAACGACCCGTTCAGTCGCCCGGATATTCCTCAGTTCGAACGGGAACAGCCCTCGACGCGGGTCTACCGCCGGCTCATCCGGTTGCTCGAGGAGCAAACAGGTGAGCGGTTCGGCAACGACGTCGGGCGCTGGCAACAGTGGATCTGGCAGCAGCCCTATGACCCACATCCGGACTATGCGCGCTTCAAGGGGCTGTGGTACGGGCAGATCGACCCGCGGTTTCGTGAGTTCTTTCCCCCGAACGTCACATCCCTGATTCGACTCGACGAGGTGGACTGGGGCGGGGTACCGCCGAACGGCATTCCACCGCTCGAGTATCCCGAGCATCTGGCCGCGGCGGACGCCGAGTATCTCGACGATGACAATATCGTGTTCGGCATCGCCGTCAACGGCGACGCGCGAGCGTACCCGAAGCGTATCCTGGCCTGGCACGAAATGGCGCTCGACCGGGTCGGTGGGCTCGAGCTGACCATCGTGTATTGCACGCTGTGCGGCACCGTCATCCCGTATGAGAGCCTCGTCGACGGACAGCACATCCGGTTCGGTACCAGTGGTCTGTTGTATCGGTCGAACAAGCTCATGTTCGACCAGGGGACCAAGAGTCTGTGGAATACGTTTGAGGGAGTGCCGGTCATCGGCAGCCTCGTCGGCAGCGGGTTGCAGCTGACACGCCGCTCGATGGTCACGACGACGTGGGCGGAGTGGCGCGCGCGCCACCCCGAGACCACCGTTTTGTCGCTCGAGACCGGGCAGCAGCGCGATTATTCCGAGGGGGCGGCATATCGGGATTACTTCAGCACCGACCGGCTGATGTTTCAGGTGCAGGCACGGGACGACCGGCTCGACAACAAGGACGAGGTGGTCGTGATGCTCCTTGACGACCCGGCGGGCGGGGCCCGGCACCCGGTGGCGCTCTCGGTCGACTTCCTCGAGGATCACCCGGTGTTCCAGGCCGAGGTGGCCGGTCACCCGTTCGTGGTGGTGACGAGTCCGGACGGTGCGAACCGCGTCTATCGCACCAGCGGGGAGCGGTTCGAGCGGCGCCTCGACGATGTCCGGGTGGCCGACGCGGACGGTCGCGTGTGGCGGGTCACCGAGGACGAGCTCGTGGCGGTGGACGACGCCGGCGCCCGGCTCGCGCGGCTGCCGGCGAACCGGGCGTTCTGGTTCGGGTGGTACGCGCAATTTCCCCAGACCGAGCTGTTTCACTAATGAGCCGGGGCTTTGTCTCGGACCCCACGCGGGCGCTCCGCGGGGACCCCCAAGGCTCCGCTCCGCGCTCGCGAGGCGCGCACGTGCGCGCCTTGACCGTCACCGACGATGCCGATCACGTGACCCCGGGTCCGGTGCGGGACGCATTGCCAAGGAGGTCTCGGGTCTGCTACCGTGTCATGTTCGCGCTGTCTCGTGGAGACCGTGTTACCCAAGGAGTTGGAGACTATGAAAATGCTCGTCGCGCTCTGCGTCATGGTCGTGGTGGCCGTTGCCGCGGTTGGCGTCGGGGGAGCACAGGCCCAGGGGCTCGAGGCCGGCGACATGGCGCCGCCGTTCAGCCTGCCGGGCTCTGACGGCAAGACCCACAGCCTGTCCGACTATGCGGGCCGAACGGTGGTGCTGGCCTGGTTCCCCAAGGCGTTCACCGGTGGTTGAACGGCCGAATGTAAGTCGCTGCGTGATTCCAGCGACGAATTGAAAAAGTTCGATCTGGCCTATTTCATGATCAGCGTCGACGACCCGGAGACGAACAAGGAGTTCGCCGAGTCGCTCGACACCGATTTCCCCTTGCTGAGCAACCCCACCAAGGAGGTCGCGGAGGCCTACGGCGTGGTGACGGCCGAGCGGGCACTACCGTTCCGCTGGACGTTCATCATCGGCGGTGACGGCAAGATCCTGAAGGTCGACAGGGAGGTCAGCCCGTCCTCAGCGGGGCAGGACCTGGTGGCTGACTTACGGGAGCTGGGGGTCAACTAACGAGGACTGACCGTCTGCCTCCCTGTGGAGGCGGCCGTGGGTTCCGTCGCGCGCCGGTGGGTCACAGCCCACGGCCAGAGACACAAAAAGGACCGGGACGCACGCGACCGCGTGTATTCCGGTCCTTTTCCTGTACCCAGGTCCGCCGGAGCGCGGTGCGCTCCTGTGCCTGTCAGGCGTCGCGGGGCGGCTTCGCTTGCTCCGGTTCCTCCTTCGGCTTCATCTCGTCCTTGAAGCCGCGAATCGCCTGGCCCATGCCCTTGCCTAGACCGGAGAGCCGATTGGCCCCGAAAATGAGGACGATGATGGCGAGGATGATCAGCAGCTCGGGCAGGCCGAGCGTTCCGATGAGCGCGAACACGGTTGGATGCATCGAGACACCTTCCTGGTCAAGTCCGAGAACCGGTCTCCAAGGATACCACGGTCGCAGGGTGCAGGTCGGTTGCGAGCGCCTTCGCGAACGCCGGGTCTGAACGGATCGGGTCGAAGTCGGGGTCTGCCCTGGCCCGGACTCGGTTCAACGCCGGCAGCTCGGCGAGCGACTCGCGCAGATATCGCACCGCCTTCTCGGCATCGCCCCGGAGCCCGTAGAGACTCGCGATGTAATATTTCGTGGCCGGGTCGTCCGCGCCACGGGCGATCCGCCGCTCGAATCGGGTCACCGCTTCGGTGAAGTGCCGGTTCGCGTCGGCGGGCCGGTCCATCCTCTGATAGGTCGCGGCCAGCTTGACGTATAGCTCGATCAGGCTGCGCTCCCTCAGCGCATGGTCAGCGGCGGCCAAAGCCGCCACCTCCTGCTCGTAGAGCTTGATCGCTTCAGGATAGCGTCCCTGCAGGTAATAGACGTAGCCCAGGCGGGTGTGGGCGCCCACGATCTGCAGCCCTTCCTTGCCGGAGAGGAACCGCTCTTGGAGGTCGATCGCCACCCGACACGCCCGCTCCGCCTTGACGTAGTTGCCGCGGAGGGCGTACAGCAGCCCGAGCTGGAGGTGGGCGTACCCGAGGTCCGGGTTGATCGCGAGCGCGCGTTCCATCTCCGTGATCCCCGCGTCGATATCGCCCCGGCCGACCCAGTAGGCCCGCGCCAGCGACTGATGCGCGCTGGCGTCGTCCGGTTCGAGCTGCGCCGCCACGGAGATTGCAGCGATGGCCTCGTCGAATCGTCCCAGGGACAGCAGCGCGGAGCCGAGCCAGCGATGCGCGTCGGCCAACTTCGGATCGAGCTGCGTGGCGCGGCGGCCAGCCTCGACCGCTTTTTCCGACAGCTCGCGCAGGCTCATGAACGAGCCCTTGAAGTCGTAGGCGAGGGCGAGCGCCGCCCATGCCGCCGCGTAGTTCGGGTCCTGCCGAGTGGCCTTTTCCAGCAGCAGGATGGCGTGGTCGAGCGCCTGCGGGCTACCCTCCATGATGTTCATCATGGCGCGGGAACGGTTCTCGTAGGCCTCGACCGACGCGGTCTCCTGTCGTTCGATCTCCGCCATCTCGCTGTCGTCGAGTGTCAGGTTCATGCCCTGGCTCAGCTCGAAGACGATCTTGTCCTGCAGGCTGAAGATGTCGCCGATGGCGCCGTCGATCTTCACGGTCCGCACGACCGTGCCGGACCCGACCTCGACAAATCGGGCGGTGATCCGGATCAGGTCCCCGATCCGCTGGTACCCGCCGCTCACCAGCCAGGTGGCTCGGAGCTGTCGACCGACCTCAATCGACATCCGTTCGTCGAGGGTATCGCTGCCGCTCGAACCCAGCACGCGCAACGCGTCGAAGACCCGCTCACGGCCGATGAGCGACAGCCCCTTGATGCTCTTGAGGTCGGCGGTGACCGTTTCGGCGATGCCGGAGCCGATCCAGTCGTCGACCGGCTCTCGGGTGATGTTGGTGAACGGGATCACCGCCACCGCGTTCGTCGGGGCCGGTGGCTCGGCCGGCCGCGCACCCACGGCCAGACCGGACGCCGACGCGCCGGGGCCCGACCCCACCCCGCGATCGAGATCCTGATGGATCGCCCGGAGATCGACCAGCAGCTCTCGCGCTGACTGATACCGTGCGTCGGGGGCCTTCTGCAGCAGCTTGCGGACCGCGTCCGCGAGCCGCGCGGGCACCTCGTAGTTCAGCCGCGACAACGGGGGCGGCTCGGCGTGGATCAGTGTGTCGATGACCGCGGTCGTGGTCTCGCCCTCGAAGGGTAGCCGCCCGGTCAGCGATTCGTAGACGACGATACCCAGCGAGAACAGATCGGATCGCGTGTCGACCGGTCGGCCCAGCGCCTGTTCGGGCGACATGTAGGACACCGTGCCGACCACGACCCCGAGACTGGTCTGGGCCATGGTCTCGGCGCTCCCCAGCTCGACGGCCGGTCCGGTGAACTTGGCGAGGCCGAAATCGAGAATCTTCACCCGCCCATTCGCCTCCAGGACCAGATTGGCGGGCTTGATGTCGCGGTGAATGATGCCGAGCCCGTGCGCTTCATCGAGCGCGTCGGCGATCTGGAGCGTCATCCCCAGTGTCTGGTGGATCGACAGGGGACCACGGCGCAGTCGGTCGGCCAGCGCCTCGCCCTCCACCAGCTCCATGACGATGAACAGCGTGCCGTTGTCCTCGCCGATGTCATAGGTGGTGACGACCGCTGGCGATCGGAGCAACGAGGCGGCCCGCGCCTCCTTGAGGAGGCGCTCCCGCCGGTCTGGGTCCTGGTCATGGTCGGGGGAGATGAATTTCAGCGCGACCGGGCGGCCCAGCCGCGTGTCCCGCGCCCGATACACCTCGCCCATGCCGCCGCTGCCGAGCCGGGGGCCGATTTCGTAGTGCTGGACGATGCTGCCGATGGGGGGCATGGTGCTTCCGCCGAGGCCAGGGCGTCGGCGGACACAGTGGCGATGTGCCTGAGAGCGTCAACTCATGTTACCGCACACGGCGCGCCGCCTCGACGTCCGAGGAGCCGCGTCGCCGTGGTCGGGGTCTACGGCCCTCGCGGCTCGAACT
>SMUZ01067124.1_pt1 | contig 10712 bp, 9 predicted proteins | sample 2456421 | NCBI WGS metagenome assembly SMUZ01 (sample SAMN11095932, study PRJNA526329) | marine sediment metagenome | biome: Marine sediment; feature: Surficial sediment; material: Deep marine sediment; isolation source: Hadal surficial sediment | place: Pacific Ocean | collected 2014-11 | depth 0-1... | reverse complement strand
TCCAGGTGGCAAGATCGCGATCAATCGCGGCTTGTTGACGGAACTCGAGTCTGAAGCAGAACTCGCGGCGGTATTGAGCCATGAAATCGTGCACGCGGCTGCCCGACACAGTGCCCAGCAGCGTTCGCGCAGCATGATCATGGAGGGGCTTGTTGTGGCGACAGCCGCTGTGGCGAGCGATAGCGACTATGGCGAGCTCGCCGTCGGCGGTGCGAGTACAGCCGCTCAGCTAATTACGCAGAAATACGGGCGCGGCGCGGAGCTTGAGTCGGACCGCTACGGCATGCAGTACATGTCCAAAGCCGGCTATGACCCGGTCGGCGCAGTGTATTTGCAAGAGACCTTTGTTCGACTCAACGATAGCCATCAGTCGGACTGGGTGAGCGGTTTGTTTGCCTCCCATCCACCGTCGCAGGAACGCGTAAACGCAAATCGTGCGACCGCAGCGACGTTGCCCGAGGGTGGCATTCTCGGCAAAGAAGCGTTTCAGCGTGCGATGCGAATAACCCTGGACGCCGGTCCTGCGTACAAGGCCTACGACGAGGGGCGCAAGGCACTGTCCGAAAACAAGCCTGAAGAAGCGTTGGCGCTGGCGAACAAGGCGTTGGACTTATTCCCTGACGAAGCGAACTTTCATGCCTTACGCGGTGACGTTCGATTGCTAGAGCATAACTATGAGTGGGCTGTCACAAATTACACGCGCGCGCTCGATCGACGCGACGGATTTTTCTATTACTACGCACAGCGCGGAATTGCGAAGAAGGAGTTGCAACAATTTGACGGCGCCGTTGCCGATCTGGAGCGCAGTATTGAGCTCCTGCCCACGGTGCCGGCGCATTTCATGCTTGGTGAAATCTCGGAACAACGCGGACAAACGGCGGTCGCAATAAAACATTACAGGCTTATTTCGACGTCGGGCGGCAAATACGGTAAAGCGGCGGCAGAGGCGCTTGCAAGGCTTGAATCGACAACGAATCCAGCAGCGAACGTCAGCCACTGAGGTGACGCAGGTAATGCCCAAACTCACGATCGCTATCGTTGTTAGTCTGCTGGCCGGGTTTGCCATTGCAGCTCTTTATATCGATGTGCCGGAGTCAACCCAGCCGGCCGCAATAGAATTTGAGTCCAGCACGAATATTGACGAGCGCCTTCGGGCACTCGAAAACGCCATCAATGTCGAACGCCAGGCCCGGCAGCTACTCGAAGAAGAAATCTTCAGTCTTTATGCGGAGCTGGAGTCGCTCGATGTCGTCAGACAAGCCATCGACGCGCAGCGTTTGGAAAATTTACGTATTGAGGCGGGTAGCGACATTAGTGAGGCCCGCAGAAGACAGCGCAGTGATCGACCGAGCGAATCAGAACGACGTCTTGCCAGGCTCACTGATGCTGGTTTTTCAGCCGCTAGCGCCAGCTGGGTTGTTCGACGCGAGTCGGAATTGCAAATGGTGGCATTGCGGAACCAGTACGATTCGATGCGCACAGGCGAGCCAATGAACCCGGACCTGAACATGAATGCCATGTTGCGCGAGGAGCTGGGAGATGTGCAGTTCGAGATGTATCTGCAGGCTGGAGGCCGATCGACGGCCGTCGGCATCGGGTCGGTGTTCGAGTCCTCCCCGGCGCAGACAGCGGGCCTCCGGCCCGGCGATGAAATCACTCACTATGATGGTGTACGCGTTTTCAGCTCCTACGATTTGACCCGGCAGGCGATGCAGGGCAATGAGGGGGAGCGCGTTGTGGTCAGTTTCATGCGCGACGGAATCGCGATGCAAATCGTGATGCCGCGCGGACCGCTCGGCGTCAGCACACGAGGTCGGCGTTAGCCGGAAGCCGCGTCAAAACTGGATAAAGATCGGCCCCCATTGCAGAATGGGCACTGTCCTATGTCAATCCTTCGGTGATCGGCCGTTTCCATTATCCGTTACAGCATTCCCAACAGCCTTACAGCCCTGAGTCTTGTTTTCGGGTTGTCATCCATTGTTTCGACGCAGTTTGGCAACCTGGAGCTTGCTGCCTGGATGATCGTCTGGTGCGGCTTGCTCGATACGCTCGATGGCATGGTGGCGAGGCTGTTGAAGGCGACTTCGAACTTCGGCGCCGAATTCGATTCCATGTCGGATCTGATTTCCTTCGGCGTTGCGCCGTCGGTACTGGTATTGAATGCCGGCATCGAAATTGGCGGAGTGGAAGTCGACTCTGGCCAGTTCTGGGTGCTGGCGGCGTCTTGCGGCGCTTTTACACTTGCCGGCGCCATGCGCCTGGCGAGATTCAATCTGGACACGTCGAAACCGCGTACCGGTTGGTTTGCAGGGATTCCGATTACGGTTGCCGGCGGTGGCTTACTGTCCTCCCTGATTCTCGTGTTATTGCATCACGAAGCAATCGCGACAGGGATGCCCCTGCAGCTTTACCTGCCTGTCCTGATGTTTGTATTCGCTTTACTAATGATCTCGCGCCTGCGATTTCCAAAAATGACGATCCGCAAGAGCAGATTCATCAACGTATTTCAGTTCGCAAACCTGGCATTGATTTTCTATTGCGGCGTAACCCGTCGTTATCCTGAATACCTGTTCGGCATTGGCGTATTCTCACTGGTCGCCGGAATCATCGCGGGGCGAATAACACGGGACGCTGAACTCGACCAGGAATAATAATCAGGAGTACGAATGCTGCACCGTTTTCTGCTATTACTCATACTGGCGTGTCTTGCTGCATGTGGCGGCGGTGGCTCTGCCACCGACCGTGGTATGTCCGCCGACGACTACGAAGTTCTCGATGGTTTCGTGACGCTTTACTGGGACGAACAGCAGGCTCGCTTGCTGTTTCGCATCGATGAGTTCGACACGCCCTTGTTGTATCAATCCTCGTTGCCGCGCGGTGTCGGGTCCAACGACCTTGGCCTTGATCGTGGCCAGCTTGGCGCAACGCGCATTGTGCGATTCGTTCGCAGCGGCTCGAAAGTATTGCTGATCGCAGACAACCTCGACTACCGGGCAATCAGTGGTGATGCGGACGAGCGGCAGGCCGTCGATGAGTCCTTTGCACGTTCGGTTATTTGGGGATTTGAAGTTGCCAGCGAGAGCGACGGCGCGGTGCTGGTTGATGGCACGGATTTCTTCCTGCGTGACGCACATGAATTCTCGGCAAGCTTGAATGAGTCTGCGGAAGGCTCTTACTCGGTTGATGCCTCGCGCTCGATGATGTTCATGCCACGCACAAAGGCATTCCCGGACAACACCGAAATTGAAGCGGTCGTGACCTATACCGGCAAGCCGGCGGGCGAACACTTGCCGACCGTCGTTCCCGATCCGACCTCGATAACAGTGCACTCCCATCATTCCTTTATTCGATTGCCGGATGCGGATTTCGAGCCGCTGGCCTACGATCCACGCGCCGGGATTATCGGGCTGTCCTACGAGCGTGCGGGTTTCCTGGATTATGCGAGTGACATTGGCGAACCCCTGCGCGTGAATTACGGCCGTCGCCACCGGCTGAAGAAGAAGAACCCGGAGGCCGATGTCAGCGAGGCCGTCGAAGCGATTGTTTATTACGTTGATCGTGGCGCTCCGGAGCCCGTGCGATCAGCGCTAATCGAGGGCGCGCTCTGGTGGAATCAGGCCTTCGAGGCAGCCGGTTATCGCGACGCGTTCCAGGTGAAGCTGATGCCTGAAGACGCCGACCCGATGGACGTCCGTTACAACGTCATCCAGTGGGTTCATCGTTCGACGCGCGGCTGGTCTTACGGTTCGTCAATTCTGGATCCTCGTACCGGGGAGATCATGAAAGGGCATGTCACGCTGGGCTCGCTGCGCGTGCGTCAGGACTACATGATTGCCGAGGGGCTGCTCGCGCCCTACATTGACGAAAATGTGCCGGACGACATGATCGACATGGCACTCGCACGTATTCGTCAGTTAGCGGCGCACGAAGTAGGGCATACGCTTGGTTTCGAACACAATTTCGCCGCGAGTACGCAGGACCGGTCATCGGTCATGGATTACCCGTTTCCGTTGATCACATTTGATGAAAACGGCGACATCGACCTGTCCGACGCTTACGGTATTGGTATTGGCGACTGGGACAAGCGCACGGTTCTCTACGCTTACCAGGATTTTCCGATTGAGATGGATGCGGATGCGGAGCGCCAGTCAATCATTGAACAAACGATTGCGGATAATTACGCCTTCGTGGCAGACGGTGATTCTCGCTCGCTCGGCGCGGCGCATCCGGACGGCAATCTATGGGACAACGGCGCCAATGCAATCGCTGAGCTGGAGCATCTTCTGGATGTGAGAGCGTATGCGCTGAATCGTTTTTCCGAGAACGTGATTCGGGATGGTCGTCCAATGGCAAGGCTCGAAGAAGTGCTGGTGCCAATTTATCTCCTGCATCGTTTTCAACTGCAAGCAGTCGGGAAGTTGATCGGTGGCAGTTATTTCGATTATGCGCTGCGCGGCGACGGCCAGGATGTGCCGGCTGCCGTCAGTGAGGCACGCCAGCGGCAAGCCATGGACGTGATGTACGGTACGCTGCAGGCAGATGTATTGAGTTTGTCCGCTGATCTGGTCGCGATCATTCCGCCGCGACCGCCCGGAAATCCGAAATCTCGCGAAGCGTTCACGGGGGCAACGGGCGGGACATTCGACCCGCTGGCACCAGCCGCAAGCTCGGTGACGCTCACGCTGCAGGTGTTGCTCCATCCTCAGCGTGCAGCACGTATGAGCAGATCCGGATCGCCGTCTTTTTCGGAATTAGTCGACGGCCTGCTTGCTGCAAGCTGGGACAAAAGAACAAGTGCCGACAACGCAATGCTGCAACGACAAACCAACATGCTGGTGCTCGATGGGCTGCTACGGCTCGCCGTCACCGAGTCTGTCGACAATGCGGTTCGCGCAACGGCGCTTGCGGCCGTTGATCGGCTGCGCGGCCGGACACAGAGGCTGGTGTCGGCCGATAACGATGAGCTCGCGTTTTTGCGTCTCGCGCAACTGAAAATAGACAAGGTGCTTGCGGACCCTGCAAGCATTGAGACTTTGCCGGCAGTAACCGTACCGCCGGGCTCGCCGATCGGAGCGCTGGGCGCGCTGCTGCAACAGGGGTATTAAGTGAGCACTCCGATACTGGTACTGGGCGCGTATCTGCTGGTATTGATCGCGCTTGCGCTCTGGAGTCGCCGCGACTCGCAATCGCTGGAAGGCTACTTTATTGCGGGCAAGAAACTGCCGTTCTGGGTGGTCGCGTTTAGCGCCAATGCGACGGGTGAGTCGGGGTGGCTGTTGCTGGGTCTGACCGGCATGGGTTATACGGTTGGCGCACAGGCTTATTGGGTTGTCATCGGCGAGATCATCGGGCTGACAGCGTCCTGGGGGCTGATTTCCAGAAAACTCAAGAAGCTCGGTGACGAGACTGACTCGATAACTCTCCCGGACGTCATGGCCGCGAAGTTCGACGACAAGATGCATCTTATCCGCGGCGTTGCCGTCGTGATCATCCTGATCATGGTGACGACCTACGTCACGGCACAAATGGTCGCATCAGGCAAAGCGCTGAGCAGCTTCGTGGGTTGGGACTACGAAACGGGCGTCATTATCGGTGCCATCATTATTGTTGGCTATACGTTTATAGGCGGTTACAAGGCCGTTTCCTACACCGACGTTGTACAAGGCGTGCTGATGTTACTGGGCCTGATCCTGGTGCCGGCCGCAGCGATCTATGCGTCCGGCGGCTGGAGCGGTGTTACAGAATCACTGCAGCAACAAGATCCGAATCTGCTGGATATGTTTGCCGTGACGAGCGACGGCATTTCCGGTTGGGTCATTATTCTGAGTTTCATGGCGATCGGACTGCCGTTCCTCGGTGTGCCGCAGATGTTGATCCGCTACATGTCGGCACGAGACGACGGCGCAGTGCGCAAGGCGCGTGTCATGTCGATCGGCGTGATGATTATCTATCTGACGGGTGCCGTGACCGTGGGTGTCGCCGGGCGCGCGTTGTTCCCGGGTCTGGAAGATGCAGACACGATATTCCCGACCATATCGAGCAACCTGTTTCCGCCGTTGATTGCGGGCTTGCTGCTCGTCGTCGTGTTGGCAGCGATCATGTCCACAGTCGATTCATTGTTACTGCTGTCGTCGTCCGCCGTGGTCCGGGACACAATGCAGAAAATACTTGGCAGCGATAAATCCGATCGACAACTGGCCGCTTACGGCAAGGTCGTCACTGTGATTATCGGTGCCATCGGTGTTGTGTTCGCACTGCCCGATGGGCAGTACATCTTCTGGTTCGTGTTATTCGCCTGGTCCGGGCTCGGCGCCGCTTTCGGGCCGGCGCTGCTGGGCATTTTGTATTACAAGAAGATTACACGCCAAGGTGTCGTTGCCGGCATGCTCGGCGGCTTTCTGACCAGCGTGACCTGGGTTGTCGTATTCAAGGAACATGCCTACAACCTCTACGAGGCGATTCCGGCATTTACGGTGGGATTCTTGTTGACCTGGCTCGTCAGCCGGTTCACATGGAAGGAAGAACCCGAGTCGGGCCAGCCGAATGTGTAACCAATCGGGGATTTCGACGCTATAAGAGTCCATACAAGTGAATTAAAGGACCTGTTCAAATGCGTTATATCAAACTGGTTACAGCCTGCATCCTGTTCTTGTCTCCGGCCATGGCCTTCGGCGGCATTGATGCCGACGACCTGCCGAGCGCAACGACCTGGTATGTCCACGTCGATTTCCGGGAAATGCAGTCATCAACAGCAGGCAAGAGCCTGTGGGACTGGCTCGATGGCGAGGTATTCGATGAAATTCGTGACGACGCCGAAATCGATGTCGCGACCGAAGTAGATCGTATTACGGCGTATGCCACAGACGAGAACGGCGTTGTTTTTGTTCTCGAAGGCGCTATTTCCCAAGCGACAAAAGATAAAGCGCTCGCTGCCGCAGCCGGCGCCAGGAAATTCGACACACTGAAATACAAAGGCAAGACCTATTACTTTGTCGAGCGCGACGAGGATGATAATAACGACATAGACATAGACGGATTTAATAATGAGCTGTATTTCAGCTTCGCCGTCAATAACAAGTTGATCGCGGCGACCAGCGAACAGCAATTGCAGGCGATGCTGGCCAATGGTGGCAGGATAGCCGGAAGCAAGAGCCACAATGGCGCCTTGTTTATTCTCACGGCTGAGAGAAGCCTGATTCAGGCGGGCATGGATACCGAGGGCTTTGATGGGGAAGAGGGCGGTTTCAAATCCAATATTCTGCGCAACACGAATCATGCTGCGATCCTGGTCGCGGACATCGCCGACAATATCGTCGTCGAGGCACAGCTGACGACGGAAGAGCCTGAAATGGCCGAGTCGCTGGCCAGTATCGTGCGTGGCCTGGTCGCGATCACTGCGTTCAGCGACGACCTGGATCCGAACCTTAGTGCAACTCTGCGCAGCATCAAAGTTGACGTGACGGACAATAAGCTCAAGGTCAGCGTGATCGTGAGCCCGGAAGTAATCAAAGCGGTGATGGACGAAGCCTGAGCAAGGGCGACTGGAGCCGTACTCTGTTGTGACTGACGAACTTGATCTCATAGATGCCGCAAAGTCGGGCTCGGTGATCGCATTCACCGAGCTCGTGCGCAGTTATCGCGAACGGTTGCTGCGCTTCTTGCTTACTCGTTGCGAAAGCTACGCAGATGCGGAAGACGCGTTGCAGGATACGTTCATCAACGCCTATCGCTATCTCCAGTCCTACGATTCGCGCTGGCGATTTAGCACCTGGTTGTATCGCATCGCGATTCGCAATGCCGCCCGGCTTAGAACCGACCACGTTGCCGAACTAGGCGAACTGCGAGATGAAGAAAGCGATCCGCTCAAATTGTGTATCGCGGCTTCGGAACGCGAAAACCTGTGGCAAAGCGCACGCCGACTGCTATCGGACGAAGTGTATGCCGCGATGTGGTTGCGCTATGTAGAGGACATGTCGATCAAAGATGTCGCCGTCGTCCTGGATAGATCGAACTCATGGACCAAAGTAAACCTGTTACGAGGACGTCGTGCGCTTGGTGCGGAGCTGAACCGCGACCAGCAGACGAACGAAAGTGAAGCCTATGGATAAACTCGCCAGACAGCTGCGCGAAGACGCGGCCAATATCAATGTTGAGGTCTCTGCCGAACTCGATGACCGAATACGGGCGTCGCTGCGCGGCATCACGCCCGAGCGAGCGCGGGAAAGTGAAGCGCCGCAGCGACCGCGTTCGACGTGGTGGGCAAGCAGTCTGACCGGTATCGCGGCTGTGACAATCGTGATCGTGCTGCTCAATCTCAATCAGCCGGAGCCTCCTGTAGTGCTTATTGCCACTCCGCCCGGCAATATTTTTCAGCCACAGCTGATTGTCAACCCAGCCGTCATGACAGCGCCGCTGCGGAAAGAACTCGAAAATCTCGAAGCGGATCTCAAAAAGGCCGAGCAAGCCGTTAGGAAGGAAATTGGACTGTTTCCCTGATTCAGGCGTGTGAGCCTGCGGATCAGACGCAAACGAGAGCAGCAGCTCGCGGTATTTTTCTTTGTGGAAAGCGAAGTTTGATTCCCTTATCCTCACGGCGGGGATCAGTTCGCTGATATCAAAATATCGAACAAGCGGCACATACGGGGAATAGCGGCTAAGCAGAAAAGCGAACTGGCACATTGGAATAACCAGCAACGCCCCCGTCGCGGCTGGATAAATCGCACTGATCAACCAAGGATGCTTGAAGTATGCCTTTTGCTGTTGTTTTGATCCTGCTCGTCGTCGGTTCCGTTATCTTCCACCTCGTAAGTCCCTGGACTTTTACCCCGTTGGCCTCCAACTGGGGAACGATCGACCGAACCATCGACATTACCTTCTGGGTTACCGGTATTGTATTCATCCTAATCAACCTGTTCATGGCTTACGCGATTATCAAGTATCGTTATAAGAAAGATGCTCGCGCCAAGTACGAACCCGAAAACAAGAAACTTGAATACTGGTTGACCGGTATTACGGCGATCGGCGTTGCATTGATGCTCGCACCGGGCCTGTTCGTTTGGGCGGAATTCGTCAATGTGCCGGAGGATGCGCATGTCGTTGAGGCCGTTGGTCAGCAATGGCATTGGTCGTATCGTTATCCGGGCGCTGACGGCAAGTTCGGCGAAGTAGATGCCGAACGTATCACGATGGACAACCCGTTCGGCATCGATCCCGCGGATCCGAACGGCCAGGATGATCTCGTTGTAGCGCATCCCGAAGCGCATATCCTGCTCGACCAGCCCGTCAAGTTCCTGCTGCGCTCCAAAGATGTATTGCACGATTTCGCCGTGGCCCAGTTCCGCGTCAAGATGGACCTGGTGCCCGGCACGCAGACCTATTTATGGTTGACGCCGACCAAAGCAGGACGATTCGAACTCTTGTGCGAAGAGCTTTGCGGTATTGCGCACCACACCATGCGCGGCGCAATCATTGTTGATCAAAGAGCCGACTACGACGCGTGGATCGCGAAGCAACAGACGTTTGCTGAATCACAAGTTATTATCGCGGGCAACGCCGATATTGGCGCAGCTCAATACGCAATCTGTGGCGCCTGCCATGGCCAGCAAGGCGAAGGCTCGGTGGCGATGAACGCACCGAAGCTCGCCGGCCAAAGTGGCTGGTACCTGGAACGCCAGATCAAGGCTTACCAGAATGGCTTGCGCGGTGTGCATGAAGACGACATTTACGGCAAACAGATGGCACCGATGGCTGCGACCCTGTTTGACGATGCGTCGATCGCCAATGTCATTGCATACATCCAGTCGTTTCCGGATACACCTGCGCCGCACACGATTGATGGCGATGCGGACCATGGGCAGCGACTCTACAGGGTTTGCTCCTATTGCCACGGCAAGGACGGCATGGGTAAGCAGGCGCTGAACGCGCCTCGAACGGCAGGTATGACCGACTGGTACATGGCCAGGCAGTTACAGAATTTCAAGGACGGTGTCCGCGGTACGCATAAGCAGGACTTTTACGGAATGCAGATGGGCTTTATGGGCGCCATCGTGCAGGACGAGCAGGCAATCAATGACTTGATGGCCTACATCAATACCCTATAGGAAATCGAAGATGTCATCATATGTTGCAATTGCAGATCGCGATCACGAGATTGAACATCACGATCCGCAGACATTCATAACGAAGTACGTCTGGAGTCAGGACCACAAGGTCATTGCCATCCAGTACGGGCTAACGGCCATTTTCGTTGGCCTGATCGCACTCGGCCTGTCGGCCATGATGCGATTGCAGCTCGGATTTCCTAACGAGTTTGAGTTCATCAATCCGGAGAGCTATTACCAGTTCATCACGATGCACGGCATGATCATGGTGATCTACCTGCTGACAGCATTATTTCTCGGCGGCTTCGGCAACTATTTGATTCCGCTCATGTGCGGCGCCCGCGACATGGTGTTCCCGTACATGAACATGCTCAGTTACTGGGCCTACCTCTTGTCGGTCATTATCCTGTTGGCGAGTTTTTTCGTGCCTGGAGGCGCGACGGGAGCCGGCTGGACCTTGTATGTCCGTCTTCAAACAAATGGAACAGACGTAGCGTTTTTCTAAAGGAGAGTTTTGTTCCTCATCTTCATGTTACGCGGCGTGTCGTTGATAGTGCAATCGACGTTTCGCGATGGTGTTTCGTTTGATCCTTTCTCGTTTTGCCAGTATTG
>SMUZ01023145.1_pt1 | contig 10726 bp, 6 predicted proteins | sample 2456421 | NCBI WGS metagenome assembly SMUZ01 (sample SAMN11095932, study PRJNA526329) | marine sediment metagenome | biome: Marine sediment; feature: Surficial sediment; material: Deep marine sediment; isolation source: Hadal surficial sediment | place: Pacific Ocean | collected 2014-11 | depth 0-1... | reverse complement strand
GTAGCTGTTCATCCAGGCGCCGCCGCGCTTGGAGTCGCGCGCGTACATGTCCATCATGAATACACCGAGGTGGGCGCCGTTTTCGTCTTTAACGTCGTAGGCTGTAACAACCTCGTTCCAGACGGGTACGTCGACGGCCTCGAAGGTCAGGCCAAACAAGCGATTCGCCATCTCGAACGCGCCGCCGCGAACGGCTTCCAGATCGAAGTAGGGCTTGAGCTCATTTTCGTCGAGGTCAAAGCGTGCTTTGCGTACTTTTTCCGAGTAGTGCCACCAGTCGTGCGCAGCAAACGTGAACTCGTCGCCAATCATCGCCTGCATGTCGGCACGTTCTTCTTTGGCACGCTCAAGGCCGGGCTGCCAGACTTGCAATAAGAAGTTTTCTGCAGCTTGCGGTGTCTTGGCCATGCGAGTTTCAAGCTGGTAGTGGGCGTGCGACTCGTAACCCCTTAGTTCAGCACGCTGTGCACGCAAAATGGCAACTCGAATCAGCGCCGGGCCGTTATCGTACTCACCCTGGGATGCGCGCAGGCGGTAGCCGTTGAACAGCTGCTCGCGCAATTCGCGATTCTCGGACTGCGTCATAAAGGTTTCGTAAACCGAGCGATTTAAACCGAGCACCCAGGCCTGTTTTTCTTCGTCCCAGATATTGGCTTTGAAATCATCCGCAAGGCCCGCTGTCTCTGCCTCATCGGTAATTTCAATCGTGAATGCCTTGGTTTCGGCCAGCAGGTTTTGCGCGAATTTTGTCGTGAGCTCGGAGAGCTCCGCGTTGATGTCCGCAATCTGCTCCTTAACCTCCGGAGAGAGCGCTGCGCCGGCGCGAATAAACTGGCGGTAGGTCAGTTCGAGCAGACGTGCTTCCTGTTCGCCAAGACCCAGCGAATCGCCTTGCTCATTAACCGCGGAAACACGTTGAAAAAGTGTTTCATTCAGCATGATTGCATCGCTCTCGCGCGACCACATCGGCCAGATTTCAGTTTGTAGCTGACGCAGATTGTCGTTCAGTTCGGTGCCAGTGAGGCTCGAAAATGTGTACAGCATTTTCGTCATTGATTTGCCAGAGGTTTCCATCGCGAGAATCGTGTTCTCGAACGTAGGTTCATCGGGATTGTTGATAATGGCATCGAGATCAGCGTGCATTTCCAATACGGCTTTCTTGAATGCCGGCATGAAATGTTCGTCTTCGATCGTGTCAAAGGGCGGGATGCCGTAGGGCGTATCCCATTCCTCGCGAAACGGATTGCCGGACAGTTCGGCGGCGGTCACCACAATTTCGGTGGTCTCGGCGACGTCTGCCGTCGCGTCAGCAGCGGTGTTCGGCTCGGATTCACCGCCGCCACACGCGGCCAGTAGTGCTGCGGCAAGACCGACAGCGAACAGATTTCTGATCATCATGTGTACTTTCCTGTGTTGAGTGCGCGCCCGGATGCCCCAGGGCGAAACGCGAGGGCGTCAATGGTACTGTTTCTGCGCGGTCTCGCAAGACCGCGTTTTTTGACATCTACCTTATGACGCCAAATGTTCCTGCAAGTTCTGCCGATATTCGCGTCGGCCCCGGAAATCAGCCTGTTTTCAGCGGTTTTGTTGTTTTTTCGCTGCGTTTCCTGTGCAGAACCCGGATCAGATCGCCAAGCAGCAAACTGATGACCACCAGCATCAGTGGCTCCTGAATAAAGCGGTAGCGGTAGTTTTCGGCAAGTTCGAGGAAGGTTGCCAGTGCGTATATGTAGAGAATATTGAACAGCAAGTAGGCGAGGACAATGGCGCTGGCCCGGCGATCGGGCGCTGCATCGCGGTACATCATAAAAAGCCGGATCAGGCCGAACAGAATTACGAGCGGAAATGTGATCACCAGAATCAGACCCGTATTCACTTCAATGCGGTATTTGCCGGAAAAGCCTTTTCGTTCTTCATATACTCAAGCGCTGCATTGTATAGGGTCTCGCCGTGTTGAAAAAAACAATTTGGAGTTTCGTGGCGTTCGTTACACTTGCCGGGATCGTATTGTTCGTCTTGTTGCAACGCGCCGATACGGAGTTTTTAGTGCTGGATGAGGAGGCGCGTGAACTCGCTCCAGGATTGTTCGTGGAGTTGTCGGGCGGATGGACGCATTACGATGTCGCGGGTCCTGAGTCGGGACAAGTCGTAATATTGGTGCATGGTTTCAGCGTGCCGTATTACATCTGGGAAACGACGTTCGAGGCACTGGCTGACGCGGGATTTCGCGTCATCCGTTTTGATCTTTTTGGTCGCGGCTACTCCGATCGTCCGGCCACTGAATACAACGGCGCATTATTCGAGCGTCAGGTCGGTGATTTGATCGACGCACTTGAACTGGATCGTCCCGTCGATCTGATCGGTCTGTCCATGGGCGGTGCCGTGGTCATGCGTTTTGCGGCCAAGCAGTCGGAACTAGTCAGAAAAGTTGTACTCGTGGACCCCATGACCGAAGCCTCGTCGCCACCACGCTATCCAAAATGGATCGGATCCCCGCTGATCGCGCTGACACTCATCCCCGCCATGGCCGAAGGGCAGCTCACAGATTTTCTGCATCCTGAACAATATCCGACATGGGTAGAGCAATATCGGGTGCAGATGCAGTTCGAGGGTTTTCGTCGTGCGATCACGTCCACGATCTACGCGTTTGCCGCGGAGGACCACCTCTCCCATTACAGGCAGGTCCAGGAATCGGGATTGCCGGTGAAGCTGATCTGGGGAGTGCAGGATCAGACGCTGTCGATCGACGGCGCCAAAACCGTGCAGAGCGTGTTGGACGTCGACTTCCTGGCCGTCGACAATGCCGGCCACCTCCCGCATATCGAACAGACCAGGATCGTCAATCCGGCAATTGTTGAATTTCTACAGCGTGATGCGCCCGCTGCCGCGACGAGCGGGGCGGGGTTGGTCGCGAACCTGGAGCTGGCAAGTTTTTGCAGTCGCCTGCCACGAGCGGCTTACAAGGATCTTGAGAAGAGCGAGATTAGCAACGAATGGTTTGAAGTGTATGAAGTGGGCGCGGGTGTCTGGGCGATCTACGAGCCCTTTCAATGGCAGGAAGTTATCTCCTATCTGATCATTGGAGACGATTCTGCCTTGTTATTCGATACGGGTAACGGCATCGGTGATATCAGGGCGATCGTCGATCAACTCACTGACAAGCCTGTCCGCGTACTGAATTCCCACAGTCATTTCGACCATATCGGTGGCAACCACCAGTTCGAAAACATACTGTCTCCGTCCACGGCGTTCTCGATTGAAAATACGCTGGGCGATGACAGCGACTCGGTAAAGATGGAGGCCTCCGCAGAGGCCTTATGCGTTGATTTGCCTTCCGGCGTAACAGAGGCGAATCACCACATCGAACCGTACGCGATCACGTCCAAGGTTTATGACGGTGACATGATCAACTTGGGGGGCAGGGAGCTCGAAGTAATTCTCATCCCGGGTCATACCGATGATTCGGTCGCCTTGTTCGACAAAGACGCAGGCTTGCTGTGGACCGGCGACAGTTTTTACATGGGGCCCATCTGGTTGTTCTTCCCGGAAACCGATCTTGCCGGCTATGAACAATCGATCGATCGATTGGCCGAATTACTGCCGGACCTAAAGGCCCTGTTACCCGCGCATAACACACCGATGATTGACCCGGCGAAGCTTCTGGAAACTCAAAGCGCGTTCAATCTCATACTTGAAGGAAAAGCCGAAGCAATTCCGGACCGGGATGGTCTGGTCATGTTCGAGTTTGATGGCTTCGGCTTCCTCATGCGCGAAGACTACACGACTGTTGCAGGCGACTGACTTATTGATATTCGTCGGCAGACTCCAACCAGGATTAAATCGTCGGGCCACGTTACGGACGTTGGCCTCGTACTAAGTCCCCAAGGCTCGCTCAGCATTTCGGTCGTAGATCCTGTGTAAACGATTTCAGGTTGTTGCGAGATGGTTCATTCTGGTAGCAATCCACTGAAATGTGCCGCCTTCGTTTATACGAATTCTGATTAGCTTGCGCAGCGTTGGCAGTTCCGCATCCAGCAGCCTGAAAATGCTGCTCGCGCCAGGATCATATGCGCAGGACGTATCGACCGTGTAGCCATCGAATATCGGTGCCGCGTCGAGTATGACTGTATTCATGAATCTTGATCAATGTTCGTGCCCCCGGATATTACAGTCTGATATTTATTCGTGTTTTGAACCCGGTATTTATCGCAGTTCGACTCCGACCAGCTGGAGCGTGGAAGTGTACAAGGCTTGCGGGTACAGTGCGCTTAGTTAAATCGCTCATCCAGTCGCCTTATCAAATTGCAACAAGAATTCAGGGAGACTGTAGTTGAACACAACAATCGCCGCTTTATTAGCCTATGTGGTCTGGATGTTGGTACTGCTGGGAATGCTCGCCTACATAAGAACCAGCCTGACGCTGACGGGAAAACGACAGGCAAACAGTTTTGATCCGAGCGGCATCGATGTATCACCATTCTCAAACCGCCTGTGCCGTATAAATAAGGTTCGCATTCTTTGTCGTGCAGATCGGTATCGCAATCTGGTGGGTTGTACAGTTTATAAACTCTGAGGAAGCAATGATGACGGATGAAAATATTCAGGTACGGCTCGCGGCGCGCCCTGTTGGTCTGCCTGCAGACAGTGACTGGGAAATTCGTCGTGAGGCAGTGCCGCAGGCGGAAGACGGCCAGTTCGTGGCGGAAGTGCTCTATGTCTCGCTCGACCCGGCCATGCGTGGCTGGATGAATGCGGCGAGATCCTATATCGCGCCGGTTGAAATTGGTGCCGTCATGCGCGCCGGCGGGATTGCGCGAATACGCGAATCGAGGTTGCCGGGCTTTGACGTCGGCGAGCATGTGTTTCTGATGACCGGGGTGCAGCAGTTCTGCGTCAGCGACGGCAAAGACGTGCAAAAAGTGAACCCCGATATCGCGCCATTGCCGACCTTCCTCAGTGTGCTGGGCATGACGGGGCTCACCGCGTATTTCGGTGTCCTGGAGGTTGGCGCCATCGAGGCCGGCGAAACCGTTGTAGTCTCAGGCGCGGCAGGCGCCGTTGGCAGTGTCGTGGGACAGATTGCGCGCATCCGCGACTGCCGGGTGGTTGGTATCGCCGGCGGCAAACAGAAGTGCGATTACCTCGCAGATGAACTCGGATTCGATGCTGCGATCGACTATAAAAGCGAGGACTTGCGCGATTCGCTGCGCCAACACTGCCCGAAAGGCGTGGATGTGTTTTTCGACAATGTGGGCGGCGACACGCTGAATACTGTCCTGCCGATGTTGCGCATGCACGGACGGGTCGTTATCTGCGGCGCCATTTCGCAATACAACAATACCGGGCCTGTGGCCGGCCCCAGCAATTACATGAGTTTGCTGGTGTCGCGCGCACGCATGGAGGGCTTCGTTGTATTTGATTATGCAAAAAAGTATCCCGAAGCGATTGCAGCAATGGTTGGCTGGCTTGCAGAGGGCCGGCTCAAGTCGCAGGAACAAATTGAAGACGGGATCGAAAATTTTCCTGCCGTGCTGTTGAAGCTATTCGAGGGCGGCAATTTCGGCAAGCTGATTCTCAGGAATACCGCTGCGTTCTAGTGGTCCAACAAGGTTGTAAGATTACCGGGGGTGTATCGGCCGTGCCGCGGCTATGGGATTTGCGCTGCAGGGCGCATGGTGAGGAAATCGTTTGCCGAGTTCGGCCGCGTGGCGTGCTAGCCGGGCCTGCAGATTGTTGCTTGGGCACGACAGGGGTGCGATTCAGGCGTTTGACGCATTTGCAGCAGTGCGATAGGAGGCTGCTGCGGTGTTGTTTTTTGACACTCGCGGGCTGCGGCATTAGTCTTGATCAGATTCTGAAAAATAGCTCACGATGATTTTGTCCGGGAGAGGCGGGGAAGCACGTAAGTCTTTGTCTGACATAACGATTACAAGGGGGAGAAGATGAAAGTTTACCGCACAGCAGTGTCTGCTCTGGCAATACTGGCATCCTCAATGCTGGTCACAGGCGCCGCGTGGGCGCAGGACAGCATTTTCGAGGAAATAATCGTAACGGCGGCGAAACGCGAACAAACCTTGCAGGAAGTGCCCGTAGCAGTGACCGTCGTCGGCGCAGATCTATTGGCAAAAGCGCAGATATTAGACATCAAGGATCTGCAATCCGTTGTGCCGTCGCTCCGCGTCAGCCAGTTGCAACAGTCCGGCAACACCAGCTTTTTTATCCGCGGATTCGGTAACGGCTCCAACAATATCGGTACCGAGCCTTCTGTCGGTGTGTTTATTGACGGTGTTTATCGTTCGCGGTCGGCATCGGCGCTGGGGGATTACACAAATCTGGAACGAATCGAGGTATTGCGTGGCCCGCAGAGCACACTGTTTGGTAAAAACGCCTCTGCAGGTGTCATCAGCGTGGTCACAACAAAGCCCGATCTTGATGGCTTGAGCGGATCCGCCGCTCTTACCTTTGGCGAATACAGCCAGGTGCTTGTCAAGGGTGACGTCACCGGTCCCTTGTCCGACACGTTGGCGTTCAGTCTCTCGGCCAGCTCAAATACGCGCGATGGCTATTTCACAAACCTCACGGATGGCTCGAAGATCGGTGAGCTTGATCGCTACGGCATTCGTGGCCAGCTCCTGTGGCAACCGAATGACAAACTGGAAATGCGTTTTATCGCAGATTTCGACAAGATTGACGAAATATGTTGCGGTACTGTCAACATCCTCGACGGGCCGTCCAGTGCGATCATAGGGTTCATTGGCGGCCAGGTGCTAACGGAAGATCCGTTCGCGCGCTCGCAATATTACAATTACAACCCGACCAACGAGATCGATAGTGACGGCGTTTCGCTGCAGATAGATTACGATTTCGACAGGATGACGCTGACATCGATCACCTCCTCAAGGAGCCTGAGTCGAATCGAAGACGCCGACAGCGACTTCACGAGTGCCGACCTGCTCAATCCCGTCCTTACAGACGTTGAAATCGACACGTTTACGCAGGAATTGCGTCTCACGTCGTCCGGCGATGGCGCGTTCGACTGGATGATTGGCGGGTTTTATTTCGATGAGGAAGTTGAGCTCAACAACGTCTTGTCTTTCGGACAGGATTTTCGCGCCTATCTTGATTTCCTTACAGGCGGTGTACCGCCGCTCGGTATCCCCTCGGGCCTCGATAATACCGAGGATGCATTCGGCCTTCCGCGCGGCACATTTCAACAACCCGGCACAGGTTTTGTTGAAATAATGAAGCAGGACAACACGGCCTATTCGGTTTTCGGCCAGGTTGATCTGCACATGGGCGACCGGACGACCCTGACCCTGGGAGCGAGCTACATCAATGACGAGAAGGACGTAGGCATCAATATCACTAGCACGGCGCTGTTTTCGTCACTCGATTTTGTGCAGATTGTGTACGGGCAAACGTTCTTTGCAATTACCGGCTTGCCGCCTACACAGGCTAATATCGACGCCAATCTGGGCGTCGACGCGATAGCGATCTCGATCGCCACGACCGATTGTGACCCGGCGCAGCCGTTGTTGCCATGCAATCCACTGCTGCCCTTGCAACCGGTGCAGTTTGTGCCGCCGTTTGCCAACTTTCCCAACGCCGTCGAATCCGGTCAGACACGCGACAGCGACACGACCTGGAACGTGCGGCTGGCATTCGACGCCACAGACAGCGTCAATATTTATGCAGGCGCTGCCACGGGCTTCAAAGCGAGTTCCTGGAATCTTACGCGCGATTCACGCCCGTTCGAATCCGATATGGAGGCACTTGGTGCGGGTGGAGGATCGAACGCTCGCTTCGGCCCGCCCAACCTGGTTTCCGGCACGCGTTTTGCGGGTCCGGAAGAAGCGCTTGTTTACGAACTCGGCCTCAAGGCACGATTTGATCGCGGCTCGATAAACATTGCAATATTTGACCAGGAAATCGAAGGCTTTCAGAGCGCCGTATTCATTGGCACAGGCTTTGTCCTGGCCAATGCCGGTAAGCAATCAACAACCGGTATTGAGCTGGACGCAACTTTTGCGCCGATAGATTCACTGATCTTGTCGTTTGCCGGAACCTGGCTGGATCCTGTGTATGATTCGTTCGAGAATGCCCAGGGACCCACGGGTCCCGTGGACCTGAGCGGACAGTCCGTGGCCGGTGTGAGTGACTTCAGCATGAATTTATCGGCTATTTACAACTTCGAGTTTGGCAACAGCGGTTCAGGCTTCGTTCGCGCTGGATATGTCTACGATAGCGAGGTGCAGGTCGTCGAAAATATCCCCGAGAGTATTCTCTCTCGTGAGGTAAGCACCTTGAATGCAAGCATCGGCGTTGCATGGGATAACGGTTTCGAGGTCCTGCTTTGGGGCCGCAATATCAACAACGACGATTACCTGACCAGTGGTTTTCCGACGACTGTGCAGACGGACAGGGTCAGCGCGTATCCGAGTCAGCCGAGGACCTACGGCGTAACGCTGACAAAGCATTTCGATTAGTCGGGCTGGCTTAACCCGCTTGGTTGACGGGTTATATGCGACCACAACAAGGGAAACGGGGGCGATCTTCGTTTCCCTTTTCTTTGGGAGGGAGGAAATGCCCTTGACGTAGTTGGTTGAGTATGACGATTGGGTGATACGATCTACGCGGCCTTGCCGGTCGCAAAGGATCGTCCGCTAAAGGGATTCGTGCAACTCACCGCGCGGCGGATCAAGCGCGCCATTTTTATCGACGTGTCGTCGATCCGCTTCCAGACGCAAGGCGAAGTTAATCATTTCGCGCGTACGCATATAACTACCTGAAAAATCACCCGAGGATCCACAAAGGCATGACGTTAATGGTTCGTCAGCTTTCCCCGGGTCCCGAGGGGCTGCCGTTGGAGATTTACTGCTTCACGAGCACGACCGAATGGGCTGTCTACGAAGACATTCAATCGGACATATTCGATCATCTGCTGGCAATCGTGCCGGAATTCGGCCTGCGCCTGTACCAGAAACCAGCGGGTTCAGATTTGGCGAACCTCAAATAAAATCGAAAACGGCCTTATCGTGACCCAGATACCGGGGGCAAAGCCTTTGTTCGTTCTTTAGATTTTCTCCTTCAATAATGCCCGACGAAGTATTTTCTGGTTTCTATTGCTACTCGGGTCATAGCGATCCCGGATTACTTTCATGGCCATGAGGGCAAGGGGAACGTGCAGTATAAAGATAGTCAACGTAATCAGCGCTTCACCCGTATTCCAGTTCACCGAGCCGTCGGGGGAAATCTCGCCGGTTCCAATTTGATAAGGGATCACGTAGTACTTCAACAACAACAAAGGCATCGCGATGCCATAAACAATCAAACCCAATGGCGCCAACAAGGTAATTCTTGTTTTAGCCCAGTTGATATCGGATGGCGGTGGCCGGTGTAAACGCAGGCGATAGAGTTTTTCGTCACGACTGACCGTGCCGCGTGCCGAAATAACAAGAATTACAACGATGCTCACGACGGCGCCTATGACTGGCGGGTAGTATTCCGGCATGTGATAAATGCCGAGATAATCAATGGTTGCCGGTATCACATTCATGAAGAAGCCCGAGAACATACCCCAGAAGGCTGCGTCTTTTGTGATGCGTTTGCTCCATATGCTCATCAGGCCCACCGGCCCCCAGCTGGACGCGTAAACTGTTCCGATCAACAGCATGAACCAGAAAATATTGGGCGGAAAAAAGTAACAAAAAACGAGGACGATCAAACTTGTTATCAGCATGATCTTGCGGGTTGCATTCACGGTAATTGCCAGGGGCTTACTGCCCATATCGTTGCCGATGCTGAACCCAATTAGTGACAGAAATGTAGACGCCGACGACAAGGCTGCAGCCACTATGCCCGCCAACAAAAGAGCACCTAGAAATTCGGGCACCAACGATTTGGCGGCCCATATCACGACAGTTTCGGATGGAGTGATATCCGGATTCGCCAAATTCATCAGCCCGCCAATGCCATAGATCAGCGTTTGCAAAACAATCACGCAGAAAAGAGCCAGGATGGCAGCGCGCAGTACGACATGTTCGTCACGCGCCATTAAATGACGGCTGGCCTGCCAGGGGCCGACCGCGTAAACAAAGGCCCAGGCAATATCGATAACGACCGCCCAAATCACGTAATCCAGTGGTGTTGCCCAGCTGGTGCCTTCACCGATAATTCCGGTCCAGGAGGCAATGCCCGCCTTGCTTTCCAGCTGGGCAAGATCTGTGATCGCTGCGCTGATACCACCAAAACCATCGACGATATACACAACAAAAACGACCGTTGCCGTCATGAACAACAGAAACATCAGTGTATCGGTGATAATCACACCCTTGGATCCGGAATACATCGTGAAAATCGTGTAGCTGGACCAGGCGATGATCAGGCTCGCGATAAAAGACATACCCGTGATATCGGACAGCAAGATAGCTGCGCCCTGAGTCACGATCAGCAGGTAGCCGCCCAGGCCGAGAATGATGGTGAGCCCGGCAAACTGTTGCAAACGGCGGCTGTGAAAGCGGCGTCCAAAAAAGTCTGCCACGGTAGGTGCACGGCTACGCCGCAAATAGACCCCGAAAAATAGTGCGCCAAGCATGTAGCCGGTTACGGCAATACCAGGGAAGAGCATGTAGGCACCAAACTGGCCGTCGTAGGTAAACGCCGCTTCACCCATAAATATGGATGTACTCATAACACTGGCAACCAGTGTTCCCAGAATCAAAAGCGT
>SMUZ01003988.1_pt1 | contig 10726 bp, 19 predicted proteins | sample 2456421 | NCBI WGS metagenome assembly SMUZ01 (sample SAMN11095932, study PRJNA526329) | marine sediment metagenome | biome: Marine sediment; feature: Surficial sediment; material: Deep marine sediment; isolation source: Hadal surficial sediment | place: Pacific Ocean | collected 2014-11 | depth... | reverse complement strand
AAATCCTTCAATCCCATCATCTATCTGTTTTTGGGTTGGTTTATCCTGCCCTTCATCAACAGCACAAGTCCAATCGTGACTGCCCATGCAACAGGCTAACCAACCAAAGAATTTTTTAATCATCACGCTCCCCCTCTATGAAAAACTGGTAGATGCATCATCCATTATTTGCTTTGCCCTTTCTTCTGCCTCAATCTTCTTTTGATGATGCTCACAATAAGAATTCTGTTGCCCCGTGGTTCTGGGTCTGTGGCATTGCCAAAATTGTCTTGTTATGCTGCCAAATACCACAACACAACATAAGGTATAATCGGGTTCTCTGAAATTGCTAGTACCATATTCAAAAGGATAAAAATCATTATCCATTACAGTTTTCCCCTTCCAGTTTTGTACCTTCGCACTGTCACAACAGTTGCAGCAAACAACCACAGCAGCGGCCCACCAAATACCATCAGCAGGATTAACTTTCTCCTGTCACTCTTCTTAGTAGAATTACTCGGGCGAACCCATCTTGAATACCTTGCCCAGATAGGCCCACCAATAATCCAAGTCAACAAAGCTGCTATCCAGAAGCTCATACTTCCTCCTGATGAACCAACAGCACAGACATCAACCTATATGAGCCTGTAAGGTCAACACCGTATCGCATACCTGCCCCCAGAGCATCATAAGGCTTATCCCTTTCCAGGGCTTCAGCCATGCCTTGAACTGTTCCCATTGACTTACTTGAACCCATCCCGAATTCTTCCCTGCACGTTCTATAGGCTTCATCCCTTCTGTAGTCTGGAATCGGTTTACCCATAGCAGCAAATCCATCCGCGCTTTCTGGTGGGTCAACTGGTACTACTTGATTTAAAAATTCAGCCATTACTTATTCCCCTCTTCAATTTCCTTATCGTAAATCATCTTGTCTTCATCGGGCAAGGTATCAACAGCCTTGGTTACATTTTTGTACCTACCTGCTGCCCTACTACAAACTTCAACAAACCACATTGGGGCATCACGCTCCCGCATTTCATCCTCACAGCCAGAACAGATCAAAGACATCTCCTGGGTAGGTAAAACAGGAACAACGGAATCACCGCACCTACGGCAACGATTCATTGACCCTTCGGTATAGTCGTGTTGCCTGTCAAGATCAGTTTGGAAAGGTGGTGGTGACTGCATCCGCTTTTGCGCTGCAATCATTGTTTTATGATTGGCAATAGTCTTATCAACCAACTGTTTTACAGATTCTTCTTGTTCCATCATCTATCCCCCTAGATACAGAAAAGCCCCACCGAAGGGGCTTCATTAAATTATAAAAATATCAGAACTCGTAGCAATCCTGCGCTTGAAATCCGCGCTTGTTCAGTTCTTTGATTGCACTATGGTAAGCACGATATTTTACCTGAGCAGCAGAAGCAGAAATTTCACCATCACAGTGTAAATTCTCAGGTGATAAACCAGTATCAATATGAATGTAGATACTTTGGGCTTCTTCAACACTCAATGAATTAATTTTCATTTCAGGTTTACCCTTGGCTTTTGCCCACCAATTCATTTCATCAATTTCATTTTGTAAACTCATTCTTGACCTCATATGTCATTTGAATATGCTTAAATTATAGCACACTCAGAAATTATTTGTCTAGTTATTTGTCACTTCCCCCTTTCTTTTGGATAACCCACAAGCACTTGAGAAAATTTACCTGCCTGAAATTTCATCTTATATTGTGGTGGGCTATTCTCATGTAATAATTTTCTTAAATGTTTCGTTTCCTTCTTGCCCCGTCCCAACACAAAAACATATTTATGCTTAGGTGGTGATAATCTTTTTGGGCAAGCATTTTTTGTATCCTTTGCTTTTTGCTTTAGAGCAACAGTAATATCTTCTGGAATCTCTGACCACTTCACCCTTCGTTTTCCCTTCTCAATTCTCAACCATTCCTTCTTCCATGTGTACCCCAATTCTTTAGCGTACCTGACAAAAGCTGATCTTTCTGAAAATGATTTGTCACCCCTCCATCCTTTGCCTTCTACATAAAATTGGTATTTGGTTCCTGACACTTGACCCAGATAATGAAAAGAACACGCTTGATAAATTGTCCCTAACTCTTTTGCATCAGGGTCAGAGTACGCAGTAAAAAAACGAAAATCAGTATTAGCTACCATCCACTTGATAGCCTTCATAATAGTATTACTGCCCAGATTTTTAGGAGACCAAGAAATACATGCACCCCTGCTAATCAGCTTTTCTTTTTCCCGCATATCCTTTCCAAGAATATTAGAAAAAGCATTTGGGGTTGCCATAATAATAACCCCCGCTAAAATCCTTGGCATACCCTTCACGTTCAACCTGCAAACAAATCTGTGGGTCAACCAGATAGGCATCTTTCCTAACCACTCGTGACGCTCAATAAATTTTACTATCTCCTGACATCCCTTCTTGTCAGTCTTGGGTACATACTCAAATATGAAATCAGAAGTACGCAACCGCTGAGCATCTTCATGAGTCATACCCGCAAGTTCTAGGTCTTCCCAATAATGTCTTTCCCGCAAATGAAATTGCCAACACTCATTCCCTTTATATTTTTCAAACCGTTCATGAGGGTCTAATTTTTTGGTCTGCAAACTCACAGAGAATATTTGTCCCTGAATACCTGGGTAGCTATAGGCGCAATCTCCCCCAACATAATCAAAATAGCATCAGAGAAAACCCGTATTTCATATTGTGCATGTTCATGACTGCGTTCCTTGCAGAATCGAAACCAGTTATAAAGATTAGCTGTAGTGAACATATGGCTGTATGTGCCGACAGGTAAAACAGACCGTGCTATTTCCCTGGGGCATTCATCCCGAATCAATTGTTTGTACACCTGAAAAGATGCTCTATTGGCTGAGACAATTGCAATCTGAATTTCTTCGGCTTCAGGATGTTGTTCATCAGTTCGCATCTGCTTATTATCTTTCGACTGCTTGGTAATATCCTTGGCTTCAGGAACCCAAAATTCTTCTGGCAGTTGTCGATACCTTGCCGACAATTCATTATATGATTGTGTCCTGTGTCTATGCCATTGTCGAAAAACAAAGATAGGGGCTTTGACTTCAAAGGTAATGCACGTTGATTCAAATGGTGTGTTGTGTCCATTCATCAGAAGGTACTTGATCAGCCCCCTGTCTTCCTCACGGGGTTCAGCATCATAAGAGACCCTAGCATTCCGACTAATAGCCAAATCGCCCCCCATGTAGTCTATGAGCCTCAGTAGCCCATGATCAAGAATCTGTACACTGTCACCCCTGTCCATCAGCTTTTTGCCCATAAGGTCTTATAGTTTCAAAGCCTTCGATTTGTTCCATCGACTTGTTCTCACTGAACTGCCCACATTTATGAGCCGATAAAGTTTCAGGGAAGACATAGATAATGTCACCATCCATATTAAGTAACGGGGTTGGTGGGTTCAAAATACAAATACCATTAACTTCTTTCCCCCCGTGTTCTACTGTTGCTTCCCAATGATTACAGTTCCCACATGATCTATAAATCACACCCATCAGTAGCCCCTGCCCAGAGTGCGTACATGATCTTCCTTGTCCCTTGAAATTGCAGTTATCATCCGGTGTAGTTGGTTTAGCACCTTTTGTTCTTCTGGGACTACCCTTTCAACCTGGGGTCTTTGGTTTCCATATGTGTCATATTCTGGTCTGAACTCCTTATCATAAACAGTATCAAGCCTGAACTGAATAACGGTCTCCAATTTGTTCAAACAACCTTGCAGTTCATCTCGTTGTTCTTCCGCTTCCCGCGCTTCCTTTTGAGCAACCCGATTAACTTCCTGCCCCATCTCCCATTCTTGATGAAAATTGTCAGCAGCATTTTTTTCTGTGACCAACAAATTAACCAAAATACTTATGGGCTTTTTCTTTAATTCCGTGCGGGTAAATTCCCCGCCTTCAAATTTTATTTTTCTACTGTGACCTTTTCTCATCTCATCTCTCCGTTAAAATCGTTTTCCATCAAAATGACTTCCCCGATATTCCCTGGTGTGATCAATTCGGGTTTCGTTGTAAAGCATCTTATCCTTAACCGCGCCCTCAAGGTCATAGCCTTGGTTCTCAGATACCGCAACAATCGATTCAATTAACATGCAATAGGTACGGGTCATATCCGCATAAGGATATCTGGAATAGTCATCAGCAAGGGCTAACAATGCGCTGTTGATTCCAAGATGTTGTTGTCCAATAGTGTTGTCTTCGAAGCACCAAACATGCGGGGGGTATCCACCCTTGAAGATAATTTTCATGTGTTGTCCGAAATCCAGAACCCGAATCAGGGCATCAGCTAATTCTACTTCCCCCATTTTCCTGTGTGGTATGTGATCATCCATTAAATCTTTGCGTTCCCCTTCAGTGGCTTCTGCTATCTCAGTAGAGACCAGTTGAAGAGTTTGATACAGGCAACGATTTGGGTCATCCCACCAACCAACGTCTTTGTTCCATTCGTAAATCTTTTTTGCATACCTGTTGAAATTCATATCAGTGTCCCAATTCGCTATAGTAATCATCCAAGGAATTGTAATCACTTGGGATAATTTTTACCTTCTGAAAAAAGCCTTTGTATTGGGGGAATTTTTTTTCAAACAATCTACCGTAATAAGGGCTAACATGATCTTGGATTTTGAATTGACCAGTACCAGAAATTACACTTTCCCATCGTATAATATGGAAGATTGCGCGACAGGAAAAACGCTCTTTTCTTTTTGCCATTTCCAAAGCTATCTTTTCAAAGGCTTCATAGATGTGCGGATTTGCCGCATGATAGATTTCAAATTCTTTTTGCTTTTCAATGCTCATTGGTATCCCCCAATTGCAAAAAAGGATACACCCGAAAGTGTACCCTTAATTTTCTTACCTGTGGTCTAAGTCCTAGCCTTCAGCCTCTTCAGCTTTATCAGCCTTGTCATCTTCTTCATCATCACCCAACGAAGGATGAACGGATATAACCAGGGCAGCAGCCTTTTCAGCAGTCATTGCTTTCAGAAAAGTTTTCACCGCAGCAACAGTAACTTTGGGTTTACCAATGTTACCTTCAATGTATCCCAATGTAATTTGCTCAAGGGCAACATTATCATGCTCAGTTCCAGACTCTTCTTTTTTCTTGGCAATAGCTTCCTTGATCGTTTCTTTCTGATCAGGGTGAACCTTAAAAACCATAGAAGAAACTTTGGTGGTAACTTCTTCACCGTTTGCATCCTTCTTGGTTTTGCCTTCCTTGAGTCCCTTCACGTATTCCTGAATTTCCAGGGAATTCATTGTGTCGGCACGTTTGACCCATTCCGCAACATTATCTTCAGTCAGAAGATCGATTATGAAACGGAGTTTTGACCAACCAATTGATTTAACATCCGACCACTTGATACCCGCAGCTACCAGTTTTTCATAGATGTTTACAAGGTACATGCACTTCCGATATGGAAGACCTAACCCTGTTTCAATGTAGTCTTTGAAAGAATCGTAATCGTTACCTTCCCACCACTTTTCTTCCTGAATGCGTTGAAGAACACCACCAAGTTTGAAGTCATTGATACCTTCCGCTTCGATAAGTTCAGGCGCAAGTTTCAGTGCTCTAGCTTTGGTGAGATTTTCAACTTCGGTAGAAGACGCAACTATTAAATCTTTGGTCTCCACCTTAGCCTTTACAGGCTTCACAGCAGCAGGTTTTGTCGTTTCCTTATCCGCTGTTAGATTCGCCATTTTCGGCGCGGTTTTAGATTTTGCCATGTTTATAATCTCCTAAATATTCATGTACAATGTTTGACTCTCTAAGCTTAGCACAATTTGAAAGTATTTGTCAACTACATTTGATATTAATATCAAACTTTTTTTGCAGGGGAATGAACAAAAGATAAATGCTTTGCATCCCCTTTTTTCCAAACACCTTTATCATCAGCAATACCCAAATTTTCAAACAGGGTGCATAAAGCAATCCCGTAGGCATCGGATAAATTATCATCAGTGGTATCAAATCCCCAATTTTTATAAACCCCCAACAGCATTAAATCTTTCTTGCTGTTGCCCTTGCCCGTCACAAATTTCTTTAAAGTTGAAGGGGGTATTACTTTATAATCATACTCCGATTGCCACAAAAAGTATCTAATTACAGTGCCTACAGAATACGTTATTTCATGATTAAATTTAGAACCAAATGAATAACCTTCCAGTGCTACCAAGTCAGGTTCATAGGTCTTCAGCATATCGATTATACAGCCCCCAATATCCCCCAACCTTTGCATCCCTTTTGCCTTGGATGAATAAACCTGTTGATGAATTGTGGTGATAATATCTTTTTTTCTTTCCAAAACTATCAGACCCATTTTAGTAGAAGGGTCAATGGCTAAAATTTTCATAATATATGTCTCCACACTTTGTTTGTTTTTATGTCACTCATCAGAGTGTCAGATACGTTATACAGATCAGCAAGTTCAATTTGTAGATAATCGCCAGTAGCCAAAAGTTTTCTAATTGTGATCACCTGTCTTTCTGTCAATTTTGAATTCCAACATTTTGAACCTTGATGAATATTCCCCGCATCAAGTGCATCATTTGTATTATCCTGATTAGTTCCAACTTTCAAATGCCCTGGGTTCACACACTTTTTTATATTGCATTTATGTAGCACAAGAAGCCCATCAGGAATCTCACCAAAATAAATTTCATAAGAAAGTCTATGCACAAGCACTGGCGAATTTTTATTTCCCGAACCTATGGAACCATATCCATTCGGGGAACAATATCCCTGCCATAGCCAACAAGTCGAAGTCTTCTCAACCTTAGCCCAAAATCTTTCTTCTATAGGTCTACGTTTCACTAAAACAAGTTTCTCTGTAGGTGCATCGTTTCGCACGTTTACAAGTTATAGTGGGGCAGATTTCTCTTTTGGGTACTACCCCATCCGTGTTAAATTTCTTCACAGCTAATGCTTTTGCATAAACAGATTCCAATCCTTCCCCATCCACCCGCTTAACTTTGTATTCTTTGAACGGACTAAAGTTGGCATCACTCACCCCCTTCCTGCCTTCAAAATCATCCTTGAATCCAAATCCCTTGCACACGTAAAGCAGCAACCCATATGCAAGATTAAACTTCACTTCAAAATGCATCCAAGTGCTGTGAGAAAGTAGATCAAGATAAAATTGTGTTCTTCTTCTGTGCTCAGATAATGGGGCTTCCAATGCCTTGAAATCTTCAGCCTTGATCGTTTTGATTTCCACTGTTGTCAAGATTTCATCTTTCCAAAGCAGCATATCTATCCCACAACTACAATCGAATTCAGGAGAATACGCACGGGGTTCAAGATACAAACAGTAGTTTCCTTCTGTCCCGCACTTATCGCATTTCTCAGGTACAGTTTGATATTCATGAATGTGACTACATTCTAAACATTGCCAATTCCCTAGCGCATATTTTCTCAGCCAGTTATTCCGCACCTGATCTTCATACCATCTGCCAACTTGATAAGTGACATTCAATGAAGTACCAAGTCTTCCATCTTTTCTGTTGTCACCATCCCGCAAAAGATATGCACGTTCCCTGGGGCAAAATTCAATATCCTCCCTGGTCAATTCTGAGGCATGAAGTGTTTTGATACTTCTAGGTGGGTCAGTCACAGCAAGTTCTCTGTGCAACAGATATTTCAATCCTTGCTCAGATTTCAACTCACTGGATTTTTTAAATTTCGCTTTCATTCTCACCCAACCATTCAGCAAAATCTGTGAACAGGTAAAGGGGAATCACTGCATAATCTCCCCCCGCTTTCGCTTGCCCATCACCATCAACAAAGGAAATTGTCAGCACGGGTATTTTATTAGTAGCAAGGGCTTCTTCCCTGATCTTCAAAAGCCATTCATGTTTTAACGATATCGATTTTTTAACAGTAGCCTTGCATTCAATCCGCAGATTATTTTTTACCCCATCAGATTTCATCCCATCAATAGAACCAGAAGCAATTGTTTGTTGCGCCCCCATATCTTTAAGAACCCGTTCTTCTGATTTCTGCCCGTGCAAGGGAACATCTGTCATCAACGGATTTTTGTTCCTAGTAGTCTTCTTCTTCCAGATCATACAATTCACTCATTTTAGCTTCCATGATTTTTTCTCTGACCGCATCCAAAAGTTTTGGATTTTTGTAAAGGTCTTCCCGCACTGCTTTATAAGTTGGATATTGCTGATCGAAACAAGTTATTGTCTTCCCTTCCTTGTACAACCAACCCAAATCTTTTAACTGACTTGAAATAGTATTCCAGTCATCGATATAGCCAACCTTCAACCCACCTTGATTTGTCAAAGGAAAACTGAATTCAAAATCCTTATGGAGTGTTCTGACTTTGCTTTTGAAAACTGAACCCTTTATCAATCTAAAAGATGCTCTATCTTTATTGATACTAGGTTCAATTATGTCACTGCCCCGAACCTTCACGGTTAAAGCTGAATGATGTTTAAGGGCTTTGCCCCCTGGCATATCATCAGGGCTTCCATACATCACCCCAATTTTATTTCTCATTTGATTAATAATCAGCATGGTAGGATATCTTCCAAAACTAGTAGCCTTGGACATTCCTACAATTACCTTGCGTACCATTTTGCTTATAGCTAAAGCTACCCCACCAACCTGCATCTTGGCAGCATCAGATTCTTCTTCATTGATTGTTATCATTGCACCGATAGAATCCAGTACGATACATCCCGCATCATCCGCAGAGATAATCCCCTGAATTATATTGATTGCCTGTTCAGCGTAATAAGGTTGAATAACAGCAAGTTTCTTTTTGTCGCAATTAACACCAATCAGGGTTGCCCATTTAGGGTCAAAGGAATGTTCCAAATCGATGAATACATTTACCTTATCTGGTTCAAGTCTTTGGTTCATTGCAATTGCTTTCAGGGCAAGATTAGTTTTACCACTAGATTCCGCGCCCCAAATAATAGAAGTTCTGCCCCGTGGGAACCCCCCACCTATGGCATAATCAAATGGGTAAATTCCTGTAGGCAATCTTTCAATATCATCTGCTACTTGATCAGCAGAAGTTACAAACTGTTCCCCGTGGGATTTTTTCAGGTTGACCTGAATTTCAGAAATTTTAGTCATCTGAGTCTGTGTACTCAGAAATCACTTCCTCCATTTTTGTTTCAACCCATCCTTTACAAAATTCATAATTGGCTTCTATCTCAGCTTCATCAACGTCACTAGGAACATGCAGGGTCACATGAATTTTCAGGCTTTCGAAATCTCCAAGATTCACCGTTCTGTCCATCCCGTACCCAACATTTGCCATTGGCTTACCTGCGGGTTGAACAGATTCAGCACCTTCCACATCCACCTGATTAACTTCTTCAGGTTCATCTTGTTCCTTAACCCCAACTGTACCTTGAATTGGTTTGCCTACTTTCCCTGCTAATTTCCCAAATGTTACTTTCGGTTTGATAGCCACTTCAACCTGTTCCCCTGGTTCAATTTCATCAGGCTCAAACGGCACATCATCAGCACCTTCTTCAACTTCTTCCACAGGTTCAGGGGCTTCCTTGTGAATTGCTAACTTGCCTTTCTTACCTTTTTTGATTGATAATTTCTTTACTGGCATCTCTATTTCTCCAATTTTTAACCAGATACTTTTTCATACTAATAGCAGTTGCAGCCGCACCATCTTCCGCAGCAGTTTCTAAAAACCTTACAAGCACTGGTAGTTGGTCAATAGTGACCAGTTTCAGTTTTGTATCATCAAAGACAAACACAGGGAAATATTTACGGTGGTAGTAACCACGCAAAGTATTCAGATTCACTCCAAGCTTTTCAGCAGCTTCACTCAATTTGATAGCCACATATTTAATCCTTTTGGATTTAACCAATCTGCTTCCATCAGTAAAAATATTATGATCTTCCTTGTACTTATCCCGCACACGAGACTTCCCCGCTTCCCTGTAAGCAGTATCTTTTGCATACCGTTTTTTCTTTTGCTTATTCAAAGCATCGGCATTTTCTTGATACCAATCCTTAAACACCCGTTTCTGTTTAGATGTTTTTCTTCCATTTCCTTTTCTCATCTCTTCAACCTCCAATAATATTTAATGCTTTAGAATTATAATATTTGCATCTACTCTTAAAATAATTCTGTAACAATTTAATTGAATCTACAAAATCGTAGACCAAGGGAATCTTCTTCCCTTCCAATTCCCGAACTACTCTGCCCACAGTTTGTTCTATGTCAGCCCGTGGAGTCATCAGCATAGCAGTATCCCAATGAGGAAAATCAGTGCCATACTCTGTCATTTTATAGGTTGCCAACACAATTCGTTTATGTGCCTGTGCTATCAATTTTTCTTTTTCTTTTTCTGTGTTCTTTTTCATGCCAACATAGAATCCTATATCAGACATTTTTACTCCCGCATCTACCAGACAATCATACGCATAATCCAAATGCTTTAGGGTCTCAGCAAAACAAACAATATTTCTCCCCTTGTTATAAACATACAAAATCTTCTGGGTTATGATTGCCTGTCTATTCTGATGCTGCCCCAGAAAATTATTCAGGCTTGCCGTTCTCCCTGCTTTATATCTCACCCACTTGGGAACCATCACAGTAATCTGCACCACAACCACATTAAACTTCATCGGCAAAACATCAGCCTTGATCAAACTTCTCCCTATGTGATCTTTAAATACATGTTGTTTCCTTTCCGATCTTGTTATTTT
>SMUZ01008102.1_pt1 | contig 10729 bp, 10 predicted proteins | sample 2456421 | NCBI WGS metagenome assembly SMUZ01 (sample SAMN11095932, study PRJNA526329) | marine sediment metagenome | biome: Marine sediment; feature: Surficial sediment; material: Deep marine sediment; isolation source: Hadal surficial sediment | place: Pacific Ocean | collected 2014-11 | depth... | reverse complement strand
CGTCGTCACGATTTTGAGCTGCACGCTGTCCAGGTTGCCGCGATCCCTGTCCTGAAGCAGCAGCCCCCCGTCCACCGAGCGTAGGTTCCATCCGTAGCGTGATTCACCAGCGTTTTCTGGAAGGGCCCCGACTTCCAGTACGCGCGTATTCTTTTTCTTCGCGAGATTTTGGCGCGCCTCCGGTTCCACGCGCGGAGCGATGATGACTTCGACGAACTGTTGGTCGATGATTGCGGCTGCGGTTGCGCCATCCAACGGTCGATTGAACGCAACGATACCGCCGAATGCGGATGTTGGATCCGTGCTATAAGCCGCACGATAGGCCTCTAGCGGGCTCGGCGCGATGGCAATTCCGCATGGATTGGCGTGCTTGACGATGACACACGCGGAGTCCTGAAAAGCCTGCACACATCGGAGCGCAGCGTCGCCATCCGCGACGTTATTGAATGAGAGTGGCTTCCCTTGCAGCAGTTGAGCGCTCACGATCGTCCCGCTACTCTCGCCCGGGTTGCGGTAGAAGGCTGCTGCCTGGTGAGGATTCTCACCGTAGCGAAGCGTCGTCACCTGTCGCCAAGCCAGTACCAGGGGATCCGGGAAACGATCGCTGCTGCCATACTGCTCTTCTAAGTAGCGGCTTATCGCCGCATCGTACTGGGCTGTGTGCCTGAAGGCGGTAATTGCCAGACTGGCTTTGAGGTCGGACGACGGTTCGCCTGCTCGGAAGGCGTCAAGCACACGTTCATAGTCGTTAGGATCCACAAGCACGGTAACACGGGCGTGATTTTTCGCGGCGGCTCTCAGCATGGCTGGACCGCCGACGTCGATATTCTCGATTGCCTTCTCGACGGTGCAGTCAGAGCGGGCGATGATCGTTTCGAAGGGGTAGAGGTTTACGACGAGCAGGTCGATCCAACCGATGCCGTGTTCCGCTAACACATCATCGTCTATCCCCGCTCGAGCCAATAGTCCGGCGTGAATGGCCGGATGGAGCGTTTTCACTCGCCCGGAGATGATTTCCGGGAAGCCTGTGATATCGGCGACGTTGGTTACCGGCAGGCCTGCGTCTCGAAGCGTACCGGCGGTGCCACCAGTCGAGACCAACTCGAAGGAGAGATTTAGTAAGCCTTCAGCGAGAGGGACGAGTCCTGTTTTATCGGCGACGCTGAGTAGGGCTCTGCGGTGCTGGCTCACCGGCCGGCTCATCTACCTAGAAGCTTGTAGGTCTTGAGCTTCTTGCGCAAAGTACCTCGATTAATGCCGAGAATCTCAGCGGCTTGGCTTTGATTACCGTCCGCATACTCCATCACGGTTTTAAATAACGGTTTCTCGACCTCGCGAATTACGAGCTGATAGAGCGCCGCAGGCTTATGGCCGTTGAGGCTCGTAAAATAACCACGTAGTGCTTCGTCGGTGAGTGCGCTAAGAGGTTTGTTTCGGACCCCCATAGCGGGGGAAGCTACGGTCGGCTTCCTTTTTTTCTTGCCGATTATTTTTTTTCTACTGGTCGTCTTCGCCACCTCGTTCCCTCCCCGAACGCACACGTCTAGCCACGGCCTCGCGTGAAAATCGATTACAAAATGCCCGCGTGAGTTCGAGTTGTTCTCGAGCTGTTTCGACACGCATTACCCGATCGCGAAAGTTATCCGCCCCACCCTGATACTGCGCATACCAAGCCAAATGCTTGCGACCAATGCGAACCCCTGTCGATTCGCCGTAGAAGGAGTAGAGACTATCGAGATGACTGAGGATAATATCACGGACAGACCGTAAGGGAAGATCTGAATTTTCGTCTCGGTCTTTCGAGAGGAAAGTTTTAATTTCAGAGAATATCCACGGTCGACCGCGGGCAGCACGCCCGATCATGATGCCATCAGCGCCGGTGTAGTCGAGCACGGTTTGTGCTTTTTGCGGCGAGTCAATGTCACCGTTGGCGATAATTGGAATCACGACGGCTCGTTTAATATCGCGGATGGTGTCGTACTCTGCATCGCCGGAGAACCCGCAACTTCGAGTTCGGCCATGGACCGTGAGTGCTGCGACGCCGCAGTCCTCAGCGATCCTCGCAATTTCTACGCCATTGCGGGACTCGGCGCACCAGCCCGTTCTAATCTTCAGAGTCACCGGCACGTTGATGCGCTCGACTACGCGCTTCAGGATACGGCGCACAAGGGGCGGATCCCTGAGTAGGGAGGAGCCTGCGAGACGCCGGCAGACCTTCTTTGCTGGGCAGCCCATATTGATGTCAACGATAGCCGCCCCTTGCCTCTCCGCACATTCAGCCGCCTCTGCGAGCATCTCCTCATCGTAGCCCGCGATCTGGATAATGCGCGGCAAACTTTCTCCCCATGCACTGAGGCGCTGCCGAGACTTCTTGCTTCTCCAGAGCGTGATATCGGAGGTGATCATCTCGCTCGGCGTCATTCCCGCCCCGAGTTCCGCGCATAGACGTCTGAAGGGCGCGTCAGAGATGCCAGCCATCGGCGCCAAGACGATCGGATTAGGAAACTCGAGTGCGCCGATTCTCATCTGCAGGAACGCTGCGCCTAATCGAAAACGGCGTCGGCCTTGCAGGCGACGATGCCGGCTGCGACTTCGACGCAGACATCCAGCTCGAAGCCGTAGGCGTCCTCGTTCCGGTCCACGACGTCGAGCCTCGCCGGTACCGTGGTGCCTGCCGCCATCAGGCGATCTGCTCCATGGTCCGGCGGAAGATACTTGGCCGGCGCAAACACACGGCTGCCAACCGTCTGTTCCCAGCGGTCCGTGAGTTCCAAGTGGATGCTCGGATACGGCTGGGCTGCCGGTCCATTGTTTCGAATTCGCGCGGTAATAGTCAGTGTGGCCTCGCCGGTCGTGCTGGGTTCGGTCGTCGCGACCCAATCCAGAATCTCGTATTGCCCAAGATCCCACTCGGGCGTGATCTCGAATCCCAGCGCGCTATAGCCGGCACGCACGAGCGGGCCGATCATAGGTCGAGTCGCCAGCTCGGCCCGAAACGCGTGGGTTGTCTGCAGCGTGAGCAGGATCACCAGCACGATGGAGCCGGCGAGCCATCGATACGACTTGGTGCCTAGCCGATCGCTCTCCTGTGAGCCCTGCTCGAGTGACGCTGGGGGACTGTCTAATTCGAGGTCATCCGACAGAGCCGCATCGATCTCTTCAGCTGTCATGTTCTTGTTGAACGCGGTCGCGGCCAGCGCCAAGGAAATTTCCGGTGCCGGTGAGTTGTCTTGGCTGGACAGCTCCGTGTCCGCCAAGATCACGAAACTAGCCGAGCCCGCCTTGGGCGATCCCGTAACCGTTCGCTCCGTCGCCTGTGCGGATTCAGATTGTGTTTCTGTATCGGATTGTTGTTCGCCTAGCCCGTCGTAGGCGAGAAAGACCGTATCACAGTAGCCGCAACGTACCTTGCCATCCGCCAGGAGCAAAACCTTGGCAGTGATGTGGAAATTAGTCTGACAGTCTGGGCAGCGTGTAAACAGCATGAGCGTAACTCTGAGGATACAGCAGCGGCATGGTGCCGGCACGTCGTACTATTTCAATCCAAGGCGCCTCTCCAGATAACTGATATCGGTACCGCCTCTCTTGAAAGCGGCGTGCTGAAATATTTCTTGATGAAGCGGAATGTTGGTATGTATGCCTTCCACGACAACCTCGTTAAGTGCTGTCGTCATGCGAGCAATGGCCGATTCGCGGTTCTCGCCATGTGCGATAAGCTTGCCGATCAAGGAATCATAGTGAGGCGGAACGGCATAGCCGCTGTACATATGGCTGTCAACGCGAATTCCCGGTCCGCCTGGCGCATGCCACAGGCTGACCGTACCAGGAGAGGGCATGAATGTCTTCGGATCTTCCGCATTGATACGGCACTCGATCGCATGTCCCGACCACGTAATGTCCTGTTGCTGCCACTGTAGCGGCTCGCCCGACGCGATCAGCAGCTGCGCTTTGACGATATCGCGCCCGGTCACCATCTCCGTGACCGGATGCTCGACCTGCAGGCGGGTATTCATCTCGATGAAGAAAAATTCACCGTCCTGGTAGAGAAACTCGAATGTGCCTGCCCCACGGTAGCCGATCTCGATACAGGCCTCGGCGCATCTGTCTCCCATTCGCGAGCGCACCTCGGCAGAGATGCCCGGCGCGGGTGATTCCTCGACAATTTTTTGATGGCGCCTTTGCATGGAACAATCTCGTTCCCCCAGGTGGATGGCGTTGCCATGGTTGTCGGCGAGAACTTGAAATTCGATATGTCGCGGATGTTCCAGAAATTTCTCCAGATAAATCCGGTCGTCACCAAATGCGGACAACGCTTCTCCCTTGGTTACGGCAATCGCACTGAACAAGGAGGCTTCACTATGGACGACGCGCATCCCGCGGCCTCCGCCTCCCGCGGACGCCTTGATGATGATTGGGTAACCGACGTTTCGGGCGATTCGTGCATTGTCCTCATTGTCTTCCGTCAACAGCCCGTCTGAGCCGGGGACGCAGGGAACGCCCGATTCCCGCATAGCGCGGATCGCAGAAACCTTGTCCCCCATCAGTCGCATCGTCTTGGGATCCGGGCCGATGAAGATAAACCCACTCTCCTGAACCTGCTCCGCGAAATCGGCGTTTTCCGATAGGAATCCATAGCCGGGATGAATGGCGACCGAGTCGGTGACCTCGGCCGCGGCGATCAAAGCCGCCATATTGAGATAGCTTTGCGCGGAGGCCGGCGGTCCGATACAAACCGTCTCATCGGCCAGCAGAACATGTTTGAGATTGGCATCGACCGTGGAGTGCGCTGCAACGGTCTTGATGCCGAGTTCCTGGCAAGCACGGACAATTCGCAGGGCGATCTCTCCGCGGTTTGCGATCAGAACCTTGTCAAGCATCGAGCCGTTAATCTTCGATTATGAATAGCACTTGCCCGAATTCCACTGGCGTGCCGTTTTCTACCAAGATGCTGACAACTTTACCGGCGACTTCGGACTCGATTGAGTTCATCATTTTCATCGCTTCGACGACACATAATGTGTCACCGACCGCGACCTCGGATCCGATCTCGACAAATGGTTTTGCTGCTGGAGCCGGGCCTGAATAAAACGTTCCCACCATCGGTGCAGTTACTTCCTGGCCACTGCGTACCGGGTCTGGAGTGGCAGCTTCCACGGCTGCCGGCTCCGCGGCAGCAGCAGGCGGTGAGGCGCCGATTGGCGCGTCACGAGAATAGCGGCTTATACGTACGGACTCTTCGCCCTCGGATATCTCGATCTCCGCTATCCCGGATTCCTTGAGCAGCTCGATTAGTTTTTTTACTTTTCTTATGTCCACTGCTTACTCCTTATGACCTAGCGGTGCATTTGTCGTGTGGAGTTTCGTCAGGCAGCCCCGAGATGACGTTCAGCCGCGATCAAGGCCAGTTCGTAGCTTGTGATGCCGAAGCCGGCGACGGTCCCGATCGCGATATCAGAAAAAAATGATTGTTGCCGGAAATCTTCTCTGGCGGCGACGTTTGACAGATGAATCTCAATAAAAGGAATGCCGACCGCAAGCAGCGCGTCCCTTAAGACGATACTGGTATGCGTGAATGCAGCCGGGTTGAAGAGAATCAGTTCGATGCTTTCCTCGCGCGCTGCGTGGATACGTTTGAGCAGCTCGTGTTCGGCATCGTTCTGGTAGCACAGGAGCTCATGGTGCCGTTCTTCGGCCAACTGAGTGAGGCGAGTTTCGATCTCCTTGAGGGTGGTGTGCCCATAGAGCTCCGGCTGCCGCTGACCTAGCAGACTCAAATTAGGGCCGTTGATGAGCAGTAAGCGCGCCATATCCGAAGATCGCAGCAATTAGAGTCAGTTTACACCATTTTCGCTGCAGTTAGCGGCAGATTTTGAACTTGCGGCTGCGCTGGGTTACATCCGTCCGCTGAGGCGGGCACGGGCGCGGGAGACATCGGTGGTGCCGGTCTCAAGATCCTCGAGGACGCTGAGTAGATCGTCGAGGTCTTGAGGGTGTAATTCGCCGGTATGAACACCCAGAATATGGCCCTGAGTATCGGTAAAAACGCTGAAGGGCAGAGCGAAGAAATCTGCGCCGAATGCTGCCGCTGCGTCCATCGCGTCGGCCTCGCCGATCAGAACCGGGTAGTTGAATTCCAACTTCTCCATGAACGCGCGGACCGGATCCGGCCGATCGACGGCGATCCCGACGACCTGTACCGAGCGGTCACGATGACGCTCCTGATACTCGATCAGAAGTGGTATTTCCCTCAGGCAAGGCGCACACCAGGTGGCCCAGAAGTTGACCAGCAATGCCTTGCCCGGCCAGCTTCCGATGGACTGTAGTTCCCCGGCCGGATTGTGCAGCGTGAACTCGGGTAAGGTCTCCACCGGCCCGGTCGTCGCGACGACTCCCGTCACGTCCGGGATCGGCACCAACTCCAACGCGCGATAGCCGAAGTACGCTAGAACGGCGATGTTACTGAGCAGAAAAGTGACTAGCGCTGTGCGAGCCATTTACCGGCTCGACGCTATAACGCAGCCAGCCGTCGAACGTGTGTCGCGAATTCTTCTGCACGAACGTATCCAACCAGCTTGTATGCCGGTTGTTCCCGACCGGCGTTATCGAAGAATGCAATGGTCGGTGGACCGAAGCTGCCGAAGTACTTCAATAGCTCTTTATCATCAGCATCGTTGTCCGTGACGTCCGCCTGGAGCAGAACAAAGGGCTCCAGTGCGGCGATCACATCGGCGTCGGAGAAGGTGTATTTCTCCATTTCTTTACAAGAGACACACCAGTCTGCGCTGAAATCGAACAGCACCGGGGTACCCGCAGCGCGGGCGCTAGTCAGGGCGACCTGAAGTTCAGCGACCGATTCCACCGGTTCAAACGCGAGATGCCCGGTGGAAAGGCCTTGTGCTGATCCCGCCAGCAGGCTGCCCCGCGGGATCGGCTCGAGTGGATCGTCGCCGCCAAGCGTCACGCCGACAAGCATCAGGGCACCGTAGATACAGGCCATGACGCCGATTCCCTTGCCCAGGCGCCTGATGGCCGGTGCGGTCTCGGGCAGAGGCTCGAAAGCGCCGAGAAACACGCCCGTCAAGAAAACCAGTAAGGCCCACAGCAATAGCGTGATACTACCCGGCAGTACACGCTCCATCATCCATATCGCCATCCCCAGCATCATGACGCCGAAGCTCGCTTTCACGGTGTCCATCCACGCCCCGGCTTTCGGCAGCAGCTTCCCGGCGGAGGCGCCGACCAGCAATAACGGCGAACCCATACCAAGGCTTAGCGCAAACAAAGCCCCGGCTCCGCGGACGACGTCACCACTTTGGCCGATAACCGCCAGCGTGGCGACGAGCGGAGGCGCGACACAGGCCGTTACGATCAACGCGGAGAGTGCACCGATGATGGCTGTACCGACAAACGTACCGGTACGCTGGTTATTCGATAGGTTGGCCAGGCGCGTCTGGACTGCGGCGGGCATTTGCAGCTCGAACATGCCGAACATACTCAGTGCCAAGCCGACGAACAGCGCGGAGAACAGCGTTAGTAGCCAGGGTTCTTGAAACGCCGCCTGCAGTTGTGAGCCAGCCGACGCGGCGAGGGCGCCGCCGATCGTGTAGGTCACGGCCATACCCATCACATAGGCTAATGATAGCGCGAACCCGCGCCCGGCCGTCACGTTGTCACCTTGCCCGGCGATGATGCCGGACAGGATCGGTACCATCGGCAGCACGCATGGCGTAAAGGCCAGCAGTAGGCCTAAGCCGTAAAAGGTGCCCAGAACCAGCCACCAGGAACTGTTGAGGACCAGCGACGCGAGGCGATCCTGCTCGGAAATGAACACTGAGCCTGTGTCATCGACGGCGGCTGCGAACGTCCCGGAGGCGGGAAGGTTGAGGACGATGGACTGTGCGATGACCGGATAGCAAACGCTGTCGACCTTGCAGCCCTGCAGTGTCGCATTGATCACGACTTCGATAGCGTCAGGGCTCGCTCTGGAGAACGGTAACTCGGCCTCAACGTAGTTGTAGAATACCTCCACATCGCCGAAATACTCATCGTAATGCGGCTCACCCGCGGGGATGCGGGCGGCTCCGAGCTGAATCTCGCTGCCTGTGCTAAACGCAAATTTTTCGCTGTAAAGGTAATAACCCGGCTCGATGCGCCAGCTCAACGTGATCTGGTTGGCGCCGTCGACACGACCATCCAAGACGAACGCTTCGTCCGCCGGCAATAGTCCCGAGTCCGAGGTGCCGAAGAACAAAGAGCTACCCTTCGGTAGAGAGACGTTGCTGGTCCAGCGCTGCGGGGGATAACACAGGCCGATATCTGCACAGCCCTGAGCGGTGAGCTGGAAGTCCAACTCGTCGGTTTCCGTGGACCGCCAATACGGAATACTGACCTCAAATTGACCTCGATAGGTTTCGACCACGCCGAAGAACTCGTCCTCGTGAATCTCGCCACTGGGAAGAACCGCTGCGCCTAACGTCACGGCAGCTGTCTGACTCGCAAAATCGAAGCGCTCCCGGTAAAGGTAATAGCCGTCTTGAACCTCGAACTTCAGTAATAGTTGGTCGGACGACGCCTCAATTGTGTAAGGAAACGCTTCTTCTGGCGGTAAGACATCTTGCGCCTCGGCGACCGCGAAACCCGCTAGGCTCGGAATCAGGAGCAGCAGTTTGGCCGCTAAGCTATACCAGTAATGCATGCGTTATTCCTCAGGACTGACAGATGCAGCGAGCCACTTCAGATAGTCCGAAGAGCCGCTATGGACAGTGACCGCCAGGATCTCAGGTAGTTCAGATCTTGTTCGCTCCCGGATCGTTGTCTTAAGCGCCTCGAAGCGGTCTTGTGTGGTTTTGATCAGCACGAATACTTCTTGATCATGCTGTAATTTCGATTCCCAGCGGTAAGTCGACACTATACCTGCAAGTCTGCTGACACACGCTGCAAGGCGCTGTTTTACTAGTGCCTCAGCGAGATCGTCGGTCTCCTGGGTATTGCTGCAGGTCGTCAATACCAGCAGGGCTTCGGAGCTCACGGGACGTTGTCGCCTGTGCTAATGAGACCGGTAAGCATAGCCGGGTGAGTAGGCTTTTGTCATGGTTATTGATCACAAGCTCTTGAAATTCAGCGGTTCATCACTATTATTAGCACTCGAATCAGCCGAGTGCTAATAATCAATGCGGCTGCCGTATTAATTTTTTCTATTAAATCATAGACTTGGACATGGAGACCCACCAATGAAAATTCGTCCCTTACATGATCGCGTCATAATTCGGCGCACCGAGGAAGAGGGGATCTCCCCTGGGGGCATCGTGATACCCGATACCGCGACCGAAAAGCCGATCAAAGGTGAAGTCGTGGCCGTGGGCAACGGTAAGGTGCTGGACAGTGGCGAGACGCGGGCCCTGGACCTGAAAGCTGGCGATAAGGTGTTGTTCGGTAAGTATTCCGGTACAGAGGTCAAGGTCGACGGCGAAGAACTGCTGGTCATGCGCGAAGACGACGTCATGGCCGTGATCGAGGGCTAACCCCCATCTCAACCGTATTTAAGTAATTGCAAGAATGTTAGGGAGATTGAAATGCCTAAAGAAGTGAGATTTGCCGATGACGCACGCCAACGGCTGCTAACGGGCGTCAATGTGCTGGCAAACGCCGTCAAGGTGACCCTCGGCCCCAAGGGCCGCAACGTAGTCATCGAAAAGAGTTTCGGTGCGCCGACCGTCACGAAGGATGGTGTATCCGTCGCGAAGGAACTCGAACTCGAAGACAAGTTCGAGAACATGGGTGCCCAGATGATCAAGGAAGTAGCGTCCCAGACGTCCGATGCGGCGGGAGACGGCACGACGACGGCCACGATACTCGCCCAGGCGATTCTGCGCGAGGGGCTCAAGGGCGTCGCCGCCGGCTTCAATCCTATGGATCTCAAGCGCGGAGTGGATAAGGCTTCCGCGGCGCTGGTCAAGGAGCTGGAGAACCTTTCTAAACCGTGTGACGACAATAAATCGATCGCCCAAGTGGGCACGATCTCTGCAAACGCCGATGAGGAAATCGGCGCCATCATCGCCGATGCCATGGGCAAAGTCGGCAAGGAAGGCGTGATCACCGTCGAAGAGGGCTCGGGACTCGAAAACGACCTCGAAGTCGTCGAAGGCATGCAATTCGATCGTGGTTATCTCTCGCCGTACTTCATCAACGACCAGGAGACCCAGTCGGTACTGCTGGAGGATCCCTACATTCTTATCCACGACAAGAAGATTTCGAACATTCGCGATCTGTTGCCGCTGCTTGAGAGCGTTGCGAAGTCGGGCCGGCCGTTGTTGCTGATCGCTGAGGATGTGGAAGGTGAGGCCCTGGCAACTCTGGTGGTGAACAACATTCGCGGTATCGTCAAGGTTGCGGCCGTCAAGGCGCCGGGCTTCGGCGATCGGCGCAAGGCCATGCTGCAGGACATCGCGATACTGACCGGCGGCCAGGTCATTTCCGAGGAAGTCGGATTGTCGTTGGAGAAGGGCAAGCTTCAAGATCTGGGTGGGGCGAAGAAGGTCCAGATCACCAAGGAAAACACCACCCTCATCGATGGGGCTGGACGATCCGAGGACATCAAAGGTCGGGTCGATCAGATCAACAAGGAAATCGAAGACTCTACATCCGATTACGACCGCGAGAAACTTCAGGAGCGGGTAGCGAAGCTCGCAGGCGGCGTAGCGGTCATCAAGGTTGGTGCGGCGACCGAGAT
>SMUZ01002979.1_pt1 | contig 10733 bp, 11 predicted proteins | sample 2456421 | NCBI WGS metagenome assembly SMUZ01 (sample SAMN11095932, study PRJNA526329) | marine sediment metagenome | biome: Marine sediment; feature: Surficial sediment; material: Deep marine sediment; isolation source: Hadal surficial sediment | place: Pacific Ocean | collected 2014-11 | depth... | reverse complement strand
GCCAACGGCAGAAATTTCGTGTTCGAATTATGGATGAGTTGCTCGAATTTGCGCATGCACATTTTGCCCGCCATAGATGACCCTGTACTCCGGCTTAATCGCATCGTCCTGGTATTAAATGAAGAAGCGGAGCCGAGAACTCGATGCGTTGATGTCTCATCTGGATGGTAAACATCAACAGGCTGTTGTGGATTACGCGACTTTTCTAGTGCAACAATATAAAATTCAAACTCCTGTAGAAGCGGGCCTTAAGCCCAAAGCGATTGTCAGACCTGAACAGGAAACTGTAATTGGGGCGATTAAAAGATTGAAAAAACTTACTACATGATCGATTCAGATACCCTGCTGGATGAAACCTCGTCGCTGATGGGGCAACACATTTTGCGTGGGCGGGAGGCTTCGGCAGTGATTAACGAGCTACAATCCATATTCCAGGTAAAATACGAAAAGTATCTCGAGCAATGATCAATATATTAAAACAGTGGTATGAACGCTATTTTACCGATCCCCAAACGGTAATTTTTGCCTTTATATTAATTTTCGGTTTTTTGCTGATCGTGGTGATGAATGCACATCTTATGCCTATCTTAATCGGTATCATTATTGCGTACCTGTTTGAAGGCCTGGTGGTCAGGATGGGTCAGATCAACTTGAATCGGACGATAGCAGCAAGTTTTGCTACGGCATTGATCCTGACTGCAATTGTACTCACCCTGTTCGTATTGTTGCCGCTTTTATCGCGACAGGTTACCGAGCTGATTCGTGATTTGCCCTCGATGTTGGGTGAAGGGCAACAGTTATTGTCACAGTTACCGCAGAAGTACCCGGACTTTGTATCGACCCAGCAGGTAGAAGAAATACTGACTTTTGTGCTTACCGAGGTAACCTTGCTGGGTCAGCGAGTAGTGAGTCTTTCATTGGCCTCGGTGGTCGGGGTGATCACCTTTTTTGTGTATTTGATTCTGCTGCCTTTAATGGTATTTTTCTTTCTCAAGGACAAGGAGTTAATTTTGGGCTGGCTCGGCGGTTTCCTGCCAGATGAGCGAAGACTGGCTCGCGAGGTATGGGCAGACCTGGATATCAAAATTGCCAGTTATGTACGCGGCAAGTTTCTTGAAATCCTGATAATCTGGATTACCAGTTTTATCGCGTTTTCGTGGATGGGTCTGAATTATGCCATGTTGCTTAGTTTGCTGGTCGGGATTTCGGTGATAGTGCCCTATGTCGGTGCGACTGTAGTCACTATTCCTGTGGCCCTGATCGCTTTTTCCCAGTGGGGCGTGACAACAGACTTTGTATACTTGATAGCAATTTACGCGCTAATCCAGTTTCTCGATGGCAACCTGTTGGTGCCGCTGCTTTTCTCTGAAGTCGTCAATTTGCACCCGATAGCAATTATTGTCTCGGTCGTGTTTTTCGGTAGCTTGTGGGGTATTTGGGGCGTATTTTTTGCCATTCCACTGGCGACTTTTATACAGGCTGTTATCAAAGCCTGGCCAACCCACGAAACAGCCACCGATTAACACCGGGTAATATAGAGTCCAGGTTCAGAATCTAGTAATAATTATTGTTATTCTGGCATTCGCCTATATGCTGGTGCGGCTGTGTGCGAATACTATCGCTTGTACATTGATATCAGTCTTTATAACATACGCCACTCGTTTTTATTTATTCGGCACAGAGGTGCGAAATGTTCAAGGGTAGTCTAGTAGCGTTGGTAACGCCAATGTGCGGCGACGGGTCTATCGATTACACCAGTCTCGAGGCGTTAATCGATTTCCATGTTAAACAAGGCACCGCGGCATTGGTGATTGCCGGAACTACCGGTGAGTCGGCAACGCTAAATCCAGAAGAACATTGTATTCTGTTGAACCGAAGCTATGAAATAATTAAACAACGGCTACCGATGATTGCTGGAACCGGCGCCAATTCGACCGCTGAGGCAATTGCATTAACCCGCTGCGCGAAAAAGGCAAAGGCAGAAGCCAGCCTTCTGGTGACACCCTATTATAATAAACCCACACAAACAGGCCTGATCATGCATCATCAGGCGATAGCCGATGCGGTCGATATTCCCCAAATTCTATATAATGTACCCGGGCGTACCGCCTGTGATATGCAGGCCCAGACCGTTGGTGAACTAGCCAAGGTAGGAAATATTGTAGGTATTAAGGAAGCGACCGGAAGTATGGAGCGACTCGAAGAGATAAAAAAACTGGTCAGTGATGATTTTGCATTGTTAACCGGAGATGATTCCACTACCTGCGAATTTATCCTGAATGGCGGGCATGGTGCGATTTCAGTGACCGCCAACGTGGTGCCCGCAAAAATGGCGGCTATGTGTCGGCTTGCCTCGCAGGGGAAAGAGTCGGAAGCGCGACTGGCTGACGCCGAAATTGCCGACCTCCATCGTTTATTATTTATCGAGTCAAACCCTATACCAGTCAAGTGGGCTGTATCGGAAATGGGGTTTGGCGAGATTAATATGCGGCTGCCAATGACAGTGCTGGCGGAAGAATTTCAGCAACCATTACGAGACGCATTAGTTGCCAGCGGGGCGCTATGAGGTCGTCGCTTGTAACGCTGCTGTTTGTTAGCGCCATTGTTCTGGCAGCCTGCGGAGGACCCTCTGCAGATCTGGAATACCTGGACAGCCGGGCTAAGCCAAATCTGGAAATTCCCCCGGATTTGACCCTGGTCAAAGTCGATAGCGATTTTGAACTACCGGCTATATTTTCCGCTGATGGTACTGGCTCGGGGAACAAAATACCGGTATTAGCCAGTGTCGAGTCAATCAAGCTCAAAGGGCATAGCGATTTTTACTGGCTGTCGATTGACGAGTCAGCAGAAAACCTCTACCAATTGGTGAAAGAATTCTGGGCATCCGAAGGTTTTACCCTGGCGATGGACGAGCCGGTGATTGGCATCATGAAAACGCATTGGGTTTTCAATAAAGAAGGCGGTAAGGATGAGGATAAGTCGTTTCTCGCCAAAATTTTCGGCAGTAACGAACTGGCTAGTAGCCAGGATCAGTTTATAACTCGAATCGCCCGGGATGGTGGGACAGCTACCAGTCAAATTTATATTTCCCACCGGGGTACCGAATATGAGCCTGAAGGCCTGCTAGCAACCTCCAAAAATGATGATGATCGGCGAATTGACTGGAAATTTCGGGCGTCGGAACCTGAACTCGAAGTAGAAATGTTGTCGCGCTTGATGCTGTACCTCGGATTGAGACAGCTAGAGGTCGATCAGCAATTGGCTAAAATCAAACTATTTGCGCCCAGGGCCTCAATACATACCGATTACGCTGAAGACGAAACCTACATCCTGGTAAAGGACGAAATCACGCGAACCTGGTATCGCACCCTGCATCAAATCGAGCGATTAAACTTGGAGGTAATATCAGCCGACCTCAGTAAACGCCTTACAAGTATCACCGGTGTTATGCTAGTGGAAACTGATATCGAGATAGAAGTAGATACATCCGGATTTTTTTCATTTTCGCCGAACATCGAGATTGTGAAAATGCAGGTTAAACTAGTAGTTTCAGAAGAATCACACGAAATTACCCGAATCAGCATGGAGACAACTCAGGGCGACACCGAAAACTCAGCAGAAGGTGTTGAATTCTTAACTCTTTTATATCAGTACATGAAATAACCGCTATGCAAATAGCGTCTCTGGGCAGCGGCAGCAAAGGCAATGCCACCATTGTTAGCCACGGAAAAACGACCATACTGGTAGATTGTGGATTTTCCCTGCGGCAGTTTGAACAACGATTGTCGAGACTTGAAGTCAGCCCGGAGCAGATCGATGCTATCTTGTTAACCCACGAGCATGCGGACCACGGTAGTGGTGTGGCTCGTCTGGCGGCAAAATATTTTATCCCAGTATGGAGCACTGTCGGTAGCGCGCGCGAGGTGTTTGATGACAGTTTTATTTACCACCAATTATGCGGCGGAGAGCCGTTCCGGGTTGGATGTTTTGAAATTTTACCGGTGACTGTTCCCCACGATGCTGGTGAACCGGTTCAATTTGTATTCTGCCATGTCGATAGTGGCAAAAAATTCGGCATACTGACCGACACCGGGCATATTACCAATCACATCCTCAAAGCTTACGATAAACTCGACGGCCTGTTGCTGGAGTTTAATTACGATCAGGCAATGCTAGATTCCGGCCCTTATCCCTACCCGCTTAAGCAGCGGGTATCGGGGGATTTTGGTCACTTGTCAAATGATCAATCGATTGACTTACTAAGTCAAATTGATACCAGGAACTTGAATTGCCTGATAGTTGCACATATTTCAGAAAACAATAATTCGGCGGAAATTGTTGAGCGACGATTGAATGCGCTCGATGCTATACCACTGCCAGTTCTGGCCAGCCAGGAAATCGGGTTTGGCTGGATCCATATATAGCCTGGGTTGCCGGGTTAATTGTAACCGATGAATCCGCTAGGCTTCCTTTGTATCGTCCTGGGTGTACTGTTTGTAGCCTTATTTGCGCTGAGCCTGAACCGGATAAAGCGCCGCAAGATTATTGGAAGTGCCCTGTATGGTCTCCAGGGAATTGTGGTATTTCTTTTGCTAATCGTGGCATTGCTGATTTTTTCCAATTTGAATACCTATAAGAGACTAACCCACGAAAATGAGATCGTCGATGTATTAGTTAGAAAACTGGCCAAGCAAAAGTTTCAACTGGTGTTGATTTATCCGCAGCCAGATGCGATAAACGGTGAACCGGAATACTATTCACTGTACGGTGACGAGTGGCAACTAGACACCCGGATTATCAAATGGAAGAGCTGGGCCAATGTCATCGGACTGGACAGCTATTATCAGCTTGAGCGACTGAGTGGGCGTTATGCCAATATCGAACAGGCGAATGATTCGCCGCCGAGTGCTCACCAGTTAACTGGTGAGCAAAAAGGACTGAGTATCTGGAAACTAAAAAACCTGATGAAGTCGAATATGCCGTTCCTGGATGCTTACTACGGGCAAAGTATCTTCGTTCCGATGCGCGATGGCGCCAAATATAGGGTAAGCCTGTCGCAGGCCGGTTTAGTGGTGCGTCCAGTCAATGAATCTGCAACCCGGGCCCTGGATGCCTGGTAGCTTAGCCGTCTTTATCGTACTCGATCATCGCGTAAGCTGAATGGTTATGGATCGATTCGAAATTTTCCGATTCGAGAACGTACTGGCGTATACGTTCGTCCTTGTTGAGCTCGACCGCAATATCCCGCACCATATCCTCGACAAATTTGGGATTATCGTAGGCGCGTTCGGTCACATATTTCTCATCCGGGCGCTTGAGTAAGCCATAAAGCTCGCATGAAGCCTGTTTTTCGACTATATCGATTATCTCCTCGATCCAGATAAAGCCGCTGGTACGGGCATTTACGGTAACATGCGATCGTTGATTGTGAGCGCCATAGTCAGAAATAGATTTTGAGCAGGGGCACAGGCTGGTGACTGGGACCCGGACCTTGAGCCGGGTACTGGTGACCCCCTTGTTTATCTCACCGATCAGGGTTACGTCATAGTCGAGTAGCGATTCAACGCCGGAAACGGGTGCTTTTTTGTTGACAAAGTAAGGGAAATTCATTTCCACATGCCCTGATTCCGCTTCGAGCATACCAGCCATTTCAGCCAGCATATCGCGAAATGACGATACCGATATCTCTCTTTCGTGATCATTCAGGATTTTCACGAATCGCGACATATGGGTGCCTTTGAACTGGTGTGGTAAATACACAAACATGTTAAAACAGGCGATTGTGTGCTGAACGCCATCGGATCGGTCCTTGACGATAATCGGGTGACGAATATCCTTGATTCCGACCTTGTTAATAGCAAGGCGGCGAGTATCCACCGAACCCTGTATATCAGGTATTTCGGTTGTGGTGGTGGCTGTTTCGCTCATTACAATACCTCTGTTTTTGACCGAATAACGCAGTCAGCACTCAAAAGTCTGGACCAGGCCAGATACAAAAAATCGCCGATGCATGCAAAATAATAACCAAGTGAAACGGTTGGTTATTATACTGGGGTGAACGGGATAGGCAAATACTCATCAACTTATTTTCGCACCTGCTGACTAATAATTCGACAGATATCTTCAGAGCTTCCCCATGATTTGCAATGTCGAATCGTCTGGTCGACCTGAATAGACAGACATTAGGGCTTTGCTACTATCACAACGGCGCATCTTGAGAGATAACGCAATATTATCTCTTTGGGGAGAAAGCACCGGGTTACTGCCCCCAGTGCGATGGTGAAGCTTTTAAAACTTAAATTGTTCGATTATGCTGGAGATACTTCTTCAGCTTGAGGGCCCTTCGCACCATCAGTAACCTTCATGGTTACTGTTTGTCCCTGCTGGAGCGTTTTGTGGCCTTCAGTTTGTATGGCACTAAAATGAACAAATACGTCTTTTCCACCTTCCTGCGAAATAAACCCATAACCCTTGGCGTCGTTAAACCACTTAACAGTGCCAGTGACTAATTCAGACATAATATTACTCTATAATTTTAAGACAATTAGATCTCGATAAAGATATTAATTAACCAGATCCGTATCGATTGTATGTGAAACTAGAAAAAGACGCCAACATTTACGCCATTCCGGGTCGAAAACAGGCTAGTTACCTGTAAATTCAGTAATCGAGCGTCTGATTCCAGAAAAGTCTAGTCCATATTCCTCTAAAACCTGCTCCCGGGTACCCTGCGAAGGAAAATGATCATCTAATCCTAAAAGTAAACAATTGACTGGTAATTGCTTTCGATTCAGATATTCCAGTACAGCACTACCTGCGCCTCCTGTTGTCGTGCTATCCTCGATCGTGACCAAATACTGGTGCGTTGATGCCATTTGTTCGATTAAACCCTGGTCCAGCGGTTTAATAAAACGCATATTGACCACGCTTAAATTGAGCTCCTCGGCAACTTCAAGGGCAATATTCAGTAGGGTTCCAAATACCAATATCGCGGTATTTTCACCCTCACGTACCTGGATCCCCTTACCAATTTCTACTGTTACAGCTGTATTAATGTCCTCGGGTTTCGCGGTACTGTCACGAGGATACCGAACCAGGGCGGGTCCCGGGTACTGGTAGGCAGTATTGAGTAGTTCGAACATATCCTGGCCATTGGCGGGGGCCATTAGGATGATATCGGGTATACAACGGCTATAACTGGTGTCGAAACTGCCGGTGTGGGTAGCACCGTCGGCGCCGATGATTCCAGCCCTGTCGATCGCAAAGGTGACATCCAGACCCTGGACCGCCACATCGTGGATAAATTGATCGTAAGCGCGCTGCAGAAATGTCGAATAGATGGCCACTACCGGTTTTAAACCATCACGGGCCATGCCAGCAGCGAGTGTCACTGAATGTTGTTCGGCAATACCCACATCATGATACCGCTGGGGAAATTTCTGCGAAAACTCGACCAGCCCGGAGCCTTCGCGCATGGCCGGGGTAATGGCGTGCAACAATGGGTTTTCCTGGCCTTTTTTTACCAACCAGTCGGAAAAGATCTGGGTATAGGACTGGATTCCAGGTTTGCTCGAAGATGCTGTCTTTCCCGACTCCGGATCGAACGGGCCGACGCCATGAAACTTTAAGGCATCGTCCTCGGCCGGCGCATATCCCTTGCCTTTTTGAGTGACGATATGCAGCAATCGTGGTCCTGATAGTTGTTGCAGGTTTTTTATCAGGCGCATTACTTCGGACAAATTATGGCCGTCGATTGGACCAAAATATGAAAAACCCATTTCCTCGAATAAGGTGCCGGGAACAATCATGCCCTTCACGTGTTCCTCTGCGCGGCGTGCAAACTCCCAGGCAGCGGGTATTTTCTGCAATACTCTTTTGCTGCCCGCGCGCATATTCGAATAAATTTTTCCCGACCAGATACGGGTCAGGTATTTTGACATTGCGCCGACATTGGGCGATATCGACATCTTATTGTCGTTGAGTATAACGAGTAAATCGATGTCGATGCTGCCTGCATGATTGAGAGCCTCATAGGCCATGCCAGCAGTCATCCCGCCATCGCCAATAATGGCTACAGTCCTGCGATCAATTCCCTGGGCATTGGCCGCGATAGCCATGCCCAACGCCGCGGCGATCGATGTGCTTGAGTGACCCGCGCCGAAATGATCGTATTCAGATTCGGTAATCTTGGGAAAACCGGACAGGCCTCCCTGCTGCCTTATTCCCGACATTTGCTCGCGGCGGCCGGTGAGGATTTTGTGCGGATAACATTGATGCCCGACGTCCCAGATTAACCGGTCATGAGGTGTATCGAATAAATAATGCAGGGCTATGGTTATCTCTACCGATCCGAGGCCGGATGCCAGATGCCCTCCGGTTTTAGACACGCTTTGGATCAGAAACGCTCGTAATTCATCAGCCAGTGGCTTGAGCTCGTCTTTTTTGAAAGCGCGTAAATCCGCAGGCGATTGGATCCTGTCGATTAGCGGGAATTCATTTGAGGTCATTAACATTGATACCTTACTAGCAGCTGCGCTCTACAAACCAGGCCGAAATATACCTTAGTATATCGGCTTCCTCACCAAAATTCGATAAGGCGTCGAGTGCCCTGTGATGTAAATCGAACGCTTTTTCGCGCGAAGCGTCAAGGCCGATTATCGACGGATAAGTGGGTTTGTTTCGATCATAATCGGAACCCTGGGGTTTACCCAGCATCTGCGTATTGCCCACCACATCAAGTATGTCATCCTGTATCTGAAACGACAGGCCTACGCATTTTGCGTAGCTATCCAATATTTTTAATTTACCTTTGTCCAACTGATTGGTACTCAGGGCCACCAGTTGAATGCAGGTTCTAATCAAAGCCCCGGTCTTGTGAATATGCATGGTCTCGAGCTCGGCAATGTTGAGCTGTTTTCCGACCGATGCCAGGTCGATTGCCTGCCCACCGGCCATCCCGCGCGAACCGGAAAACAGCGAAAGCTTTTCAATCATTTGTAAACGGGCCTTGTGATTATTGGTCATTTCGGGATCGTGGCTGAGGATATAAAAAGCCAGTGCCTGTAAAGCATCCCCGGCCAGGATTGCGGTCGCTTCATCAAATTGCCTGTGGCAGGTGGGGCGTCCCCGGCGCAAATCATCATCGTCCATTGCCGGTAGATCATCGTGGATCAGGGAGTAGGCGTGTATCATTTCGATCGCCGCGGCGATGCCATCAACCCGCGCCAGTTCGAGACCCAATGCGGATGCGGTAGCGTAAACTAGCACGGGCCTGATTCGTTTCCCGGGAGCCAGTACTGAATAGCGCATTGCCTGGTGCAGTTCAACCGGATTAACCGATTCGGTCGGTAGCCAGTGGTCCAGTGCCGTGTCGACCCTCAGTTGATATTCCGCGTGAAGAGATTCGAAAGTCTGCGAATCAATCTTCATCCAGTTCCTCAAAAGGGATGGTTTGCTGCAAACCATTTTTCTCGATCAACTGTTCGACACGGTGTTCGGCATTAGTCAGCGTATCCTGGCAGTTTTTCGCCAGTTTAATGCCTTGTTCAAATTGATTCAGCGAATCTTCGAGACCAAGTTCACCACTTTCCATCTGGCTAACAATTTTTTCTAGCGCTTGTAGAGATTTTTCAAAATCTTTTAACTTGTCATCTGTTTTGGGCATGTCAGCAATACTGTGAGATTAATAAACCAGGAGCCGGTGGTCGCGACGGCTCCTGTTCCCGGATAGACTTCTAGCCCGCATATTGCACGAAGGCGGTGAGAACTTATGACTTTAATCAATAAATTCAAACATTTAGGCACGATAATCTTGATTGAAGGAATTTACAATTTGTACCTGAACAAATCCAGGAAAAATCTGACCGCCAATCTTGACCGATCCCCCTTGATCCATAGCTACGGCTATGCATCGGCGGGCGATCAATCAATCTTGTTTGCCATATTTCTCCTGAGCTTCGTTCCCTTCATGCAATATGCGGGCTAGGATCCTGTCTAACCTGACTCGATTATAAGGTATCGAGCGTGTCGGCCAAATGATTAACCGGGATTAATTTCAAATTTTTGTTAGTATTTTTTTTGGGCATATTCGATTTGGGAATGATTGCAGTTTCGAATCCATGTTTACTGGCTTCCCGGAGTCGCTCTTCACCATTCGGTACCGGTCTGATCTCTCCCGATAGACCCACTTCGCCAAATACCAGTAATCGATTGCTCACCGGGCGGTCACGATAGCTCGAAAGAATAGCGAGAATAACCGCCAGATCGGCACCAGTCTCGGCTATTCGAACTCCACCGACCGCGTTAATAAATACATCCTGGTCGTAGAGGGGAATACCACCGTGGCGTTGCAATATCGCTAGCAGCATAGCCAGTCGATTTGATTCGAGACCCACGCTGATTCGACGTGGGTGACCCGAGTGGCTTTCGGTGACCAGGGCCTGGATCTCAACCAGCATCGGTCGAGTGCCTTCCCTGGAAACCATAATAATACTGCCCGGGACCGGTTTATCGTGATGCGAGAGAAATATGGCCGAAGGATTGCTGACTGGTTTGAGTCCCTCGTCGGTCATCGCGAAAATTCCCAGCTCATTTACCGCGCCGAAGCGGTTTTTAACCGCACGAATGATGCGATAACGCGTTGAACTGTCGCCTTCGAAGTACAAAACCGTATCGACCATATGTTCCAGCACCCTGGGACCGGCTAGCTGGCCTTCCTTGGTGACGTGACCGAT
>SMUZ01048982.1_pt1 | contig 10740 bp, 7 predicted proteins | sample 2456421 | NCBI WGS metagenome assembly SMUZ01 (sample SAMN11095932, study PRJNA526329) | marine sediment metagenome | biome: Marine sediment; feature: Surficial sediment; material: Deep marine sediment; isolation source: Hadal surficial sediment | place: Pacific Ocean | collected 2014-11 | depth 0-1... | reverse complement strand
TGGACGGACGATCAAGCACGTACGTTGTACCCGCTGGGATTACCGGAACTCGTGTGCGACCCGGAAGTGTTCGTTCCCACCCAAGGCAGCTACCTGATGTGGAAGATGTTGTTCAATTCGGGTGCGGGCAAAGGCAAACGATGTCTGGACGTGGGTTGTGGAGCGGGCATCCTGACCGTCCAGTTGGCTCTGAACGGGGCCGAGCACGTGACCGCCATCGACATTCAAAAAGAAGCGGTCGCCAATACATTAACCAACGCATTCCGCAACGGTGTTTCCGATCGCGCACATGGCGAAGTTGTCGACCTGTACACTTTTGAGGCTGAGAAGCGCTACGATATTGTTGTCGCGAGTCTCTATCAGATGCCGACCGATCCGGTGGGCGAATTACGCGGTCACCGTCCCGTTGACTACTGGGGACGCAATCTTTTCGACCACCTGATTGGCCTCTTGCCGCAAATGCTGGAAGATGGTGGCGTCGCCTACCTTATGCAGATTTCGCTTCTCAGTCAGGTGCAGACAGCTCAACTCCTCCGCAAAGCCGGTCTTGTATCTCGGGTTATTGATTTCAATTTGTACAACTTTAGTCCCGTCTTTCTGGAGAACATGGAGCAAATCGAGCGTGTCGAGGAAAGCTCCGACGCCTACCATTTTACGCTGCACGATGAGCATGTGATGGTGATGTACCTGCTCGAAGTGCGACGGCAAAAGCGCACGTAACACGCCGGTGTCGATCATGTCGCTTGCGCGGTTCCTGAACTAAATCGTTCTGACCCACAACAAAATCGTCGCCACATAAAGGGAGTGAATTGAAATGACCAAAACCGCGGCCCCATTGGATCGGGAACACATGCCTTCGGACTATTCAATCTCGCTGGCTGACTACACCGGCCGCGGCACCGACCATGAGAACAGAATTCCTGAGGACTTCGGTCCGGAACAGAACATGCGCGGATTTGAATCGACCTATCGCAACATCATCGACTACATCGTCCGCATTACTTACAAAATCTGGGAAGACCGGGATGTCGAATATATTCGCGACACCTACTCAGATACCTCCGTGGTTTACGACGACTACGGTCTTCAACAAGGTTGCGAGAAAATCGTTGCGGACACGCACCATACAACCGGTGCGTACTCGAACATTCAACTCATCGCCGACGAAGTCGTCTGGGCCGGCAACGACGAGGTCGGCTATCACACGTCACATCGCACAATAATCCGTGGCACGAACGACGGCGACAGCAACTATGGGCCAGCCACCAACAAAAATATTAACGTTTTAGTGATTGCTAACTGCGTCGCGTTGGAAAACGAGATTTTTCTCGAACACGTCTTATACAACAACTCCAGTATGATCCTGCAACTCGGCCTCAACCTGGAGGACATGGTTGCTGAACTGGCCGCATCTCCCCCTCCAGGCTGGCCTCGAGATGCTGCGACCTGGGACGGATTACGATACGCAACGAGTCCTGAAACACCCATTTCCATCAGCTCTCCGACCTCTGGATTCGACGTGGACAGTTTTGCCCGTAGCAATCTCGATCGGTTGTGGAATTCACGCGACTACGACATGCTCTCATCCACATACGACGCCAAACTGGCGTTTCAAGGACCAACAAATCGGGCGTTCTCCGGCGTTGTTCCCTATCAGGAATTTCTCTCATCCATCGTCACGGCGTTTCCCGACCTCGAGCTTCAAGTCGACGAAGTTTATTGGATGGGCAACGACAACGACGGTTACCTGACCTCAGAACGCTGGAGTGCGGTGGGTACGCATAGCGGAGCCGGTATTTACGGCGCACCAACAAATCGATCAGTACAGATCTGGGGTATCACACAGCATGAGATCGTCAATGGTCGAATCGTCAAGGAATGGATGTTGTTCAACGAACTCGATTTAATGATGCAACTTGCATCCACCGGCTAGTTTTCAAATGCCTAATTATCAGGACAGCAAAGCGCTGGTGCTGAATTTTTACGAGGAACTCGAAGCCGCATCGACCGACCACATTGGGAACGTACTTAACCAATATACGAGTTCTGACTATCAATTTCGTGGTGTTCATCCGTTTAACGAAATCACCGGCGCTGACGCCGTTGCGGACACGCTCTGGAAACCGCTGAGCCGCGCCTTTACACCAATGATGCGCCGCCTGGACATATTCATGGCGGGTACCAATGGTGATGGTACCGAGTGGGTCACGAGCATGGGCAAATTCATGGGGTTGTTCGACAATGACTGGCTGGGCATTCCTTCTACTGGAAAGATTACTTTTCTGCCCTATGTCGAATTCAATCGAATCAGTGATGGAAAAATATGCGAGTCAGCATTCTTTTGCGACATCATCAGCATCATGAAACAGGTGGGTCTAAACCCGCTGCCGATGCAGACTGGCGCCGAGATCATCAATCCAGGTCCTCGAACTCATGACGGATTACTGTTTGATGTTCAAGACGACGCGGAATCTGTAAAAACTCAGGAGCTTGTCAACAGAATGTGCGCTGACCTGGTATCCGATGGATTGGAGTCGTCATCGAAAACTCTCACCGAGACCTGGCATGAGGACATGATCTGGTTCGGCCCGAGTGGTATAGGCGCGACCTATACGCTCGAGAGATATCAAGTGCAGCATCAGGGACCATTCGGCGCAGGTCTTGCGAATATCGTTTTCAATGGGCACGACTGCAACATTGCCGAGGGTAACTACGCCGGGTGGTTTGGCTGGCCAAGCCTGACGATGAACCCTGGAAGTGGTTTCATGGGGCTTCCAGCATCGGACAGGAAAATCGATATGCGTCTGGTCGACATGTACCGCCGATCTGGCGATAAACTCGCCGAGAACTGGGTATTTATCGATCTGCTTTACTGGATGATGCAGCAGGATGTAGACGTACTTGAACGCTCGAGACAAATATTGCGCCGCTAGATCGAGATGTAGTAGAGAAAAACAAATTGAAACAAAAAGAACGCCAGCAGGATGTAGGAGCGTTTCTCGAACTTACCCGGTAGAATATATACGCCATCTTCCTTGATTCGACCTTCTGCAATCAGTTGCTTTCGTTGTCCCGCATACGTGAATTCCGCGATAGCCTTTTTCTCCCAGCCCGTCAAAGAGCTGACAACGTAGGCCACGATACAAGTAACTATCAAACCCAGCGGGCTTTTCCAGCCCCAGTCGAATTCATACTGGTAGTCCATGTACGCAACAACGAAAATACCGGCAATAAATCCTATACATATACCGATTTCGTTTGTTCTTCTGCTGAACATCGCCATCACGATTACCCCGAAGATTGCTCCGGTTAGATACGATGTGTACTCACCCATTAACGCGACCAATGGGGATTTGGGATCGTCTCCCATGAAGTAGACGAAAATGGCGGTGAACACGCCAAAAGCCAGAGTTATCAATCTCGACACAAACATCGAGGCAGTATCACCGCGATTTTTCAACACCCATCTTTCGTGTATATCTTTTACATACACAGTGGTCATGGAGTTGAGCAGTGAATCTATCGCTGCCATGGAAGCTGCAAATATCGCAGACACAATGATGCCAAAAACGCCAATGGGCACATGGTCGATAATGAAATCGACCATGATCGTGTTGGGATCTGAAAACGCCTTGCCTTCGTAAAATATAAAGAGGATCAATCCCAACGTCATGAAGATGAAAAACTGTGTATTGAGTAATACACCACTGAACCAGAAGGAGTACTTAACATCCTTCATGGAACGTGCGGTGAAAATTCGTTGTACCTGGGACTGGTCCGCTGACCAATACTGCATGTGCAGAATGCCGTAGCCCAATATGGACACCCAGACGCCGTTGTTGATGGCAAGACTCCAGGAAAAATCCAACGAATCCAATTTTCCGGCTTCTCGGACGATATCCAGTCCGTTGACAAACCCGGTATCGGTCCCTGCTATGGCAATCCCAAAAATGACCACGCCGCCAAGCCAGAGTATCGCCATCTGTGAAACATCAGTCCAAATGACAGCCTTAATGCCCCCCATAACCGTATAGATAACGGCAAAAACCAGAATGGTCGAACTGATGACGAGGTTACTCAATCCTGTCAGGGCATTGAGTACCAGCGATGGGACAAGAACCATAACGCCTATGAGCATGGTTGAAGTGAAAAGAAAACCGATCGCAACAAAAGTTCTTGCGATACCACCAAACCTGGATTCCAGGTATTGATAAACGGAAATAATCTTCAGGTTGTATACAAAAGGAATAAAAATTCCGGAACAAATGAGCATCACCAGGGGGATGTTTATGACGATAATGAAAGCCCGCAAACCATCCTGATAGACCCATCCTGGTGCGCTGATGAATGCTGCTGCACTGGTCCAGGTTGCGATGATTGATATCCCGATGGGGAACCAGGTTAGTGATCTTCCTCCGGTGAAATAGTCATCCTGGGTAGTATTTTTTCCACTGGCACGTTTGCCGATGTATACCAAGGCACAGAAGTAGACGACAATTATTGCGACATCGATAATGTCTATGGTTCGCATACTCTCAGTCATGAAGAATTCACCCTTCGCTTAACCTTGCCAGCGGATCAATTCCTAGCTGATTCAGCACGCCCAGATCGTCGACCATAACCCAGTTTTCCGACAACTTGCCATCTTTCACCAGCCAGAAGTCCGAATAACGCATGCGCACCGGCTTACCGGTTGGGGGAATCCCCATCCACTCTCCCTGGTGATGTCCCGTCAAGAACCCTGTTGCCGACACCCAGTTCTCATTGGCCACCTGAATATCATCCTTGACGTGATAATCGGGAAATGCCTTATAGAACGGCTGTAGAACTTCATACTTGAAGGCTTCGAGGCCGTGTACATCCCCAAAACCGGGAGGACCGTGCCAGATCATATCCTCGTGCCAGAATTCATTGTGGGCTTCGAGATCCTGTGCGTTCAGTGCTTCATACATTCTGATCACCAGGTCTAAATTATAGTCAGCGGACATGAACAATCTTCTCCATAAAAAAATCCCGGACTTACGCCTGGCTAATGTTGACTCTACGGTCGTACCAACCCATATCCAGCCTGTTGGTACCGATACCGTAATCGTCGATGCGCGCACGCATCACATAGTTGCCTGGAGCACGTGGATGCCACACATGGCTCCACAAAGTCCACGGCTGGTTATGTTGCATCGCCGGGCAAATCGTTACGGGTAGGTACTTCTCACCGGGGTTAAAACGCAGGGTGAGATGTTTAACAGGCCGTTGACCTCCCCACAATATGCCGATGACCCGGTAACTCGTTCTGCCACCAACTTGCCACTGCTCCACACGCACGGGCATAGCGGCTTGGTCGGCCAGTGCTGGTGAAAAGTGGCGGGCGAGGTCCGGCACGCCCTGTTGATGCGTACGTTGCGCAAACTCCTTCATCTGCGCCGTGGCTGGCTCAGCCTTGTCAACCAGGCGTAGTTCGTTAACCCATTTAATAGCAGTGCAGCCGTACCAGCCAGGCACTAACAAGCGCAGCGGCGCGCCGTGATCGGGGGACAACGGCTCACCGTTCATATGAGTGGCAAGAAATGCGCCCGCCTCCCGCAATTGCGCCAAAGAAAAAACCCAACTGGCACCGGGGGTGGAATACCGTGAGGCAGAAGCGTGTCGATCGAAACCGGATACCAATAGTTGGGTCGCGTTGGCGTCAGGCGAGACTAATTTTAATAAGTCTTCAATCAATATCCCGCGCCAACTGGCGGCGCTCATTAGCGCAAAACCTTCACCCCAGTTTCCAGAACATTCCAAAACCAATGCACCCTGGGGCTTTACCAGTGGCAGTAGCCGTGTCATGGACAGTTGCTTGCTTTGCTTAAGCGAGTCAAGTAAATCACCAATACGCAACTGCCAGGGCTGACGCTGCTTAAGCCCGTCAGGCGCCATGGTGCGGATAAAAAACTGCTGGTTGGACATTAGTGGTTTGTCTGCAGTGATCAATGAAAGATCCGCATGCAGCCGACCATCCCAGCCTTGCTGAGAACGCTGGTGATAGCGCGTACGCTTTTCGTCTTCAAAGCGCAAAGTACGTATGAGCTTGCCACCTGACAGCGCTTGATCGCAGACCAGCTTCGCTTCGCCTAGTACCGATTCCCAACCCATGGCCAGCGCCGTACTCGCGACCACTGTACCGCGTAATAACCCGCGGCGAGTGATAGCCATTGCCAATGGGCGCCTATGTGTTTTGTATTTCTGCGCTCTGTGCATTTACTTGTTAACTTCAGCATATCGGGTCTTAAATTCTTCAGCAAGTTCAGTTGCTTTTTGCTTGTCTTCTGGTCCCATTAGTTTGATCAAGCGTGCCCTGTTTTTGATCGCTTCGTCATCGCCTCCTTCCGCAGGCATATTGATCCAGGCATAAGCCTGGACATAATCCAGTGGAACGCCTCGCCCTTGTGCAAACAACAAGGCGTATGCATGTTGTGCTTGAAGGTGACCTTGGATAGCAGCCTCTTTGAACCAATACGCAGCCTTGGTACTGCTTTGCTTAACGCCAGCCCCGTTAAGGTAAAACTGGCTCACTTTGAATATCGAATGGAGGTGGCCAAGTTCGGCAGCTCGAAGGAAATAATCAAAGGCTTTTTGGTCATCCTGATTAACGATATCTCCGTCTAGATACATTGCACCAAGTGTTGCAATCGACAGGATATAGCCATTGTCAGCGGCGTCTTCGAGCAAACCCAATGCTTTGGCACTGTCCTTTTCAACGCCATGACCTTGATAGTAAAGGTTCGCCAGGAAGTGTTTTGCCTCTAGATCTCCCTGACCAGCTTGACTCTGAAACAATTCACTCGCCTTAACGTAATCTCCACTTTCATAAGCTTCTTTGGCTTGTTCAACTCTTACGTAGCTACTTGCATCTGTGCGCAGTTCCAGCGGTTTGTTAGTTGTCAGTTCATCGACCGAACGTGTCGAAATACTCCTATGAGTTATTTGAAAACTCGCGCTGTCGATTACTACTGGCTCATAGTTTTCGGTAAAAAACGATTCGGCAAGTTTCATCTGCTGCAGCACTACCTGCTTTGGGATTTTTCGATAGACCAACTGCACCGTTCCGCTAACCCCACCGCGTAACACTTCTGCCGGAAATTTTTCGATCCGCACCTCGTGTGGGCCGAGCGTCGTGTCTTTTGCAGAAAGGAGCGGTTTGTCGCCTTGTGTTTCGCGGCCTCTCGAGTTCAGGGAATCGAACGAATTGGACCACGCGCTACGGTAACTTCGTACCTCGCGCCGAAGTACACTCCCTTCTGGACCGATAATCTCAATCTCAAGATTTAGTTCGGCGAGGTGCGCACCATTGGAAGGAAAGTTGTGTCCAACAGTCAAGTTGCGGACGCTGATCTGAAGCATGCTCGATGCATCGGCCATCATAACCTCCACCTGGGCCGCCGATTGCAACATTGGAGAGTTTGCGTGCCCGCCGTAAAATCGGTGAGAGGCATGAGTCGAGCGCCGCTGAGTCAAACCGGGTACGTCGGTTGCAGGGCCCTCTTGTTGAGGCATGTGGCAGTTCGCACAACCGACGCCCGCCTTGGCGAAATCACTGTTCTTCCATTCCTCAAAGGTGTTTTCCAACGGAATCCCATCGGAACTTAAATCGAGATGACATAAGGCGCAGAGGCTCGAGTCGGCAAATACGGAACTCACCTCCGTCGGATGTGCGGGTGAGTCGATGCCAGCCGTTGGCCCGTAAATTGTGCCGCTGGAACTCAACTCTGCTATGTGGATATGGGTACGGCCTTCGCTTACTTCAGCGACGTCTTCGCTTACTTCAGCGACGTCTTCGCTGACTTCAACGACGTTGACTGCCGCGACTCGGTGACAAAAATCGCAGGTGACGCCCTCTCTAGTCTCTGCGCGGTCACCGGCGACGTCCTGATACAGAAACCCCAGGGGGGCGTGACAGCGAAGGCAGTTTCGCGCCGTAGTCGTCCCGTTGCGCTTGTCGGAAATCGTTCTGTAAGCGTAGATGGCCTGAAAGGTCGCATTAGAAAATGAACGGGCCATCCACGACTCGCTCCATTCATCATACACGCGAGAGTGACAGGCACCGCAAGCCGCGGCCGCTCTAAACGCCACCCTTGCACTCTCTTCGCTCTGCATCTGGGGGGCTTCGGCTGCAATGCCTGGGGACGCAAAAAATATTGCCCACAGCAATGGAATGAGATACTGACAGATGACTAGCAGCCTGTTGGAAAACATGCTGCTAGCTTCTGGCCATGGATGGCCAAGCGCAAATCGAGCACGCAAGTGCTTGATTTGTTGTCGGGTCCCACAGGCCACGGATGGCCTGTGGGTGAAAAAGGATTCGCCAGAATCATTTTTCAACAAACTCCTAGTGTGCTTGTTGGAGCACCTCTATTAAAGGCCGTAGATGTTTTTCGTAAGGTTTCCATCTATCCATTGAGTTCTCAAAAATGGGCTGCCTGACTTGAATGTTGCTGGGGGTCATAACGGAACGTACGTTGGTATGGAAATCCAAACACTTTTCATCCCACGCAAGATCAAGATAGTCGATTAACTGTTTACTGATTCTTTCTTGGTCCATCACCAATTCTTCATACTTAACGGTGAATATCTCGCCGGGGAAAAGGTTTTCCCAATAGGACATCAAGCGCTGATAGTTCAGATAATATTTACCTAGCTCGGCCAGCTCGAAAGAGCACTTCAAACCTGTGAAATAGTGAAAAAACAGCGAGACGCAGGTGTCTAGAGGGTTGCGTTGACAGTGGATAATACGGGCTTGCGGGAACAGGGTCTTGATAAGGCCAATTCGTAAAAAGTTCCCCGGCAATTTGTCGGTAATGCGGGAAGCGCCAGGGCAGTGAAGCTCTAATGATTGCAGATAACGCATAGAATATTCTTCCGCCATGTCCTTATCGAAAAGAGACATACAGTCCGGATAGGAGAGTCGGGGGTTTTGCGCTTGTAAAACCCCCGGCGGGTCGTATTTGAGTTGCTGAATAATAGAGAGGGTTATCTCGGGAATGCCCTGGAGTTCACCAGCCCCATAAACTGACCCATGACTGGAAACGATTTGCTCAACCAACGTGCTGCCAGATCTGGGCATACCCAGTATGAATATCGGTAATTGCGACGTGGATCCGAACTTAGCCTTACGTTGAAAAAAGCGTTTGGAATAGACTTCGGTTACTTTGTCTACGTTTTGACTATTTTCCTCGGCGTCATAGACGAAGGTTTTGCGGTGCAGGGTATTGGCCTTGAGGAAATGATCAAAGGCTTCATCAAAAGACTCGCTGCTTTTAAAAATGTTGCCGAGCGCAAAATGGCAGCATATGGCGTCGCCAATGGGCAACTCAGGGTCATGGAGGAGTTTTTCGATAACGGGTATCAGCGCTTGCTCAGGCCTTATCATCGAGATGTGATAGTACAGCGCGCCACAATCAGGCTTGATCTTAAGGTGGTGCTTTAATCGCTCTATAGCCAGTTCTGCCTGGCCCAGGCCTCTGAGAGTTCGCGCGAGTATAATATGAGCCTCGGTCTCATCGGGTTTAAGCTCTACAACCCGTTCGAGTTGAACTAATGCTTCCTCGGCTCTGCCCAACTCCCGCAGTACTTCCGCAAGTTTAATCCGTGCAGGAATGTAATCCGGGCGCAAGCTCAGCGCCCGTTCATAATACTCTATCGCCTTTGTTGTCTGACCTGTTCTCTGGAGCGAAGCCCCCAGGTGCCTATGGATCTGAACGTCGTCAGGCCGCATTGACAAGGCCTGCCGATACAGCGGGATTGATTGTGTATATCGGTGCAGCCCATGGAAGACGTTGGCTAAGTTTATGATTGTTGCTGCATCATCGGCTTGGACCGCAAGGGCGCTCTGATAAGGCTTAATCGCCTCTTCCAACCGCTGCACCTTGGTATAGGCATCCCCTAACGCTTTGTGCACTGCCGCATTATCATTGGTCACAGTGATGGACTTTTTATAATGCCGAATGGCACGTTCGGTGTGCCCCAGTTCCTTATGTACTAAACCTAACGTGTAGTGGACTTCGGCATCGTCAGGCTTGAATCCCAGATACTGTTGGTAGTGCTCAACCGCCGTTTCGAACTCACGTTGCTGATGGGCAATCCAGCCCAGAATCAGCAGGGCGCCGGGGTATTGACGTTTGCGCAGTATCTGCTGACAAATACCCTGAGCTTGCTGCAGGCGGCCTTCCTTGAAGTGCTGTAATGCCTCGCGGGAAAGCGTCGGGCTGTCTTCATTTTTTTGCGGCATAACTTGTCGGTTGTATGATGGCTTTATGGGCAAACTAATTTGCCTGTTGCAGTACTTCGATCAACGGCTGTAGATGTTTTTCGTAGGGTTTCCATCGATTGATTGAATTTTTGTACATCGGCTGGCGGACTTGCATATTACTGATGGTCCTCACATCTCGTTCGTTGTTATGAAAATCCAAACACTTTTCGTCCCACGCAAGGCCTAGATAGTCGATTAATTGTTTGCTGACCCTTTCCTGGTGCATCACCAGTTCTTCATACTTGACGGTAAATATCTCACCGGGGAAAAGGTTTTCCCAGTGGGACATTAAGCGCTGATAGTCCAGGCAATATTGACCTAGCTCGGTCAGCTCAAACGACCACTTCCAATCTTGCATATAGTGAAAAAATATCGAGATACAGATGTCTAAGGGGTTGCGCTGACAGTGGATAATACGCGCGTCAGGGAACAGGGACTTGATAAGGCCTATT
>SMUZ01073325.1_pt1 | contig 10752 bp, 9 predicted proteins | sample 2456421 | NCBI WGS metagenome assembly SMUZ01 (sample SAMN11095932, study PRJNA526329) | marine sediment metagenome | biome: Marine sediment; feature: Surficial sediment; material: Deep marine sediment; isolation source: Hadal surficial sediment | place: Pacific Ocean | collected 2014-11 | depth 0-1... | reverse complement strand
GCGAGTTCTGCGGGCACTGCATCGGCCTCAATTTTCACCCGCCGCTTTAATCTTCAATTCTATTGAAATAAAAAGGGTTAGTTAAAAAACCAAATTTTTTTAAAATTAATATTGACAATCATTCTCAAATTGGATAAAACTACCCCCCTGTTTTAATAATGATAATGATTTTCATAATCTAAATCGATTGACCACCGGCGTTTGTGCTGTCAATTGAAGGGCAGGGGAAAGCAATGAGAAAAACATTTTTGATATTCGGAGTACTGGGTTTGATGATGATTTGGAGCACTTCGGGATGGGCACAGGACATCAAGGAACTGGAACGCCGCATCGATATTATGTCGGACGAGTTGGACGCTTTGAAAGAAAGCGGGGGCGGCGGTGTGGCCGACCGTGTGCACATTCACGGTTATGGCGAATTGCATTTTAATATGCCCACGGATGGCTCCGATACGGCTCAGTTTGATAATCATCGGTTCGTCCTTGGGGTAAACGCCAAATTGACGGACTGGATCCACCTGAATGTCGAAATCGATTTCGAACATGCGGCGCAGGAGCTGGAGTTTGAGTTCGGGTACCTGGATTTTCTGCTCGGCCCCAAACTCAATGCCCGCGCCGGCGTCATGCTGGTTCCGATGGGCTTCCTCAACGAATATCACGAACCGCCCCTGTTCTGGACGGTCGAGCGTCCCACTTTTCAAAAAAGAATCATTCCCACCACCTGGAACGCCTCCGGGGCCGGAATTTTTGGATCGCCCATCGACGGCGTGAATTACCGCCTGTATGTGGTCAACTCCCTGCAGTCGCTCCGTCCGACAGGGTTCGATGATGGGCACGGCGCTGGCGGTGAGAAGGGCTTCTTTAACGCTAAAGAAGGTATCCGCAAGGGCCGTCTCCAACCCGATGCGGCGATTTTCGAGGATTTCGCTATCACTGGCCGGGTGGAACTCACCAAATTGCTTCCGGGTTTGCAGACCGGTTTTTCCTTCTATACCGGCAATACCACGCAAAATTTCATTCCCGAAGGCGGCCGCACCACCATCTTGGAAGCGGATGTCAAATACCGTTACCGATGGTTTGATATGAATGCCTCCATGGCGCATATCAATATCAGTGACGCCGCAGCCATCAACGCCTTTCAAATCCTCAATGGCAATGCGGATGATAAGGGTGACGTTGCTTCCGGTATTTTTGGATGGAACGTGCAGGCGGGGGTCCATGTGCCTCAGTTGTTGAATATGAGCACGAGCCAGGATGTGGTTCTTTTTGCTTTGTATGAATTTATCGATACCCAGAATGAAATGCCCGCGGGAACTGCCCCCGACCGTTCTCGTGAGTTGAGAATCGTGACTGCCGGGGTTTCTTACATGCCCATTCCCGAAGTGGCGTTGAAATTCGATTACGTGCACACTTCCCAGGCTGATGGTGACCGAATAGATCAGGTCAACCTGGGGGTGGCATACATGTACTGATCCTTCGGTTGTTCAAACCTCCCTGAATCCCGGCAAATGATATGCTGACCTCCTCCAGGTTCCATGCGCTCTGCCGGGATTTCTTTGTCATCTCTGGGAGAGAATGTTTATAATGCGTGCCTTGTTCTTCCGTGCCCGATAAAAGTGATATGCAGAAAATAATCAAAGCAAGAAAACTCAACCTCGTTCGCCGGCCTTTTTTATGGACCGTTTTGATGATATTTGTTTTTGGATCGACCCTGCTTTCGGCCTCGGAGGATGAATGGCGGGAAGACGTTTATTTGACCAAGAAGGAAGCGTTCGCGCTGGCTTTTCCCGGGGCGGAGAAGATCAAAAAAGAAAAAAAGTGGCTGACCGATACGCAGAGGGAAGCCATCAGGAAAATCCTCGGGAAAGAATACAAGGAACGCCGCGTGACCTATTACTTCGGTTTGAATGGAGAGAGCCAGCCCATCGGCGCCATGGTCATCGGCAACGAAATCGGCCGTTCCTATCCCATCACCTTCATGGTGGTGATCAATCCCGACGGCACGGTGAAGGACGTGGAGATCATGGTGTACCGGGAATCGCACGGCTGGGAAGTGCGGTTCGAATCGTTTCTCAGCCAGTTTTTCGGGCGGGATGCCGGGGACCGGTTCGACAACATCAACAACATCACTGGCGCCACTCTGTCGGTCCGCTCCATGACCCGGGGCGTGAAAAAAGCGGTGGCCGAGTTTCAGGTGATATTCATAGATAAGGTAAAGTAGTTCAATTGACGGGCCGCCAACGCCATCAGTCCTTCTTCGGAGTGTACTTGAATTCGCAGAACGTTCCCAGCTTGGCAAAGGTATTGCTCAGCTTCAGGTTGACATAATCCTCGCGGGCCTGCGCTGGAATCGAATCAAAGTTGCAGGCCGTCTGGATGAGGTCCGTCCGGCCGAAACGGATGAAGAACGTGGCGAACCAGCATTGTTTCATTTTATAGGTCCAGCTCTTCTCGTCGTTCTTTTTGTGTTCCAGAAGAAAATGCCTCCAGGTGTAAATCTCATCCACCTTGGGAAGGTTGGTTTCCACGAAGGTTTTGAACGGATTGTCCGACGCTTTTTCTTCGGCGACCATTTTATCCATCTCCGGCTTCAGCCAGCCTCGTAAGGCTTCCGTGATGTATTCCCGGGCCCGCTTGATATTGAGGTTGTAATCCTCCAAAGTGGCATGGACGGTATAGATGAACAACGCAACTGTGGTCAGGTATTGCTCCTCCGGTTCCTGAGAATCCCCGTTTTCGTATTCCCACAGTTGGTCGAAATGGGTGCGGATTTTGTCCACATCGATATCGGCCTCCACCACTTTGAAATGAGCGAGAATCGGTTCGATCCGCTCACTCGCTCTGGGGACCGTTTTGGGTTCGCTGTTCTGTTCCGTTTCCTGGCCGCCTTCGTCACTCATGGGGATTCCTTAAATTCAAATTTATCAATTAGTTATATGAAGTTCCCCCGGCACATCTCCACTCCAATGCGGTCTCCGGGCTGCATCTTTCGTAATGGCTTAAAATAGCATATCTCAAGGCCTTAGATCAAGTTCTGGAAACATTTTCAGGGATTATTTGTAGAGCGGGCAGGGCCCTTTCGGTGGAGCCGTTCTGCAAATTTGGTACAATGCCGGGATTCCACCCAACGCGAGATAATATGGATTCAGACGTATACGACGTGGTGATTGTCGGGGCCGGGGTCATCGGTCACAGCATCGCCTATCAATTGAAGGGGGCCGAGCCCTCGCTGAGCATCGCCGTGCTGGGGGATCCCATGAACTCGGTGATGGCCTCGCGGGCGGCGGCGGGCATGCTGGCGCCTTATTGCGAGTGCGAGCAGGGAGATTCCTTTTTCCGGTTTTGCCGGGAATCGCTCGATCGCTATCCGGCCTTCATCGAGGAATTGACCGCCGTCAGCGGGGTCGGGGTTTACCTGTCCATGGCGGGTTCGCTCATGCCCGCCTCTTCAGTAGGGGACCAGTGGGACGAGCGCCTGCGCTTTTTCCGGGAAGAGAAGATTCCGCATGAAATCTGGCCGGTGAGCCGCGTGCGGGAACGGTGTCCCGACCTGGCGCCGGGTTGCGGCGAGGTGATCTGGGTCGGCGAGGGCCAGGTCAACAACCGGCAATTGCACGACGCGCTGGTGGCCGGGTCCGGAAAGCGGGGTGTCCGGATTATCCATCAAAACGTGACCGGTTTCCAACGCTACTCCAACCGCATCCACGCAGCGGTGACCGACTCCGGCGAAATCCGCGGCAAACGGTTCCTGGTGGCGGCGGGAAGCTGGTCCCAGCAGATCGGCAAAGTCCTCGAAGTCTCCATGCCGCTCAAACCCATCAAAGGCCAGATGTGCCGCGTGGCGGTGGAGGACGGACGGCTGGATTACACCCTCCACGGCCTCGCCACCTATGTCGCCCCCTGGCGGGAGGGCAACGGATTTGTCCTGGGGTCAACCATGGAGGACCGGGGATTCAACCCGACCGTCGAGGCGGATGTGATTCAGGGCCTCATTGACCGGGCGGCCCGTCTTTTACCCTGCCTGAAAGACGCCTCACTGATCGAATCGTGGTCCGGGTTGAGACCGGCGGCGGAAGATCTGATGCCCATCATGGGAGCCAGCGGACGCTATGAAAACCTGTACTATTCCACCGGGCATTACCGCAACGGCATCCTCCAGACCCCGCGCCAGGCCGATTACATGACCGCCTGCCTGTTGGGAATCTTGAAAGACCCCATCGCGGAATTTTCTCCCGATCGTTACGATCTTTAATCATTAAAGGAACCGTTGGAATCCCATGGCGAATCCTCCCCAGGCATTTGTGACCCGCAAACAAGACGAAGATCGAGTGCGGGATTTTCATCACATCTGGCACCCCTGCACCCAGATGAAAGATTATGAAGAAGTGCCGCCGCTGTTGATCGACCGGGCCGAAGGGATTTATTTGTACGATCGGGAGGGACGGCGCTACATGGACGTGATTTCTTCCTGGTGGGTCAATCTGTTCGGGCACAATCATCCGCGTATCAACCGCGCCATCCGGGAGCAACTGGATAAAATGGCGCACGTCATGTTCGCCGGGGTGACGCACCAGCCCGCCATCGACCTCGCACAAACCCTGGTTAAAGTTTCACCACCCAAGCTCACCAAGGTATTTTTTTCCGACAACGGCTCCACCTCCGTGGAAGTGGCGTTGAAGATGAGCCTGCAGTACTGGCTGCAGACCGGGAAGCCTCAAAAAACGAAATTCATTTATCTGAAAGGCGGCTACCACGGTGAAACCCTGGGAGCCCTCTCGGTGTGCGGGATCGGTCTGTTCCGCGACAAATTTGAAAAGGTGCTGATGCACAATATCGAAGTGGAAGGACCGGACTGTCTGCGCTGCCCGTTCGGGTTGGAGCGCGAATCCTGCCACGCGGAATGTTTTGAACCGATGGCGCAGACGCTGGAGAAAAACCGGGAATCCGTCGCCGGAGTGATCGTCGAACCGCTGGTGCAGGGCGCGGCGGGGATGAAGATGTATCCCCCGGTGTATTTGAAAAAACTGGAGGAGGCCTGCCAGGCCACGGGCGTGCATGTTATTTATGACGAGGTGGCGGTGGGCTTCGGACGGACGGGTTCTCTGTTCGTCTCGGAGCATCATGGGCTGAATCCCACCTTCCTGTGTTTGTCGAAGGGCATCACTTCCGGTTATCTGCCGCTGGCGGCGACGTTGACCACCGATGACATTTATCAGGCGTTTTATGACGATTACGTATCGTTCAAGCTGTTCATTCGCAGCCACAGCTATTCGGCCAACCCGCTGGCCTGCGCCGCCGCCAATGCCACCCTCGGCCTGTTGATCGAACCCGGATTCATGGACCGCCTGGAACCGAAAATAAAAATGATAGGGCGGGAGGGCGAATGCCTGCGCGATCTACCGTGGTGCGGGGAGTTTCGTCAAACGGGAATGATCGCGGCGGTGGAGTTGGTGAAAGACCGCGACACCCTGGAGGCGTTTCCCATCGAACAACGGGTGGGGTATCAAATTTTTCTCGAAGGGTTGAAACGCGAAGTCTATCTGCGTCCTCTGGGGAACGTGGTCTATTTTATTCCGCCGCTGGTGATCGAGCCGGACCAGATCGCCACCATGATGACCGCCGCCCACGAAAGTATAACCACTGTATTAAAAGGAACCTGATTATGTATGAAGTATACATTACGACCCAATTTTCCGCGGCGCACCGGTTGAAGGGGCACGACGGCCAGTTTGAAAACCTGCACGGCCACAACTGGACTGCATCCGTCACCGCCGAGGCGCAGGAGCTTAATGAAATCGGCGTCGGTATCGATTTCGTCAAGCTCAAGGAAAAAGTCGAATCCTGCCTGTCCGTTCTCGATTACAAGAATATCAACGAGGTCCCGCCCTTCGACAAGGACAACCCGTCCGCCGAAAACATCGCCCGCTGGCTGTTCAAAGAGTTGAGCGCCGATCTCAACCACGGCGGCGTCCGCATCAAAAAAGTGGAAATCTACGAGATGCCCAACTGCGGCGCGTCATATTACGAATAGAGTTTTCGGCAAAGTCCGGTTTATTTCATGCCGGTGATGGTGCCGTCGACGACGTCGATGTGTTCCGCCTGTGGATGTTCCGGCAGGCCGGGCATGCGCATGATGTCGCCGGTGATGGGCACCAGGAATCCGGCACCTGCGGAGATCAAGATTTCGCGCACGGTAACGGTGAATCCTGTGGGCCGGCCCAGCAGTTTGGGATCGTCGGACAACGACTGTGGGGTCTTGGCGATGCACACCGGGAGTTGGTCGTAACCCAGCTGTTCGATGGATTTCAAATCCCGCTCCGCCTTTTTGGTGTAAACGATTTTTTCCGCGCCGTACATGCCATTGGCCACTTTCCAGATTTTGGTTTTGACGTCTTCCTGCCAGTCGTAGAGAGGGCAGAAGGGAGTCGATACCTTCTCCGCGTGTTTCATCACCGCTCGGGCGAGTTCTTCTCCGCCGGGGCCGCCGGCTTCAAAATGATTGCTGACAGCAAACGGTACGCGCAATTTATTCCGGCAGTGGCTGCGGACCAGTTCGATTTCCTCATCGTGGTCGCTGGCGAATCGGTTCAGGCAGACCACCGGCGGCTCGCAGAATTTATCGATGTTCTCGACATGTTTGTCGAGGTTGGCCATGCCCTTCTGCAGAGCCTCGGTATTTTTTTCCGTGAGATGGTCTTTGGAGACGCCGCCGTGCATCTTTAGCGCCCGGCAGGTGGCGACCAGCACCACCGCGGCGGTGTCCAAACCCGCGCTCTGGCATTTGATGTCAAAAAACTTTTCCGCGCCCAGGTCGAATCCGAATCCGGCTTCGGTGATCACCCAATCGGCCAACCCCAGCGCCATTTGGGTGGCGATCACCGAGTTGCACCCGTGCGCGATGTTGGCGAAAGGTCCGCCGTGGATGAACGCCGGCACCCCCTCGGTGGTTTGCACCAGGTTCGGCAGGAGCGCGTCTTTCAACAGCGCGGCCAGCGCGCCGGTGGCGTTCAGCGAATCGGCGGTGACCGGTTCGCCGTCGAAGGTGAAGGCCACGAGGATGCGCCCGAGTCGGGCTTTCAAATCGTCATAATCCCTCGCCAGGCAGAGGATGGCCATGATTTCCGATGCGGCGGTGATATCGAATCCCGATTCGCGGGGTATGCCCTGCAACACGCCGCCCAGTCCGATGATGATATCCCGCAGGGCGCGGTCATTCATGTCGATGACCCGTTTCCAGGTGATGCGGCGCGGGTCGATGCCCGCCGATCCGTCCCGGTAAATTTTATTGTCGAGAAGCGCCACCAGCAGATTGTGGGCGGAGGTGATGGCGTGGAAGTCGCCGGTGAAGTGCAGATTGATTTCTTCCGCGGGATGCACCTGGCTCAGTCCGCCGCCGGTGGCGCCGCCTTTCATGCCCAGGCAGGGGCCGAGGGACGGTTCGCGCAGGGCGATGGCGACGGATTGCCCCAGATGCGCGAGGGCCTGTCCCAATCCGATGGTCGTGGTGGTTTTGCCTTCTCCCGCCGGTGTCGGGGTGAGGGCGGAGACCAGGATCAATTTGCCGCGGGGCGGATGTTGTTTCAGGACTTCCAGTTTGACCTTGGCCTTGGTGGTGCCGTAGGGTATCCAGTCGGTTTCCTTCAGTCCCAGGCGGGCGGCGATTTGGGCGATGGGGGCGGCTTTGAATGGGGAACGGTCGTTCATGAAACAACCTCATTCATCAATGAAAAACCTGATGGCGAACCCATTATTTTTTCCGGTCCAGCCCCTTGTACGCGCGATAGGTTGGGGACTTGTGCGCTCCCATCTCAAACAGAACCGGGAGCATGAACAAGGCGCAGACCGTACAGATAATAATTCCCAGTTCCACGATGTGGGCGATGGAGCGCACTCCGGCGTGGTGGGCTGTATTCAGGCTGGCATATCCCGCCAGGGTCGTCAAGGCCGAAAGGATAATAGCGCTCCCGGTTTCCTTAACCGATTTGATGGTTTGATAGCGGGAGTAATCCAGGATGTGGTGACCCAGATAAACGCAATGGTCGATCATGATGCCGACGATGGAAGGCAGCATGACGATGTTGAGGAAATTCAATTTGATGTGAAAAACGGACATCATCGCGCCGGTCAGGGCCAGACCCGTGAACAGCGGCAGAAAGGTTTTAACGGCGAGCCGGAGGCTGCGAAAATCCCAGAGCAGGATGAGGAACACCAGTACCATGGCGAGGCCCAGGGTTTGCGGCCCTTTTTCCTTGACCAGGTCCAGAATAGCGGCGGCCAACAGGTTTTCGTTTAATACGGATACCGTGATCCGGCTTTCCGCCAGTTTGGCTTTCAGCTCATGGATCTCCTTTTGGAGTTGATAAATATTTCTCACGTCAAAAAAGCTTTTGTCGGCCGGAGAAAAGACCAGGACCAGGTATTGATCCTCCGCCATAAAACCCTTCATCAGGTTGTCGGGGATCTGTTTTTCATCGAACGGACCGGTTTCCACCAATCGCCGGAGCATGCCATACCGGCGCGTTCCCATGGAAATCTCGAGGATGTCGCGGTCCTTGATCAGTTTGTCCCGGATGCGGTCCAAAATTTCCTTTTTGCTTTCATATTCCCTGAGGCTGAACAGGTTCAGGGAGTGATGGATACCGATAGTGGATTGGTCTCCGTATTTTTCCTTGATCGCTTGCAGAGCCTGGTGGATCTGAAACAGGTCCCCCTTATTGGGAGTCATGATCACCGTCGGCGAAAAGGCGAATCCGAAGTCCTTCGTGGTTTCCGCTTCAATGTCAGCGGCGGGAGAATGGCCCCGGAGTTTTCTGAAATCGTGTTCGAATTCGATATCGGGCAGAAGGAACAGGCTGAACACCAGAAGCAGAACAAACATCGCCGCCGGAAAGAAGGGGGTCCGGCTGTAAATATCGGAAACTCTCAGGTAAAACAACCGGGGCCGGGGTTTCCGCAGCCAATGGATTTGGTCGCCGCATAAAATCAGTGCGGGGAGCAGAAAGAAATAACTGAGGAAAGAGCAGATGATCCCGATGGTGGCGATCGTGCCGAACTCGGAGAACCCCCGGAAATCCGAAAATATCATCAGAGAAAATACGCTGATGGTGGTGGTCATGGCCGTGAAGCCGGAACGGCCGACCTGGGTGGCGACCAGTTCCGCCGCTTCCGGGCTGGTCTTGCCTTTTCGCAGTTCCTGCTTGAACCGGACGTATAAATGGATTCCGTAATTGATGCCCAGCCCGGTCAGGATCGCGATCAGAAATCCGGAAATGATGTTGACGTGGCCGATGATGAGGCGCGTGAGCGCAAACGTCATGCTGAGAGAGGTGACCAATGGGATCAACAACAGGGCAATGGACAGAAACGACTTGGTGTACACGGCGAGGATGAAAATCACCAGAATCACCGCCACCATCGCGGACCGCTTGAGATCGCTGAAGATGATCTGGTTTTCCTCCAACCGGGTGATCATGGAGCCGGTGAGTTGAATTTTCAGGCTGGGAAACTTCTTTTGAATTCCGGATTGATCGATTTGGCTTTTGACATCCCGCACAAAGTTCTTGGTGAAACCGGTATTGGAAGCCGTTCCGCGCGGTTGAATGAAGATGTAATATTTCTTCCCGCTTTTACCGCTGTAGTACGGTTGCATGGGCTCAAAAATTTTATACTTGCCGGACAAATCCTGAAGCTGGGAAGGATTGTAGGTATCCTGAACCGTCCCAAAGAATCCGGTCAATGAACTCCGGGCATGTTCGATGGCGCCTGCGACCACTTTCTCGAGCTCCTTCAGGTCGCTTTGGGTGGCGAACAGCAGTTGCCGGTTTTTTAAAAATTTCACCGGCAGGCGGGAGTCGACAAAATAAACATCGTTCACCTGGCGGAACCGTTCGGTTAAATCGTCAATGACTTCCGGCACTTCTTTCCGTTGCAAGCCTTCCAGGACGACCACCAGCGGCCCGGTGTTTCCCGTTTTGTCGATGACCCGGTTGAATTCCTTGACCAGCGGCAGGTCCAGCGGCAGGAGATTGTCCAGCCGCGGGTTGTAGGTCAATCCCGAAGCCACCCACAGGGAGACCAGCGTCAACAGGGCCGCGCACACCAGAAGCAGCCCGGGCTTTCTGGAGGTGATATGGCGGTAGCACCAGTTAAGAATCTTTTTCATGGTTAATTATTTGATGATGAAAAATAAACGTTACCAGCATCTGCGCGAGCATGAACCCGGAGAGCCAGCGGATCGAATGTTCCAAAACGGCAAAACAGGGAAACAGGGCGATGAGAAAAAAATCAGGTCCGGCCCGGGCCCGTCGTAACCGTAGGTGACCCGGCCCATCATGTATTCCTTGAAGTAGTCAAAGGTAATTCCTCTTAAAAAAATGAGGGCGGTCAGCACCATCAGCTCTCCCCGAGATTCGGGTATCCCGATCGTCCGATAAGTATCGCCATGCCGGATACATCGTCGCCGATTCCATCGACGATGCGCCCCCACTCGCTGGCCATGCCTTGGCTCGGGCGAGCTCTCCATCCACACTATCCAGAATAAGGGATATTTCGAAAATAATCCCCCCGAATCGGGGTCAGGTCCTCCCCGAGGCTGAACAGGTTAACGCGGGCCCGATGGCGGACAGGGCGTGATCTGGTTCGGGGTGACGGGGGTTTGCTTGAAGGCGCAGACCAGCGGCCGGGCGGCCGGTTCCTGCGCATACCGCACGATAGGTTCCTTCAAGTCCTTACGGATTTGATGGGTCGGGTTCT
>SMUZ01014751.1_pt1 | contig 10752 bp, 9 predicted proteins | sample 2456421 | NCBI WGS metagenome assembly SMUZ01 (sample SAMN11095932, study PRJNA526329) | marine sediment metagenome | biome: Marine sediment; feature: Surficial sediment; material: Deep marine sediment; isolation source: Hadal surficial sediment | place: Pacific Ocean | collected 2014-11 | depth 0-1... | reverse complement strand
GTCGTCAAACTCGAGCAGAACTATCGCTCGACCGCGACGATTCTGAACGCGGCAAATGCGTTGATCGCCAATAACAGTTCGCGCATGGGCAAGAACCTTTGGACGGACGGTGCCGACGGCGAGGCGATCAAGCTTTACTCGGCCTACAACGAACGCGACGAAGCCGATTTCGTCATTGGCCGCCTGCGCGACTGGATCGCCCAGGGCAATCTGCGGGCGGATGCGGCGATCCTGTATCGCTCCAACGCGCAATCGCGCGTATTGGAAGAGAGTCTTATCAACGCGCGCATTCCTTATCGAGTGTACGGCGGCCTGCGATTCTTTGAGCGTGCCGAAATCAAGGATGCGCTCGCCTATCTGCGGCTGATCAGCAACCGCGACGACGATTCCGCCTTCGAGCGTGTCGTAAACAGGCCGACACGTGGCATCGGCGCCCGTACTGTTGAACTGATGCGCTCCTGGGCGCGTGCAAACAGCTGCCCGCTGTGGCGCGCCGCGGGTGCGATCGCCAGCGACGAGCTTTCGAGCCGCGCCGCAAATGCCGTGCTGGCGTTTTTGAACATCATCGAACGCATGGCGCGTGACACTGCGGAGCTTAGCCTCGAAGACCGGGTCGACCACGTTATTCATACAAGCGGCCTGATCGACTTCTTCAAGAAAGAAAAAGGCGAGAAGGGCGAAACGCGCGTCGAGAACCTGCTCGAGCTTGTCAGCGCCGCCAAGGGTTTTAAAGCCGACCCGGCCGAAGAGATGTCGCCGCTGGACGAATTCCTGTCGCATGCCGCGCTCGAGGCCGGCGAAGGACAAGCAGACGCCTGGGAAGACTGTGTGCAACTCATGACGATGCACTCTGCGAAGGGACTCGAGTTTCCGCTCGTTTTCCTGTGCGGTATGGAAGACGGCCTGTTTCCGCACCAGCGCTCGATCGCCGACCCACAGGGCCTCGAGGAGGAACGCAGACTGTGCTACGTGGGCATTACGCGCGCCAAGCAATATCTGTACCTGACCTATGCCGAACAACGACGACTGCACGGCATGGATAATTATTCGCAACCGTCGCGATTTATCGCCGAAATTCCGGACGAATACATCGAGGAAATCCGGCCGCGGGTGCAGGTTTCTCGTCCCGTGCAAACCACGCCGCGCCGCAGACCTTCCGGTGGGTCGCTTGCGCCCGGATCTGACATGGGAATTCGACTGGGGCAGCGGGTTCGACACATCAAATTCGGTGATGGCGTCATTCTGAATTGCGAGGGACAGGGTGCCCATGCGCGTGTCGAGGTCAATTTTGAGACAGCCGGCACAAAATGGCTTGTCCTGAGTTATGCGAATCTCGATCTGATGTAGACTACCGATCCTGAGGCAGAGTCGTTTGCTGCACTCTGAGGCCGCTCAAGAACAATGAAAATTATAATACTCGGTGCAGGTCAGGTCGGCTCATCAGCGGCATATCACTTGTCTCGCGAAGAGGCCAACGAAGTCACGGTCGTCGACATGCGTCCCGACGTCTTGCGGGAGCTGCAGGACCGGCTCGATATTCGCACGGTCGTCGGGCATGCCGCTTATCCCGAGGTTCTTGAGCGTGCCGGTGCCAATGACGCCGACATCATCGTCGCCCTAACCGACACCGACGAAACCAATATGATCGCCTGCCAGGTGGCGTATACGACGTTTCACACGGCGACGAAGATTGCGCGTATCCGTGCCGCTGAATATATGAGTGCGAAAAACCTGTTCGCGCAGGATGCGATTCCAATTGATGTGCGCATCAGTCCCGAGCAGCTGGTCTGCGAGTACATCGAGCAACTTATTCTTTATCCTGGCACGTCTCAGGTCCTCGATTTTGCGGGGGGCCGCGTACGCCTGGTCGGCGTAATGGCCGATCGCGACGGCTTGCTCGTCGGTCAACGCATCGCAACCCTGAAAGATCATATACCCAACACCGAAATGCGTATCGCGGCAATTTACCGCGACGGGCAAGCCATGCTCCCGGATGGCGATACGGTTATTCAGGAGGGCGATGAGGTTTTCTTCATCGCCGATCGCAAAGACATTCGCGTATTCATGAGTGAAATGCGCCGGCTTGAAGACCCGGTGCGCCGCGTCGTGATCGCGGGCGGCGGCAACATCGGCGTACGCCTCGCGTTGGCGCTTGAGCAAACAAACCAGGTGAAAATCATTGAGCGCGACCCGAAGCGGGCTCGCGTAATTTCCGAACAGGTGAACAAAGCCATTGTGCTGGTCGGCGACGCGGCTGACGAGGAATTGCTGCTTGAAGAGAACGTCGACAATGTCGATGTGTTCTGTGCGCTGACCAACTCGGAAGAGACCAACATCCTGAGCTCGATGCTCGCGAAACGGCTCGGTGCGCACAAGGTCATGGCGCTTATCAACCGCACGTCCTATGTGGACCTGGTCGAGTCGAGCAGCATCGACATCGCTATATCGCCACAACAGGTCACGATCGGTTCCTTGCTCGCACATGTTCGGCGTGGCGACGTCGTCAAAGTGCATTCATTGCGCCGCGGCGCCGCCGAGGCTATCGAAGCCATCGCGCACGGCACTGAAGCACAGTCGCATGTCGTCGGGCGCAAGATCGAGGAGATCGACCTGCCGAAAGGAGCTGTGATCGTCGCGCTGGTTCGCAACGAGCAGGTCATCATGGCCCACCACGATACGGTCATCGATACCGACGATCACGTCATTCTCTTTATGACAGACCGCCGCAAGATTGAGCAAATCGAGATGCTGTTCCAGGTAAGTGTGTCGTTTGTCTGAGCTCGCGTAGCCATGAACTGGACCGTCGTACAAAGGATTCTCGGGCTGCTGCTGATGATGTTCAGCCTGACGATGTTGCCACCGATTCTGATCAGCTTTATTTTCGATGAGCAATCCTGGATGCCGTTCCTGCGCGGATTCGGGCTGACGCTGGCTGCAGGTTTTATTTTCTGGTTGCCTGTTCATAAATCCAAACGTGACCTGCGCTTGCGCGATGGCTTTCTTATTGTTGCAGCGTTCTGGACCGTTCTGGGTACGGCGGGTGCCGCACCGCTTTATTTTGCTGACGCGCTGTCTTTGTCGTTCACGGATGCCGTGTTCGAATCGATGTCGGGGCTGACGACGACAGGCGCAACGGTACTGACCGGTCTGGATGATCTGCCCAGGGCAATTCTCTATTACCGCCAACAGCTGCAGTGGCTGGGTGGCATGGGAATCATCGTACTGGCCGTCGCCGTGTTGCCGATGCTCGGCGTTGGCGGCATGCAGCTGTACCGGGCTGAGACACCGGGCCCTGTTAAAGACAACAAACTTACGCCGCGTATCACCGAGACGGCGAAAGCGCTCTGGTATGTGTATGTTGCGTTCACGATCGCCTGCATGCTGAGTTACATGGCCGCAGGTATGGGCTGGTTCGACGCACTCTGTCATGCGTTTTCAACAGTTGCCATTGGTGGATTCTCCACGCATGACTTGAGCATCGGCTATTTCGACAGCACGGCCGTCGACATTGTCGCAATCGTTTTCATGTTTGCTGCCGGCATTAATTTCTCATTGCATTTTTTCGCCTGGCGCTACGTTTCCATCAGACACTACGCCAAAGATCCTGAATTTCGCGCCTACTCATTGATGCTCTTTGTCGTGTCGCTCATCGTTGTTGCAGTGCTGTTCCAGCACCAGTATTTCGACACGACAGGGCAGAACATCATCAATGGCGTGTTTCAGGCCGTGTCGATCGCGACGACTACCGGGTTTACGACTGATGGTTTTTCGAACTGGCCAACGGTGCTGCCTGTATTGCTGATTTTCGCGAGTTTCATTGGTGGATCCGCGGGCTCAACAGCGGGTGGCATCAAGGTGATTCGCTGGTTGCTGATTTACAAACAGGGCATGCGTGAAATCGTTCGTCTCGTGCACCCGAGCGCGGAAATTCCCGTCAAGCTGGGCAACACAGCCGTGCAGAATCGCGTAATCGATGCGGTCTGGGGGTTCTTCTCCATTTATGTCATCGTGTTTGGCGTGATGATGCTCGTCATGATGGCGACGGGCGTTGATCAGGTAACGGCCTTTTCAGCTGTTGCCGCCACTTTGAATAATCTGGGTCCTGGCCTGGGTGACGTGTCATCGGGCTTTGCGTCGCTGGGTGACACTGCGAAGTGGATTTCTGTTATCGGTATGTTGCTCGGCCGACTCGAAATATTCACATTGCTGGTTTTGATTACACCAACGTTCTGGCGACACTAGGTTTCGATCTTGCCGGACGAGAAGAACAACAACCGGATGAACAGGCTTGACCGCTTCAGTGAAATAACCGGGCAATTTACGGCCTGGCTTACGCTGCTAATGGTCGTCGTTACTTTTGTCATCGTTGTCATGCGTTACGTGTTCGATGCAGGTCTGATCTGGATGCAGGAGTCGGTCGTCTGGATGCACGCCTTCGTTTTTATGATCGGCGCCGCTTACACCCTGCAACGCGACGAACATGTTCGGGTCGATATTTTTTATCGCGAGATGAGCGCCAGGGGGCGTGCCTGGATTGACCTTCTCGGCGTGCTCGTATTTCTGTTGCCGTTGTGCATTTTTCTTGCCCTGAAGGCCTGGGACTTTGTTGCCTTTTCCTGGGCGTTGGCGGAAACCTCGCGCGAGTCCGGTGGTTTGCCGTATCCGCTATTGCCGATGCTAAAGACCGTACTGATTTTGATGCCGGCGGCTGTTGGGCTACAGGGTATGTCGCTGGCGCTGAAGTCACTTGCAATAATCCGGGGTCGCTGAGCATGGAATGGGTCGCCGGTCTTTTGTTTTTATCGGTCATTGTGATCTTGCTGGCCGGCTTCCCGGTTGCATTCACACTCGGCGGAACTGCGTTGATATTCGCGGGCATCGGGATCCTCACGGGCACGTTTAGCGAAGCGCTGCTGTACGGTTTGCCCAACCGCATGTTTGGTCTGATGACCAACCAGACACTTGTCGCGGTGCCGCTGTTTGTGTTCATGGGCGTCACGCTGGAACGCGCGCGAATAGCCGAGGAATTACTCGAGACGTTGAGCGCGTTATTCGGTTCCTTGCGTGGCGGCCTCGGGATTTCGGTCACACTGGTCGGCATGTTGCTGGCCGCAAGCACGGGCATCGTCGGTGCAACTGTTGTGACAATGGGCTTGTTATCGCTTCCGACAATGCTGCGCCGCGGCTACTCGCCGGAAATCTCGACAGGCATTATCTGTGCGTCCGGAACGCTGGGCCAGATAATTCCGCCGTCGATCATTCTCGTCATGCTCGGCGATGTAATGACCAGCGCCTACCAGCAGGCACAGATTGAAATGGGCATCTATTCGGCCAGGACGGTCTCCGTAGGCGACTTGTTTGCGGGCGCGTTGATACCGGGCTTGTTGCTGGTCGGCTTGTACGTTGCCTATCTCATGCTGGTTGCCCACTTCAGGCCTGCGATGATGCCGCCGCACGAGCCTGGGCCGGATGACAAGGTTGGTTTTCTGCAGGTCATGCACGCGCTGGTCCCGCCGCTCGGATTGATCCTGGCCGTCCTGGGTTCGATCTTGTTCGGCCTCGCAACGCCGACCGAGGCGGCTGGCGTCGGCGGCATGGGCGCGCTGCTAATCGCGGTGCTGCGCAGGCAACTAAGCCTCGAACGCTTGCAGGAAATCATGCGCAGCACGTTGCGGATCAGCAGCATGGTTTTCATGATCCTGATCGGCGCTTCGATTTTCTCGCTGGTCTTTCGCGGTTACGGGGGCGATGACGGTGTTCGCGCCGTACTCGACTCCCTGCCGGGCGGCGTCGTCGGCGCTGTTACGGTCGTCATGCTCGTAATGTTCTTGCTCGGCTTCGTACTCGACTTCATCGAGATCACTTTTATCGTCGTACCGATTGTCGGTCCCGTGTTGCTCGGGATGGGGCTGGACCCTGTCTGGCTGGGCATCATGATCGCGATCAACCTGCAGACATCGTTTTTAACGCCACCGTTCGGATTTGCGTTGTTCTACTTGCGCGGCGTTGCGCCACCCGAAATCAAAACGGCGCAGATTTACCGCGGTGTGATGCCCTTTGTCGCGATTCAGTTATTCGCGTTGATATTGATCGCGATATTCCCCGAACTCGTGACCTGGTTGCCCGATAAAATCTACGGCCCTTAACGACGAGTTTCCATGAACGCCTGTTCGGAAATTCTCTGGAATGGCGTCGAACGCTTTCGAAACGCATCGAAGGACTCGAATATTTTGGCCGCCTTCGGATCTTCCGCTATCCATTCAGCAACAATCTCATCGGTGATCTCCTTTAGCCGCTCGAGTACCTCGTCTGGAAACCGTCGCAGCTCAACGTCCGGATCATCCATTAATCGTTGCAATGCGATCGCGTTGCCGTTCGTGTATTCCGCAACCATGTCCTGATTGATCGCCTGACAGGAAATATCAACAATCGCCTGCAGGTCTGCGGGCAGTGAGTCCCAGGCCCTGCGGTTAACGATGAACTCCAGCGTCGGGCCAGGCTCCTGCCATCCGGGGTAATAGTAGTAACGCGCGGCCTGATGCAAACCGAACGCTACGTCGTTATACGGGCCAACCCATTCGGTCGCGTCGATGGCGCCCGTTTGCAAGGACGTGAAGATTTCCGAGCCCGGCAACGTCACGGGTGTGCCTCCTGCGCGCCGCAACACTTCACCTGCGAGACCCGGGATGCGCATCGTCAGGCCCTTAAGATCGTCAATCGAATTTATTTCCTTGTTGAACCAGCCGCCCATTTGAACGCCCGTGTTGCCGCAGGGAAACGGCACGAGGTTGAACGGCTCGTATAATTCCCGCCACAGCTCCATGCCGCCACCGTAGTAGAGCCAGCCGTTCATCTCGAGGTAATTCAGGCCGAACGGAATCGCCGTGAAGAATTGTGCCGCGTCCAGTTTTCCCTTGTGGTAGTAAGACGCGTCGTGGCCGCATTCCACGGCACCACGGCTCACCGCATCGAATACCTCGAATGCCGGTACCAGCTCACCGCCCCCGTAAACCTTGATCTTGAGACGACCGGCCGACGCGGCATCTATTCGCCTGGCGAGGTTTTCAACGCCGATTCCCATGCCCGGAAATTTGGGTGGCCAGGACGTCACGGCCGACCATGCGAAAGTCTCCTTGCCGCTTGCCGCATCGCCAGAACATTCCTGTTCGCTTTTGGCGCATGCTGCCAGCCCTGCTGTGGCGGCGATAGCCCCAACGAATTGTCGTCTCTTCATGTGTACCCCGATCAAGCTGCGATTTGAGCGCTAGTGTATTGGGCTGGAGTGGGCTTGCCAACGACTCCGGACGCGCAATAAAAGCTCGTTGGTGGAGATTAAGATCTACCACTTATGGGTAATAAATGAGCATTGACCCGTATAATTGTCCCACTACTTAAGTCACTAGGCACTTGTGGGGAAAACATAAGCATTTTTAGCCATTATCGTCGCTTCGGTGTGATCGTCTTGGCGAAATTAGTCCGATTAGCGAGCGGCGGCCCCGATCGGCCGTCCCTGGCTCATGCATCCGGACCGGGCCCGCTGCCGGGCCGAACCCGCCCACTAACCGGTAGACGCAGCATCGCATCATCCCTGGCCCGCCCTGGCTATTCGTATCTGGCTGATGCATTAATAAACGCCTCAATGAGGCGATAATTAAAGGCTTGGCCCAAAAATGTTGGCAGCGCAATGATCGGCCTGTTACAGCGCGTGACCGAGGCCGCCGTCAGCGTCGACGGTGAAACAATCGGCGAGATCGGCCCGGGGCTTATGGTGCTGGTCGCCGTACATCGTGACGATGCTGAGAAAGACATCGGCCGACTCGCAGAGCGAATACTGGGCTACCGGGTATTTCCAGACAGTGAGGGCCGCATGAACCGTAGCATCCGTGACGACCGCAAAGCCTTGCTGCTCGTGCCGCAGTTCACGCTGGCGGCCGACACGAAAAAGGGCACACGTGCCAGCTTTACGCACGCAGCCGCGCCGGACAAGGGCCGCGACTACTTTGACCGCCTCGTCCGCGCGTGCCGGGATGACCTCGCACGCGTAGAAACCGGCGAATTCGGCGCCGATATGCAGGTTAGCCTCATCAACGACGGCCCTGTGACGTTCTGGCTCGAAAGTTGATCCCGTGGCTGATCCTGTGAATTTGCGACGCCATTCCTATGGTTGGGTGGCGAGGCGTGAAATATTCGGGTTATTGCGCGGCGGGCGGTATCATGAACATAATGCGCGCCCGGCAGAGTCGCGCCTTTAATATTTGATCAGGGGTAACAACCCCAGGAGTTAGAAGATGTTTTCCAACATCGGCCCGGTACAGCTGTTAATCGTGCTCGCGATCGTGCTCGCGATATTCGGCACCAAACGCCTGCGCACGCTGGGCTCCGATCTTGGCAGTGCAGTCAAAGGATTTCGTTCGGCCGTCAATGAGGCTGAGGAGACCACCGAGCAGCTAAGCGACTCCTCGAAGAAGGACGCTGACTTCGACAGCACGCCCGTTGAAGAGACCCGCAAAGACAGCTAGGACAAACCACTACGATGTCCGGCATCGGTTTTTCGGAAATACTCATACTGTGTCTGATCGGGCTTATTGTGCTCGGTCCCGAACGATTGCCGCGCGTGGCCAATCAGATCGGCGGCTGGGTGGGGCAGGCACGGCGAATGACGCGCATGATGCGACGCCAGCTTGAAGAAGAGCTCAACTTCGACAAAGACTTCAACATCAAGCCGACCATTCACCAGACACCGAACGACGACGACAGCTATTCGCCCCTGCACTCGCAGCCGGCCAGGACCGTCGCGGGCGTAGAAATCGAAGATAGGGGCAAGGACGACGGGGGCGAGGACGACATGCCGGATGACGATTCGGCCGAGAAAGATGACAGTGAGCGAAAAGCAGAACGCTCAGAATAGCGACGGCAACGAGGAGGAGCTCGCCGAGGGTACCTTGTTGTCACACCTCGTCGAGTTACGCAGCCGCTTGCTGAAAGTTGCCGCTGCCGTGATCTTCGTATTCATCGGCCTGTTACCGTTTTCCAAACGCATTTTCGAAATCGTGTCCGCGCCGCTAGTCGATGTGTTGCCGGGCGGGCGAATGATCGCGACCGAGGTTGCGTCACCTTTACTCACGCCGTTTAAGCTGACGTTTTTCGTCGCGCTGTTTATCGCGATGCCCGTCGTTCTTTACCAGCTGTGGGCTTTCGTCGCACCCGGCTTGTACAAGAACGAAAAGTCGTTTGCGTTCCCGTTGCTCGCCTCAAGCATCGTGCTGTTCTATATGGGCATCGCCTTCGCCTATTTCATCGTGTTCCCGCTGATTTTCGGCTTCATGACCGCCGTCGCGCCTGAAGACGTTGAGGTCATGACCGACATCTCGAGCTACCTGAGTTTCATCACATTGATCGTGCTGGCGTTCGGCCTCGCATTTGAGGTCCCCATTGCCACGGTCCTCATGGTCTGGACGGGCCTGACCACACCCGAGAAACTCACCAAAGCCCGGCCGTATGTGTTCCTCGGCGCCTTCATCGTCGGCATGTTCCTGACACCGCCCGATGTGATCAGCCAGACGCTGCTGGCCGTGCCGGTTTACCTGCTGTTCGAACTCGGCATCATCATGTCGCGGTTGTTCGCGCGACGTAAAAAGGACTCGTAGCAGCGGCGTGCAGGAGGGCCTTTAGGCCCGACTGCCGCGGCCAAAAATGAAGCATCCCGTAGGAGCCGGCTTTGCCCGAAGGGCCACAAGCGTGAGCCGCGACCAAAAAAAGATCGGGCCTAAAGGCTCTCCTGCGCTAATGCCATTCGCGCGCACGGCGCGCGCCAGCAAGCCAATTAACTGAAACCAAACATTATTCAGCCGGTCAAGTAGAAAGTGACAGGGAATATAGTGTTTAATGCCTTGGCACCAAACCTCGCCTAATTAAAAGCCGGACAAGAAATAACCGGGGGAAATTTTCTTATGAGTGACACTGTCGCCGCGACAGCGGGAAACCCTTATGACGAAACAGAGCTCTGGGGTCACCCGAAGGGCCTGTACGTCTGCTTCGGCACGGAGCTTTGGGAGCGCTTTTCATTCTACGGAATGAAGTATTTGCTGCTGCTGTATTTAACAAAGTACCACCTCTTTACGGACTCCATGGGCCTCGACGTACTCGGCTCTTATGCCGGTCTTGTCTACGCGTTACCGTTGATCGGCGGCATGATTGCCGATCGTTATCTGGGTATGCGCAAGTCGGTGTTGTTCGGCGGCATCATGTTGTCGATGGGGCATATCCTTATGGCCGTCGAAGGCCACAAAGCGGTCAACTACCTGGCCGGCACGACACTCGCCGATAGCCTGACACTGGCTTCGGGACAAGTTCTCGCAGCAGGTACCTTGCTGACCGAAGACATCTTGTGGCGCGATACGGGCGCGCTGAACTTTTTCTATTTTGCTCTGGCACTCATCGTTATGGGTGTCGGTTACCTGAAGCCCAATATTTCGACGATCGTTGGCAAGCTCTATAGCCGCGATGACCCACGTCGCGACGGTGGCTTCACGATCTTCTACATGGGCATTAACATCGGTTCGTTTGTTGCGACGCTGTTGTGTGGCTGGCTCGGCGAAACCTATGGCTGGAAGTACGGCTTCGGTGTCGCGGGCATCGGCATGATCATTGGCTTGTTCACGTTTACCTACGGCCAGAGATACCTGAAAGGTCTTGCGGAACCCTCGGACCCCGAGAAACTGCAGAAGAAAGTATTGGGCCCGATCAATACGG
>SMUZ01082128.1_pt1 | contig 10760 bp, 10 predicted proteins | sample 2456421 | NCBI WGS metagenome assembly SMUZ01 (sample SAMN11095932, study PRJNA526329) | marine sediment metagenome | biome: Marine sediment; feature: Surficial sediment; material: Deep marine sediment; isolation source: Hadal surficial sediment | place: Pacific Ocean | collected 2014-11 | depth... | reverse complement strand
TGCTCAATACATGAAGGGTGCGACTGCCATGTTCGGTCGTGCTCGATTGCAATACGATATTCAGGGCACCGCCCTGGGGATGTGGCAGGCTCAGTGACCCTAGTGCGATGAGCGACTCGATATCGGCGGCGTAGAAGGGATAGTGGTTTGCCTGGACGTCTGAATTGTGCTCCGAGAAGGGCACCAGCGGGGTCGGCTTCGCGGCAGGAACAGTTTCCACTTGCGTGGTTCCATCGGTTCCGTGACGCGAAACGATTCCGTCAACGCCAATTTTTTGTAGGCCTGGATAACCGGGGTTCGTGAACGGTGAATTCGCTGATTCGGAGTAACAAAATAATAGACATGCCACCAGGCACGTTTTCCAGGCCATGAATTCAGTGTAGGAAGCGGTCTTGAAGGGCACCGGGTTGTGCCGTCAGCAATGTGGCGAAGTGAGGAGGCGATCACGAAAATGCGATCGAATCGCGCCGTTGACCTGTATATATTCCTGTCGCTAGCCGAGGGCTGCGTTTTTACCGGCAATCCGGCCAAAAACGGCTCCGGAGGTGAGTCCGCTGCCACCCGGATAGTTGAAATAGAACAGTCCGCCCATGAGTTCACCTGCCCCAAAAAGCCCATGAATGGGCTTTTCGTCCTGGGCCAGTACCTTTGCGGTGCGATCGATGTGTAAGCCGCCGAAGGTGAAGGTAATCCCGCAGGTCACGCCATAGGCCTCGAATGGCGGTTCATCGAGACAGTTAGCCCAATTCGACTTAGGAACGCTGAGTCCCCGCGTTCCACGACCGTCCAAGGTAGTTGGATCGAACGGGATCTCGGTCATGACTGCCGCGTTGAATGTTTCCACGGTCTCGATGAAGGCGATTTCGTTCATACCCTCCATTTTCGCGGCAAGCTCCGGGATCGATCCGGCACTGACCTTGGTGACCTGGCGAATCCTGTATTCGTCACGGAGATCCGCTGTCACCTTGGCGTCGAATACCTGCCAGGCACTCTGTTGGGGTTGGCGGAGGATCTCCTGACCGTATTTTGCATAGGTAAAGTTGCGGAAGTCCGCTCCCTCATCGACGAACCGTTCGCCGTTGTTGTTTATTATCACGCCGAGAGGGTAGGAATGTTTCTGAAAGCTGTCCCCGACGTTCAGATCGCCGAATTCCGGTGCGTTCAGATCCCACGCGACGGCGTGACAACCGGACCAGTGGCCTCGTGCCGCAGCGCCGGCTGATAATGCCATGGCAATTCCATCGCCGGTGTTGAACCGGGTCCCACGCACTTTGGCCAGATCCCAACCCGCGCCCAGATAACGGGTTCGCCAGGTTGTACTCGATTCGAATCCCCCACAGGCAAGGATCACCGCGTCGGCATGATAGACGTCCGACTCGCCGTTCTGTAACACCGTGACGCCGCAAACCCGACCCTGTTCGCAGACGAGATTCGTTGCGCGAGCGTCATAAAGCAGGGTGACGCCGTGTTTGGTGGCAATGTCTGTCAGGCTGTCGACAAGGCCGGGTCCTCCGCCCCAGGTTTCCACGGTGAGCCCACCCCAGAAGCGAACCCGGCCGTCTGTTTCGAAAGACTGGCGGCCATAAAGTGGCAGGAATCGCACACCTTTTTCCTGCATCCACTGGAGAGTAGGGAAACTCTCATCAATCAGCGTTTCCGCAAGATCAGGATCGGTACGATATTGGCTAAGCCGGCCCAGATCATCGAAAAACTGCTCGCGGGCATAGGTCCCGAAATCCGTTCGGGCGATTTCGGCTTGGGTGAGGTCTGGCATCAGACGTTTGAGATCGTCGGTGCCGTTGTACACCACGCGCATGGCACCGGCGGTAAATCGTGAGTTGCCACCACGCAGCTCGAAGGGTGCTCGCTCGAGCAGCGTAACCCGTGCGCCATGTTCTGCGGCACTGATCGCTGCACACAACGCGGCGTTACCTCCGCCGACGATGAGCACCTGTCGACTTTCCCTCATTGCCCTTGATACCGGATACCCGTAGTCTCTTGTTAGATTATCACAGGAGGGGAAGGTACCGCGGCTGCGTGGAGGGTACTCATGGCCTGTCAGACTGCGGCGCCTCAACACTGATGACGTTACCAAAAACCGTGTTTGCGATGGTGCAGACGGCAGTTCGCTCTCTGGAACCACGGGATCTGCCGATGCCCGAGATCGACGATGATTCAGGGCTTCTCAAGCTCGAAGCCTGTGGCATCTGTGGCAGCGACTATGAGCAGTTTGATGGAAAACTGCGTACGCCCATGCCGGTGATACCCGGGCACGAACCGCTCGGTGTGATCGCCAAGATCGGTGATCGTGCCGCCGCGCGCTGGGGGGTTGATGTGGGCGATCGGGTGGCCGTGGAAACCATGTTGTCCTGCCGTTTTTGCGCGCAATGTCTGGGTGGTCACTATCACCTGTGCGATCAGCGCAAGATTTACTCCTACATTCCGCTCTCGGAAGCGCCGGGCTTGTGGGGTGGCTATGCCCAATATATGTTTCTGCACGCGAACTCCATCCTGCATAGAGTGAACCCCGAACTGCCAGCCGAAATCGGCGTGATGTTCAATCCTCTCGGCGCTGGCTTTCGCTGGGCGGTGGAGATGCCCAATACCCAGCCCGGAGACACGGTGGTCATTCTAGGCCCGGGGCAACGAGGGCTTGCTAGCGTGATTGCGTGTCGGGAAGTTGGCGCCGGAACCATCATCGTCACTGGCTTGGAAGCGGATGCCGACAAGTTCGCGGTCGCACGTGAATTCGGGGCCGACTACACCATCGATGTCGAAAACGAAAATTCGGTGGAGCGGGTGAAGGAAATCACACTTGGTCGGGGTGCTGATGTGGTTGTCGACGTCAGTGCGTACGCAACTCAGCCTGTTGTCGATGCGTTGTCGATGGTGCGACCAGGTGGAACGATCGTGCTCGCCGGAGTGAAGGGCTTCAAACCCGTGGACAATTTTATTTCTGACCTGGTTGTGCTGAAAGAAATCAACATCCGTGGTGCTATTGGTGTCACCTCAACCGGTTACAAGGCGGCCATCCGGCTTATCGAATCGGGTCGTGTTCCCATCGAGAAGATGCACACCCACAATTTCGATCTGCAGGATGCGGAGCTGGCGATTCGCACATTGGCTCGGGAAATACCCGACGATTCTTCCATTCACTCCTGCCTGATCCCACCGCACTAGCCCGGCCTGTTTGAATCGTCCGAGTTAACCGCAAAACACAGGATAACATCATGAAATACGGCATTATTCTCGGTGCCCCGAGCATCGAGGGTCAGATTGCCACGGCCAAGCGTGCGGAAGCGGCCGGGTTCGAATCTGCCTGGACGATCGAGTTCTTCAACAGCCACGGCCTGGTTCGGCTCGCCGCGGTCGCGACAGCGACGGATCGAATCAAGCTCGGCACGGCTATCGCCTATGCGTTTATGCGCACACCCATGCTTGCCGCCTCCGCCGCGATGGACATCGATGAGATCTCCGGTGGGCGGATGATTCTCGGCCTTGGCAGCGGTACTGAGCGGATGAACCGAGACTGGTACTCAATGCCTTTCGATGATCCACCTGCCCCGCGCATCAAAGATGCGATCGGTCTGGTGCGCGCTGCGATCGCGGCGCAAAAAGGGGGTGGGTTGTTTTATGAAGGTCCGTATTACCAGGTGAAAATCCCGATCTATTCGCGTCCGGGTGCCGTCAGGGAGTCGATACCGGTCTGCATGGCGGCTGTCAACAAAGGGATGATTCGCGCGGCCGCGGCGACCGCCGACGGCTTGATCGGTCACCCCGTATTCACCCGCAAGTACATGGTGGAGAAAGTATTACCCGTACTCGACGGCAGTGCCTGTGAGCTTCTGCCTTACGTGATTACGGCCATTGCGGAGAATACCGAACAGGCGCGCAATGAAGCTCGGGGCCAGATCGCGTTCTACTACACGACAAGGCTGTATCATTCGATTCTGGAGCCTCATGGCTGGAGGGAAGCGGGTGAGACGATCGCAGCGGCGTTCCGGCAAGGTGATTACCCAGCCATGGCGGCAGCCGTTAGCGAAGAGATGATCGACCAGATTGCCATTGCTGGCACACCCGATGAGGTGCGTGATCAGTTGCAACAGTGGGAAACCCTCGCTGATCACGTCATCCTGTACAGCCCCAGTATCGGTATGAAGGGCGCTCGAGTGCAGGAAAATCTGGATGCGATCATCGATACCTTCGCGGCTTAGAATCAGGACTTAAACCCACACAGGAACACATATGTCAGAGCAGAAAACCGAAATTGCCTTCAATGAAGAAACCGCCAAGCGGTTCATGGGTACACCCCGTGGTGGTGGTGGCGGTTTGCCGGAATTCCTCGGCTTCGAAATCTTCGATGCTGGACCAGGCACCATGAAAGCGCGCTTTGAGGTCCGCGAAGACTTGCTGACGGGCTTCGGTAACATGCACGGTGGCATTCTCTCAGCGTTTTGCGACCATATGCTCGGTTGCGTGTGTTATCCGGCCATGCAGAAGGGGCAATGGGCGGCCACCACGGAGTTTAAGATCAACCTCACGCGGCCAGTCAGCAAGGGCACGGTGGAGGCGAGTGCGGAAATCATCAACCTGGGCCGAACCCAGGCGGTTGTGCGAATTGACCTGACTAACGAAGGCCGTATCTGCGCGATGGCCCAAGGTACGGTGACAATTCGCGAACCGAAGTAATGACGGCAATCTTCTAGTGGATTGTTGGTGCGATCAGCCGGGTCCGGCCAAACCTCCGTCTGGACCTCCCACCAGGCCGTCTGGTGGCCAGGGCGTCAGTCCTTCCTCCAGAGGCACCTCGAGGCTTTTGAGCAGCTGTGCGAAGAGATGCCAGTTGCCTATGGCAATGACCAGCTCTACACGTTCCGCCTCCGATTTGATGTGCTTGCAGCAAGAGTCCCAGGTGTCAGCGAGAATGTGACCGTGGTCGAGCGTGTCATCTGTTGCCTGTAACACGGCTTTGTCAGCGTCAGTCAGATTCTTGGCCGTTTGCCAATCGCGTACGGCCAGCAGATCCTCAGCCGGTATATCCAGACCCCGAGCCACGCGCCAGTGCTGGGTCCATTCGTAGGTGGCACCGGTGCGCCAGCCGATGCGCATGATGATGAGTTCGCGCAGGCGGGTGTCCAACACATTGCCATCAAACAGCAGCGTCGTTAGCGTTTTGGCGATTTCGAGCGCAACAGGCTGGTTGTGCAGGAGGATACGGAACACGGAAAGCTCAGCAAATTGCGGGTTCAAGCCCAGGGCTGCCGCGCGCTTGCGGGATTCTTGCAAAGGCAACATAGGTACTCTAGGTTCTGGCATAACTGGTATCCTTTCGCACGAGGTTATATAGACGCCTTGGTAGCGCCCTGGGCAATCGGGTAATTGTAGGGGAATGACGTGAGAAGTTGGTATTCCATTGGTGTGCGACTAACTGGCCTCTCAGCCATGGTGTTTGTGGGTGTTGGTTGCGCCTCGGTAAAATTGAACACCCAGGTTCCTGCGGGGTTCGATCTGTCTGGTCAATGGATACTGGTGCCGGAACTCAGTGACGAGACGCCTGACCCGCGCAAGCTGCGTGCCCGCTCGGAGCGCAAAGAACTCAAACACCGCAAAGTACTGTCCAAGGAGCGCGCTCAGGTTGGCAGTTTGCTGTTCATGACTCACGATTTTCCGGTGCTGTTGGCTGAACGCATGGATATTGAGCAAAACGCCGACTCCATGGGTATTGAATACGACCGGGGTGGGTATCGCGATGTGTCCTGGGGTAAACGCACCCGCGAGTTATGGGACGTCTACAGCGGCTGGGAGCAAGGCAACCTCGTGATCATATCCCAGGGGCACAATGCAAAAACCAAAGAGACCATGCGCTTGGAAAACGATGGCCGATTGTTGGTGGTTGCCGTGGAAGTAGATGCCGACGGCGAGAAGGTGTCGGTCACCCGGGTGTTTCGGCGCCTTTAGCTTATCTCTGGCACTCGTCGAAGCACCCGTCCGGGTTAGTCGAGATTCTCCAATGCGAGTTCCGCCACGTGCCGCCAGAAATCGCTGGATGCCCAGTTGCGCGCGTTGATTAAGTGCATTTTTGCCCGCGTGTCACCGATGAGGCGATAACCCTCGCCCAGGTAAAAATTGATGCGCGGTGACCAGGGCACTTTTGCATAAGCCACACGAAGGTAGTTGATCGCATCACCCGCCTGCCCGGAATGCAGATAGGCGAGGCCGAGGTAATAAATTGCGTCATAACGTTCCGGATCGCCGCGCATGGCCGAGCGCAAGAGCGGGATGGCTCTCTGCCAATTCTCGGTACACGCGGTCTCGCGGCTGAAAACGCAATCCCCGATCAGCATGCTGGCGAGCTGGATCTTGGCGGATACGTGAGTATTGTCACGACCGAGCGCATCTTCAGCAGATATCAACGAGTTGGCAGCCTCCTGGTTCTGGTCGTAGGCGTTCGAAAGGGCAACCAGGGTTTCGACGGGAACGTAATCCTGCTCGAGTAGATTTTTCAACACGACGATCGCGCCCTTCGGGTTGTGTTCCATCATCGTTCTGGCGAGTTCAAAATTCCGCTCGGAGTCACTGAGACATATGGATTCGATGGGCCTGAAGGCTGAGCGAGCATGTTCAGGAAGCGGTTGCAGCCGGGTCGCCAGTGGGCGTTTGAGGTGTTGCTTGAGTGCCCGCTCCAGACCCCGCGGTTCGGTGCCGAAGGCGCGTTTGAAGTCTCGGCTGGGATCACTCAGATAAGCTGCGAGCTGTTGCTGCTTTTCATCAGCATCAGGACCAGAGTTCAAATAGTGGACGAACACCCACGACCAATGATAGAACGCGGAGAGTTTGTCATGGCGCCAGTCGGCGACGTGGCGGGTGTCAACGACCTTCGCCAGCCGAAGTCTGGTGGAATTCAGGGTATCTCGGACTCGAGCCTTGTTGGGTATTGCACCGATGAGAACTTGATCGTCAGTAAATTCCAACGTAGCGAGGAAGCTCGCCAAACCTTCTTCGTACCACAGCGGATAACTCACATCGACCCTGTCGCGCACCAGGTAGTGGGTATATTCATGCAGTGTGTTTTCCTCCAGGAATCGATTACCCGGCTGAGGCCCAATCACCAGATGGTTTTCGATCATCGATGCGTGCATAAACCCGGCAAACGCACCCGCTTTGACGGTTACCCGAAAATCGCGCCGCGACTTGAATATGAAAACCTTCAACGGCAGCTTAGTCTCCTGCGCAGCGTGCGTGTCGTCACCGATGTATTGATTCACGCTCAGGTGAAACAGCGTCATGCGACGGGTAATAGTCTGAACATCTGCAGGTGCGACATCGGTGACGAGATCAAACTGTGGCGTGATGAATCGGCACCACTCGTGATCGAACGGGTCGGCGAGAACCGTCTGTGCAAACATCAAAAGAAGGCAACAGGCAGTGCCACGTAACCCCACGTTTACTCTCGACCCGGGGCAGAATTTACCTTTAGACTCCATCCCCGCCAACGGCTTAGGAAGATAGACGTTCCTGTGCGGAAAACAGGTTACATAGTGAGAGTGGGGCTCGCACTGCTGATCTCGCTGGGTGCCGGCGCTGCGGAACTTGCCGAATCCACAGAACAAAGAGAATCCGCGGAGCAAGCAAGTGCTGCGAAACAAAGTTTTCCGACGGTGAACTGTATTGCGGAACAAACCGGTGGGTTTCACGATCACCCTGGAGAGGGCGAGGTTTATGAACCGGCGCTCTTTCACCCGATTGCTTTCACGCTCGAGGAAAACCTGATTTTCATGATGAATCTGAGGACGAGCGAGGGGGCTGCGGATCTGTACTTGACGTTACGTACTTCCGAAGCACGAGAAACCGAACTCGAATGTCGGCAGGTACGAGGGAGTTTTGGGGCAACTGGGTTCAGCTGCGTCAACAAACCACCCTCGGAGATGCTGCTGATCAACCGAGATTCGTTACGCTTCACACGCACGGCGGTGGGAGGTTGGACCTTCGTCGGCGCTTCCGATAGCCACAACGGCGATTCCATATTCGTGGAATACGGAACATGCCACCGACAACAACAGTGATGCCGCCAGAACGTCTGGCGGACTCCACTGCTTGAGCTGGCTTACTCCGCTTCTTCTGTTGCTGGGGTTTCTTCCAGCGACTCTTCCAGCGACTCTTCCAGCGACTCTGCTTTTTTGAGGATCGCCAGAAGTTCTGCGTCTAGCGGCTCTGCATTCGCCACTTGGTCTTTTTCTGCGGCGATGTTGATGAGCTCTATGACTTGCAGACGTTCCTTCACGCTAAGGCTTTGTCCCTGAACGGTTTGGTTGTTAGCATCAGCAAATGCTGCACCGGCAAACAGAGCCAGCGTTACGCAAATCAGCTTTCTCATTCGACTTGTCTCCTGTGGATTCCCTACCCGTTAGTAACCGCTAATTTAGCACCTGTAAGCCCACCGCTATGGACCTTAACCCTTCGCTCCGTCGTGGTCCCAAACGGATTGCTCATTTACCGCAAAAATATAGCGGTACCCACGGTGTCTGCCTTTGATAATGCTCCCGTTCGACTCCAAAAACCAGATGCTGTCGTCCGGCTGCTTAACCGCGAGTACGGCGTGGTAACCGCGGACTTTGCGGTCGTAACTGACCAACACGCGCAGGTCGTCCACGGGGAAACCGAGCTCGCGCAGCATGAAATACTTCGCCGTCGCATAATCTTCACAGTCGCCACCGCGCCGGAGAAATTCCAGGAGGGTGGACCACTTGCTGCGAAATACTTCCTCCTCTTCGCTGATGGCGCTGAGTTGCCGGTGAGAGCGATCTCTACGGTAATGGCGATTGTTGACGTAGCGGTTGATCAGTGAAAATTGGCGCTCAGGTTCGAGATCGACGGCACGCAGTAAAATGTGGCGCAGGCTCTTGAGACCGCGACCCTCACACAAGTTTTCGTCGGCAAGGCAGGTATCGATCTGCACCCTTTGTGACCTGTGCCGTGAGAGAGTTTCAGCCCAGTTGGGAAGTAATTCAGCCCCGCCTAAGTAGGCGGGCCGATCAAAGCGATACTGTTCCGCGAACACAGGGCTTGCGAACAAGAGCATCACTGACGCCCAGGCTAAATAGCCAGCGTGCCAGCGCCACCTGTAGCTCCTACCCATGGTTTTATCGTCGCTCAACTCAGGCATTCGTGCAAATGGTGGTTTTTGGGGTCGTTGAACCGAATTAGGCCTATTTAGTCGAATTGTAGGACAGCTAAGGAAACCCAGGGACGGAGAGTTCGAAGTTGAGGAAGCATCAACATAAGCGCAATATTCCGATGGGAACGTGACAGCGGCCAAAGGTGGGTTTGGCTGATATGGCAGACGGAAGCAGGCAACGTTTGATCAGGCTTACATCGATATTTTTTGCGTCGATGCTGGTTGGGTGCGCATCCCTGGCCATACGGGAACCGAGTCTTTCGACAGACGAACTATTGAGCGGGGTCGCCGTATTCGGCGAAGTAGTTTCTGCCTTTGAGGCGCCCGAAATAGACGTATTGGCGCTCGACGATGCCATGAGGGCGTTCATCGAAGAACATGTCGGGCGCTCAGGAAACTCGGTCGCGCGGTTTCGACGTTTACTCAATGAATTGGAATCCCAAGGTTTCTTCAACGCCACCTACGATGCGGGCAAGACCAACAGCGCGATCGACACGTTTCATAACCGGTCGGGGAATTGCTTGTCGTTCACGAATCTATTTGTGGCGTTAGGCAGGGAAGCCAATCTCGAAACCGCCTACCAGATTGTCGACGTTCCACCGAGTTGGGATGCTCACAACGGCTACCTGATTCGCTTTACTCACATCAATGTTGTGATCAAAGGGACTCCCTTCGACCGAATAAATACTGGACAGTACACCGTTGACTTCAACGATATTGTCCCAAATCGTGAATATCCGCGGCGCGAGGTTAGCGATAACTACGCCAAGGGGCTGTTCTATAGCAACTTATCCGTAACCGCGCTGCGTGATGGTGACGTGCGCAGATCTTTCGCCTATTTAAAGAAGGCTATTGATCTCGAGCCGCACAATGCAGATATGTGGATCAATCTCGGTGCGTTTTTTGCCTCGCAGGCTGCACACGAGGAGGCGATACAGGCCTACCAGGTTGCGCTCGGTGTGAAACGAACGAGCAAAGCTTCGATGTCGGGGCTTGCGAGAAGTTATGCGGCGATTGGGGATAAAGAGCGAGCCGCAATGTATGCAACGAAGGTGCGCCGTTACCGGCAAAAAAACCCTTTTTATCACTTTGCCGTTGCGCAAGCAGAATTTAAGAACTCAAACTACACGCTCGCAATAAGGGCCATAGACAAAGCGATCGATTTAAGGAGGCGCAATCCTCGATTTCACCTTCTCAGAGGGCTTGCCGAGCAGCAACTAGGTGATGATGAAGCTGCCGAGAAGAGCTTCGACAAAGCTAAACGTTATGGGAAGAGCGACCTGAACAAGCTGAAGATGCGTGAGGATATTCTCTCCCTGAATTCGGGCCAGCCGCTCAGTTGATCAATCCTGGTGCAATGTCAATGTTCGGACGCTTCCGGGGATTGCAATTGGAGGTTCAAAGGATACACTAGCCGGCCTCGCGTGACGCACGCGTGACCCGTTCCGCCTTAGCTCAGTTGGTAGAGCAGCTGACTGTTAATCAGCGGGTCGGTGGTTCGAGCCCACCAGGCGGAGCCACCTCACAGCCCCCGTATTCCGGGGGTTTTTTGTGCCTGACGCCTTTTATAGCCTTACGTTTCAAC
>SMUZ01052598.1_pt1 | contig 10766 bp, 7 predicted proteins | sample 2456421 | NCBI WGS metagenome assembly SMUZ01 (sample SAMN11095932, study PRJNA526329) | marine sediment metagenome | biome: Marine sediment; feature: Surficial sediment; material: Deep marine sediment; isolation source: Hadal surficial sediment | place: Pacific Ocean | collected 2014-11 | depth 0-1... | reverse complement strand
TGAAGTTGCCCGGGAACTGGATGCGCCGGCGCTCGTTGCTGACGTCGGCGATGCCGATGCGGTCCAGTCGGCCGTCGACGAAGCCGTGAAGCAGCTCGGCGGACTCGAACTCCTCTTCAACAATGCCGGCGTCGGCCAGCTGCGAAGCCTGCACCGCTACCAGCCGAAAGAAGTCGATCGGATCATCCGGGTGAATCTCGTCGGTGTCTTCAACGGTCTGCGCTCCGCGGTGCCGGTGATCCAGGCCGCCGGTGGCGGAGCCATCGTCAACTGCTCGTCGGCAGCGGCATGGCAGCCGACCCGCGGCGAGTCTCCCTATTGCGCGGCGAAGGCGGCCGTCATCGCTTTGACCAAGAGTGCAGCACTCGAGTACGCGCCATCGATTCGCGTGAATTCGGTCTCACCCGGGGTGATCCGCACCAACCTGACCGAGGCCCTGTTCCAGATTGACGGACTGATCGACCCGGTGCTGGAGCAGATGCCCCTCGGGCACGTCGGCGAGCCCGAGGCGGTGGCCGACGTGGTCGTCTTCCTGCTGTCGGACAAGGCGCGCTTCGTGACCGGGCAGGATCTCGTGGTCGATGGAGGCCTGGGGCTTCCCGGTGCGGGTCTCGACAGCATGTTGTCGAAGCTGCTGAGCATGATCGAGAAGGCCTGACCACGGGACGTGGTCAGGGATCGGAATCGGGTGACCCGTAGCCTGCGGCGAGCCCTCGCAGCGCGAAGGCGACGATCCACAGGCTGAGAAGCCGGGGGGCGGCGTTGGAGGCCCGGTCGGCGCCCGTTTACAGCAACTCCCTGGTTTTCGAGCCGCGCTAGCAGCTTTTGCGCGATTGGAGCAGGGGGGAGCCGAGGGACGCCCACCGAAGGTTGGACGGGTCGCCCGGGCTCAGACGAGCCCTGCAAGTGGCCGAAACGATGGAGGTGAGAGTGCTCGTCGCGGACGACCAGAGCTTCTGGCGCAAGGCGCTCGAGGAATCGCTCCTCGAGAACGGCCATCGCGTCATCGTTGCCGAGTCCGGTGAGAAGGCGTGGCAAGTTCTGGAGGCCGAGTCGGACATCGACCTGCTGGTCACCGACTGGATCATGCCGGGCGTAGATGGGCTGGAGCTCTGCCGGCGGGCCCGCGCGATGCAGCGAAACCGCTATCTGCCCATCATCCTGATGACCTCGCGCGTCGACTCCTCGGATCTGGTGGGCGCCCTCGAGGCCGGGGCTGACGCCTTCGTTCGCAAGCCCTTCGACGAGCCCGAACTGCTGGCCCAGATCCGCGTGGTGGAACGCATCATCGATCTCGAGAGCGGTCTCGAGAGCCGCATCGAGGAGCTCCGCCGGATCAACGAGCGGATCGAAAAGGACCTCTGCCATGCGGCCGATCTCCAGCGCTCCTTGATGCCGGCTGTTCCTCCGGACGTGACGGGTGTCAGCTTCGCCTGGCATTTTGCCACCAGCCGGCATCTGGGCGGCGATATCTTCAACGTCGTGAGCCTCGATGAGGATCACGTGGGTATTCACCTGCTCGACGTGTCCGGCCACGGAACTTCCGCGGCACTGCATTCGGTGGCGCTCAGCCACGTGCTGCATTCCAACAACCAGCAGGGCGGAATCTTGAAGCGGCTCTCACCGCGGGGAGGCGAACCCTACCTGGTGCCTCCGGCCCAGGTGGCCCAGGAGCTCAACCGTCGATTTCCGTTGATCGAGCGGTCGGGCCACTACTTTACGTTCTTCTATGGAATCCTCGAGATCTCCACGGGTCGCTTTCACTATGTCAGGGCCGGCCATCCGGGCCCCGTCCACGTGACACGCGGGCACGCCGAGGCACTCAACCGTAGGGGTGGAGTGCCGGTCGGGGTGACCCCCGATGCAGAGTGGGACAATTGTGAGATTCGACTCGCGTCAGGCGACCAGCTCGTGTTGTTTACTGACGGGCTGTTCGAGAACACGGACGCCGACGGCGCTGAGTTCGGTATGGATCGGGTGATCGAGATTGCAGCCCGACATCACTGCGATCCGATCGAACAGACCGTCGCCGCCCTCGAAGAGGCGCTGTCCGGATTCTGCAAGGACGAGCCGCCTCGCGACGATGTGACGATCGTCGGCCTCCGCATCGATTGAGATCCAACAGAGGTCGGAGACGCGATCTTCACCGCAGGCCTCCCGACCGCATCGGAATCGAGCTAGGTTCCCCGGCCTCGTGGCCGAATTTGTCTTCACCATGCAGGATCTCCGCAAGGTCGTAGCGTCGAACCGGGTGATCCTCGATGACGTCACCCTGGCCTTTCTGCCAGGCGCCAAGATCGGTGTGATCGGTGCCAACGGCGCCGGCAAGAGCACCCTGCTGCGCATCATGGCCGGTATCGACACCGAGTTCGTGGGCGAAGCGCGGCCCACGCCCGGCGTACGGGTCGGTCACATGGCCCAGGAGCCCGAGCTCGATCCCTCCAAGGACGTGCTCGGCAACGTCGAAGAGGGCGTGGCCGAAACACGCCAGCTGCTGCAACGCTTTGAAGAGGTGAGCGACAAGTTCTCCGAGCCCCTGGAAGACGACGAGATGAACGCCTTGCTCGAAGAGCAGGCCCGCCTCCAGGACCAGATCGATGCCGTCGACGCCTGGGAGCTCGACCGAACCCTGGAAGTCGCCATGGACGCGCTGCGGCTGCCGCCGGGGGACACCGACGTGACCCAGCTCTCGGGCGGCGAGCGGCGCCGGGTGGCTCTTTGCCGCCTGTTGCTCCGGAAGCCCGACCTGTTGCTCCTGGACGAGCCCACCAACCATCTCGACACCGAATCCGTGGCGTGGCTCGAACGGTTCCTTCAGGAATACCCGGGGACGGTCGTGGCCATCACCCATGACCGCTACTTCCTGGACAACGTCGCTGAATGGATTCTCGAGTTGGACCGGGGCCGCGGCATCCCCTGGAAGGGCAACTACTCGTCCTGGCTCGAGCAGAAGGAGCGGCGGCTCGGAGTCGAAGAGAAACAGTCGTCGGCGCGCCGGCGCACACTCCAGCGCGAACTCGAATGGGTGCGCATGGCACCCCGGGCGCGGCAGGCCAAGAGCAAGGCGCGTGTCAAGGCCTACGACAATCTCGTGGCCGACGAACAGCAGCGGATCCCCGAGTCCGTCGAGATCCCGATTCCGCCCGGGAAGCGCCTGGGCGAGCTCGTCGTGGAGGCCGATCAGCTGCGCAAGGGCTATGGCGATCAGCTGTTGATCGACGATCTGAGTTTTTCGTTGCCCCGCGGTGGCATCGTCGGCGTGATCGGCGCCAACGGTGCCGGCAAGACCACGCTCTTCCGGATGATCACCGGAGAGGAGACGCCCGACGGCGGATCGCTCCGGCTCGGTGAAAGTGTCGAGCTGGCCTACGTCGAGCAATCGCGGGACACACTCGATCCGGACAAGACGGTCTGGGAGACGATCAGCGACGGCCTCGACTGGATCAAGATCGGAAAACGCGAAATCAACTCACGCGCCTATGTCGGATCCTTCAACTTCAAGGGCCCGGACCAGCAGAAGCGGGTCGGGAGTCTGTCTGGCGGCGAGCGAAATCGTGTCCACCTGGCCCGCATGCTCCAGAAGGGCGGCAACGTGCTGTTGCTCGACGAGCCGACCAACGATCTCGACGTCGACACGCTGCGCGCCCTCGAGGACGCGCTGCTCGGTTTCTCCGGCTGCGTCGTGGTGATCTCTCACGATCGTTGGTTCCTCGACCGGATCGCCACCCACATCCTCGCCTTCGAGGGCGACAGCGTGGTGACGTGGTTCGAGGGCAACTATCAGGACTACGAGAAGGACTACAAGCGGCGCAAGGGCGCCGACGCGGACCAGCCCCACCGGATCAAGTACCGCCGCATGCACGCCTGAGCTTTCTTGTGGTCCGACGAGCAGTTGTAAGGCGCGGTCGGATTCCCAGTGTCACTGATTCTCCCAAGAAACGCTTTGGCGGGGGGCCGAGCCGGGGCGGCTGTGGTGGCAACCTCGTCCATGCACTTCGAAACCGCTTATCAAGCTGGCTCGGAGCGCCTCCTCACCAGTCAGAAGCGGCTGGGATACACTGTGCGAGATGCCTGAGGTCTCGCGATCGCGAACGGGTAGTGACTTCGGCATGTCCCTGTTCGTCGCCGCCATCTTTTCGTCGGCGTTTCTCATCTTCCTGGTGCAACCCATGGTGGGGAAGCGCATCCTCCCGTGGTTCGGAGGCGTGCCGAGCGCCTGGACGGTCTGCCTCAGCTTCTACCAGGTGACCCTCTTCCTGGGCTACGCGTACGCCCATGGGCTGATTCGGCTGGTGCGCCCCTCCGTTGCGCTGGGCGTACACACGCTCTTGGTGGGAGCCGCTCTCGTGGCGCTGCCGGTGCTACCAGGGCAGGCATGGGTACCCGAGGCGTCGGCAGCTCCGGTGGCGTCGATCATGGCGATGCTCTTCGCCACCGTGGCCCTCCCGTTTCTTACGCTGGCCGCCACCGGTCCGCTCGTACAGGCGTGGTTCGCGCGTCGCTACCCCGAGCGATCGCCGTATCGGCTCTACGCCGTCTCCAACATCGGCTCTCTGCTCGCGTTGCTCGGCTACCCGTTTCTCATCGAGCCGAGGCTCTCCCTGTTGGCGACTGGCCAACTTTGGTCCTTCGGCTTCGCAATCACCACAGTGATGGTGCTGGGCTGCTCGGTTCTGGCCTGGCGTTCGGGAGGTGTCGTCCGGGACACTGCCGTTGCTGCCGGCGCCGCGCCCGACCTGAAGACCTCGAGCGTCGTGCTCTGGCTTCTGCTCTCGGGCACAGCGGTCGTCCTTCTGATGGGTACCACCAACAAGCTCTGCATCGACATCGCTAGCGTTCCATTCCTCTGGGTGCTCCCTCTGGCCGCGTATCTCATCAGCTTCATCCTGTGCTTCGGGTTTGAACGCTCCTACAGGCGGGTCCCCTACATCGCACTCACCGCGCTGATTCTGTTCGTGCAGAACATGGGGCCAGCATGGCTCCAGGGCGCCACCCACTTGATCCAGGCGCAGATACCGCTGCACTGTCTGCTGCTGTTTTCTGTCTGCATGGTGATGCACGGTGAGCTGTATCGCCTGCGTCCTCCGCCTCGATCCCTCACGGCCTTCTACCTGTGTGTTTCGGGAGGGGGTGCGATCGGCGGAATCCTCGTGGGCATCGTGGCGCCTCTCGTTCTCGACGGCTTTCACGAGCTCCCCCTTGGGCTGGCGCTCGCGTGGTTGCTCGTTCTTGTGGCGCGTTGGTACGACTCGAAGGGATGGCTCCACGCGGGCGTACCGGGCAGGCGCTGGTTCGCGGTCGCCGCTGTCAGCGCAGCCCTGTTGGCCTACTCCGGGGCGAGGGTATTCGACCGGGACGACACGCTGCGCTACCGGGAGCGGACGTTCTTCGGTGTGCTTCGAATCCGCGAGGTCGAAAATCAGCACCATTTCTTCAGCGGTACCACCCTGCACGGTGTGCAGTTTCGAAAGACGCCGGAGACCCGCCGAATGGCGACCAGTTACTTCGGCGCCGCGACGGGCATTGCTGTCGCGCTCCAGCCTCGTCCCGACGGTGCGGCGCGCCGCGTCGGCGTGGTGGGGCTCGGAGTCGGGACCCTGGCCGCCTACGGCCGGGCGGGAGACCTGTTTCGCTTCTACGAAATCGACCCGGCAGTGATTCGCCTCGCGACCGACGAGCGCTTCTTCAGCTTCCTTGGCGACAGCGAGGCCGATATCGAGCTCGTCTCCGGCGATGCCCGCCTGTCCCTGATCGCCGAGCACACGCGGGGCGCAGAGCAGAACTTCGACGTGCTGGTCCTGGACGCCTTCAGCAGCGACGCCATCCCGGTTCATCTGTTGACCCAGGAGGCCTTCCAGGTCTATGACGCCGCGTTGAAAAGAGACGGCCTGATCGCCGTGCACACCTCGAACAACCACTTCGATCTCTGGCCCCTGGTCTCCCACCTGGGACAAGGACTGGGCATGAACGGCCTTTGGATGAAGACCACGACCGCGCGTCGATGGAAGAGTCTCCCCACCGTCTGGATCTTTCTCAGTCGTGACGAGAAGCAGCTTCGCATCCTGATGAACGCAGCGTTGGCTCGGGCCAAGGAGATGGACCTCGCGGCTCCGAGGCTGGCCTTCGTTCGCTCCCGCGGGGCGCAGCCGCGAAGCGTAAGGGTCTGGACCGACGACTACAGCGACCTCTTCGGACTGCTGCGGCGTTAGCCTGCTGTTCTCCCCCAGGTGCATAGGAGCAACAACGGGGGTTTCACGTCCGATCAGCTGGAACGGCTCAATTCCAGCGGGAAGTTTGAGGCTTGGTCCTACGTATTCGCAGGCCTTCGGTTATCGTTCAATGCTCGGATTCAAGGGAGTTTGGCTATTCCGATCGAACTCAAGTATCTCGAGAATGGCGGCATGCGATTCATCGCCACCGGGGCGCTGACCGGAAAAGAAATCTTGGACGCCAACAAGACCATCTACGAAACCGAGGAGAAGACGCTCGCGAGCGTCTATCAGATCTGAGATTACCGGGGGGTCGAAACGATCGATGTCCCCACAGATGACATCCGAACGCTTGCAGAAAGAGACAAGCGCGCGGCCCGAATCAATCCGAACATCATCATCGCAGTGGTGGTAGGCGACGACCTGGCTTTCGGAATGACCCGAATGTGGCAGGGATTGACGAGCGGCGCCCCCTTCGTCAACTGCGTTTTTCGTTCGATGGATGAAGCCGAACGCTGGGTGGCGGAACAGCTCGAGGCAACCCGCTAGGTGGTTGCGGCTTCAGTGCCTGTGATCGCGCAAGTTTGAGCCCAGGTCGACGAGCTGTCCAATCAGCGCCTCGTCGGTCTGATCGGCGATGGCGAGCATCTCGTCATCGGTGAGAAGCCCAGCGTCCCCGCAGCTAGAGCGCTCCGCTGCTTGCCTGGAGTTGACGGTCGCGGACCACCAGGTCGTATTCACGCCGGGTTTCCAGCAGGAACGGGTTGGTGGCGTCGAGAGCCGGCTCGAGCAGGTCGAGGGCGCGGCGCAGCAGGGCTTCCGCGTCGATCATGCGGTTCTGTCGGACGTAGAGCTGGCCGAGGACGCTCAGGCTCTGTCCCAGGCCGAGGGCGTCGGGAGCGATCTGTGCTTCGTAGATGTCGATCGCGCGGCGCAGCGGCGCTTCCGCTTCGTCGAGCTCGTCCTGTGCGATCAACACGCCAGCGAGTCCTTCGAGGGAATCGGCGATCTGGGGATCGTTCGCGGCTAGCACGTCTTCGCGCATTGCCAGGGCCTTTCGGAAGCCATCCAGGGCCTTCTGCTGCTTGCCGAGCTCGACGTCGGTCGATGCCTGCTCGTGGAGCATGCGCGCGACCACCTCGTGCTTCGGACCGTACGCCTTCTCCAGGATCGAGAGCGCCTGGCGATACTGCTTCGCGGCGTCTCTGTGCCGGCCCAGCATGTTGTACGCCGATGCCAGGTTGGCGTGGATCGCGCCGAGCTCGCGAAGATTCACACGCTCCGCCGCATCCAGGATGCCGAGCGCCTGCTGGTAGAGGGGGATCGCCTGGGCGTAGTGGCCCTGGCGCATCAGGCTGTCGGCGAGGCCACCGGTAGCGAAGGCGACGGCGCGGGGCTCGGGCGGATCCGCCTTCGCGAGCAGCGGCAGGGCGCGCTCATAGTGGCTGCGTGCCTTGTCGATCAGGCCCAGGTCCAGCTCCGCGGTTGCCAGCCCCATCAGCGGTTTGGCCAGACGCCCGTCGTCAGCCGCCATGCCAGCTTCGGCCTCCTCCAGCATCTCCTGGTAGCGTCGAATGGCGATGCTGTGATCGCCCTGGAAGCTGTAGCTGGCGGCGCCGCTGTAGCGCAATCGCATCGTCGAGGGGTGGTCGGGTCCGAGTTCGTGCTCGAAGATCGGGGCGGCCTGCTCGTAGAGGGCGCTGGCCTCGTCCGTCCGACCCTGGGTCTGAAGCACCAGGGCGAGGTTCGCGCGGGCCTCGGCGTGCTGAACCGGATCTTCCGGCGGGGTCCTCTCCCAGATCGCGAGGGCCCGGCCGAGTCTCTGGTCGGCGAGATCGTATTCGTGCCGCGTCACGTGGAGTACGCCGACCACGGCGAGGGTGTCGGCGACGTGAACGTGGTCCTTGCCGTAGGCACGCTCCTTGATGATGAGGGCGCGCTTGAGATGAGCGTCCGCTTCGTCCACCCGCTCGTCCAGCAGCAGGGAATCGGCCAGATTGTGGAGGGTGCGGGCCAGCTCGGGGTGATCGCGGCCGAGCACCTTCTCCTGGATCTCGAGAGCGATCCGAAGCTCCCGCTGCGCCTCGGCGTTGCGGCCTTCTAGCCGCAGCAGGGCACCGAGGTTGTTGTGGAGAGCCGCCACCTTGCGATGGCGGTTTCCGTACTCGGCGACACGAATGGCCAGCGCACGCCGAAAGAGCTGCTCGGCCTCGGCGTAGTCCCGCCGGTACTGGTAGACCAGTGCGAGGTTGGTGAGCGACGCGGCGACGGGCAGGCTCTTGGGACCGAACTCGTCGGAGCGGATGCCGAGCACCCACTCGTGCAGCTCCTGGGCTTCATCCAGATTGCGCTGCTCGGTGTAGACATTGGCGATCTCCATCACCGTGGTGACGGTGTCCAGGTCGCTGTCGCCAAAGAGCCTGGTGCGGAGCTTGCGCGCCCGGTTCAGCGTCTCGATCGCCTCTTCATGGTGATTGGTGACGCGTTGGAGGCTTCCGTAGTTCGTCAACAGCAGGCCCGAGAAGCGATCGTCGAGACCGGGGCCGTCGCGTTGCACGTCAATGGCGCGGCGATAGATTCGGTTGGCCACGGTGTAGTTGCCGCGGCCGTGCTGGAAGACGGCCAGCTTGTGCAGCGACTTGGCGAGACTCGGATCGTCCGACCCGAGCAGTTCCTCGCGAATCTCAACGGCGCGGTTGAAGGAGCTCTCGGCGTCGTCATCGCGCCCGGTGGCGACGTAGGACTGGCCGAGCAGCTCGAGGGTTTCTGCGAGGGCAATGTTGTCCTCTTCGACGTCGTTCTCCCGGACGGTCACTGCGCGTTCGTAAAGGGTGACGGCCCGGGGATATTCGCCCTGGACCATGTGGATGCCGGCCAGGGCTTCCACGCCATCGGCGAACTTGCCGTCGCTCGTCTTGCCGCCGCGTTCTTTGATGCCCATCCAGCGTCGGAGAAGCGGCTTGGCTTCGTCATAGCGGCCCTGCTGAATCTGCAGGTTCGAGAGCATACGAAGGCTCTGGGCGAGTCGCGGATCGTCTTCGCCGTAGGCTTCGGCCTCGGCGAGGGACTCGAGCCAGATCAGCTCGGCGTCCGTTTGGCGGCCTTCGACGTAGGCTCGTTCACCGTTCTTCAGGTCGGCCATGGGGTTCGTACTTGCGCACCCCAGTCCGGCAGCGGCAGTCGCCAGCACCAATCCACGCCAGAATCCGCCACTGCCCAGGATGCGCATGCTTTCCCTCAACCGGTGAACATGTACAGCTCCGGGCCTCGGCCCTGCGCAGCTTCACGATGGAACCCCGCGCATTCCCCGCCCGTCATCGATCTCATCGGTCCCCCCGGGCGCCGCCCTTGAGCGCTGAAATCAGGGAATGCTGGTCTTCATGCCGGGAACGGTCCGAGTCCAACGCCACGCCAAAGCTCCGGCGCTGCTGGAGTCGATGCGGGGCCGGGGGCCTGACCTGGATGCCCGGCGAGCCCCTCGAGGGCACGCGCGAAGCCGCGACGGACTCCGAAGCGCGTCAGGCTACCGACCGAGGACCGCCCGACAGATCGACGCCAGGTGGTCTTCTTGACGGTCGAACTCACTGTGCTCGAGCTCGGAGTGGAAGCTGGGGCGTTCCCCTTCCGACAGCAGTTCGAGCACCTGCGAGGCGGCCCTGCAGATATCGTCCTCGCGTTGTTCCGTCGCCGACCGCAACCCGGCGGCCAGGTGGTGGGCCGTCTCGCCTTCGGTGGTCTCGAGGAAGCTGATCGTGTCCGCCGCGATCCGTTCGAACTCGCCATGTACCGACATCAGCGGGTGACCTCTTTCTTTGCCTGCTCGGCGGCTCCACGCCTGCTCAGTTCGACGCTGCGCGGCTCCGCGCTTTCGATCGTGATCAGGCGGTCGACCAGCAATTGGAAGCTGGCAGCGTCAAGTCTTGGGCTCTTCCAGCAGGCCTTTGCCCGGTACGAAGTTCATCTCGAGCCGGATGCCGTCCGGGTCCTCGAAGAGCACCGAGTAGTAGCCGGGCGCCCAGCTTCCCTCCTCGGGCGCGTGCACGATGCTGGCACCGATTTCCCGGAGGAAGCGGTGGATCTCGTCCACGTCCGCTCGTGCGCGGGCGCGAAAGCAGATGTGGTGGAGGCCCACACGACCCTGGTCGAAGCGCTGACCGGCGTGCTCGGGGGAGGCGGCGCGAATGCCGAAGGCCGTCCGGCCGCCGACGCAATAGTAGAAGCCGTCTCCGTCCAATACGGGCTTGAGTCCCAGATAGGGCAGCAGCTTCGAGTAGAAATCGCGCGATCGGCCGAAGTCGCTGGACGTGATGAAGGTATGGGCGATTCCGTTGATATCCATGGCTTGCTCCTTGTTTGGGGCGCGATCACCTCGGGATACTCGAGCGTGGCATGGGCGAACAGTCGCAAACCGTTCACGGTCCGTCACTCTAGCTCGAATGCTGGACCCGGAAGATCAATACGGAGTCGTTACGGCCCGCTCCTACGACGCGACCTACGAGGCGCTCGCTGGGGTGGGGCCCGATTCCGACTTCTACCGAAGGCTCGCCGATGAGGCTC
>SMUZ01001145.1_pt1 | contig 10769 bp, 10 predicted proteins | sample 2456421 | NCBI WGS metagenome assembly SMUZ01 (sample SAMN11095932, study PRJNA526329) | marine sediment metagenome | biome: Marine sediment; feature: Surficial sediment; material: Deep marine sediment; isolation source: Hadal surficial sediment | place: Pacific Ocean | collected 2014-11 | depth... | reverse complement strand
GTGTCCAGATCGAAGGAAAGGGTCACCGCCACCTTGCCTCCATCGGGCCAGGACTCCGGAAGGAGGCGCCGTCCGGCACGGACTCGACCAACGACCTCACGCCAGCGTGATTCCGGCCACTGCCAGGACGGGCCGTCCGCAGCAGCGTCCTGCGCAAATGCAGGCCGCGCCGGCGTCAGCGCGAACACCGCCGCCAGCAGCAACGAAAAAACCAAGTGGCCGGATCGCGTCAGCCCTGCCGTTAGAGTGCAATTTAAGAGATTCATAAAGTTCCCCGATTGTTCTTCTTGCCAGAGAAATAACGAGCGCGACGACTGTCGATCAGACTACGTCAATAAGCAGCCGTGAATCGCGCGCGGATGTACTGCGGATCTTCGATTTCATCGATCATCGCAACGGCGAGATCCTCCATCGAGATCACGCTTCTATCTTCGGTATCTCGAATGACGATACCCGGGCCCACCCGGAACGTCCCGGTGCGCTCGCCGGGCCGCATTTGCAGCGCCGGGGCTACGAACGTCCAGCGGACGTCCTCGATCGTACGCAGGAATTCGAGCGCGAGCCTGTGCCCGATCATCTGCGTGCCGCGTGGCCCTTCCGGGATGTCATCCGGGTCAACGAACGGCACGCCTGGAGATTCATCCAGCGTCGTGCTGCCGCCGCCCACAACCATCATTCGCGGCGCTTCGTCACCCAACGAACGCAGCGCGGTAACCAGCGCTTCGGCAGCCTGCCGAGGGACGCTGTCCAGGGGGTCATCGGAGTCGGGATTCGCTCCGCCGACCGCACTGATGACGGCATCGTGTCCCGCGACGAGCCTGGCGACATCGACTGAGTCACGGACGTCTCCCGTCGCGATGGAAAGTCGCTCGTGCGTCAGGGTAATGCTCTCCGGCCTTCGGCCGATGCCGGTGACGTAATGCCCCCGAGACAGGGCCTCGGCGACAATGCGCGAGCCCACGCGACCCGATGCGCCATAGACCGCGATTCTCGCAGGCTCCGCTGCGATCGTTTGAATCGCGTCGTCCTTCAAGTCGGTGCACGCGATGGTATCGAACGGGACGTCTGAGAGATATAACGTGTCTTGCCCGGTAAATTGACCGGTGAAATAGAGCGGGTCTTCGGCCACATACGTGCGCAACAACGACTGTTTCTCGACGTCATACGAGAAGCGCTCCACCGTATGCATTTGATCGCTGTGCATCAGGCTGAGATCACGCCTCGTTACCAGCACGCCGGGCGCGAAGCCGATCGTGTCGACTACAAGAACGTCATTTTCCCAGGAGCCGATGGAGTGGCCTGCCCTGCTCGGCGTGATGTTCTGCGGATGCTCGGCCATGCCGAGGTAGATCGTACGATCCAGATCCATGAAACCGTAGCGCAAGATGATCGAGTCATCGTCTTGAATGATCCGATTGACGTGAAAATCGGCGGTCCAGTTCAGAAAGATGTTAGTCGGCAGACAGTTCTGACGGGGATTGTCCCGTTGGACATCGAAACCCTCTGCTGCCCGAATTCCTGCCGGAGTCAGCTCTACGCCCTCTGGAACACCACCGAACTGCACGGCGTCGGCACCCCCTTCGCGGGGCGGGGCGATGCCGGTCACGACACTACTGGTTGGGGTGCGGAGGCCTTGCAGCCCTCGAGCGGACTCTCCAAACAGAAGCAACTGCGGCGCCGCCCAGTCGCCACCGAGGTTCGGCCGCCCATTCGCCAGTCGCGGCGCCCGCTCAACGTCATCGATCTCGCGGCGCTGTTCATACCGTTCGAGTGTGGTCCCGTTGTCGAAGGTCACGGTAATCAGGTAACACGTCTGCGCATCGCGCCGGTCCGGCGAACCCACGATTGCAATCTCCGTTCCGGGAATGAACAGTTCTGGGGTCCAGCCTGATCGCCTGAGTGCAGTGGCGGCGCGCATCTCACAGCGCCAGGGAAGCACGTCTCCGGCATCGGTCTCGACGTCGAAATAGACGTAGGAATGAGGGTTGACGAATCTCATGTCGGTGACGACGCCCGTCAACTCCACGGTCTGCGTCGTATCGAACTGCCCGGTAATCCCGTGGTGTGCGCTCGTCGCACCCGCCCAACCTGTTACCAGGATCATTATTAAAGGCCTGATCATCTGAGTTCCCCGAAGGCCGACATTGGTTCCCCCAAGTCTTCCCTAAAGACGTCCACAATGGAAGAGTCTACCGGGTTCTCCTGATTACGCGCGAGGCGCAACGATCGCCTGAGGCCGAGACGTTTTACCGCGATGCGCGGAAACGCGAGATCTGTATCTCTTCTCCGAGATCCGCGTAATCGTCCGCGGCGCGACCCGCTCGAAACTCGCCCCAGTTGATGGGCTCGTAGAGAGGCGGATTGTTCTCGTCGCAAACACTAGGCAACGGCGCATAATTCGCCTCGTACGATGGATTGAAGAAAAATACTGCGCTATAGCGCTCGAAGTCGCTGCTCGCGACGACACGGTGCACCGGCGCCTTGTAGCGGTCATTGGACCAGACCTGAACGATGTCGCCGATATTGATGACCAGCGCATCGTCCTCGGGCTCCACGAGATGCCAATGACCGCGTCGCTTGACTTGCAGCCCCGCAACCGAACTTTGCATCAGCACGGTCAGGGCCCCCGCGTCCGTATGGTGACCGATGCCGAGATGGCCCTTCTCGGGTACGGTCGGCGACTCCGGAGCCGCTGGTTCCGCGCACAACGGGTAATAGTTCAAGCGGAGGAAACTGCTGTGCTCTGGCTCAAACGCTCTGGCGAGATCAGCCGGCGCTGCACCCAGGATCATCGCGATGCTCGACAGAAGTTGTCGAGCGATTCGCTCGCAGGCATCCATATAGGCTCGCAGCGTTGACTTGAATCCGGGCAGTGACTCGGGCCATTGCGGAACGGCTCCCGCCAGTGGCCCCCGAGTCTCCGGCGGCCCCACATCGAAAATTTCCTTCCAGTCCCGGACATTCTTCGTCAATTCCTGATCGAAAAATCCCCAAGCGTTGTCTGCCGTGCGGATGATGGAGCGTTTCTCGGCGCGCGGCAGGCTAAAGAACTCGCCCATTTGCCGGAGGGTTGCTTCGCGCAGCGCTTGATCGATTCCATGTCCCACAATCTGGAAGAATCCCCACTCCTCGCACGCGTCGTCCAACAGCCTCATGGCCTCGGAACCGTCGGGCAGGTTCCGGATATCGATAATAGGTATCCGATTCTGTTCCAATGCGGATCACTCTACTGTGTCGGGTCCGGAGCCTCTTGATCGAAGTGTTTCTTCCAGTGGGAACCATCACAGAAGGGCTTGTTCTTCGAATCGCCACAGCGACACAGATCAAACTTTTCCTTGAAGGCGCCTTCATTCCACTGAGTATCTTTCAACTCGACTTTACCTTGAATTGCGTAGGGCCCATTCGGGGCGACGTAAACCGATACTGAGTCCGAGGAGAAAACCTGTTCCTCGCCATTGACAGAATAACTGAGCGCTCCAGACGGACACTTCTCGATGGCGGCAATGATTTCCTTTGTGGACGCTCCGTCGGGATCGACGAAGGGTTCTTGGTCGATTCGAAACACCGATTTCAGTGAGTCGGTACAAAAACCGGCATGGGCACAAATCCCGCGATTGTCATGTATCGTGATCTCCTTGCTGACATAGTCGTCACGCTTATCTTGCGTGCGGCCCTCGAGTTTCTGGCTGGCGAATCCGGCTCTCCCATGGGTGCCGTCACAAAAGGGCTTATTACTGGACTCCCCACAACGACACAGCGCCGCCCTGGATGTGAGCTGAATCTCTTCGCCCTTGGCATTCTTAATGCTTCGAAGCCCTTCAAAAAGATAGGGTCCGTTTTCCAAACAAGTGACTTTGACATTATTAGTATCCGCGCCCATATCCACCACTCCTTATTAACAGTCAATATGGTAGCGCGCTTTGAAAGAGCCCGCAGGACGATGTGTTAGGCTTGCCTCGCTATGACGACAGAAGAACCGATTCGGCTCACGCAATACGCGAGCGGCGGCGGCTGAAGCTCGAAGCTTCGGCTAGGAGACCTGGTTCAGGTCCTCGGAGATGACGCGCTCACGGGCCGCGCCCCCGCGACGAACGGTGGGGACGCGGGTGCGGAAGGCATCATCGTCGGCACCGAATTTTCGGACGACGCGGCCGTCGTGCGCCTCCCCGGTAATGCCGAGCGTTCCCTGGTCCTGACGGCGGACATCATCGGGCCGCTGGTCGACGATGCCGAGACCTTCGGTGCGATCGCCGCCGCGAACTCGCTCTCGGATGTCTACGCGATGGGCGGACGGCCGCTCTACGCGTTAAACCTGGTGTTCTTCCCCGATCAGCAACTGCCGATCGAAATTCTCCAGGCCATCATGCGCGGCGCGGCGAGCGCATGTACCAGCGTGGGCGTACCCATTGTGGGTGGGCACACGGTCCGCAACCACGACGTCAAGTTCGGTCTGGCCGTGGTCGGCGAGGTGGCGCCAGGGTCCGAGCTCTCGAACCGACGCGCCTTGAGCGGACAACACCTGGTCCTGACCAAGGCGCTGGGCACGGGCATCGTAGCCGGTGCCATCAAGGCGGGAACGGCCGAGCGCTCCGTCGCCGAAACGGCCACGGCGTCGATGGTCCGCCTGAACGACGGTGCGCTGAAGATCGGGCTTCGCCACGGCGTGTTGGCCTGCACCGACGTGACGGGCTTCGGCTTGCTCGGCCACCTGCGCAACATCCTGCTTGGGTCCGATCTCGCGGCGACCCTCCACGCCGATGCGTTCCCCGTCCTGCCCGGTGCCATAGAGCTTGCGCGCGCGGGCGAGATCCCGGATGGCACGCACGCCAACCTGTCGTTCATCGAGCCCGATCTCGATACGGCCGACAGCGTCGATCCGCTGCAGGTACTGATCGCCGCCGACGCGCAGACGAGCGGCGGTCTATTACTCTGCCTGGACGCAGACGTCGCAGCCAAGGCGGTAGCAGACCTCGAGGCAGACGGTCACCAGGCGGCCGATGTCGGCGTGCTCGAGGCACCGACTGCCGACAAACCGATCGGTCGTATCGCGCTTCGTCCATGACCGACGCGTTGTATGCGGCTTGCGGGAACGGTCCCAGCGAGCCGCTGCTGGATTGGGTCGCCGACGCGCGTACGCGGACGATCGAACTCGTGGACGACCTGACCGATCGTCAACTGCGCGTAAAGAAGCTCGAGATCGTGAACCCTCTGGATTGGGAGATCGGCCACGCCGCGCATTTCGCCGAGCTGTTCGTGCTGCGCGCGACACAGGAACGACCGCCCCGGCTTCCCGGAGCCGATGCGCTCTTCGACTCGATCTCCATCGACCACGACGTGCGCTGGGATCTGCCACTGCCCGATCGAAGTCGTCTCTACGATTACCTCCACGAGGTCCGCGACGACTTGCTCGAGTTCATCGCGAGCGCGACGACGCCCGGGCTCGGTTCAGAAGTGCGCTACCGCTGTCTTCTGGCCGTGTTCCACGAGGACATGCACACCGAGGCGTTCACCTACACACGCCAGACCATGGGTTACCCACCGCCCGAGCTTGAGAGTGTGGGTCTTGCGCCGGCGCACGGTGCGGGGCCTTTACCGGGTGATGCGGCGGTGCCCGGTGGCCGGATCCGTCTCGGCGCAGAATGCGATGCGGGCTTCGTGTTCGACAACGAGGCCTGGGCGCACGAGGTCACCGTCGAGCCATTCCAAATCGCGCTCGCCGCCGTCACACAGGAAGAGTTCGCGCGCTTCGTCGAAGACGGCGGCTATCAGAACCAGCACTACTGGAGCGAGGACGGTTGGGCGTGGCGGAAGTCAGCCGCGGCGACGGCACCGCTCTACTGGCGTCGGGGCGACGGGGACGGATGGGAACGGCGCGACTTCGATCGCTGGGCGCCCCTCGAACCCCACCGCGCCATGATCCACGTGTGCTGGTACGAGGCCGACGCCTTCGCACGCTACCAGGGTCGGCGCCTACCGACCGAACTCGAGTGGGAGGTCGCCGCAGCCGCGGAGCCGACAGCGAACGGCCGCGGGCTGGCGCAGACGATGCGCCGCTACCCCTGGGGAGCCGACTCCCCGACTGCGGAACGCGTCAACATGGACTGGGCCGCGATGGGGGCGCTGGATGTCGGCGCGCTTCCCGATGGCGAGAGCGCCTTCGGCTGCCGCCAGATGCTTGGGAATGTCTGGGAGTGGACCGCGGATACGTTCGCGCCCTACCCCGGCTTCGAGCCCGGTCCGTACCGCGAATACTCTGCGCCGCTCTTCGACTCGACCAAGGTTCTGCGCGGCGGCGCATGGCCGACTCGTTCGCGCCTGATCCGAAACACCTGGCGTAACTACTACGAGCCTCATCGTCGAGACGTATGGGCCGGACTTCGAACCTGCGCCCTCTGATCCGGATCGCCGTACCCCCGGGCGCGGGCAGGCGTTCCGGCAACCGGATCTCGGCAACTCGCTGGGCGCGCCTGATCAAAGACCTCGGCTACCGCGCGCAGGTCCGAGAAGGCTGGGCCGGCGAGCCGGCCGACTGCCTGGTGGTGCTCCACGCCCGCCGCAACGCCCGCGCCGTTCGCGCGTTCCGCCGCGCCTATCCCGACCGCCCACTCGTCGTTGTGTTGACCGGCACCGACCTCTATCGCGACCTCCGGACGCACGCCAGCGCACGCCACTCGCTCGACCTGGCTGACCGCCTGGTCGTCCTCCAGTCCGAAGGGATCGAGGCGCTGCCGACTATCGTCAGGGCTCGCGCGCACGTCATCTACCAGTCGGCTCAACCACTCCAGCCGGCGCCCACTCCGCGGCGGCGCAGCTTCGATGTCGCGTGCGTCGGGCACTTACGCGCCGTCAAAGATCCGCTGCGTGCGGCGATGGCCTCTCGCGCACTGCCTAAGGCGTCCCGGATCCAAATAATCTCTGCGGGCGCTGCGGTGACGCCCGCGCTGGAAGCGCGTGCTAAACGGGAGACTGAACGGAACCCACGTTACACCTGGGTCGGAAGCCTCACGCCCGGCGATGCGCGCCGGTTGATCGCCAGAAGTCGCGTCCTGGTCGTGAGCTCGCGCATGGAGGGGGGCGCCAACGTGATCGCCGACGCCGTCGTCGACCGGACCCCGGTTCTCGCCTCCCGCGTTTCCGGCAACATCGGCATGCTCGGCCGCGACTACCCAGGCTATTTCGACTTCGGTGACACCGCCGCACTAACCGAGCTCCTACACAGGTGTGAGCGCGATCACGGCTTCCTACGGACCCTCCAGGCTCGCTGCGACGCACGCCGGCATCACTTCATGGAGGCGACCGAACGCAAGGGCTTCGCAAAGCTGCTGGGTTCGATTCTCGCGCACCCGCGCGAATAAGGTCCGCTGCTATCAGGGGTGCGTAACGCTGAAAGCCTAGTCTGCAGTGAAGCTAAGATCTTCCCTGAAGGCGTAGAAGTAGTCTGTCTGGGCTACAACCATCGCATCACCTCTAGCAAGCATCCGGTCATCCAGGTCGTTGTCCCCAGTCGGTGGCCAGCCGTCGACGAAACTAAGTGTTACCCAGGTTCGAGGGCTGCCTCCTAGGACTGACCGGAGCACTCGTACATCACCCACCTCCGCCTCTCGAAGGGCGGGCACCAACTCATCTGTCAGCCACGCCTCGTAGTCCTGATTCCGGCCAGCGGCCACTGTGCGAAGGCGCGCGTGCATGAAGTTCGCGCCTGGATGCACTGATCCGCTGTCGTTGGTGTTCGGGTAAGATCGAAGCGTATTGAGAGATTGGCTAACCAAGGTGTTTCGCAGCGCGGCCACCCAGCTCTCAGATCCAGGTACTCCTGTGGGTGGCCCGCCAATGGTCGTTCCCGGCGTAATGATCAGATACGTGTCCAACGGTCCACGTTGACGGGCGAAGATGTGAAAAAACGCCTGTCCCGCTTCCTTCACCACCTCGCTCCTTTCCTTCATGATGCTCTCCCATTGAGCGAGCTGGTCCGGCTTTACGGTGACGACGCGAAGGTTGATGTAAGCGGGTTCTTCATCCTGCGCCAGAATCATTGTCGAAGCAGCAATCAACGGTACCGCAATTATCAATAAACGCAGATACTTCATGACATATCCTCCTTCTACCGGCTTTTCTTGAAGAATCCAGTCAGTGACTGGATCGTGGGTTCTTCTGATTGTTCGGCCAGAATTGGTCATGCGTTACTGGTTGACCCAAAGATGAGTGCCTAACGCACGCGCATGAAGGTCCATCCGCCTGAAACATGGACCTCGGAGACCTCCGTCGCCATCCCCTCGCCTTCGGCTGTGAAGATGAAACCAAGGCCGCAGCTGCACTCGAACGCGGTCTCGGACAGCGGAAGAAGCCGCGATATAGGCGCCTCAGCAGATCCAGTCGTATAAAGCGGATCCCTTAGCAAGAACAGCGCGCCGTCCTCCAGCGTGACCTCGACCGTGATCAGATTTCTCAGCCAGTAGCCTTGGTATGTTCCGACGTATTTGGCGAGGATCTTCGGAGCGACTTCGACAGCTCTCTCCTCGGCGTCCGTGATATCGCCGCCCCAGTGGCTGAGTCCCTCGGAGGCCTCGTTGCAGACGGTCTCGAGCAGCTCATTGTCAGCCGCGAATTCCATCTCGACGACCGCATGCAGCGATGAATCGAAAGCACCGGGATCTTCGTAGGTCACGTCGAGCTGGATGTGCCCGAAGTCCAGGCGCTGGTAGCGCTCCGTCATCCGCAGGCTCTCGGTGTGCGGCAACCCTTGGGAGTGCAGCCAGGTTTTGTCGTTGTACCCGTTGCTCTCAACGACCAGAGTATCCCCGTCCCAGCGGCCGACGGAGTAGCCCATCCAGATTGGGAGCGGATCCGGCTCAAGCTCGCGGCCGTCCATGAAGATCTGGCGATAGGCCAAGTCGGTGTAGAGGAACGCGATCACGGTTGGATGCTGGACGATCCTTCGCAGCCCCCCCGAGAGGCCACTCGCGGTGAGGTAGGCCGGCCCGCTCGGTAGGCATCGAAAGCGAGGGCTCTCTTCGAAGAAGCGTCTCTCGCGCTCAACGATTCGCGTGCGCGCCCACTCATGGATCTTGCTCGTATCGCGCAGGTCGCCGCTCACTCCTACGGGGACCCACAGGCCCGACAGATCGGGGCGACCATCATCGGTGCGCGGCGCGGGTGCGGACAGATCCGGTTCGCCGTCTGCCGTGCGCGGGATACCCGGGGTCGGCTGTGTCAGCCACTGTGCTGCGAGTGGCGTCGTTGACGCCAATAAGACTAACGTCGCGAGTCGCCGTTTCATACTGCCCCCTAAATCAAAGCCGGTTCCAGGATTGACTGTTTCGTAGCCGACCTCTACGCTGCCCATTATACGTAAATGGCTCGGCATTTGATGCCTGAGGGGAGTCCGGTCATGAGAGCGATGTCTTCAGTTTTCCTCGGCGCGGCGTGGCTTCTGGCGGCCGTCCCCGCCGTACCGCACCACTCGTTCACCGCCGAGTTCGACGTCAACCGACCCATCGCGTTGACGGGCACAGTCACGCGAGTCGAATGGACGAATCCGCATGCGTGGCTCTTCATCGACGTCGAAGACGATGACAATAACGTTCAGAGCTGGGCGATCGAGCTCCTCGGTATAAACACTCTGCTCCGGCGCGGCTGGACACGCGACACAGTGAAAGCAGGCGACATCGTCGACGTTGAAGGGTTCGGAGCAAGGGACGGCACCAATACCGGAAACGCGTCCGCGCTCGGTATGGCAAACACGGGCGAGCGGCTTTGGGAGAGCTCGGATAAATAATGGCCACGGCCCGCTTCCGCAGCCTATCCTAAGGTGTCCACCAAACCGTAGCAGGGCCTAATAGCGGACATTCGTTAACGTTAATTAACGACGTTCTCATCCATCCACTGGACGAAATCGGGATGGAAACTAAAACGGCCGATCGCCTCCCATTGTCTGACCATAGCCGGATCAGCATTGAAAACATATCTCCAATTCTCAACAGGGACACTGTCCTCTTCGATGAGTCCCTCCCGGAACTCTCCATATACGTACTCCCACCGCACGAATACTCCGTTGGCCGCCCGGTTCAAATACATCTGATCGAGCTCGGATAGCGACTCGCCGCTCTGTTCTGTAGCAAAGGCGCGCATGAGTTCAGGACTACTGAGTACGAGATCGGTGCCGTCCATTCGTACCTGTGCTCTAGTCGCTCGGGCTTGAGCGCCAAGCAATGCGTTATTCTGCTGCAGCTCGACCCCCAAAAACACGATTCCCGCAATCACACCAAGATTGGCGAGAATCCTAAAGATTTGACCAAGACCGATCTTCTTCAATTTTTATCCCCCAGATATGCACCAGCCTGCATATTAACTGTTAACCAACGTCCGCCATTCGGCCAAAAGCGGGCATTCGTTTCGGTACGAACAGAGATCGCTTCGGACTCATGGGGGACCACGCCTTAGCTCTGCCATTACCATCCCTCGAGCATGAAATCCAAAACCTCTTCCACGAACACACGATCGCTGGTGCCTATGGCTGTGATGTAGGAGATATGACCGTGCCCGGGAATCTGTCGCAACCGCGGTCTGGAGCCGAACTCACCGATCAGGCGCCCATAGAGCTGGGCCGTGGATTTGTGAATTCGCTCGGGGTCGAACTGGGCAACGGTGATGAGTACGGGTACGGAAGCGGCTTCTACATTGTCCAGGAGCCGAATTTCGGACCAGGGACGGGAGTCGACGTCGAAGTAGGCTCCGTAGTTATCTGCGGGCCCGTTGGGGTCGAGCTCCAG
>SMUZ01052536.1_pt1 | contig 10772 bp, 12 predicted proteins | sample 2456421 | NCBI WGS metagenome assembly SMUZ01 (sample SAMN11095932, study PRJNA526329) | marine sediment metagenome | biome: Marine sediment; feature: Surficial sediment; material: Deep marine sediment; isolation source: Hadal surficial sediment | place: Pacific Ocean | collected 2014-11 | depth... | reverse complement strand
GCAACACCTCGGCTACGACGCAAAATGAAAAACACCTTCAGGTACGGCTTGGCGGGGGATTCAGGGGGCCAGGAACCACGTACTAGCGTAGGTTTGAAAAAGCGGTTTCACAAGAAGCCGCTTTTTTTTGCCTGCAATGCTTGGCTTGACCATTCAATCAATCGAATCTAGCCAGTCGTTGATCGCACAGGCGATCTCAGCTGGCGAATCTTCCTGAATGAAATGCTGCCCGGCAACGCTGACCTCCGTCTGATTTGGAAAACCGCGACAGAATTCCCGTTGCATGCCGGTCAGGATTGCGCCGGGTTCGGCATTCACGAATAGCTTGGGCAGCGTCGATTTGCTTAGCCACTCAGCGTACGAAGCCACAATCGTACAGACATCTTGCGGTTCTCCGTCTAGCGGAATCTGGCGCGGCCAGGTCAGGGTAGGGCGCCGATCTTCGCCGGCGCTTTCGAAGGGACGACGGTAGACAGTCATCTCATCCTCCGTCAGGCCGCGCAGTACGGAACCCGGCAGCACGCGCTCCACGAACACATTTTTCTCCAGCGCCATAGTTTCGCCGGCCGCCGAGCGAAAACCCTGGAACAGGGACTGTATTGCTTCAGGCCACTCATCCCAGGTCATCGGTCGGACGATCGCTTCCATGTACGCGATGCCCTTCACGCTGTCAGGGTGTTGCATGGCCCAGTCGAAGCCCAGAGCGCTGCCCCAGTCGTGAACAACAAGCGTTACGTTGTCGGTGACGCCCAGTTGCTCCCAGGCCGCAAAAAGGTAGTCACGATGTTCCACGTAGCGGTAGCTGTCGGGTCCCGGATCGTCGAGTTTCTCAGAGTCTCCCATACCGATCAGGTCGACGGCGATACAGCGGCCGCGACCGGCAAGTTCGGGCATGATGTTGCGCCAAAGATAAGACGAGGTAGGATTGCCGTGCTGGAAGATAATGGGATCGCCTGCCCCCATCTCGACATAGGCCATGCGTTTGCCGTTTACAACGACGGTTTTTTTGTCATGCTCGGTCGTTGAGATCATAGTCGTCTCCCTGCTACGCTACATCGCATAACCATAACAACATTGGTGGAAATATGAGCAACGACAAGCGCCAGGCTTACTGGCGGGCAAATCTGCGTCTCGTGGCGACCTGCCTGTCTATCTGGTTCATCGTATCATTCGGCTTCGGCATATTGCTGGTTGAGCAACTCAATTCGATTCGTATCGGCGGCTTCAAGCTTGGCTTCTGGTTTGCCCAGCAGGGGTCGATCTACGTTTTCGTGCTGCTGATATTCTTCTATGCATGGCGCATGAATCGTATTGACCGCGAGTATGACGTCCATGAAGACTAGGTCGATGAAGGCCATGTCCATTAAGACAAGGGCAGCAACATGAGTCTTAAGGTACTGACTTATATCGTCGTTGGTCTGAGCTTCGCGCTCTACATTGGCATTGCCTTCTGGTCCCGGGCGCGCACAACCGGCGACTTCTATATTGCCGGTAAGGGCGTATCACCGTTGGCCAATGGCATGGCGACGGCTGCTGACTGGATGAGCGCCGCGTCTTTTCTTTCAATTGCAGGACTCATCGCGTTTCTGGGCTATGACGGATCCGTGTATCTCATGGGCTGGACTGGCGGCTACGTGTTGCTTGCCTTGTTGCTGGCGCCATACTTGCGCAAGTTCGGCAAATTTACCGTCCCGGAATTCATTGGTGAACGCTATTACTCGAAGGTGGCCAGAGTCGTCGCCGTCATCTGCCTGATATTCATCTCGTTTACCTATGTCGCAGGTCAGATGCGCGGCGTTGGCATCGTGTTTTCCCGTTTCCTTGAGGTTGACGTAAACGTTGGCCTGACAATCGGTATGGGCATTGTTTTCATTTACGCGGTGCTCGGCGGTATGAAGGGCATAACGTACACGCAGGTTGCGCAGTATTGCGTACTGATATTTGCCTATACCGTTCCGGCTATTTTCATCGCGATACAGATCACCGGCAATCCGATCCCGCAGCTCGCATTCGGTAGCGAGATTGTCGGGTCGGGTACCGCGTTGCTCGACAAGCTCGACGACATCGTGACATCACTGGGCTTTCACCAGTACACATCAGGCACCAAGAGTCGTATTGATGTTTTCTGTATCACGTTGGCGCTCATGGTGGGCACAGCAGGCCTGCCGCATGTCATCGTGCGATTCTTCACCGTACCCAAGGTTCGTGATGCGCGCCTGTCTGCTGGCTATGCGTTGTTTTTCATCGCGATTTTGTACACGACTGCCCCGGCAGTCGGTTCGATGGCCCGTTACAACCTGATCAACACGATTCAGACAGGTGCTGTCGGTTCCATTGAAGGCAATCTTGCCTACGACGAAAGGCCCGACTGGTTTCGCACTTGGGAGCAGACCGGGCTGGTCGCGTTCGATGACAAGAATGGCGATGGTCGAGTGCAGTACTACGACGATGAGAATCCTGCGTTTGCAGACGAAGCAGATAGCTACGGCTGGCAGGGCAACGAGCTCAGCGTTGACCGCGACATTATGGTCCTCGCGAATCCCGAGATTGCCGGATTGCCGAATTGGGTGATCGCATTGGTTGCGGCCGGCGCTATCGCGGCGGCGCTGTCCACGGCTGCGGGTTTGTTGCTGGTGATCTCCGCCGCCGTGTCGCATGACATCATCAAGGGAATCATTGCGCCGAACATTTCGGAGAAACATGAATTGCGCGCGGGACGAATTGCCGCGGCGTTTGCGATTCTGGTGGCAGGCTACCTGGGATTTGATCCACCGGGCTGGGTGGCGCAGGTCGTTGCGTTCGCCTTTGGACTGGCTGCGGCGTCACTATTTCCCGCCATACTGCTGGGTATTTTCTTTAAGCGTGCCAATCGCGAAGGCGCGATTGCCGGCATGGTGACTGGACTGTTATTCACTTACGGCTATATCGAGTTCTTCAAGGGACTGTTCCTGAAATGGGCCGGGGCGCCGTGGGGTGAGAACATCGCCGAACACTGGCTTTTCGGCATATCGCCCGAAGGTATCGGTGTTATCGGCATGTGTCTGAATTTCGCGGTGGCAATATCGGTCAGTCTCCTGACCAGGCCACCACCCGCACACATTCAGCTCATGGTGGAAAACATTCGCGTACCGCGACAAATGGAGGCGCAATGAAAATCGCAGGAATTCGTTTCAAAATAGCACTGCCTCTGCTGCTGGTGAGCTTGTGTGCATCAGCGGAGGGTCTCGATAGCGCCGAGCAACGCATGATCGAATGGATCGATGTGCATGCGGAGGACGCGATCGCATTGCTGGAAGAAACAGTCAATATATCCAGCGGCACGAATAATCACGACGGCGTACGCGCAGTAGGGCAGGTCATGCGCCGTGAGCTGGATATTCTGGGACTGCAAACGGAATGGATAGAGCTGCCTGAAGCCGTCAATCGTGCTGGGCATTTATTCGCCCGCAAGGATGGTTCGGGCAAGAAGTTTCTGCTGATCGGTCATCTCGATACCGTCTTCGAGGCAGACGATGCTTTTGCGGGCTTCGTACGCGACGGTGACACTGGCCACGGACCGGGCATAGATGACATGAAATCAGGCAACGTCATCATCGTGTACGCGCTAAAGGCATTGCAGGAGATCGGTGTGCTTGCAGACATTCCGATCGTGATTGCTTACACGGGCGATGAGGAGAAATCCGGCAAACCGCTGTCGATCAGTCGCAAACACCTGGTCGATGCCGGGAAGTGGGCGGACATTGCACTGGGCTTCGAATCGGCCATTCGCTATGACGGTGTGGACTGGGCGACCATTGCGCGGCGCAGCTCTACAGGCTGGATATTGCGCGTTACGGGCAAGCAGGCGCACTCGTCGGGAATATTCAGTGACGATGATGGCGCCGGGGCGATTTTCGAAACGGCACGTATTCTCAACGCGTTCTACGACGAAGTTCGCGGCGAGGAGCACCTTACGTTTAATGCCGGTACCATTCAGGGTGGTACAGATGTCGATTACGACCCCCAGCAAAATCGCGGCACTACGTTTGGCAAGACCAATGTCATACCGCGGAAGACAGTGGTACACGGTGGTATCAGGACCATTTCCCAGGATCAGCTGGACCGGGCACGAACGGCAATGCAGGCGATTGTCGCGAACAACTCGCCGCATACGAGCGCCAGCATCGAGTTTTTCGAAGGCTATCCGCCGATGTTCCCGACGGCCGCGAACCGTGACCTCAAGAACGAGTTGTCAGCGATAAACGAGGCACTCGGGCGCGGCCCAATGAGCGAACTCGACCCGTCGAAGCGCGGCGCGGCCGACATCTCGTTCGTCGCTCCCTATACCGATGCGCTGGCGGGTCTTGGAGCACTGGGAGAGGGTGGTCATACCCCGCATGAAAGCCTCGATCTGACCTCCATGCCGCTGGCCGTAAAGCGTGCCGCAATCCTGATATATCGACTCAGCAAGGCAACTGAGACGGACTGACAATGGCACACGACCACGAGGCCAATGAGAGCAACCTGCGGCGCGTGAAAATCGCACTTGTCCTGACCGGCACCTTCATGTTGGTCGAAGTCGCCGGTGGCATCATCTCAGGATCGCTCGCGTTACTCGCCGATGCGGGCCACATGTTGACTGATACCATGGCGCTTGCTTTGGCCGCCGTGGCTTTTCATGTCTGCAAGCGACCGCCGGATGGCAAGCTGACTTTTGGTTATCAACGCTTCCAGATTCTTGCCGCATTCGTGAATGGACTGAGCTTGATAGCAGTCGTTGGCTGGATACTTTTCGAGGCCGTCACCCGATTCTTTAGACCGCACGAGATTCTGGGTGAGACGATGCTTGTGGTCGCCTCAGCCGGTCTGGTCATCAACGTCATTTGCTTTGCTGTGTTGAATTCCGGAGACAAGGAAAACCTGAATATGCGCGGCGCGGCGTTGCATGTAGCTGGCGACCTGTTGGGATCCGTCGCGGCGATAGTTGCCGCTGTAGTCATCATCTACACGGGCTGGACGTACATCGATCCGATACTGTCTCTCGCGGTTGCAGCCTTGATATTGAAGAGCGCCTGGTCGCTGGTGAAGCGTAGCGCGCATGTCTTACTCGAGGGTGCTCCGGAATGGCTGAACGTCCAGGCGATGCAGGAGCGCATTGTTGCGCACGTGCCGGGTGTTGGCGAGATCCACCATGTGCATATCTGGGGTCTGACGCCAAATCAACTGATGCTGACAATGCATATGTCGCTCACCGACAATGCGGCTAGCCAGATGCAGGTCATTCGCAGCGTCAAGACATTCCTGGCTGATGAATACGGAATTGGTCACTGCACTATTGAGGTCGATGTAGAAGGTTGTGCGGATAGTTAATCTGAGAATGATGACACTGACGATCGCTAATCGGTGGGTTCGATGATCCCGATGTAGGGCAATGTGCGGTGTAATTCACCGTAGTCGAGCCCATAACCAACTACCCATTCATCGCCGATGTCGAAGCCGAGATAATCGATTTTCACGTCGACCTCTGCGCTATCCGCCTTTCTTACCAGGGAACAGGTCTTGATCGACGCGGGGCGATGCGATTTGAACATGCCGGTCAGGTACTTGAGCGTATGTCCCGTATCGACAATATCCTCCACGATCAACACATGTTTGCCTTCGATATTGCCGCGCACATCCATGACGAGCCGCACCGCGCCACTGGAGACGCTGCTGCTGCCATAGCTTGATACGGCAATGAATTCGATTGTGCGAGGAATCTTAAGTTGCCGCGACAGGTCGGCGAGAAAAATAAACGACCCCTTGAGCACGCCAACCATGACCAGGTTATCGCAACCCTCATAATCTTTGGAAATTTGAGCGGCCAGTTCGGCGACGCGGGACCGAATGTCGCTTTCACTGATCAGAACTTCGGGAGTGTCGTTACTCACGGTTAAATCATAACAGGATTGCGGTATGGTACGGCCACGATGAAAAAAACGATCGCTATTGCGGGCAACATGGGTTCCGGAAAATCGACGCTCGTCGAGTTTCTGCACAGAACCTATAACGTCTCGCCGTTTTACGAGCCTAACGACGAGAATCCGTATCTTGCCGATTTCTATAAGGACATGAAACGCTGGGCGTTTCAGTCACAACTGTATTTTCTTAGTAACAAGTTTCGCCTGCATCAGGAGCTCGATCGCCAGCCCGGCGTTGTCGCGCTCGATCGGACAATATTCGAGGATGCTGAGATTTTTGCCACGGCGTTGCATCAAATGCGAAAAATATCGAAACGGGACTGGGCGACATACCAGGATTTATATCACGCTATTCTGGATGCGATTCGGCCGCCGGACCTCATGATCTACCTGCGCTGTTCCATGCGTACCTTGCGGCAGCGCATTCGTTTGCGCGGGCGCAAGATGGAACAGGATATTCCGCTCTCCTATTTGCAGCGTCTGGAGCGCAACTACGAGAACTGGATTGCATCCTATGACATGAGTGAGGTGCTTGTTCTTGAAACCGACAAACTGGATTACATTCATGACCTCGTGCACCGCCTCGATGTCATGCAGCGCATTGAAGCTGTACTGCCGAACGAATTCGGCAGGCCGGGTTGCTGACAACGGTTGCCTAGTCCAGGCGAAATCCGGCGCTGGCGAGCTGTCGCGCGCCGCGATCGTACGCTGCGCGGTCTGCATAGGTCATGATGACTTCAAACTTCCCGGTGCCACGGCGGAACCAGTCGAGCGTTATCCCCGGTGACTGTTTTTCGATGCGCAGGATAAAGGCCTCAGCCCGGTAGGGCTCGCCGAATGTCAGCAACGTCGACTGGCCAATGTTGGAGTAAAGCGTATCGGGAGGAGGTTTGCGCAGTGCTGAATCGCCGAGCACGTAAGTCAAATGCCGGTAAATATATCCTGAATACCAGACTGCCCCGGGTGGAACACCGTCGCCATTTGTAGAGATTCTGCTTGGCCCGTAATTATAAGCCGCCAGTGCCAGGTGCAGGTTGCCACTGTACCGCGCCAGCAGTTCTTGCACATAGCGTGCACCGGCATCGATGTTGGTGCAGGGGTCGTACAGATCGCGAAGTCGGTAAATACCCAGGTGGTTCGCCGTGTCCGGCCATCGTATCTGCATGACGCCATGGGCACTGGCGCGAGATCGCGCGGTTGCCTCGAAATCGCTTTCGCCACGCGCAATAGCGAGCAACAACGACTCGGGCACATCGTGCGCCAGCGCGGCGACTCTAAAACACGTCGCATGTGGAAACTTGTAGGCAGGTTTCTCAGCTGACTGATTGCTTATGTAGTCCTGCCATGCATTGTTCAGTTCGTAATCGCCGGTAGTCGCAACGGCGGTCATGGCGAACAGCGCCATAACGACGCCTGCAACTGTGCCGGCGAGTGTTTGCAATACGTGCGCATTGCTCTCGCATGTCTCAGTCACCAGGCATCTCAAGGCCTGTAGCGGTCGAGATCGCTGTGAGCTTGCTCTGAATGTCAGCGGCGCTGGAATAGGCAAACGCCACGGCATAGACGCCCGGCTCTTGTTTCAAGACCCGATAGTCCAGGCCCGTTGTGCGTTGTAACTGTGCGATGAAACCGGTCGCCGCCAGCTCGCTGCGAAACGGAACCCAGAATGCGTACCAGTTCTCGCTGGCAAGCACGGGCTTTCCTGTCGGCTCAGCGATCGGTTCAGCAATCGGTTCAACAACTGATTCAATAACTGGTTCAGCAATCGGTTGGACGACTGCTACGTCAGGTGGCACTGCAATGATCGTGTCGGGCAGGATTTCCGGAACACCCAGCACGACGATCAGGAAACAGACTGCAAGCGCGGAACCACACAAGATACCCATGAGTCGGATCATGTGATTTGCCCTATGTCAGGTCGTGAAGGCTGACTGCGCGCCAGTCCAGATGTTGAGATGCGCGTGCCGCGAGCACCGCGAATTCGCTGAGCCATTTGCGAAGTGCATCGTCGTTAAGGCCAGGGCGCATGGACGATGAACATCGCAGCGGCAGGCTGTCGAATAGATTGGCGACTCGCCGCGCCACTTGCGCGTTTGTCACCACAACCGCGTAGTAAGTATCAAGCTCCGGATCAAGTTGCCATGCGTAGGTCTCACTCCAGTTTCGGCTTGCTGTTGTCGTCCTGGCGATAGGAAAACTTAGCGCCTCGCCGCTACGCGCAATCTTAGCTGCGGTGCGTGTGCGGCACTCATTGCCCGACAGACGAACCAGTCCATGATTGGCCTGGTGCTGCAGAAAGAACACTACTGAATTCACTCTGGCGCGCGTGCGTAGCAAAGAACAAGGACTACGACAATCGCTGCTTGATGTTGGCGCGGCAATTTGCAATGGACTGATGAAAGCATCCTTACCGGCATTGGGAATCGACACTGTTGTGGGTTGTGCCGGCTTGAGGGCCACAGGATCGACGTCAGGCAGAACTATATAGGCACTGGCGCTCAACGCGGCAAGGTCATCAACATTGTCTTGCGGTGTAACTGTCAACCAGTACTGAAATAATACACCGTCGATCCTGTGTGCTTTACCCGTCAGAACAGCGTTTGTCTTGCTGGCATCGCTTGTCAGCGCCAACGCATCTTCATTGGCGAGATTATTGCCGATGAGTTCAATGGTTCCCTCAAGGCCCGGTTGTGCTGGCGCGCCGGCATTTGCAACTACGACATAGTCGCTAGCTACCTGTTTCCTGAGCGCGCAGGAAAGTTCGTGTGCGAGATGTGCGGCGAGCAAGTCGGTCTGCTCAAGGGTAAAAGGAACATCGCGTGCACCCAGGAATGTCTCATCGACAAGGTGCTGTCGCATGGCTTGTCGTTGTATTGTGCTCAGGCGACCCTGCCAGCGTTTACCAAAACCTGTAACCCAGTTGAGATCCTCAAGATCAAGCGCCCGTACGCTAACGGAATACCGGCTATCGAGTTCCTGGGTCAGTTCCAGGCCAATATAGTAATGTACAGCGTCACGTGTGCAGTCGTGGGGGCGCGACGCAAGCCGTGCGCCATTGCGACCCTGCTGCCAGCTGATTGACACACCTGCGGTATCGACGGCGGCCGCCAGCAGACGATCGCGCAGCGACAAGGCCAGCGCATTGCTGCTTGACGCCGGTGCATTGTCGCGCATGATCACAAACATCACGGTTTCGTTCTTGAACCTGGGGTGTGACAATAATTGTTGTCTGACGTAGGGGATGAGGTCGCGGTCCAGCCAGCTATCGAGTCCTTTCTCACGTGATTGTGCAGTCGCTGGTATTGCCTGAGCGACCAGTAACGTCAGGAGTACAGTTAGGCGCCGGATCATGATTCCTCCCACCGAATATCGCCATTCGCGTCTATCACCAGCGCTCCGCTGTCATGTTGTTGCATTAGCGTTTGCAGCTGGGTTCTGAGCTTGCCGGGCAGCGTTACTCCCCAGCGCACAGTTTCGGAATTGGTTGCTGTACGTGTAAATGCGTCGACAACGCCGTCAGGCACTGTTGTTGCTTCCATTTCGTGAAATGCTTTCGGTGTAGACGCGTCCCAGAAACTAATGCGGCTGTCCCTGACCGTCATGCGTTGCGCTCTATTGGCTTCCATCGCGTACAGTCCAATCTGGCCTGCTGCGACCAGTCGCATCAGTGCGGCGTCGGATGCGAAGCGCAAACTGATGCCGGCGCTATTCTTGAGCGGTTTCTCCGCGTGGACCACAACGGGTTCCACGATGGCGTGGACCACAATGGGTTCCACAACAGCATCGCCAGCGGGCTCTACAACTGTTTCCACAGCCGGGGTTACTGGCACGCTTTGCACAAGGGCGAATATTGCCATGAGACACAGCGACAGTATCGCCATGAAACGCATGATGTCGGTTTGCAGGTCCGCGGCACCGCCACCGTCCATGTCCGAGTAGCGATTGAGAGGGTAGGCGAACGGTGAACGCATCATGGCTGCGCCAGGTGTTCTTCGATTCGATGCAGACTGGCCCGTATCTGTGACGTATCGGCACGCGCAGCGTTGTCGTATTGCTGCTGCAATTGCGTACCCAACGTCAGAGTCTTGTAAACACGCATGATGTAACCACCGACGCCGCCGAAAATGGTTGTGGACAAGGCGAGCAAGATGCCACCATCGATCATGCGTTCCAGCATTGCGAATGCGCCTTGCTCCAGCGCGGTCGTACGATCGCCAAGCGCGAAAATCAACGCGCTGCGCATGCCAATTGCCGTCCAGATGACACCGGTACCGAAGAACAGTGTCGTCCAGATGTCAGTCAGGTGGTCCAGCTGCACGATCTGAGTGACCGGTCGATTATCTGCCAGTGCACTGCGCAGGCGTCCGAGTGTGACGAAGTAGGCAAGCAGGAGGGCCGCAAACACCGGAATAGATGAGCCAAGGTTTGTGTAGGCCCAGTGCAACCAGGCGCCGGGATTGCCAATAGACGTCGTGCTGAAGTGGATCCACCCCAGCCGACTCAAAGTGTATAGCGCGGCAGACGCGCCTAGCAGCGTCCCCAGCGTGCCGGCGCTCAGTCCTCGCATGAATTCCTGGCTACGGCCCATCGTAATGCTAGCGGCCGGCTGAACACGCAGTGCAAGTTGCTGTCAGCACCAGCTCAATTTGCTGAAACAACCTATCGGCGCGATAGTATCCGTCAGCGTCACGGCTGACCTTCATGAGCCCGCGCTCCTTGTCGGACAACTCACGCTCGAGGTTGAGAAGTACCTGTTGTTTGTTTGGGCAGGTATTCGAGCAGTTGTTGTAATCGCCTTTCATCGCCATGAATTTCACGTTGAAATAGCGGTTG
>SMUZ01022691.1_pt1 | contig 10772 bp, 9 predicted proteins | sample 2456421 | NCBI WGS metagenome assembly SMUZ01 (sample SAMN11095932, study PRJNA526329) | marine sediment metagenome | biome: Marine sediment; feature: Surficial sediment; material: Deep marine sediment; isolation source: Hadal surficial sediment | place: Pacific Ocean | collected 2014-11 | depth 0-1... | reverse complement strand
TTTCATGTTATGTTGTTCAATAAATTTTCTACATTGACCTAAAGCTTGTGGATGTGAATAAATGGTATCTACTTCTTCTAATTTGCCAATTCCAATTAAACAGTGTTCAATTCTATGATAGATTTCACCTGTTGCATTTAGTGATGTTGAATAAAGTAGATCATAGCTTTCACCAACACTTCCTTCCAATGAATTTTCTACAGGTAAGATTGCGTATTCTGTTTTATCCAGGGATGTATTTTCTAAAACTTCTGCAAATGTTGCAAGAGGGATAGTTTCAATTTCTTCATTAAAAAATGATCTTGCTGCAGCTTCACTATATGCTCCTCGTTCACCTTGGAACGAAACATGAATCATTTCTTAATCTCTCAAATTGAGGAAATCACTTTTGCCAAAGTTCGTTGAAAGTTTTCTTTCATCAATCCATGCACATTCTGTACATTTTATGGCATCACGCATTGGTACAACTTTACCTCCACATTTTCTACATTTTGTGAATAAAACTCCTAAATGTGGTTCACTAATTGTTGCATGAATTGTACCATTAAGATGACTAAGAATCTTTAATGTTACTATATCGTTAACTAGTGCTATATTTCTTATTCTAATATTTCGTGTTCCACATATACATTCTACTTTTGATGTAGTGGGTTTTTCATTAATGAAATCAATTGACACTGCAATCATGGATGACATCACTGCTGCAACTGTTCCAATAACAATGTCTCCATCTTTTGGAATTGATAGTGTTTTTGGATGTTTAACACTAGCAATGCGTGTTGTCTTGTCGATGTCTTTTTGTCCTATGGTTGCTGCTCGAACCATATCTCCATCATCAAAAGTATTGTATCCAGCCTCATATTCTTCAATAGATGCTATTTTGTCACCTGGAAATGTTGCATTTTCAGACATGTTGAGATTTTTATTGTTATGATTATAATTGTTTGTGGTCTAAAAGATCTTGGTAAATCATATATCTCTAAAAATTTGAAAAAAGTCATGAAAGCATTAGTATATGATCAATATACTACAGATGATAATTTTTCTAAAATATTAAAAATTAAAGATATCCCTTCTCCTAAACCAAAATCTAATGAAGTAGTTTTCAAGGTAAAAGTAGCAGCTCTTAACTATGATGATATTTGGGGAATGCGAGGTAAACCCTTGGCAATTCCATTACCACATATCTCTGGAACTGATGCTGCAGGAGAAGTCACTGCAGTTGGTAGTGATGTAAAAAATATTAAAGTAGGTGACAGAGTAGTCTCCCATGGAAATTTGTCATGTAGAGTTTGCAAAGCATGTACTGATGGAAGAGAATACGATTGTAGGAAACGAACTATTTGGGGTTTTGAAACAGGTCCACTTTGGGGTGGATATTGTGAAGAAACTCATCTTCCAGAAGTTAATGTTGTCAAGATTCCTGAAGGTGTATCATATGATGATGCTGCAGCTGCATCAATGACATTAGTTACATCATGGCATATGCTTGTCGGAAGAGCAAAAATTCAACCTGGACAATTAGTTTTGATTATGGGTGGCAGTTCTGGCGTAGGAAATTTTGGAATTCAAATTGCAAAACTTTTTGGGTGTACTGTAATTGCTACTGCTAGTCCTGATAAATTAGATAAATTATTGGAACTTGGAGCTGATTATGCCATAAATCATAGAGATGAAAACTGGCACAAACAAGTGCGGTCAATTACAAAAAATATTCCAAAACCTTTTGGAGATATACCAGGAGTTGACGTAATTTTTGAACATATAGGTGGTTCTCACTGGAACAAAGAACTGACTTTGCTAAATTATGGTGGAACAATTGTGACTACTGGAGCCACAACAGGTTATGATGCCAAGACTGACCTACGTCATATTTTCTTTAAGGGAATCAATATTTTAGGCTCAACTCAAGGAACTAGAGCTGAATTAGAACAAGGTCTCTATTGGATGTCTCAAGGTAAAATAAAATCTATAATTGATTCAGTATATCCACTTGAACAGGCAGCAGAAGCTCACACCAAAATGCTCAAAGGTAAAGGACTTTTTGGAAAAATCTTAATGAAACCTAATTTCTGATTGATAATGACAGATCCTAAAACAAATTCAATTTTAGATGAAGGAAATAGATTATTTCTGCATGGAAAACTAAAAGAAGCAATTACATATTATGATAAAATTCTAAATGATAATCCAGAACACCTTAGTTCACTTAACAATAAGGGATATGCCTTAAGTAAACTCAAAGATTTTGATAACGCTATGAAATGTTATGATGCTGCTCTTCAACTATATCCGAATGATCTTTCTGTATTGATAAATAAAATCTCAACTATTCGTAAACAAGGAAATTTTGTTGAAGCATTATCGCTTTGTGATAAAATTTTAAAGGACAATCCAAAATATAATATTGTTTTATATCATAAAGAACGAATTTTGTTTTCTATGGACAAATTCGAGGAATCAATTTTATGTTGTAATAGTATATTGAAAGATTATCCATATAATGGCGATGTTTTATTTGATAAATCATGCAATCTTGTAATGCTTTCAAACTTTGATGAAGCACTAATTCTACTTGAACATGCAATTTCTCAAGGAATCCAATACAAAGTTAAAGCAAAAAAATCTAAATCATTTGAAAAATTATTAGATCATTCTAGATTCCAAAAGTTAGTATCGTGATTATAACCAATGTGGAATTTCTAAATACCCTTCAATGCTTTCTTTTCGTAAAATTTTGAGAAGTGCATTTGCCTGAGGTGTTGATAATACTGGTTTGTCAAACTGATTGTCTATGGAAATTCTTGGGCATGCAACTTGAATAAAAGCATCAATTCCTTTGAAATTTCTTAATCTCTCATTTGTAATATCAGTCATTGCAAATAACTGAACTTCTTTTCCCTCTTTTTCTAACTCTTTTTTAATTTTTAAAGCAAATACCTTGGATAGTTGTCCTTCTTTAAGTCCTACAATTACTCCAAATGATTTTGCTTCAGCTGCTTTGTATATTGCAAGAGTAGCTTTCGTTTTTAATTTCTGTGCAAATTCTGTAACTTCTCTTACTTCGTTAAAGTAAGGATCTAAAACATAAGTTGGTAAATTTGTTGATAGTGCAATTCCTGCTGCATGAAAATTACTTTGTCCTAAAAACACATATGCATCTACCTCTTTTTTTAGATCTGATGCAGGGTAAAACTCACAACCAAACACTTGACCATCGTTTAATTGCCCTTTTCCTTTTCCAATTTTAACTTTAATTCCGTTTTCTGTTAAAATCTTTTCAACTTTATCTATCTGGTGTAAATGTTGACTGTCTGTAACCAACGAAATTGTTTTTCCTTTTAACACACTCCCACATTTTTTTGCAACACTGTCAAATTCAACATCATCAAAGGCATCAATTAAGACTAGATTTTTTTCTAGTGATTCTGTGTTTATCGTATGTCCAATGTTAAATTGAATTTCTGCTCCAAGCACTTTTGAGCCAATTGAATTCAGATCACATGTTCCCCATGTTGTATCTCCTAACACATATGCTGGGATTCCAAATTTTTTTGTAATTTTGATAGCTATTTCTTGAACTTGTGGTAAAATTCCATCTGGTCCATTTACTGAAACTGATACTGGATTTTTATCTTTGATTTCTTTGAAAATTCTTTCTTCGTCTATTACTATCAATTCAGCTTGGCATCGAACTTTATTAATTTAAATCAACTGCACTCTGCAACAACTAAAAATGTCTGAATGGTTCAACTAATTTATGGTTGAAAAAACTGTTCTCAATATTGGGTTTGATGATACTGATTCTCCTAAAGGAATGTGTACCACATTTTTAGCATACAAAATTGTTGATTTACTTCGAAAACATAAGACTGAATTTCTTGATTTTCCGAGATTAATTCGATTTAATCCAAACATTCCTTGGAAAACTCGTGGTAATGGAGCAGTTTCAATCAGAATAAAGACTAGAAATCCCTCTAAGGTAAAAAATCAAATTAAAAATCTTGTTTCAAAATATTCTGATGTTAAAAATGGAGCAAATCCTGGATTAGTATTTTTTGAAAGTGATACAATTCCTTCTGAATTTACAAATTTTAGTAACTTAGCTATGTGGCAATTAATTAAAAGAAACAATGCAAAAAGATTTGCTAAAAAAAATGATCTTGAATTTTTCTACCAAGGAAATGGTCAAGGACTTGTTGGTGCAATTGGTGCGATAGGATATGATTTTCAAGATCATACATTAGAGCTTTTGAGTTATCGTAAAAGAACAAAATTTGGAAAAGAAAGAAAAATTTCTACTGAGAGTGTAAAAATTATGCAAGAAAAAACTTATCCAAATACGTTTAATAGTTTCGACACAAAGAAAGGACGAATTTTAATTACTCCACATGGCCCTGATCCTGTGTTTTATGGTGTTAGAGGCGAAAATGTCAGTTCATTAGTATATGCTACAAAGATTCTGAAAAGTGATGAAAAATTAGATGGCTACATGATCTTCAAATCTAATCAAGGTACTGGAGATCATTTGAAAAACGAATTAAATTTTGAAAACATGAAACCTTATGCTTCTGGAAAAATTACTGGAATTGTATCAAATACACCAAAAATTGTAAAAGGCGGACATGTCTTTTTCAAAATTATTTCTAAAAATCATGAGTTCTGGTGTGCTGTTTACAAACCAACAGGAATCTCATCTATTGCTTCAAATTTGATTAGGGGGGATAAAATATGTGTAGGCGGTGGTGTTAGAAAAGCATCAAAAAAATTTCCTCGAATCATTAATCTTGAATTCATTGATATCATTCATCTTGAAAAGAATCTTTCAAAATCTAATCCCATTTGCAAAAAATGTAACAAAAAAATGAAATCTAAAGGTCAGAATCAAGGATTTCAGTGTATTAGATGTGGAAAAAAATCTTCCAAAAAGATAACTGTTGAAATTTCAAGAAAAGTCAAAAAACAACTGTATATTCCAAATATGTCTGCTCATAGACACCTAACAAGACCTTTACAGCGTATTGGAATATCTAACAAAACCTCAAAATTTGATAAATCTCTTTCATGGTTTTGTGTTTATAGAAACTAAATAGCGGGGAGTAGATTTGAACTACTGATTTGCGGGTTATGAGCCCGCCGGGATGACTTAGTCCTAAAGAGTCTGACTTCCCCACCCCGCTGATACATAAACGGAGATCAGCCGTATATACGCTTTATCAAATTCTTGAAAGCAATTAATAAGATTTGAAAAGACTATCTTTTTGTGGATAAAAAAATTCGAATCATTGCTATAATTGCTGTTGTGATATTTTCTGTTTATGTTTTAACTTCTCCAGATATAACAGATACTGTTATTCCATTACCATTACCATTATCTACTTTAAATTCTGAAAGTGCGTCTGTAAGTATTTTAGCTAAAAATCTTGACAAACCTCGTGCAATTGCTATTTCTGACGACAGAATTTTTGTTACAGAAAAAGGTGGATTCATTAGAGTAATTCAAAACAATACTCTGTTGGAATCACCATTAGCTATATTTCGTCCTGCTAATGTATTTGATGGAGGATTGTTAGGCATTGCACTTCATCCAGATTTTTCAAATAACCATTACATGTATGTATTTTTGACTTATGAAGAGGATGGATATTTGTGGAATAAGATTTTGCGAATAACTGAATCTGAAAATAAATTACAAGATGCTGAAACTATATTTGATAAAATTCCTGGCTCTACTTTTACAAATGGTGGTTTTCTAAAATTTGGACCTGACGGAAAATTGTATGTAGGTACTGGAACCATTTCTGATTCATCTCACCTTCCACAAGATCTTGATTCTTTGTCTGGAAAAATTTTAAGATTAAATGATGATGGTACTATCCCAGATGATAACCCATTTTCTGATTCTCCAGTTTATTCATTAGGACATCGAAACCCTCAAGGAATGACTTGGGATGATGATGGTAACATGTTTGTAGCAGAAATTGGACCTGAAAAAAATGACGAAATTAACCTAATTCAAGCAGGAAAAAACTATGGCTGGCCTGAACAACAATGTTCTGGTAATGAAAACTATGAAAATGCTATTCTTTGTTATGATCCAAGCATAGAACCCGGTGGTATCTTGTTTTATTTAGGAGATAAACTTGATTTCGAATCTCCATTCATAATGGCCTCGATGAGGGCAACCAATCTTTATCAGGTAGATTTTGAAGAGGGGTTGAGCTCTCAAAAATCTATTCTCAGTGGAATTGGTCGTGTTCGTGATGTAGTAGAAGGTCCTGATGGAAGTCTTTATGTAATTACTTCAAATACAGATGGAAAAGGTTTTCCAGATAGCACGGATGATAAATTATTGAGGATATTGAAATAAAATGCCGGACTCGTCAATTTCCAAGTTTTTTGAAAAATCAAGAAAAGAAAGATTAGATATTGTTGCAAATTTCGCAAACCTTTCTAACGAAGAATTAGATATTTTGCAAAGCAACAACGGAGGAATTTCATATGACAAGGCAGATAAAATGGTGGAAAATGCTATTGGCACATTTTCACTTCCTTTAGGAATTGCAACAAATTTCAAAATTAATAGTAAAGACTACATAATTCCAATGGTTATTGAAGAACCATCTGTGATTGCGGCAGCATCTAAAGGAGCTAAAATTGCAAGAATTAAAGGTGGATTTGAGGTTACAGCAGATGAATCTTACAGCATTGGCCAAATACAAGTATTAGATGTTGACATTCCTTCTACAATTCAAAAAATCACTAGTTCTTCAAATGAAATTCTTCAACTGGCAAATTCCAAAAGCAATACTTTGTCTAAAATGGGTAAAGGTGCAAAAGAAATTTCTTGTAAAGAAATTGATACACCATCTGGTAAAATGCTTATTGTTGAACTCTTAATTGATGTTGGAGATGCTATGGGTGCAAATATTACTAATACAATGTGTGAAGCTGTTTCACCCATGATTGAAAAGATTTCAGGTGGACGAACATTACTTCGAATATTATCAAATTATTCTACACGAAGAATCGCAAAAGCAAAAGCAGTGTTCGATAAGGAGGCTGTAGGAGGAGAAAATGTTGTTAATGATATTATTTTGGCATTTGAATTTGCTGATAATGATGTGTATAGAGCAGTTACTCACAACAAAGGTATCATGAATGGAATCATATCAGTTGCAAATGCAGTTGGTCAAGATAGTAGAGCCATTGAAGCTGCAGCAAATGCTTATGCTGCAAAGTCTGGCAGATACCGTTCTCTTAGTAAATGGAGTAAAGATAATGATGGTAATCTAGTTGGAACCTTGGAAATTCCTCTGTCCGTTGGGATTGTAGGTGGAATTGTAAATGTTCACCCCGTTGCTAAAGTTTGTACAAAGATTCTTAGAGTTTCAACAGCACAAGAGCTTACATGTGTAATGATTGCTGCTGGTTTGGCTCAAAATTACAGTGCTATTCGAGCTCTTGCAACTGAAGGAATTCAAAAGGGACACATGCGTCTACACGCAAGAAATCTTGTCGCTGCTGCCGGAGCTGCACCTGAGCAGATAGATAAAATTGCTCAAAAAATGATTGAAGAAAAGAAAATTTCACTTGATAGAGCCAAAGAATTACTTGAGCAAATTTAAACATGCGATTATATACCTAAAAAGTGAAAAAATTGAAAATGTCTAAAGTAAGATTTGCTATCCCTAAAGGAAGTCTAGAAGATTCTACTTTCAAACTATTAGAAAGATCTTGGACCAAAGTTAACCGAAAGAGTAGAGCTTATCGAGTCTATCTAGATGATCCAAATATTGTCGTCAAGATGCTTCGCCCACAAGAGATTCCAACTATGGTTGCAGAAGGATTGTATGATGTAGGTATTACTGGTAAAGATTGGGTAGGTGAAACAAATTCTGATGTTGAATCTATTTTAGACTTGGAATATGGTAAAATTAGACTAGTGATAGCTTTTCCAGACAAATATAGTTACAAAAATCTTGATGAAATGATTGCAGATTATGGCAAAAAGAAAAAAACACTTCGTATATCTTCAGAATATCTTACCACTACCTCCAAATTTTTAAAACAATTAAAATCTTACAAAAAATATTATGGCTCCAAAGATCCCTTAATTGTAACTCCATGGGTTCGATTAGGAACTAACAAAAATGTTCAAATTCATCTATCCTTTGGTGCAACTGAGGCAAAACCCCCTGAAGACGTAGATGCAATAATGGACGTTACTGAAACTGGTACAACTCTAAAGCAAAATAAATTGAAAATTACTGATGAAGTACTTAGCTCTACTGCACACTTGATTGCAAACAAGAAATCATTAAAGGATCCAAAAAAACGTGAAAAAATATTTGATATTGTAACCCTTATGAGAGGTGCTGTTCAAGCCAGAAAATACTTGCACATTTATCTAAACGTTGAAGAAAAAAACCTAAAAAAACTTTTAACGCAGATGCCTTCCCTCAAAAAACCTACTGTAAGTCCACTTAGTGAAAAAGGATGGTATGGAGTAAACACAGTCATCAAAAAAGACGAATTTTACAAACTTATTCCTAAACTGAGGAAGATTGCTCAAGGTCTTGTAGTTCATGAACCACGGCAAATACTAGAGCTTGAGGAGATTAAACGTGACGAAGAAAATTGATAAGAATAATCAAAGTAACTAATGTTGAAAAATTTGCAGCCAAAATTAAACCAAAACAGCCTCAAAAAAACAAAGCCATAGTTGAGTCTATTCTAAAAAATGTCAAAAAAAATGGTGACAACGCAATCCGAAAATATGAAAAAAAATTCAGCGGTGCAAATCTTTCTTCATTACGTTTAACTCAAACAGAAATAAAAAATGCATACTCTAAAGTTTCTAAAACTGAACTTAGTGCATTACGTTTAGCGAAAGCACGACTTGAAAAAACAGAATCTGTAATTAAATCCATATTAAAAAATACAACTATTAACAACAATGGAATTAAAATTTCTAAAAAATTTATTCCAATTCAAAGTGTTGGATGTTACATACCTGGTGGTTTGGCAAAATATCCAAGCTCTGTAATAATGTCCATAGTTCCAGCTAAAATTGCTGGTGTTAAAAGAGTTGTAGTAGTATCTCCTCCAAATTCAGATGGAAAAATAAATCCATTAACAATTGTTGCTGCAGATATTTGTGGTGCAGATGAAATTTACAAAACGGGTGGTGCCCAATCAATTGCAGCATTATCATATGGCACCAAGACTATTTCTAAAGTTGACAAAATTGTTGGTCCTGGAGGTTCATTTGTTACTACTGCCAAATCTTTGATAAGTGATCAAACTGGAATAGATATGATTGCAGGTCCAACTGAATTAGGGATTATCGCAGATAATTCGACTAATCCAAAATTTGTTGCGTTAGATCTCATTTCTCAAGCAGAACATAGCAGTGATACTTTTTGTTATTTGATTACGACTTCTGAAAAACTTGCAAAATCTGTTTGCAATATTATTTCTGAAATGTTAACAAAAATTCAAAGAAAAAATTTTGTAAAATCCAGTCTAAAAAATAATGGATTTATTGCAATTTGTCGAACTAAATCTAATATGATAGATCTTGCAAATTCTTTAGCCCCTGAACACTTACAGATAATGACAAAAAATCCTGAATCCCTTTCCTCAAAAATCACTTCACCAGGATTAATTTTGCTTGGAAATAATACCCCTTCATCTGCTAGTGACTATGTTTTAGGCTCAAATCACATTCTTCCTACCAATGGATTTGGAAAAATTCGTGGCTCACTTTCAGTTTTAGATTTTATTAAGATAAACACGCAGATTACTTGCTCTAAATCATCCCTATCTAAAATTTCAAAATATCTTGAAGTTTTAACGAGAGCTGAAGGACTTCCTAATCACTATGAAGCAGTTCGAGGTAGATTAAAATGAAAAAAAACTGGTTTAAAGAAAAAACAAAGAAATTTTCTTCTATTGGAGGTTATCAAAAACCTGAACTTAATCAGAATGCATTAAAGCTTGATTCCAATGAAAACTACGTTATCTCAAAACAGTTCCAAAATGACATTATAACATCTGCAAGAAAAATTTCTGACGTACGAGAATATCCACTTGGTGGAGTAGAACGTTTAATCCAGATGATATCTAAATTTGTTAAAATACCTTCTTCAATGATTGGTGTTGGTAATGGTTCAGATCAAATTTTAGATCTGATACTTTGTAATTTTGCATCAAAACAGACCAAAGTTCTTACTTCCAATCCTACTTTTGGATTTTTTGAAGAGCGTTGTAAACTATATTCAATTCCCTTGATTGCAATTCCATTTTCAAATGATATGAAATTAGACATTAAAGATTTTGTAAAACAATCTAAAAATGCAGATATACTCTATCTCGATTCTCCAAACAACCCTACTGGATTTCAATTTCCAAAAAATGAATTACAAAAACTTATCAAATCTTTTAATGGTATTGTAATAATTGATGAGGCCTATGGAGAATTTAGTGATTATTCTTTTTCAAGCATGGTAAAAACTCAAGAAAATTTGATTGTTGTACAAACCCTTTCAAAATCATTTGGTTTGGCTGGACTTAGACTTGGCTATTTTATTGCAAACAAAAAATTCACTGATGCCTTTATGAATATTTTACAATATCCATATCCTCTAAGTACTATTACTATTGAATCTGGAATTCTGGCTTTAGAGAAATCAAATCTAATGAAAAATGCAGCAACTAACATCAAACTTGAAAGAAAAAGAATTATTGAGAATTTACGGAAATATGAT
>SMUZ01057293.1_pt1 | contig 10778 bp, 9 predicted proteins | sample 2456421 | NCBI WGS metagenome assembly SMUZ01 (sample SAMN11095932, study PRJNA526329) | marine sediment metagenome | biome: Marine sediment; feature: Surficial sediment; material: Deep marine sediment; isolation source: Hadal surficial sediment | place: Pacific Ocean | collected 2014-11 | depth 0-1... | reverse complement strand
TCTGCACGTTCTCGCGGATGTTCATGTAGAACAGGGCGTAGTCGTAGATGTGGTAGTTGTCGCGCCCGAGCGGCATCAGTGAATAGTTGTCCGAGCGGATCTCCGACACGTACAGTCGGCCGTCGCGGCATTGGGCATCTGCCACACCGGGCTCTGGGGCGTCCCCGGCATCGAGATTGACGGCGCCGAGGTTGGCGTCACGGTCGGCGAGGGCGCCGTCGATCCGCCAGGTCAGCGGATTCACACAGATATTGTCCGGAGACGCGAAGAGCGCCCCGGCTGCCGGACCGACGCTGTTCCACGTGACCTGACAGCCGGTCTGTGTCGGGGTTTCGCACACCGGGACGCCGTTGCTGCCGTCGAGCTCGAACCCTACCGGGTAGGCCGCGATCATGCGTCCAGCCAGCTCGGTCCCGACGATCTCGTCCGCCATCAAGTAGTCCGCATGGCGTGATCCCTGGCTGTGTGCCGCCAGCACGAATGGTCGCCCCTCGTTGAAGTGCGTCATGTAGTAACGGAACGCGGCGACCACATCCGTGTAGGCGAGCGCCAGCGCCCGTGAGGCGCTCTCGCCCTCGTCGAAAAACGCCGCCAACGTGGCCTGCCGATAGCGTGGCGCGTAGATGCGACAGCATCCGTTGAAGACGCTGGCCTGTCCCCGCATCACCATCTCGTCGGTCAACTCGTTGGTGGCGGCATCATCGAGAGACTGGTTCCAGGCATCCGGGGAGAGGAACGTGGTCGGATGCAGAAAGAACAGGTCGACCGACGCGGTGGCCTGGGCGTCGGTGGCACCGGTCGGGACGCTGTCGGCCAGATCTGCGCGGTCGGGCAGCGCGGCCCAGTGCAGGGGGTTGGCGTAGTCCGGTGCTGCCGGGGACGACGAGTCGGTGAACGCCTGGTTCGGGGTGATCATCATCACCATCAACCGGAGCTGCAGGTCGGCGCGATACACAAACGCCAGACCCGCGAGACCGGCCACGATGACGCCGATGGCGACGAGCGCCGTCTTCTTGGTGGTCATGGTCGGTCGAACTCCAGGGCCCGGCCGCCCGAGCCCCCGTTGAAGTGGCCGTCCCGGTACCGCAGTTCGCCGTTCACCCAGGTCATGCGTACTCTCGACGCGAACACGATGTCGCTGAACGGGCTCCACCCACACTTGGAAAAGATGGGGCCGTTGCTCGTCGGCGTGGTGGGATCAACCAGCACCAGATCGGCCCAATAGCCCTCCCGGATGAACCCGCGTTCTGTGATGCCGAACAGTCTCGCCGGTGCGTGCGCGGTCTTTTCGACCACCGTCTCGATGCTGAACGTGCCGGCGCGCACATGCTCGAACAGCGTGAGCAGCGCGTGTTGCACCAGCGGGAGCCCGGCCGGCGCCTCGGCGTACAGCCGGGCTTTCTCCGCGGCGGTGTGCGGCGCGTGATCCGTCGCAATCACGTCGATGCGGTCCTCGTTGACCGCCGTCCAGAGCGCCTGCTGGTCCGCCGCCGACTTAATTGCCGGGTTGCACTTGATGTCGGCGCCCTTGGCCGGATACGACGTGTCGTTGAAGAAGAGATGATGCACGCAGGCCTCCGACGTGATCCGTTTGTCGGCCAGGTCTCCGGGCTCGAAGAGGCTCAGCTCGCGTGCCGTCGTGATGTGGAGCACGTGGAGCCGTGCGTCGGAGCGTGTCGCCGGCTCGACGGCGAGGCTCGACGACCGATAGCAGGCGTCGGCCGAGCGGATGTGCGGATGCTCCGTGAAGGGGATGTTGTCCCCGTATTTGGCCCTGGCGGCCGCTTCGTTCGCGACGATCGTTGGCGTGTGCTCGCAGTGGGTGGCGATGACGAGCGGCGACGCCGCGAAGATGCCCTCGAGGGTGCGCTCGTCGTCGACCAGCATGTTGCCGGTGCTGGACCCCATGAAGATCTTGATGCCGCACGCCAGCCGCCGGTCGACCGCCTTGATCGCGTCCAGGTTGTCGTTGGTCGCGCCAAGGTAGAACCCGTAGTTGGCCATCGACCGGGCGGCGGCTCGGGCGTGCTTATCCTCGAGCGCGCTGGCCGTCACCGTCTGCGGGTCGCAGTTCGGCATCTCCAGGTAGCTCGTGACACCGCCGGCGACGGCGGCGCGCGATTCGGTTGCGATCGTGGCCTTATGCTCGAGCCCCGGCTCGCGGAAATGCACTTGGTCGTCGATCATGCCGGGCAACAGGTAGGCGCCGGCCGCGTCGACGACCTCGGCGCCACGTGGCGGCGGCACGTTCACCCCGAGGATGCGCCCCCGGGCCACAGACAGGTCGCCCATGATCACGGTGCCCTCGTTGACGATCTTCGCGTTGACGATGTGGTAGCTCACCGCCCTAGCTTACGCCCCGAGCGAAACGACAGCCTGCTGGGACAGGTGATGCATAGGGCTGTTGCCAGACGGTTTGCCCCGCGGTTGTGGGCGCTGGCTGACGCACGAAGACAAGAGGGCCGCGCCCGGTCGCCGGAAGGGCGGCCAACGTCGTGCTCAGTCAAGAGCTTCGTCCTGAAGCCTGCAGCCCCACGCCCAACGTAGATATGTCTTCGGCACACCCAATCATTCAGGGCGAGCCTGTGCTCGCCGCTTCATGCCAACGATGAGGAACAAGACACCGGGCACACTCATCATGCCCCACACCGCGTAGGCGCCTGGATCGAACACCCGTCCCGTCACGGCCTGGCTGATCGCCATGCAGGCCAGGCTGACGCATCCGCCAGCAAGGGGCCACCGCAATGCGGTGACGTACCCGACCGAGAATCCGAACGGGAAGAAGAAGAGGTAGACCCACTCGGCGCCAGTCGGCTCGCCGAGTTCCCCCGTCACCATGACGATCGACAGCAGCACGACGGCCACGCCGCTGATGCCCGCGATCCACCAGAGGAGTGTGGTCGTCTTGGTCAGCATGTGGCCACCCACCGCCGTCGTAGGTTCGCTACGCCTCCCGCAGTGCCGCCATCGGGTCGATCATGGTCGCCCGCCGCGCCGGAATGTAGCAGGCGGCCGCCGCCACCCCCAGCAGCAGCAGTGTGACGCCGACAAAGACGCTGACGTCGTAGCGTCCCACCCCGAACAGCAGACTCTGCAGATAACGCGTCAGCACGAAGGCGCCGAGCAGGCCGAGACCAAGACCGACACCGACCGTGCGCAGGCCTTGCGTCATGACCAGTGAGAGGATGCTGCGGCGGTCGGCGCCCAGTGCTTGCCGGATCCCGAGCTCGCGGACACGTTGCGCCACGCCGAATGCAAGCACCCCGTAGATGCCGATCGCCGAGAGCGCCGCCGCGACCGCGCCGAACATCGCCAGGAGCGCCGCTGGTGTCCGGCGCCCGTCCAGCGATTGGGTCACCCACTGGTGCATCGTCCGCACGTTGGTGATCGGCCGTTCGGGGTCGATATCCTGGACCGTCGCTCGGACCTGGGGCACCAGGCTCTCGGGGTCCAGGGTGGTCTTCACCATCAGCGTCATGGCGGTCCGCGCCTGCTGAGTGACCGGATAGTAGACGCGCTCCTTCGTCACCGGCTCACCCAGGTCGATGCTGTTCACGGTGCCGACGACACCGACGATGGTGAACGGGGGGCTGGTGGGTCCACCGCGGCGGATCTGCTGGCCGATCGGGTCGCGGTCGGCGAAATATCGATCGACCAGATACTCGTCGATGACGACGACCGGCAGGGTGTCGGCGGTGTCGGTGTCGTCGAAGACCCGGCCCGCGACGAGTGGAATCTGCATGGCGCGGAAGTAGTCGCCGCCCACCACCTCCTGGCGGCCGTGCGGCTGCGCTTCGGATGGTCCGGGCGTATAGCCGACGATCGAATACGAGCCGGAGCTGACACGACCGCTGAACGGCACGTTCGACGTCAGACCGACCGCCGTCACCCCTGGCAGCGCGGCAATGTCGGTGCTCACGCGCTCCCAGAATCCGGCGCGGGCGGTCGCGTCAGGATAGCGGGTCGCCGGCAGGGCGATCGTCGCGGTGAGCACGCTATCGGTCGAGAACCCGGGGTCGACGTCCTGCAGCCGTGTCAGGCTCTTCATGAGCAGTCCCGCGGCCACGAGGAGCATCAGGGCCAACGCCGTTTCGGCGACGACCAGCAGCCTGCGGATCGTGCCCGTGCCCCGGACCGCGGTGCTCCGGGCACTGTCGTTCTCGAGCAGCGTGCCGGTGCCCCCGCGGGTCACGGCCAGCGCCGGGACCAGGCCAAAGACGAGCCCCGTCACGAGCGTGACCAGCAGCGTGAACGCCAGCACGGCGGTGTTCAGCGACGGGTTGACCAGACCGGGAATCTGCGTCGCGCTCGCCGTCCCCAGGGCTCGGACTCCGACCAGTGCGACCCCCAGGCCGGCGACGCCGCCCAGCATCGACAGCACCAACCCCTCCGTCAGCATCTGCCGCGTGAGCCGCCATTTGCCGGCGCCCAATGTAGTGCGGATCGCGAGCTCCCGCCCGCGACCGGTGGCGCGCATCAGCAGCAGGTTCGCGACGTTTGCGCAGGCGATGAGCAGGACGAAGATGACGCTGCCTTGCAGCACCAGGAGGGGGGTGCGGGCGTCGCCGGCTAGCTGCTCGCGGAACGGCACCGCGTAGCCGCCGAACCCGCTGGTCTCGGCGAACGCCCGCCGCGCTGGGAGCCGGTCGAGAATGCGGGCGACGATGGTCGCCATCTGCGCCTCGAGCTCCTCCACCGTGGCGCCGGGCCGGAGCCGTGCGACCATCGAGCTGAACTCGCGGCCGCGTTCGGCGTCCGACATCTGCTGCGGTGTGAACGAGAACGGCACCAGCAGCGCGATCTCGCGCGACGGCAGCTCGAAGTCGGCGGGCAGCACGCCCACCACCTCGTACGCTTCCCCATCGAGTCGGATCGAGCGTCCGACCAGCGTGCGGTCGGCGGCGAACCGGCTGGTCCAGAAACCGTGCGTGAGGATGGCGAATCGATCGGCGCCGGGTGTGGCGTCCGTGTCGTCGAAGCCGCGTCCCAGCGACGGTTGCCGACCGAGCGTCGAGAAGAACGACGGCGTCACGGCCAGCGCGCGGAGCTGCTCTGGGCGTCCGCCGTCGGCCAGGCTCAGGCTCCGACCCGTGAACAGCGTCGCGTCCTCGAGGGCTGGTGCCTCGTTCTTGCGGTCGAGATAGTCAGGGATCGAGACGCTCGCCTGTGGGAGCCCCATCAGCGGATACGTGTTCCAGACGAAGACCAGTCGGTCGGCATCCGTATACGGCAACGGTCGCAGCAACACCTGATGCACCAGACTGAAAATGGTCGTGTTGGCACCGATGCCAAGGGCGAGCGTCAGCACGACGACGAGCGTGAACGAGGGGTTTCTCGCGAGCGTCCTAAGTGCGTAGCGAACATCCTGCATCGGCGTCTTCAGTATGTGACCTGATCCTACTAGACTCCTTGGCGCCTGAAGCCCGAGGCCCGAAGCCAAAACCACCGGGCGGTCGGGGGGTGAGACGGAGACGACTGCGGCGTAGTTCCCCGGGTGGGCTGTTGGGGGGCGGAGGGGGTGACCACCCCCACGCGTCGCGGCCGACTCGGCGCGGAGCACGCTCATCAGAGTGGTGCGACGCGGGACTGTCATCACGGGCCGCTAGCCCATCACGGTCCTGCGCCACGGCCATACGGTCTGCCGCGTGGCAGGTCTGACGTCATAGCAGGAGCCTCACGCCGGCGCCGAGGAACGGCCCGGCGGCGCAGACGGTGAACAGCACGATCGCCATCACGACCGTGGCCCGGGTGGACAGTCCGGTGACCACTTTCAGCGCGATGCTCAGCACAGCAGCCAGCCAGACCAGCGAGTAGTAGGACAGGAGCCGGCCGGTCGACAGCAGCGGTTCCGACAGCAGCGTTGCCTGATAGTCGCGCACCTGGGTCAACAGCTCGGCGGTGGACAGACCGGCAGGCAACCGGATCGGGTCCGGCACCCAGACCCACGCGATGAGGATCATCAGGAGGCAGTACGGCACCTGCGTGTAGAAGCTGAGCGCGGTGAACTCGGTCAACCGCGTCGGCTGTCCGGCGTCCTTGCCCAGGACGTCGAGGGCCAGGACCGCCAGCGTCAGGAGACCGAAGAACGCCGGATAGGTCAGGGCGCTGATGGCGACAAACACGTGTGGGGACGGCAGGCCCGTGAGCGGCAGGTCGAGCCTCGCCAGTACGCTGTCCACCATCGGGCGGGTCTTGTCGCTGAAGATCGACACCGACACGCTCTGGAGACCGGCGCACAGCGCCGGCGCGGCCAGGGCGGTACCCCAGTCGGGGGGACGGTGGCGGCGGGCGTCGAAAAAGCAGACCGGGCTCCAGACGAGGTTCAACATGGCGATCGGACCGGCACCGAGGCACGCGCATCCCGTGGTGAACGTCCAGCTGCATTCCTCCGGCGCTACATCCTGCCTGTCTACGTTGCTCCGCGGTCACTCATGTCCAACGTGCTCCGTCGTCGCGCCGTGCACTGGGCGAGTGCGGCAGCGATCACGGCGAGTCTCGGTGCAACGCGGGACGTGCACCACGGGCTGCTAGTCGACGAGCTGGAACGTGTCGGCGCGGGTGACCCAGCGGATGGTCGCCGCGACGATGGCCGCGTAGACCGCGAGCAGAGATGCGGCCGCGGCAGGTTTCCCGTAGGGCGCGTTCCAGATGGCGATCAGGTCCTCTCGCCTGTCGGTGCCGTCGCCCGCGAGCGTCATGAAGAGCAACACCGGCACCAGCACGATGACCAGCGGCAGGACCTGTCCAAGCTGCCACGGGAATCGCCACTTCGTTGCGACCGTGAGTCCCCCGAAGGTCAGCAGCGCACACTGCAGCACGAGCCCGGTGCCTGAAGATTGCCAGAGCTCCCGGGCGAACAGCGCCGAGGACACCAGCCAGAGGGCGACACAGCATCCGGCGGCCGCCACGAACTTGCTGCTCGCCAGAAGACCATCGTCCACCGGCAGCGCGCGCAGCCAGGCGAAGGTGCGTTTTGAACGTTCCCGAGTGATCAACCAGTCGCTCCACAGCATCGTGAGAAACAGGTTCAGGTTGAACACGAACGACACTCGAGGCCCGACCCCTTGCGGCATGACATGGAGCGCCGTCGCCAGAACCAGGAGACATCCGGCAATCGTCAGCGCGACCGCCCGACCGTGAAGACGTAGGTCCTTGGCGATCAGGGCTCGGGCTTGTCTAGTCCACATCGGTGTGCTCGGTTCCGTGATAAACCGCCGCGATCACGCTCGTCGGTTGCTCCTCGACATGGTCGAGCCGCAGCCGCAGGTCCGCGTCGAGCGGGCTCCCACGGCGGACCAGTAACCACGCTGTGTCTCGTCGACGCCAGCGCAGTACGAGGTCTGGCGAGGCCGCAACAGTGCCCGGCGCCATCGTTCGATACAGCGCCGAGTCCTGCAGGGTATCGGTGCTCGCGTGGAACACGAGGCGCCCGCGTCGTAGGATGAGGATCTCGGTGGCGGCCTCCTCGACATCCTCGAAAATGTGGGAGGAGAGCACGACACAGAGGGACGGATGCTCCCGGATGAGATTCCGAATGGTGTCCTGGAGATCCGCCCGCGCGGTGGGGTCGAGACCGGCGGTCGGCTCGTCGAGGAGGAGCAGATCAGCCCGGTGGGCCAACGCGGTCACGATGCCGAGCTTGATCGTGGTGCCTTTCGACAGGTGCCCGACGCGTTGGTGAGGTCGCAGGCTGAACGTGGCGACGAGGCGGTCCGCGAGCACGGGGTCCCAGTGAGGGTAGAGCCGACCCGCCAGCTCGAGAATCTGGGCGACCGTCAGCTCGGCGTAGAACGATGGCCTCTCCCGGATGTAGCTGAACCGTGCCTTCCAGCCACTGTCGCCCCAGCGGATCGGTCTGCCTCCATAGCTCAGCGTGCCTGTCGTGGCCTTGAGCTGCAACGCAATCAGGTCCAGCAGCGTCGTCTTGCCCGCGCCGTTCGGTCCCAGCAGGCCGTAGACCTGGCCGGGGTGCAACCGAAGCGATAGCGGGCCGAGCTGGAACCCCGGAAAGACGCGGCGGAGGTCACACAGCTCGAGGATGTCGTCTCTCATCTGATGCACCCCCGTCACATTGCTGTGAGCTCGGCGACGAGCCGCGCCACGTCTGCCTCGATTATTGCCGCCGCAACCAGCATCCCGGCCGCCATGACGAGCGCGATGGTCGCGGGCCTGAACCGTGGGCTCTCCCCAGCCGCCAGGCAGCGCAGCACCATGAACGATAGGTGCTCCGCTGCGCTGGCGGCGAGTACGAACGCCGAGAATTCGAGCGGCACATAGCGGAGGGCCAGCGGGATCGCCGCCGGCGTGCCACGCGCCAGTGTGGAGAGGCCGAAGCCGAGGCCGAAGGCGTTCCACAGCAGATTCAGCAGGGTGAGCAGACCGAGCGTGCAGGCGCCCGCAAGCAGCGTGGCAACCACGCGAAGGTTGCCGCCCAGGATATGGAGGGCGTGTCGTTGAACGTCCCCTGCGGTGTCGTGCGCCGGACTTTCCGGTCTCACCTCGAACTGACCGTTCCGCACGCTGGAGGCATGCCAGCCGACGCAGACGGCGAGCGCGACGAGCGTGGCGTTGAACACAACGAGCACCGGCATCGATCGGGACCATCTGGCGAATCTCCACATGAGGCGCATCACCGGTCTCGGTGCGATGCACGACGTTCACCACGGGCGCTAGAGCGCACCAGTGATGCCGCACGCAAGGCCACCCCACGGCCCGAAGAACGAGCACTCGACCGCGGCCATGACACCGAATGCCAGGGCTTCTCCGCCGTCCATGCCAAACGCGTATATCCACTGGGGACCCGCGTGCCGATCCGTCATCTGCCATGTGTGCGCCGTCTCGGTGCGGGTCGCCACCGGTTCTGGGACCGACTGCGCTGCCCCAACGAGCATCGGGAGTGCCACCAACGTCGCCGCCGCGAGTACCTTGCGCTTGATCATGTTCCGTCTCCTTTGCAGGCGCGGCATCATGCCGCGCGATCTGGTGTCGAGCTTTGCTCGACGACCGCTGCCCCGGGTGACTACAAGCGCCGTGCCATCGTCGTTGTCCTCTCGAAACACCTGAAAATTGCCGCCGTTGTCGCAACCCGGGTAGCTCGTGCTCGTACACACAGAGTCCCGATGGAAACCTGCGACGACAGTGGCCCAGCCTGGGGAGCCGGGCGGTCGCGGTGCTGTCACCCTGTCGTCAGCGCCACAAGGCTGGCCGGCTCGATTCCAGGTCGCGCGTCAACTCGAGGGACGCGTGCCTACCGACGGTTGTCCAGTCATCGGCATCGGCTCGCGCGGGCGGGCACAGGCTACCCTGACTGGTGCAGCTCGTTGGTCCCGACGGCAGTTCGGAGCGGTACCCCTGGGCACGGGCTTCCCACGACGCGTCTAGCAGCCCGTGGTGACAGTCCCGCTGCGTTGCGGCGGTGATATCCTCAACCGCGGCGCCCGACTGCCAGGCTGTCGTGCGAGTACGGGACGAGGAGGCAGACGTGACCGAACAGATCCGCACACTCGAGAAACCACCGGAGGACTGGCGCACGCTGCTGTCCGCCGAGCAATATGCCGTGTTGTTCAAGGCGGCGACCGAGCCGCCGAGGTCGAGCCGGCTGAACCAGGAGAAGCGGGCCGGCCTCTTCGTGTGCGCCGCCTGCTATCTGCCGCTCTTCGAATCGTCGAGCAAATACGAGAGCGGCACCGGTTGGCCGAGCTTCTTCGCGCCGATCGCTGACAGTCTCGGCACCACGCGGGACTTCAAGATGATCCTGCCTCGCACCGAGTATCACTGCGCTCGGTGCGGTGGGCATCAGGGCCACCTCTTCAAGGATGGCCCTCCGCCGACGGGCAAGCGGTATTGCAACAACGGAGTCGCGCTCCGGTTCGTGCCCGAGGGAGAGCCGCTGCCAGACCTGCGGACATAGGGCAATTGAACTATTAGCCAAGTTTATGAAGAAGTAATAATTATAACCTTGAGGATGGCTCCTGGCCTGCGCTAGAATGAGAACGTCTTGGCGGTATCAGCGATGTCTCGAGTCCATTGTCGCCCTGTCACGGTCGTTGTTCGCGGCGTCGGCGTAGTGATGACGCCGGCGGTCAGCGGATGATCCACCTGTATCTACGAGGCACACCCACAGGGCCATCATCCGCACAAGATGATGGCCCTTTTTGGTGCTCCCGTGCGGCATGACGGTGACGCATCGAGGACTCGCTACACACCCGTTGTGGGTGTTCCGCCCCGCGCGACGAGGGGGCATACCGGGTCGTATTCGCCCGGAGGCGTAATCCGCCTGTGCCAAGGCTTCGGCGAGACCTGGCCATAGCCGGGGCATAAGTGGGCCGGGCGGCGGCTGGCACAGCGGAGCAGAAGATATCGGCGCCGACTATCACCGTCATTGCGAACGGGGCCACCCTGGGGACATCCATGAGCGCAACACCAGGCAAGAGACGTAGCGGCGCCATCACCGACGGACCCGCCCGGGCGCCGGCGCGCGCCATGTTGAAGGCGGTGGGGTTCGACGATGCGGCGCTCAGGCTGCCGATCATCGGCGTCGCCAACACGTGGACCGAAATCGGGCCCTGCAACTTCCACCTGCGGCGGCTGGGTGACCGCATCAAGGAGGGTATCCGCGCGGCGGGCGGCACCCCGATGGAGTTCAATACCGTGTCGATCTCAGACGGCATCAGCATGGGCAGCGAGGGGATGCGCGCCTCGCTCGTCAGCCGCGAGGTGATCGCCGATTCGATCGAGCTCGTGGCGCGGGGCAACCTGTTCGACGGGCTCGTCGTGCT
>SMUZ01056592.1_pt1 | contig 10792 bp, 10 predicted proteins | sample 2456421 | NCBI WGS metagenome assembly SMUZ01 (sample SAMN11095932, study PRJNA526329) | marine sediment metagenome | biome: Marine sediment; feature: Surficial sediment; material: Deep marine sediment; isolation source: Hadal surficial sediment | place: Pacific Ocean | collected 2014-11 | depth... | reverse complement strand
TGGCCCGTACCTCCGGGTCGTCATCGCAGAGAATGGCCACCTCGGACAACTCTCTGGCGCAATCAGGACCCATGGCGTTGGCCGCTTCCGGGCGGTTGAAGGTGATCGTGGCGACGCCGTCGGCCACGGCAAAGATCAAGGTTTCAAAATTCATGGACAAGCCCTCGAGAAAACTTGAGATTAGCCTTTTACCGCATTCCAGGCTGCGTCCGCAAACAATGTTTTGACCTTTGCGGGAGGGTTGGGGTGGTGGCCCGACAACCAGCGCCGAACATACTCTTGAATCGGTCCACTAATCAGCGGCACGTATGCATCCACCGGCAACACGCGTACCTCCCCGCATTCCACGAACGGCGCAAACCAGGCGTATATCGCACCGATGTAGTCGCGGTGAATCTCCTTCAAGCGCGCGCGTGCTTCGCCTGAAAACTCAATATCCCGGGAGTGCAGGCAGCGAGCGAGATCTTTGTTCCTCATCGACCAATCACAGTACTGTCCAACAACCGCTTTAACGCTTTCCTCGCCGTTTTTACACCGCCTTAGCTTCGCCAACATACCGTGATTCAGGTTTTGTATCCCATCGATGAACAACTCCTCGGCGATTCCATCCTTGCTCCCGAAGTGATGATACAGACTGCCAATACTGCAGTTGGCCGCACGTTGAATGTCCTGAATGGTGGTGCCATCAACCCCATTTTTAGCAAAACATGCCAGTGCCGCTTCGAGCACGCTGGCTTTGCGTTCCAGCGTGGCTGGCCGTTCGGGGCGGCTTGGGTTTCTCGATGCCATGGACGCTATGGTAACTAGAATTTCGTTCTAGTAATAGATTCTATTTTTGGTTAAGCTCCCTCGCTTTGCCTTTTCCGTGAGGAGAACAGCCATGGATATCGAGCTCGGCCCTGAAGATCTCGCTTTCCGCGAAGACGTGCGCAGCTTTTTTGCCGAGAACGCCCACAAGGCAGGCGAAGACTACAACGTGTGGCGCTTGGATTGGTTTAAAAAGGCAAGGGACAAAGGCGGTTGGGATGTGCCCAAGTGGTCGGCGGAGTTCGGGGGGCCGGGTTGGACTCCCACCCAGCACTACATCTGGGAGCAGGAAACGGCGCAGGCAACGCTACCCTGGGATATGCCTTTCGGCATCGGCATGATCGCGCCGATCATCATGGCCCACGGGAACGAAGAACAACAGGAACGGTTTCTTCCCGACATTCGTGGGCGCAAGGTAAATTGGTGCCAGGGCTATTCCGAGCCGGGCGCGGGTTCCGACCTCGCCGCCTTAAAAACCAAGGCGGTACTTTCTGATGACGGCACTTACTACACCGTCAATGGCACCAAAATCTGGACCACCATGGCCCAGATCGCCGACTGGATCTTCTGTCTCACTCGTACGGATGATTCCGGCATAAAACAGGAAGGTATTACGTTCCTGTTGTTCCCCATGAAACAGGAAGGTATCGAGGTAAAGCCGATCATCACGCTCGGCGGCGCACACAGTGTGAACATGGTGCATTTCACCGACGTGAAGGTTCCTGTTGAGAACCGAATCGGTGCAGAGGGTAAAGGCTGGACCTACGCAAAGGGCCTCCTGCAGCACGAACGCACAGGCCTTGCTGGTATCTCTCGGTCTATTGTTGCGCTGGAAAATCTCAAAAAGCAGGCCAGCACCGTAAAACGCGGCAACGGCTCCCTGATGGACGAGCCAACCTTTCGGGCAAAGGTTGCCGAGCTCGAGATCGACCTCATGGCGAGCGAGTTCACCGAACTGCGCAGCCTCGCAAGCGCATCAGCCGGTTCGGCACCGGGCCCGGAATCTTCGATCTTAAAGCTGAAAGGGACGGAGATTCAGCAACGCATCGCGAAACTGACCGTCGAGGCAGGTGGTATCTATTCCGCGGCATGGGGTAAGCCCGTAGGGCACAAGTTCGCTAAAGGTGGCATGGGAGGTTATCTCGCGAGCCGTGCGTTTACCATCTACGGCGGAGCCAGTGAGGTGCAGAAGGACGTGATCGCTAAGAACGTATTGGGTCTCAAAAGGTCATCCAAGTGAATTTTGATTTCAGCCAAGAGCAGCAGATGCTGCAAGACAGTGTCTCGCGTTTTATTCAAGACAACTACGATCTGGAATCGCGCATCAAATCAGCCGGGAGCAAATTCGGCTTCAGCCAGGATCATTGGCAGACCATGGCCGAACTCGGCTGGTTGGGTTTGCCGTTCGATGAAGCCGACGGCGGCTTCGGTGGAACCCAGATTGACACCATGCTGCTGATGGAACAATTCGGCAAAGGTCTCGTGCTCGAACCGCTATTGGCAAGCGTCATTCTCGGCGGCGGCGCACTCAAACGAGGCGCGAGTACCGAGCTCAAAGCGGAGATTCTACCTGGGTTGATCGACGGCTCCCGGCAACTGACCCTTGCATACGCCGAGGAGCAAGCTCACTTCGATCTGCATGACGTAACCACGACTGCACGCAGCGACGGTGATGGATTTGTCATCAACGGTCATAAATCGATGGTTCTGCATGCAGCAACGGCTGACCAGATCGTCATCTCGACCCGTACGAGTGGCGGCCAGATCGACGAGAAGGGGATTTCGCTCTTTTTGATCGATGCGGACGCCGACGGGGTAAAACGCGACAACTTTCCCACTGTCGACGGCCTGCGGGCTTCCGAAGTTACTCTGCAAGACGTCACTGTTGGCAAGGACCGTCTCATAGGCGAACTCGACGGTGGGTTCGCAATACTCAACGACGTGGCCAGTGATGCGATTCTCGCACTCTCAGCCGAAGCGGTCGGCGCCATGGAGGTTCTTTACAAGGACACCGTTGACTACACGCAGCAACGTGAACAATTCGATCACCCATTAGCCGATTTTCAGGTGCTGCAACACCGCATGGTTGAGATGTTCATGGAGTACGAGCAGTGCAAATCGCTACTGTATCGCGCCACGATGGAAGCGGCACAGGGAAGCAGTGCCGCACAACGCTCCGTACATGCACTGAAACATCTCGTCGGCAAGGCGGGGATCTTCATCGCGGAGAACGCCGTTCAATTACATGGTGGCATGGGTATGACCGAGGAGCTACGTATTGGCCACTATTTCAAGCGGATGATCGTTATCGATGCGCAATTCGGCAACGCCGACTACCATCTGGGCAAATTTGCGGCTTAGTTTTTTGCCATCTCGCAGATCGCATCAGTGCGTCTCTGACGGCATCAGCACCGTCAACTAGTCCCTAATTGTGACCATCGTTGTCGGCGGCGAGTCATCGTGTTGTCATGGTCAAAAGTCGCCACGAAAGAAGCGTCGCTCAAAAGGAATTACCAATGCTGATATTGACCCGCAAAGTTGGTGAGTGCTTGAGGATTGGAGATGATATCTCCGTGATCGTGTTGAGCCAGAAAGGTAATCAAATACGCATTGGCATCGATGCTCCGTCTCACGTGAGTGTCCATCGCGAAGAGATCTATCAGCGAATTCAGGCCGAGCGAATTAAGGCCGAGCGAATTCAGGCCGAGCGAGTTCACGCCGAGCGAGTTCACGCCGAGCAATAAACCAAATCAATAATAGACACCGGCGGTTAATTTGCACCAATAGGGTGCGGCCGGCGCATTCACATCCTACTGACCTTAGTTGTCCTTTCCATCTTCTTCGGCGGTGGCATACTGGCGCGTCGGTCGTTCTGGGAAGGGAGGCAACGTCTTGGATACGCAAAATTCCAACGATCTGCGCTATCGTACATTGATCCAACTGGAGTCCATTCTTCAGGTGTTAGTGAAGCGTCATGGCTCGCGAATGACGCTCGGTGAGATGTTAGCGGTTTATGCAGCCATGACCCGTTTATGTAAAAAAGACAAAGTTACGGTTGCGGAGATTGCACAAGCAACCGGTTTACCGAAGCAGAATATATCCCGTTGGGTTCGAAAACGGCTGGGTGACAGTATTGGCCGGATAGCAAATGAAGACGACCAACGTGTGCACGAACTTGTGATGCTGGATCGCGAGCGCGGACAAGAAAACTTGGAGCGCCTGGCCCAAATCCTGGAAATGGCAGAAACGTAGACGACGCCTATAATCACCAGTTGAATCGAAGTTCAACTGAGGATGATCATTTCAATGGAACGCCAGATCGCCATTCGCTGGCCACGTGAACCTCTCGTATATTTTCTGTTTGCCGGGATCCTACTGTTTTTTTTCAACGGCTTTGTCGATTCATCCGCGCAAGACTATCGAATCGAGCTAACCGACGCCGATGTGAACCGTCTGGCCGATCAATGGCAGGCACAAATGGGCCGCGCTCCGAGTGCCACTGAACTCAACGGCCTTACGGAGCAGTGGATCAGAGAAGAGATCTTTTACCGTGAGGCAATGCGCCTCAGCCTCGATGAAAACGATGTAATCATTCGCCGGCGCCTCGTGCAGAAGCTCACTTTTTTAACAGAAGATATAGCAACCAGTGTACCAGCGACCCCGGAAGAACTACGAACGTTCTACGATGATCACCTCGAACGCTACACCGACCCCGACCGCTACAGTTTCAGTCATCGATATTTCAGTAGTGAGCGACGCGAAGACGCCGAGGCTGATGCGCTTGCCGCACTGACCGATCAACATATCGCGGGCGACCCTTTCATGTTGCAACGCAACTATGCAGAACGCTCCTTACGCGAGGTAGGCGAACTCTTTGGCGTCAAATTTGCAGACGCTTTGGCACAGCTTCCGATCGGGGACTGGGCAGGCCCAATCCGCTCCGCCTATGGTTGGCATCTCGTAGATATTCAACAGCATTTACCTTCCGCTTCCCGGAGATACGAGGAAGTTTCAAACAAAGTAGCTAACGACTTACGGTTGAAGCGCCGCGAAGAAGCTAATAAGGCGTTCTACGAAAATCTCAAAAAACGCTACGACATTTTTGCTCCATGAAAGTTGGGCTCGGCATATTACTCATGCTGGTGAGCTACGCTGCCCAAGCGCACGAGGTCCGCCCGGCTTTTCTGCATCTAACCGAGATCGAACAGGGTGCTTTCGACGTGTTGTGGAAACAACCCATTCAGGGGGGAATGCGTTTGGCGTTAGATCCACAGCTGCCAGACGCCTGTACGGTTGTCACCGAGACTACGCCTGAGCACACGGGTACCGCTTTGCTGCAGCGCTGGCGTGTGGCCTGTGCGCTCGACACTGGAACCATTCACATTCGCGGGCTGTCCAGAACGATCACGGACGTCTTGGTGCAGATCGATCGTCTCGACGGATCTCGAAGCATGCAATTGTTACGCGCTGGAAGCCCTACTCTGGATCTGCAAAGCGCCACGCCGGACGCGTTAAGCTTCCTGATGCTGGGGGTGGAACATTTACTCTTTGGCGTGGATCACATTCTCTTCATCGTTGGGCTCGTGCTGTTCGTCCGCGCGCCGTGGCAACTCGTAAAAACCGTTACGGCGTTTACCATAGCTCATAGCATTACCCTGACCCTTTCAGTTCTGGAACTCGTCAAACTGTCTCAACAACCGGTGGAAGCCGTCATCGCGCTATCGATTCTGTTTCTGGCTCGTGAACTGGTTATCCCGGAAGAACGGCGATCGCGATTGACCATGGCAAAACCCTGGCTCATGGCGTTCTCTTTCGGCTTGTTGCACGGCTTCGGTTTCGCTGGGGCGCTCATAGACATCGGGCTGCCCAAGGAACAACTCGCTTTGTCGTTGCTGCTCTTCAACGTCGGGATTGAGCTCGGTCAGTTGTTGGTGATTGCCATCATGTTGGGCGTCGCTACCCTAGGCAGGTATCTGTTATCCGCCTATCGAAAAGTAGTGCGCGATGGGTTTGCGTGGACCATGGGCGCGGCAGCGGCTTTCTGGACCATCGACCGGGTACTGATCGCGCTTTAGAATGCCTAGCTTATCGGAGGATCCAATGCCAAGAGTCGTCACGCTAATCATCATCAGCCTCGCAGGCCTCAATGGTTGCAGCCAACCAACCAGCGACGTTGCTCAGCAGACAACTTCCACGCCGAGTTATGAGGAACAGTTGCGCCTGCAGCTCGAAACAGCAAAGCCGGGAGACGTCATCGTCATCCCGGAGGGAGTGCACAATTTCAAGCGCAGCCTGACGTTGAATACTGACAACGTAACCATTCGTGGCGCGGGAATGGATAAATCCATTCTGTCGTTCAAAGACCAGATAGCCGGTGCCGAAGGTCTGCTCGTGAATGCCAGCGATTTCACCATTGAAGACCTTGCCATCGAGGACACCAAGGGGGACGCGCTGAAGATCAACGAAGGAAAAAACATCGTTATCCGTCGAGTACGCACGGAATGGACAAACGGACCAAGTACCGAGAACGGCTCGTATGGTATCTACCCGGTGCAAACGGAAAACACGCTGATCGAAGGCTCTGTCGCTATCGCTGCTTCCGATGCCGGGATTTATGTCGGCCAATCGCGCTTCGTGGTGGTTCGAAATAATCTCGCGGAGTTCAACGTGGCCGGAATCGAGATCGAAAACACCGTACATGCGGACGTGTACAAGAATGTTGCAACTAACAACACGGGCGGCATCCTGGTATTCAATATGCCGAATTTACCCCAGGAAGGGCACAGCACTCGAGTATTCGATAATGACATCACGGACAACAACACCCCTAACTTCGCTCCTGCTGGCACCGCAGTTGCAGGTGTTCCTGCGGGTTCAGGCATCCTGATCAATTCGAACGACAAGGTGGAGATCTTCGCCAACCGAATTGGCAACAATCAAACCGCGAACGTGTTGATCAGCAGCGTGTTCAGTGCCGGTTATTCGGAACGAACCTTTGCAGACGCCTTCGACCCCTATCCCGAAACGATCTACATCTACGACAATGAATTCTCGCCAGGTGGCAACGCACCGGATCGGGAAGAGTTGGAAACTCTGCGCATAGCCGCGTTCGGTGTAGACGGTCGATTGCCGGATATCGTCTGGGACGGTGTGACCAACCCAGAACGGGATAGTCCCCTGGGGGTGATCTGCGTTGATAACGGAGAAGCCCTCGTCGTGAACGTCGATGCCCAGAATGGATATCAAAACATCAGCACAGACATGACCAACCACCGCTGCACCCACGAGAAGCTTGCAGCGGTATCGCTCACCGCGCGATAGATGACACGAATTTTCTGCCTGCTGGTGTTACTCGGGCTCGGTGCCTGCAGCCGACCACCCGAAGTTCACTTTTTTCCCGCGGACGTTTACCCGGAGCGGCTCTCTGCATGGGGCATCGCCCTACGGCTGGGTGATGCACTCGTGTTCCCGACCACAGCAGTACCTTATGAACTCAATACTGCCCTGTTTAGCGACTATGCCCTCAAGCTCCGCACCATCTGGCTGCCACCCGGGACCACGGCCGAATTTAATGCCGACAAAGCCTTCGAGTTCCCCACCGGCACCATTGTCACAAAAACTTTTTTCTACCCCAAGGTAGGCGGCGGGACAACCCTGGCTGCATGGCAGGGTTGGTCAGGCGATATCGAGGCGATCAACTTCAGCGACTATGAGATCATCGAGACGCGGCTGCTTGTGCGGCAATTCGATCATTGGGACGCATTGGCCTATGTCTGGCAGGGGAACGATGCGTACCTGAGGGTGACGGGCGCCATCCGCCAGTTCGAAATCGAACAAGACCAGCAAACGACAAAACTCAATTACATCGTGCCAACTCGAAACGAATGCGCCGCCTGTCACGCGACGAATCACAGCACGGGGGCAATTCAACCGATCGGACTAAAGGCCAGACACTTGAACCGAAACTATCCCGGCGAGGATTACAACCAACTCTCCTTCTGGCACAACACAAACATGCTGAGCAATTTGCCTACGCTCGATGAGGTGCAACAAAATGCGCGCCTGGAAGACACCACCGCTGCAGTGGAGCAACGCGCGCGTGCCTACCTCGATATCAACTGTGGCCACTGCCACAACGCCCAGGGTGCCGCGGACACGTCGGGTTTATTGTTGGACGCGCACACGTCTTCCGTCCGTCAGCTTGGCTACTGTAAAGCTCCCATCGCAACAGGCCGAGGTTCCGGCGGCCGGATGTATTCGATTGTTCCTGGTCAACCCGACGCCTCCATACTGATTTATCGCTTAGAGATCTCCGACCCGGGGGACCGGATGCCGGAACTCGGACGTACGCTGATTCACCAAGAAGGCATCGCCCTGTTGCGCCAATGGATTAGCGAGATTCCCGGTGAGTGTATCGTCAAGGTGTAGGAACACGGCGGCGCAGCCGCAGCCAGGTTAGACAAAAGTGTTTGGATACAGGTCCGTAAAGTTTGCCGAGAAGAACTGCGTACGAGCCGACTCTGGGAGGGCGTCGGTAGTTCTCGGGAAGCGACCGATGGGATCGCGCCCGCCTTCGGCATGGGGGTAGTCTGAGGAAAATAAATAGAGCTCCGGATATGATTCCTCAACCAGCGTGCCAACCGCTTCAAACGGATAAGGCGTAAAGCGCAACTGATCACGTATCTGCATAGAGGGTGCGCGCTTCATCTCGGCCAGATGGGGTTCCGAACGCGACCAGATACTCGCAGCATGGTCCAATCGGCGAATCATGTCTGGGACCCAGCCGGCGCCGATCTCGATAACGCCACCGCGAAGTTGCGGGTGAAGTTCCAGCACGCCATCGAGTATGAGCACAGACAGGAAACGAACCGCCGCGTGATGAATTACCGTCAGATCCTTAGACCCGATCACTTCGGCACCACCACGCGCCGATTTCCTTTCAGGCCGTCCATCATTCATCCATTCATCGGCAATACTGAGCGGCGCACTGCCGACGTGCAGAATGAACGGGATACGGCGTTCGGACAACGTGGCCCAGATGGGATCATGTAACGGGTGGCCGGGTGATCGGCCGCCGGGTGCATCAGCGGCAATCCAGACTGCACCGAGACCTAAATCATGGGCGTGATCTATCTCGAGCAGCGCACGCTGCGGATCGTCGAGCGGCACCATGGCTACACCGATTAATCGTCTGTCGCCTGCGCAGAAGGCTGCCATCGCACGGTTGTGTGCGTTGGCCGCGCCGTAGCGAAGGTCGATTGTAGATGCCGCGAAAATCAGCCGGGCACAAAACGACGAGAACACTACCTGCCGTTCGAAGCCGAGCAGATCAAGGGCGGTGCTCCGCTCGCGACCGCTGAACGATCCGAGAGCTTCATGCCACTTCGGTCCTTTAGTGAGGTTGTCTCCAAGTGCGACGAGTTTCTGAAGGTCTTCAGGCGTATGACCTGTGGCTCCCGCATAAGGTTTGCCATCGAACTGCCCGGTGGTATCTGCATACAACGGCGGAAGTTGCTTAAGCGTCGCAGCGTCGGCGTGGGCGCTCAGGAAGTCCGGCAGTTCCATCAGGTGGCTATCCGCGTCGTAAATGAGTCGATCACCAGCGTAGGTCATTTGTTCTTCATCCTCCTATCTACGGCATATAGGGAGTGGGGCCGGGACCGAGTTGGGTTGCTGAAATCTCCTGCGCCAGATCGACAAACTCACACACCATTGGCCGCGTTTCCCGGGGATCGATGATTTCCTCAATGTTGAATGCCTCGGCTGTACGGAAAGGCGAAGACAAAGCATCCAACTTGGCCTCAATCTCTGCTTGTTTTGCCTGCGGGTCATCCGATTCGGCAATCACCCGCCGGTATGCGGCGGAAACGCCACCGGCGATATGCATCGAACCCCAGTGCCCGGAAGGCCAGGCGACGCGCTTGAACATGCCAGACGGGCGATCATGGCATTGGCCAGCGACACCGTACAACTGTCGAATGATGATCGATACCCAGGGCATTCGGGTTCGCAGAGTGGTACATAACATCTTTGCACCAGCGCGCACGATACCTAACTTCTGTTGCTGGGGACCAACCATGAATCCGGGTTCATCGGCGAAATAGATCATAGGCAGGTGGAAGGTGTCACAAAGCTGCAGGAATCGAATCACCTTGGTACCTGAGGCTACATCCATCGAACCCCCCAGGTGTTTCGGATTATTAATCATCGTACCCACGGGATACCCGTTGACCCTGGCTAAACCGACGATCCTGGAGCGACCGTAGTGGGGTGTTATCTCAAAGAAGGAGTTTTTGTCCAAAACGGCATCCAGGATGGTATAGGGATCGTAGATGTTTCGTTTGTTGCGCGGGATCATCGAGAGAAGCGCTGCATCACGGCGTTCCGGGTCATCACCGGTTTCCACGCGAGGTGGCATCTGCCAAACATTGGCCGGCAGGTAACCCAAAAACCGCTTAATCATATCGAAGGCTTGTTCTTCACTGTCGGCCAGGTTGTCTATGGCACCACTACCGAAAACTTGAGTTCGCTCATCGCCGAGATCCTCCTTGGAGATATCGATTCCCAGAGCAGCCTTTACTACGGGTGGTCCGCCGGGAAACACCTGACTGATCCCTTTGACCATCAGGCTGAAATGGGAAAGGCAGGCGTCCACTGCGGGGAGTCCCGCAACCGAACCGAGTGCTGCCGAAACTACCGGTACGGTATTAAGCAACTTTTCGATACCCGGCGTGACAGGATTTGTAGGAATGTAGGTGCGGCCTATCTGCTCGAACGTCTTAACGCTGCCGCCGGTTGAATCTAACAAGCGAACATAAGGCAGCCGCCAATCGTAAGCCATGTTTTGAGCTTTGCCGCCTTTGTTGCCAATGCTGGCATCTGACGCCCCACCTCGAACGGTAAAGTCGCCGCCGTTGAGCACAACCTTGCGACCATCGAGTTTGCACAAACCAATCACCATGTTCGAAGGTCGTACATCAACCAG
>SMUZ01083982.1_pt1 | contig 10800 bp, 13 predicted proteins | sample 2456421 | NCBI WGS metagenome assembly SMUZ01 (sample SAMN11095932, study PRJNA526329) | marine sediment metagenome | biome: Marine sediment; feature: Surficial sediment; material: Deep marine sediment; isolation source: Hadal surficial sediment | place: Pacific Ocean | collected 2014-11 | depth... | reverse complement strand
TCTAGATTTAGAATAACAATTTATTTCAATTATTTAGTTCACGACAGAGATTTTATCTTAGTTCAATACTCTTACTTGCAATTATTTTATTAAAAATAGAAGCAGGTCTTGGTAGATTGGAATCTAGAAAATCATAGTTCAGATAAGTCATTTTGTAAAATTAAATTATTTTTTGGGAATGATGAGAATTGCTCTAATCTAGACAGAGTTAGAAAAAATCCTCAACTTGTAATTGTTGTTAAAAGTTCATCAAGTTTCATTGGTTTTTTCAAATAACCATTAATACCATCCCTCCTTAACAAATTCTTAATTTCATTATCACCACAGGACTTTGCCGAAAAAATAAAAATATTCTGGTCTTTTAGAATATCATCAGTCGCTAATAATTGAATAATATTATATCCACTAAATTCCGGCATGCTAATATCCAAAAGAATAATATCATACTGTTCTTGTTGAATATGTCTTAGTCCCTTCAATGGATCATTAGTTTCAACGGTCTCAAACCCTTTGCTCTTGAGGAATTTTGAGAGCAATTCTGTGATATCTTCGTTATCATCAACTATGAGTACTTTCATAATCCTCACCTGAAATAGTCCCCCGATAATTCACTGGCATCAAACACCTTTAATGCTCTCTCTGCTTCAAATTCAATTATTCTTGCAAATCCAGAATGTAGTCTATTGTCTGGTTTTCCAGTATCCTGAAACCTCTTAAATTCCTGGTTTATCTGTTTGAAGGAGCCAAAACTGTTCATCTCAAATATTCTGCCATCATCAGTAGTCCAATACTTGCTGTACTTTTCATTTTGTGTAACTTTGATTAATCCCTCATACTTTACTGTGGAGGGAATCATCATAGTATTCATTGGGTTAAGCGATGTACCCGATACATCAAATCCGTCATTAAGATAAGTTGTTTGGTCTCGTCGTTTAAAGTCAATTGCCTTTATTGCCATTGTTTTGTCTTTTAGTGGTTCTAAGAATACTGCATACATGAATGTGGTGTCACAATTTTCTTCAATGTCAGTTGCTTGACATTTTGATTTTTGATGGGTTACAAGTAGACTGGCTCTGTCAATTATCTCAGATTCTTGATAAACTTTGTAATCTTGAACTTCTCCTGCATAATCAAACCATGCTTCGACTATCATTTCTGCTAGATGACCCATGCCAATTCCAGGAACCCCAAATAGGAATTCTTGGACTTTGAGGCCCTTATCTGCATATACAGTTGCTGCAAAGGAGTTGAACGCTCCAATCTCTATAATTTGCTCATCAAATGGGGTGTGATGATTGTTAATTACTGCAAAAGATTCGCCATTAAATCTAAATCCATAATCTACAACAACGTCCTCACGGGTTTCATGGCTTATCCCAAATGTGGGTCGGGTATCCCAGTGATTCATTCCTCCATCATTATCATCCTGAGTAGAAGTGCCTATAGAAATAGAAGCAAATGCTGGGTTTCCATCCGAATCAGTAACTGATGCTGTAATTGTATGTGTTCCTCTTGATAGTGTGCTAATTGAGAAGGAAGCCCCTGAACCAACCACCCCATCAATATTTGATGACCATGAAAGACTAGCAGAAATATCTCCATCCTCAGCATCCATTCCAATACCGGTAAATGGTATAGAATCAGCCATTGTAAAGATAAAACCATCTGCCTGTTCAGTAATTGTTACTACTGGAGGAGAACCACTAGTTACAGTCACACTAATAGAATCAGATCCTGGGTTTCCATCTGAATCAGTAACTGATGCTGTAATTGTGTGAGTTCCAACTGATAGCGAACTAGAGAAGGAAGCACCTGAACCAATCACACCATCAAGATTAGATGACCATGAAAGACTAGCAGAAATATCTCCATCCTCAACATCCATTGCAGTACCGGTAAATGGTATAGAATCACCTATTCCAAAACTAGAACCATCAGATGGAGCAGTAATTGTTACTACTGGAGCATTAGTTACAGATATGTCAAATGTGGTGATCCAGCCATCTAGATTATTTCCAGCATATGCCAGTGCCCATGTGTCAGCGTCTACCTGCACAAAAGAGTTGTACGTACCCCCGGAAGTATCATGCTCAATACTAGATACTTCTGTTATTGTAGTACCGTCTGCAGATATGTCAAATATAGTGATATAGCCATCGTTATCAACGCCAGCATATGCCAGTGCAAATGTGTTAGCGTCTACCTGTACAAGAGAGTTATGCTTACCAACTAAAGTATCATGCTCTAAACTAGATACTTTTGTTATTGTAGTACCGTCTGCAGAAATGTCAAATGTAGTGATAAAGCCATCATTATCAAAGCCAGCATATGCCAGTGCAAATGTGTCAGCGTCTACCTGTACAAGAGAGTTATACTTACCATCTAAAGTATCATGCTCTAAACTAGATACTTCTGTTATTGTAGTACCGTCTGCTGATATGTCAAATGTAGTGATAAAGCCATGGTTGGCCTGGCTAGCGTATGCCAGTGCAAATGTGTCAGCGTCTACTTGTACAAAAGAGTTGTACTTACCACCTAAACCATCATGCTCGATACTAGATACTTCTGTTATTGTAGTACCGTCTGCTGATATGTCAAATGTAGCGATAAAACCATCATCACCAAAGCCAGCATATGCCAGTGCAAATGTATCGGCGTCTACCTGTACAAAAGAGTTGTATTGACCACCTAAACCATCATGCTCGATACTAGATATTTCTGTTATTGTAGTACCGTCTGCAGATATGTCAAATGTACTGATAAAGCCATCATTATCTATGCCAGCATATGCCAGTGCAAATGTGTTAGCGTCTACCTGTACAAGAGAGTTAGCCAAACTCTTAACACTATCATGCTCAAGACTAGATACTTCTGTTATTGTAGTTAGTGCACTAACTGGCGTCCCACTCATAATAGTCATTGCGAGAACTAAAAACAGTACTACACTACAAAGTCCACGTCTTTCTTTAGTAGTATGTTGACAATTATTAAATTTCATTGTGCACCCCTTTGGAATAAGAATACAAAGAGACTCTCTTCCTTTACAATATGTGAATACGTTTCAGATTTTACAAATGAAGTGTTATTTCTACTAGAACACATACTACGTGTTATATCTTACAAAAATTATAACTAAAGGTTGTTCACTTTACACAAAATAAATCTGATTTTTCAAAAAAAATAATACGTGACAAAAAAAATATTACATGATAAACTACAAGACGCTCAAAAAAATCTTTAAAGTGTAACAAAATTGTTTTACGTGAAAAAATTATTTTTATGAATTTTATATTACAAGTAAAAAAACGATGTTACATAGGATCTGCCTTAAGTTAAACGTATAACATATGAAAGTAATGAATGTTGATGAATTAGAATCAAACCATTTTGCCAAATATCAAGACATTGTTTTGTTTATGAAAAATATGGGCTTGATCAAAGACAAATCAAAAAAACAACAATTTCACAAAAACATCGGTGAGATTTATTTTGAGTAATACAGAAAAAATAGACTCAACAGAATTGATACGACAAGCACAAGAAGCTGGATTGCTAGATTCCAACGTGACAATAAACTGTGTTCATTGTTATGCTGTTTTCCCAAAAGAATACAATAAATGCCCTCAATGTGAAGTCAATGTATTATGGAAAACAGTAAAAATCCAATATGAAAATTATTTAGAAGGAAAACAAAATTGATGTCAGCACAGGGAATGGTGGAAAAACTTGCCATCGAATTACAAGAAACTTTGAACCTTGATGAACTAGAATCAACAATTTATCTGGGGCTTTTAAGAACAGGACCAATTACTGCAAGTGCATTAGCTAAAGATCTAAATATTGATAGAGCAACAATATATAGAATTGTTGAGAAACTAGTTGATAGGAATATTATTTTAACTACTATTACCAGTCCCAGATTTTGTACAGCTATTGAGCCAAAAAAGGCATTAAAGATTGCACTTGAAAAAAAAGAATCAGAAATTAAAAAAATAAAAAAATCAGGAGAAGCAATTGTTGATAAAATTAATAGCGAAATTATTACCAATCAAGGAACAAACATTCCTACTTTTAGGATAATTCAAAGAAGAGCCATCGTTTACTCAGACATTGCCCAAATGATTGAAAATTGTACAGATACGTTATTCATTGCAACAACGCTGGAGGATATCTCAAAGATGTATCACAGCACAATTCCTGAAAAAATTAAAACCTGTGAGAAGATTGGCGGAAAAGTAATGCTTTTAGTTGAAATTGACGATATGAAAATGATTTCATTTATAAAAAGATTCAATGCAACTGAAACTAGAGTGTGCAAGCTTCCATCAAAAGGAAGAATTGTAGTTCATAAAGATAAGCAAATGATAATGTCTGATTCTAGTCAAACATCTTTCAATTCTGAGACTGATTTTTCATTATCAACAAATGCACGAGATATGATAAGCAAAATTGATAATTTATGTAGATTGCTATGGAAATCCGCAAAGCCACTAGAAATGACCTCACACACAAAAACCCATTAACAAAACTTTGGCATTAGTCGGAACAATTTTTACAATTACAAGACTGAGAGTTGATACACTCATTTACAAATAAAATAAAATATCATTGAATTTTTTCGATATACGGATTCACATAATGGACAAACAATAGAATTGCCATCTTTGCTCAAAGGAATAATCATTTTGTCTTTGATACAGTTTGGACATGAATTATATCCGCTCATGTTATTACTATGATATTATATTATTTAGCTCCCGTCAGTTAGAGCCTTTTCAGACTAAACTTGTTCAAATAAAATCTACATGACCTTAAATTTATCATTTACAAACAGTAAATTCTGGGAAATCAGGTTTCGCTCGAAATCCTGGTGGTTTTTCATGCCTGATTTATCCCCAGAATACAGACTATTTTGTTTAAAATGAACACGCATTTGTTATAATCATATTGGTAGCATATTACATGGTGTGAAGATACTCCATATTGATGATTCACCAGAAATATGTGAATTCTATGAAGACATGTTTACTGCAGACAGTCACTCTATTAGAAGCGTCAATTCGGGAAAAGAGGGTCTAGAGCTTGTAGTCAAAAACGATTATGATTTAATTCTACTTGACATGTACATGCCAGAATACAGCGGAATGCTATTTCTTCATGATTTAAAAGAAAAAAGACCTTCTGAGTTGAAAAAAGTGGTAGTAGTTAGTGTACTGAAATTCAACGAGATTGAAGTCAAAGAATTACTAAGATTTGGAGTCCATTCGGTTGAACCAAAGCTTTCAAACCTTCAAAGCCTGGTGGCTTTACAGAGAAATATACTTCTTAAATGAAAAACTAGATTCGAAATTATTTTTTGGGAATGAGGAGAATAAAATTTTTCACGATGCCAAGTATAATTTTTAGTTGTAATAAATTTATTAAACACAAAAAAAATTTGTGCGGGAAATTTAGATTTTTGGTAAAATAATGATATTACAAACGATCCGCTTTAAGTATTCAAGACTCCTATAAATTTCATGAATATTTCTGAGACAGAAGTGAACTTTGTTGATGCCCATCAAGAAATTACTCTGCTTTTAAAAGCCGTTGGTTTTATCGAATATAGCCAACAAAAAATTAAAATTTCTTAACTAGATGTGAAATTTTTATGCACACAGCAGAATAATCAAGAGGAGATACACACATTGGGCAAAGGAAAGCTGAAGACTATCAAAGGAAGAAAAATATCCTTACCCCTTAAACTACACCTAGTCTGAAAAGTTTCTAACTTACATGAAAGTAAATACTACACAACAGATGAAAATACATGCAAATTTTACAAGTTGAGGACTCCCCTTTAATTTGTCAATTGTATTCAGACCTTCTTGAATCCCGAAACCATTCTGTTGAAGCCGTCAATGATGGAAGAGAGGGAATAGAGCTTGTAATGAAAAACGATTATGATTTAATTCTACTTGATATGTTAATGCCAAAATACTCGGGGATGCAGTTTTTGAAGGATTTGAAAGAAAAAAAACCTTCTGAGCTTAAAAAGGTGATAGTTATCAGTCAGCTTGAATTTAATGAGGATGATTACCAAGAATTGTTAGATTTTGGAATACGTTCGATTCAAAAAAAGACTTTAGATCTTGTGAAATTTGAGGACAAAGGGGAACTTGAGGTCAAGCATGATCTTGTTTAATTTTTAATTGGACATTCCCAAAAAATAATTTAGAAATTAACTGTTCTTAGGGAGGATGTCATGCTTGAGAATTTGAATAAGATGTTTGAGGCATGAATTACGTGTCAACGGTTTGAATAGGAGAATAATTATCATAATTGTCAATTAGAAAAAAAACTGACACACTACTATATGTAACAAGACCATAGCTTACATCATGTCATTACTCATAGTTGATGATAACCAAGATATTACGGATCTGCTCTCCAAATTCCTCACATCCAAGGGCTTTGAAAACGTGGTTACAAATGATCCAAGAGAGGGATTAAAGCGTATTAGAGAAAAAAAGTACGATGTTGTTCTTTTAGATATTTCCATGCCCGAATTTAGTGGAATAGATATTATTAAAAAATTAGAAAGAGAGAAAATTCTAAAAGACCAGAAAATCTTGATATTTTCTGCCGTTGGCTTTACTACTAAGGAAACCAATGATTTGTTAAAGAAGGATGGTATTCAGGGTTGTTTGAAAAAACCAATACATCTTAATGAACTCTTAACTGCAATTACTAGTTGAGGAATTTTTCTAACTCAAATTTGTAACAAAGAAAATATTACAAATTGAAATTTATTTACTCAAATTTTTTTATTTCGTGTGGAAAGATTTCAACAAACAAAAGCCTAAATACTAAAAATTGAGAGGAATTATATGCAAATCTCACGTGTGCGATCACGAAATCATTCCATTCATAGCATGAGTAAACTTCCTAACTTTTACAAAATAGGTATTGTTGGGCTTTTATCGATCTTGGCTATTACAATAGTACCATTTTCTGGTGAAACAAACTCAATTGACGGCAAATTCTATGGACTATTGACACTAGTCCAATACGACGAAAATAGAAACGAAATCTTTTCTCAAACAGTTCACAACCGATTGGTAAACACTGGTGAGACATTTCTTCTTTCATCATCATTTACAGAAGGAACAGCTCCTGCTGACAATACACAAATTGGCGTAATTTGTATAGCAGAAGGGACAATTAGTGCTGCTGACGAAACTGATACTGCAGCTCAATTTGATACGGACAACACCCTTACAGGTAATAATTGCCAAGCAGATGGCACTGTGGATATCACCACCACACAAGGCACCGCGATAATAGGACCTTTAACTTTTGCAGAGCCAACACATTTAGCAGCCGCTGATGTTGTTAATGGAATAGGGATATGCCAAACCTTTGTAGCCACATCACCTTTTGCAGATTGTGCTACTAGCGGAATATTATTTGCAGTAATTGATACTGCTGATGTGACTATCAATGCTGGAGAAACTGTAGATATAACATACACCTTTGATATAACATCAGACTCCAATTAACCTCAACTTTGAGGCAATTTTCTTTCTTTATTCTTTGAAATCTAATTAATTAAAACAATTATAGGAATCTGTTCAAAATGATTGTAATATGAATCAAAAAACAATCTTTTTCATAATACTGCCAATAGTAATTGTAATTTCTTTTTATTTTTATTCCTCAGATTCCATTATGGGAACAATTAACGAATATTTTTCAGCACCAATCTGGGATGAGGTACGTGAGAGAGACATTGTTAAAAATTCAATTCCAATTATTTACCAAGAGAATCTTAAAGGTGGGGATTGTAGTGTATATGCAGAAAAGTTCGACATTATTATAGAACATAAATATTTTGTTCGTGGAGAAGAATTGGCAGATAAACTAAATTATGATAAAGAAAAGAAGACCTTAATCATTTCTTGTGACAAACTATACGGAGAAAAATCAAGATTAAATGTTTGGTACGTACTAGAAGAATCCCCCAAGTACCCAGAAAAATATGAATATTTTATTACAAAGTGGGAAGAAAATGATTTAACATAATCTTTGTAACTATTTTTAGTAAGGAGATCTATTTTAATCTCAAAAATTGGTTTTATTTTCTGTATCTATATTGTCTATGCACTTTGTATGCAAATGCAGTTTAGGATAATCTTTTTACTAAATCAGTCTTCCAGTGTGGGTGAATCCCTTGCAGTTATTGTATAATGTCTATTCCCGTCATCATCAATCCAAAATTCTTGCCCTTGTGGTGAGGAGGAATCATTTATCGTAGGGGAGTCATTAGAATTAAGACTCACACCTGCCATATCCTCAGTTTCCGGATTATCTATTATGGCCGGTTGGGTATTTGTTTGATAATTTTCGCTAGTTGCTAATATCGATATTGACACAACGATAGCAATAATTATTCCAGCAATTAGAATTTTTCCCTTTTTCATTTGATATGTTGAGATTATACACATTAATAATTATTCGGTGTAAAAAAAATTTATCAAGATCACGAAAATGGATACATCTCCATGGGACTTAGTACAAAGAGAGTTAAATTCGGCGATATTGTTGAAACTTTTGGCAGATCGGGAAAAAGGCATGTGGATTTCTAGTGGCAGAGGAACTAAAAGACGAGTTATATTTTTATATTTTCTGGAAACTCCATGATAACCAAATTAAGGATTTGCTAAGAAAGGATGGTATTAATGGTTGTTTAGAAAAACCAATGGAATTTGACAAACTTTTAACTGCAATTACTAGTTGAGGATTTTTTCTAACTCTGTCTAGATCAGAGCAATTTTCATCCTTCCAAAAAATAATTTAAAACTCTAACACCTATACCACCAGATGGTGAATGAGGCGTGTCATCTAAACCCCTTTTTTCAATTCTCATCGTTCTCAAAAATAATACATTAACATTGGTACGAACATACAAACAAGTTAGCCTAGTTTTTTATTTTAACATCCAGTGTTCTCATCTTAAACAAAAAGAGTCTGAAAGGCCTCCAACTGACACGGAACTAAATAATTTAATTTTATAGTAGTTTTGTGAGCGGATATTCTGAATGTCCAAATTGTGTAAAAAATAGAGTAATAGTTCCTTTGAGAGAAGATGGTGATTCTATGGTTTGCCCTTTATGTGAATTCGTATATTGAAAAAAATTCAATTACATTTTATTTTATTTGTAAGGGAGTTTATTCTTATCCTTCCCCAAAAATAATTTAGAATTAACATTTCATTAAAAATGTTAATGTAATACCATCAAATTTTGTTGTTGTGCACAAAAAAACAAACACAACATTAAGTTAATTGCATCTCAAACAAATATGAAACTCCAGTCCTGCTCACTATCCCACGATGGTTTATTGTGCTGGATTTCATCTTTTTCTAAATTGTAATAATTTTTCATAACACATGTGCATACTTAAAAGAAACATGATCGCTTAGGACAATACCAATGGGCGGTAGAATAGTAGTACCTGTAATTTTGTCTTCAATATTAGTACTCTTAGTTTTAGCTGTCATGATTACCCCCGCAGTTGCAGTACCAAATGACAATGCAAGTGATAAATCAAACGGAAAACCGCAAATAGTTTCAGCAATGGGAACTATCCCAGGAAAAGGGCTTAATGTTCACATTTGGGTTTTGGTTCCACACGGAGCTGACAAAAATGAGGTAGTTACTCAGGCTCTTGCAAAACTTGGAGCTAAGCCTTTAGTTAGTGAAAAATTTAAAACATCTGGTCTGTATTGGAACCAATTTGGTGATGGCAATCCAGATAATGATTTTGTACCTCAATATTATAATCCTGCAAATAATCCTTCAGGTGATTTTGATGGGACTATCTTACAAAAAACTCATTCTACTTGGAACAATATAGATTCTTCTTCCTTTACTTTCACTTATGTCGCCGAAACTTCCCGATGTCCATCTTTGGTACAAGAATGTCCTTTTGTGGGTCAATTTTTCGATGGATATAATGACTTTGGATGGCTTCCACTAGGTCCGGGTATATTAGGTGTAACATGGTCTGGAATCTCCATTGATGAAGCAGACATTGCTCTTAGTACCAACTTTAATTGGTATACGGATGGAATAAATGATTTTGATATTGAAACAGTTCTACTTCATGAAAATGGTCATGCCTTAGGACTTGGCCATTCAGAATACACAGAAGCTGTTATGTATGCTTATTATCATGGTGTTCAGCGTGTTTTACATTCAGATGATATTGCAGGAATTTCTGCATTATATCCGGCATCTACTCCCCCACCACCTCCACCTCCTTCGGATCCAGAGATTTTGATTAATAATCCTCTTGATGGTGCAAAAGTAACCGGAAAAATCACAATAACCGCATCTGTAACTGGAGTACCCAATCCTACAGTTGAATTTACCCTGTGGAATTCCGATGAATCGGTAAAAGTCTTGGATCTAGGAACTGATGATGATGGTGCTCCATACGAAGTTAGTTTACATACCAAAAATATCTCGGAGGGATATTATATCATTAAAGCTGAAATCGTCTCCCAGTTTTTGGACCATTCCATAACTATTCAAAAAGAAGGAAAGGGTGGTGGAGATTCTGGTGGCGGTTGTAATCCAGGTAAAGAAAGAAAAGGACTGTGTTAAGTACACGTAATTTCAATTCTCATCCTTCCCAAAAAATAATTTTCTCACCTAACAATTTCTGAAAATAGATCATCGAGTGAGATGGGTTTTTTTAAAAGATTCTTAATACCATCTTTCTTTAACAAATCTTCAATTTGTCTAGTAGTAAAGG
>SMUZ01019978.1_pt1 | contig 10800 bp, 10 predicted proteins | sample 2456421 | NCBI WGS metagenome assembly SMUZ01 (sample SAMN11095932, study PRJNA526329) | marine sediment metagenome | biome: Marine sediment; feature: Surficial sediment; material: Deep marine sediment; isolation source: Hadal surficial sediment | place: Pacific Ocean | collected 2014-11 | depth... | reverse complement strand
GGTTTGTACGTTGCGGCATTGAAAGTCATGTGCTGGAGGCTCGCTGGAGTAAACGCCGTGCGCATGTTTGTACAGATTCCCGCCGTTAGCAGTGATGAGCCCGCGCGTGCCTCGATGTTTTCGGAGCAGTTCCACCATGCGGGCGATGCTGTGCATGACGTAGTTGTTCAAAGGACCGCCACCGAACGTGAGCCCTCCTGTTACTGTAAGATCCCTGGTCTCTGAAAGGCCAAGCTCAGCCGCTGCGATCTGCACGGCGGAAGGAAAACAGCTGTAGAGGTCAACGTATGTCAGATCGCTCACTTCGGTTTCTGCGAGCGCCAGCACGGCTCTACCCACTATTCCAACGCCAGGCGAGGAGTAGAAGTTGTCGCGCACGGATGCGGAAAAATGATCATATCCTTCAGCCCCTGCGTAGGGATAAACCCACCGTTGCTCAGGAATGCCTAACTGGCGCGCTTTGCCAACGGAACACATGATCAGAGCTGCACCCATGTCCACTGACATATTAGCGTTCAGTAACTTCGTATAAGGAAAGCTGATGCGTCTGTTCGTTGCGGAAGGGGTTCGAATTTCTTCGGCGGTCACGTTCTCGCGGATCCACGCGTTGGGATTGGTCTGGGCGACATCGTTAAATCGGGACCAGAGTTCCGAGACGCGTAACAGGTGTGCGTCGATAGTCTCGCCGCGATGATGACGAATCGCGTTGTCGTACATGGGGTACACCTGAATGGCTGTACGAATACCTTTCGCGATCTCGTAGTCATGATGTTCGGGTTTCTGCGCGCCGATAATCAGGTCGTACTCTCCCGGGGTCTCAGTGAGGGGAATTTTTTTACCGGCTTTGCGGGCTTTACCGGCACTTTTGCCGTACTCCGCACCGGCAATCAGCACCAGATCCAACTCTCCCGACAAGATAGATGTCGCTGTGCGATTGACGATGACCTGGTTCTGATTTCCACCGAACAGCGTGCCAACGGTTTGCGCCCCAGGCGCGCCAATTTTCCCGGCGATATGTTTGGCGGGATTGGCGTAGCTCCACATGCCACGAATCACCCGGACGCTTTGCACCTGAGGCAATAGACCACCGACTCCGGTGTCCTGTTCTGCGAGTTCCGCCGCTCGGAGCATCATGTCGAGCGGCTCGACGGCATCCTCCACGGTCTCGACCCGATTGAGGACTTGCGCGACACCGGCGATTATCGGGGTGTTCGGGTTCGTCATATCTCACCCTTCTTTGCAGTTCTCCATACAATTACACTGGTTAGCGATGAAATGGCAGATTTTCCTTTGGCCGTTGAAGCCTACCGGCGTGTTCTTGATTCTGGCCTATACGGTGATTGGCTGGGGGTTTTTGTTCTTCGTCGACTTCTACTTCACGATCGAACCTCTCACCCGGTGGCTTTCAATCGGCTTCAGCCTACCGGGCTGGTACATGATTGCGGCGAGCCTCGCATTGTATGCGCATAAGATGTTTACCCATGTCTCCCGGGGTCTTTTTGGCCAGCGAATGCAACAGGAAACTAATGTAAACCCGTTTCAGAGTTTCATGGCTTTCAAGCTGTGGATTCTGATGGCGGTCGTCTTCGGTCTGGTACTGGCAATCGGAGAGACACCAACGCTCGCGACAGCGTTGCTACCAGCGTTGATCTTTCCCTTGTTGTGGCTGGCGGTCATGATGCAAGAGTCTTTGTCAGCAGCCCTTCACCCCCGAAACATCGTCGCCTTGCTCGGTGGTCTTGGTTACGCTTACCCGCTTGTTACGGTATTGCTCAGTGGCAGTGTTGGCTACATGGCGTATCTGATTGTATGGGAACACAACTTCCTCGCGATGTTCGCGTCGGCCTATGGTTTCCTGCTGGCCAATGCAATTACCGGCGCGGTGCTCTTCTGGCGACGCGCGGAGCTCAATCTGGATATCGACCAAAGCGTCGAACAGGCGCGTATGCGGGAGTTTAATGCTGAATCCACCAAATTCGGTCAGCTGTTCCACGAGCTTCGCCGGCATTGCGAAAACGGTAATCTAGGTACGGCCTTCGAAGAATTGCAGTCTTTCATGGGTGACAGGACCGAGGAACTCGATCCGCTCATGCACGAACGTCTGCTTGGTTTTCAGGACATTCGTCTGATGCTGCTTCATGCGGTGCACTATCTGCAGAGAATGGTTGATCGGGGTAAAACCGGTAAAGCCTGGGCGCTGCTGAAATCCTGCCTTGCGATCGACGATCGCTTCCGTCCCCTCACCGACAGCGCACTGCTTACACTCACTCGCGCAGCCGAGCCTGAAGATGCAGCTCTTGTCAACATTCTGCTGGAAGACTTCCATTTGTGTTATCCCGACAGCAAACACATCGCGTCAGCCAAGTTTCGCCGTGCGAGAGTCTGTATCGAATTGTTGAATGACAAAAAAGCCGGGGTCGCCCTGATTGAAGAAATCGCATCGGATTACCCGGAATTTGCTGCAACGGAACGATACGAGGTTTATCGAGCGCGCCTGCAGACCCGCTGATTGTTAGTGTTACCAGATTCTGGGTTGCAACTTGTTAGTCGAGATAGTCGAAGGCAAGGATTCCTGCGCAGGGAGCTGCGTGAAGAACCACGCAAGTGCGACCGGTTCGAACACTAACGTGAGGTTTAACAAGCCCTCCAAGCCAGCCTATTCAACTATATCGAACATCACCAGAATCGACGGGATCCAACTAAGTAGAGCAGTGACAACCAGACCACGGCGAAATCGAATGGGCGAACCCTTCGTGGCTCCCAGCCAACCGAATATCCACAAACCAGCCCCGATCAGGAAGATTCAGAGGCCGTGGGCGTTGCTGGCTAGTAATTTGCCCGCATCGCTACTCATAAAGTGTCGACTTGGTGCTTGAACCTGTAGTAGGGATAGGTAGTAGACTTCTCGTTTACCGGTAGAAACAGGCGGAATTGATTGTGCCCCATCAGCTTGCTGGACGATTAATATTGATCCACGTGATCGTTGTTGGTCTGCTGAACTCCTTATATGCACATAGCCAGACGGCGGGAGTAGTGATGGCGAAAGTGACCATCGTGGTTGACGGCATGATGAAGAGTAAAAGCGGCGCGACCTGAATGAGCTGACCGAATTCGGTCTCAGCTGCTCTGTCAGAGCTAGCAGGTGTTAAAAGTGTTGACGTGGACCTCGCAAAGGATCAGTTCACGGTCGAGTACGATGCGAGTCTCGTACTTACGGACCAGATGAACGAAGCTATTGTTGATTTAGGCTACCGGCCAAAAATCATTCAAAGTCGTTTCGATCCAGGCGCTTCAGGCAGTGCGTCGTCGGGACCCGTTCCCGAACCGGTGGCAGCGGCCCTCGACAAAGCGAGAGGAACTGGCCAACTGGTATTCGTAGATTTTCATGCCCAGTGGTGTGGTGCCTGCAAGACAATGCATAGGACAACGTTCAAAGATCCAGAAGTAGAAAAGGTATTTGAACGCTATGTGTTCATCAAGGTAGACGCTGACCTCTACCCAGACACGGCGAAGTACTTCGACATTATTGGTCTGCCAACGCTAGTTGCGCTGAATGCATCTGGCGAAGAAGTCTATCGTCATGTTGGCCCAGTAAAGAAGGGCGCTAAAGAAGGTGTGGAAAAATTCGTACGAGAATTATCGCTGTTGGCAGACAAGGCGGAGGAAGCTCAGCGAAACAACGGCATCTAAGTTTCTGAAACATGTTTATAACATGTTGGGTCACCTCAACTTAAGGTTTCGTGAATCGCAACAGCGTTAGATAACAGGCCGCGGCCAGTCCAGCGCTGGCGAAAATCATGCACATCACCATGATTTGATAACGCACGGCGACAAGTGGATCGATCCCCGAGAGGATCTGTCCAGTCATCATTCCCGGCAGCGACACGAGCCCAACGGCCAGTAAGGCATTAATCTGCGGGATGAGCGCGGTTTCCAGAGCGGTGCGTCGCGCAACTAAATAATCATCGTTGCGCGCAATCTCAGAACGGAAACGCTCTGCGGCGAGACTTATGGTATTCATAGTGTTTGCAAAGATCATCCCAGCCAACGGCACAACATAACGCGGCTCGAACCATCTCGGTAGATCGAGGATGAGTTGCGTTACCAACAACATCACACTGATCCCGCAGGCAGCGATGCTGATCAACACGATTGGGTACAGCTTCAGCCGCTGATCGGCAAGCGGGCGCAAAGCAATCCACGCTGACACGCCAATCATGAAGACGATAACCGCTAACACGAGCAGGGGCTGGTCCGTCTCGAGCACATAGGTCAACACATAGCCGATTGCGAGGAGTTGGATCAGCATGCGACCGTTCGCGTAGATCGCTTGTAACGCGTTTAACGACCACGCGTGCATGATGGCCAAAAGCAAGATGACCGGGATGAAACCGAGGAGAAGGTTCGTGAACGGAATGGTTGGGACAACAACGTCCATTAATCAGGAAGGTAACTTAGGCCGACCTGAAAGTCTCCGCTTTCAGTCAGAAAATCTCACCACGCCTTGGTCAACCAATGCCGCGACTTCTTCTTTCGATCGTCCGATCTGTTCTAACACTTCGCGGGTGTGTTCTCCGTGCGCCGGGCAGTCAGAAGCAGGTTCGAGACGTTTGCCGCCAAACTGGGGCGCCGATTTCACACGGCGCATGTTGCCCAGAATCGGGTGCTCGAAAACATCGATGCTGTCGTTTGCCGCGTACTGTGGATGTTCCAGAACTTCTTCGTAATTCAGGCACTTCGCCGCTGGCACGTCGTTTTCCTTGAGTTTCGTGAGCAAATCGTCCGTTTCAAATTTCAGAAAATCAGCCTTCAGGATTTCGCGAAATTCATCGATGTTGTCCACCAGCTTTTCCGGGCTGTTGAATCGTTCGTCCGCCATCAGACTCAGCCGGTCGATCGCCGAAAGCATACCAACCATTTGTGCTTCGTTCGCCGCCGCGAGGGTCACCCCACCATCCTTTGTCTCAACGAGGTCGTACAGACTCTCACTCAACGGAGGACCATGTTCGGCGTCGTCATCGAGCAGTGTCCGGTGCATGAATCCATCCGGGAATAGAAAAAACAGACCCGCATCCATCATCGATAGATCGATGTGTTGCCCTTCGCCGGTTTTCTCGCGCAAGAAGAGTGCGGCAGTTACCGCCTGGCAAGCCGTGTATGCGGTGACCTTGTCGCATGTGAGGTTGCGGACAAACTCCGGGGCCGCTTTGCCCTGCCCCTGCACCGCGGCAAATCCTGATTGGGCCTGGATTACCGGGTCATATGCCGGCGTATCCCGATCCGGTCCCTTAGTGCCGAAGCCAGACACCGCCGCATAGATCAATCGCGGATTGACGCTGCGCAGTGTTTCGCTACCAAGACCGAGACCATCCATGACACCAGGTCGGAAGTTGCACAGCAGGACGTCAGTATCCCGAATCAGCTCCTTGACGATCTCCTTGCCCTCGTCAGCCTTGATATCCATCCGTAGAGATTTCTTGCCACGGTTGCAGTTGGCAAAAAGTGCAGATATGCCACCTTTGCTACTGCCCAGAAAACGCATTGGATCGCCCAGCTCAATCGGTTCGACCTTGATCACGCCGGCCCCCTGTTCTGCCATCATCATGGCCGCAAACGACGCGGTGACCATTGTGGAAAACTCAAGCACGTTGATGCCTTCAAGCGGTTTCATGACTCCCCCAATGGTCTGCGAATCGATTCGATCTTAACATGTGAAGGGTGACGCACGACCGAGGCGATTGATGGGCGCTACGGATTATTTGGTGTGCTAGTGGACACCACCTCGACATCGTCGATGCGCGCGAGTGCGTCCAGATGTTTATGTCTGAAAGCGCCTTCGCCAACCAGACAGATCTTCAATCAAGGTACTCCAATCCAGCGGCCGCCAGCTTTTCGCGCATGTTGTAGATATCCAATCCTGGCTCACCAGCGGCCAGACGCTGGCGTGTGAGCTCCTCTTTCGCCAGGCGTGCGCGGCTTTTTTCCAGTGCCCCCGCAGCCGTCTCGCGCGGTACGATACAAACGCCATCGTCGTCCGCTACCACCACGTCCCCCGGATTGACCACACATCCGGCACACACCACCGGAACATTCACACACCCGGGTGTTGCTTTGACCGTACCCTTGGCTGATACCGCTCGCGACCAGACCGGAAACTGCATCGTGGTAAGGTCCGCCACATCGCGTACCCCCGCATCTATTACCAGACCACGAACGCCTCGCGCTCGGGCGGAGGTTGCCAACAGATCACCAAACATGCCATCACTGTTGTCTGCCGAGAGCCCAACCAGCAACACGTCGCCGGGCTGACACAGCTCGATGGCTACATGCAACATCCAGTTGTCACCCGGATGCGCCAGCACGGTCACCGCACTTCCGGCTATCGATGCACCTGCGTAGATGGGTCGCAGGTAGGGTTTCAGGAGGCCAGAACGTCCCTGCGCCTCGTGCACCGTTGCTACTCCGCAATCCGCCAGCGCGTCGATGACGTTGGCATCGGCCCGCGCAATATTTCTCACCGCAATGTTCTTCATCCCATCACCTCCCCAGTGAACAGCAACCGAGCGGTACGCACGACACCCGCGCTCACTACCTTGCCGGCATCGTCGAGATCGAGTTGTACCTCCATTGCACCACCCGGGTGCTCAACCTTCATTCGTTTGCGTCTGCCTTCGGGTACCTGCGCCAACTCGGCCACCGGTGTTCCGAGTGCCAGACACGCGGTGGCCACACTCACCGCACCCAGTACCCCGATCGACTTGTGGCACACGTGGGGGATGAAGGTTCGGGTCATGATGACACCACCCGCAAGCGGCGCCGCCACCAGACACATCTTTGGAACCGATTTGTTGCGCACGTCCCCGAGATTCATGGCGCGTCCAGCTTGGAGTCGGACAGCCTCGAGCTGCTGCTTGAGCGCTTCGTTGCGATCCAGCTCTTCAGGTGACTCAACCCCGGACAGACCAAAGTCCGATGCACGCAAGACCACCACCGGCATGCCATTGTCGACACAAGTGGCCTCCATGCCGTCGAACAAATCAACCGAATTACCGGTTGGCAGCAGCGCTCCGCAACTGGAGCCAGCGATATCGAGGTAGTTGCAGACAATGGGAGCAGAGGTGCCCGGCACCCCATCGATGGATGTGTCGCCTCGCGTGTCAACTTCGCCGCCTGGTGTTCGCAAGAGCAAATGGCAGATGGCCTGGCTATTCAACATCTGTACCCGTACGCGCGTCTCGTCGGGTTGGGCTTGAATGAGACCTTCTTGTATCGCAAAAATCCCGACTCCTGCGAGCAGGTTGCCGCAGTTCTGCGCAGAGCTCACGATTTGCTTGAGCGGATCGATCTGCAGGAAGAGGTAATCGACATCGATCTCGACATCCGAAGACGGCCGAATGACCGCAACTTTGCTCGTCAGGGGATGCCCACCGCCAATTCCGTCCACCTGTAACGCATCAGGACCCCCCATGATCCTGAGAAGTAATGCGTCACGCTCGATTTTATCCGCCGGAAGATGCTTCTCCTGAAAATAGGCACCGCGTGACGATCCGCCCCGTATCAGTGAGCAAGGAATGCCTCCTCCCTGAAGAGACATCACAGCTGCATGCGCGAATAAACTCGCTTCGCATTTTCCGAGAAGATCAGGTGCTTTTCTGCCTCCGTTGCCTCAGTCGAGGCATCGACATATCGTCGGGTGTCGTCAAAATTATGCCCCGTGTTGGGGTCAATCCCACGCACCGCGCCGAGCAACTCGGATGCAAACAAGACATTGGCAGCCGGTATCACCTCCAGCAACAGGTCGATGCCCGGCTGGTGGTAAACGCAGGTATCGAAGAACACGTTGCCTAAGACCAGTTCTTCCAACGGGGGTTTGTCCATCGCCTGTACCAGACCGCGAAACCGCCCCCAATGATACGGAACCGCCCCACCACCGTGAGGAACGATGAACTTGATCGTCGGAAAATCCTGCAACAGATCAGACGTCAACATTTGCATGAACGCTGTCGTGTCCGCACCCAGATAGTGCGACCCGGTGGTGTGAAAACACGGGTTGCAGGCAGCACTCACGTGGATCATCGCGGGCACATCCAGCTCGCACATCCTCTCGAAAAACGGGTACCAGTAGCGATCCCCAAGAGGCGGGTCTGTCCAATATCCACCTGACGGATCCGGATTGAGGTTGCAGCCAACGAAACCCAGTTCGTTCACACAGCGTTCCAGTTCAGCGATACAGTTCTCGGGTGCAACGCCTGGCGTCTGGGGTAACTGGGCCACGCCCACAAAGTCGTCGGGATACAGTTGCGTGATGCGATAGATCAGGTCATTACAGTGTTCGGTCCAGGTGCTGGACGTGCTGGCGTTGCCAATATGGTGTCCCATCCAACTGGCGCGCGGCGAGAAGATCGTGAGATCGGTACCACGCTCGGCCATCATTTTGAGCTGCGCGCCTTCCAGGCTCCCGCGAATCTGGTCGTCACTGATCCCGAGATCACCCTTAACCGACTGAAACATCCGATCCAATTCGAGGTCCGCTTTCTGACCGTCCCGATAGCTTCCCAGTTCATCCGGCGCCGTCGTGTAGTGGCCGTGGCAATCTATAATCATCCGTACTCTCATACGACCGAGATAGCAGCAACGATAGCACCGCTACGCCCGCGCACGAAGGCCACTTGTGACCAGAGCGACGTATCGCCGATCTTCTCCCCCGATCAGCCTGCAGGTACTTCACGGGTGATAATCAGTGCCGTGACCGCCGATCAGGTGGAGATAGCCGCACACGTCGCCGCCGCTATCGAAGCGAGAGGCGGACGGTTCGCCCAGCCAGCCGACTCCGGCCTGGCAGCAACAGCCTGGCTGCATCCAAAAAACCCGCTGTCGCTGTTCAAAGAGGGTTCACCAAGCGCCGCAAGAAAAAGCCGCGCTAATGCGGGTGTGGTGGCGACGAACGCCGCCAGGACCATGAACCTCCAAGCGCGGAAGTAGTCAGAAGCGATCGCGCCCTCGATTCCAAGCAGTTGATCATTCGACCTATCCCGTATCGCGATGCACCACGGATCTGCACGGCGTCGGCCTATGCGTGGCGGCTTTAGCATTCAATTGGCCCGCAGCAATCACAACCCCGAGTACGTGTTAGGCATCTGAATCCGCGAATGGCGCTCATCGATTTCGCCAGTCCAGGTGAAGCCGACCCGATCGTTGCGGCCGTAGAAGAGTTCAAAGATTACTAACAGTATATTGTCGCGGGTGGCACAGTTGTCGGCGGAAGCCCTGATTGATTGCGAAATCTCGAAAGCGGACTGGCGCGGTGCACAACGCGACTTCCGTTTAGTGCCCATAGCAGGCATCATCAGATTCGCTGGGGTTTTCAGTTACGCGGGTTTGCTAAAGTAGTTTCGAGTATAACCGGCACTATCACCAATCAATTCGTCGGAAGTAGATCACGGGTGTTAGCCGCGGGCCCGGCGTTTGCTTGGGGTAGGCGCCATGCACGGTGGCGCCGTGGAATACGATGTGCGATCCCCGTGGGGCCTCAACCGGCACCGCGGCGTACCGGTCGTTTCCTCGGCCCGAGCCAGGATGCAGTCGGCAAGATGATCGATCTTCTCGGCTGTCACTCCGTGCACCGCTCGCGGCACTACCGTCAAGCCTCGCTCAGCGAGCTCCTCCGCTGCCTTTTCTTTCGGCAGAAGCGGCATCCGGTTCTGACCGCTTGGCCATCATGGCAGCTATCTTCTCTTGTTTCTGCCGGTGAGCCTCAACGTCAAATGCGAAGTAGTCGTATCCCGGTCGTGGCGATACCTTGTCATCAGCCGGGTCACGATCAAACAGACTGTGATACGGCGATGCATCGATCATCCCGCTGCTGACAGCAGCACCCTCCATGAGGCGTGTCATATCGGCGTCCTGCGCTCCGAAGGGAAACGCGCCATAAACATCCATCAGACCAGCAAACCGCAATGGATTCCGCGCCAGCGCCTCCTTTGTGACTGTCTGGCGATAGGGTTCTTGAGTCTGCATGTACGGCCGGCAGTAGTGCCCGAGCACCATCAACCGTTCACCCACATTGGATCGCGGTGCTGACCCGTGCCAAGTTAGATCACCCCACACCACCATTGACCCGGCCGGTGCTTCGATCACCTCGGACTTGTCCGCCCAATCCGCCATCTCCCCAGGAGTTGGCGGGCGCCGCCACTTGTGACTGCCCGGCACAAACGTTAAAGCGCCTTCTTCAGCCGAATAATCAGTCACCAAATAATTGAAATTAGCACTGCTGGGTTCTGGCGCAGAGGCCTGACGGGTGAAATCGTAGTTGTCCCGATGCATGGGCGTTCGCCCCTCTCCCGGGCCTTTCACCCAGCCGTCGAACAGGGCCAGGATACAGTTAGTCCCGATCAGATGTTGGATCAGTCCAAGCCCTGCCGGATTGAGAAGCAACTCCTCGAAGATGGGGTCTTCCCACAGGATCATCCGGATAATCTGGTTCTTGTCCTTCCAAGTCATACCATCACCACCAAGTGGACCGAATCGACGCTCGACTACCTTGACTGCCGCATCCTTGACCCTGGCGTGAAACTCCGGCGGTGCGACCTTCTCAGGCGGTATCACGGTAAAGCCGAACACATCTAGTTCCGCGATGTTTACCAATAAGTCCAGTTGCGCCAGTTCCTGATACAGCTTTGACTGTGTTGGACACGACGCCCATTCTTTGATTTCCATATGACAATATCCTTTGATTATCAGTGCCCTTGGGAGCGCAACTCTGGTCAAACCCTGACCCCCCGACGTCGCGGCTGACGGTCC
>SMUZ01028136.1_pt1 | contig 10806 bp, 9 predicted proteins | sample 2456421 | NCBI WGS metagenome assembly SMUZ01 (sample SAMN11095932, study PRJNA526329) | marine sediment metagenome | biome: Marine sediment; feature: Surficial sediment; material: Deep marine sediment; isolation source: Hadal surficial sediment | place: Pacific Ocean | collected 2014-11 | depth 0-1... | reverse complement strand
CCGCATTCAATGGTGCGTGCTCAATATCGACGATAATTTCGTTCGCCGAATTCGTCGGGTCGACCGCGAAGTGCATCGTGCCGAGGAATTTTTCGTACGGCCCCGCAAGCCCGTAGGACTTACCTCCCAGCACGTCCTCGTGGAGTTCGACGTCCACGCGCACGACCTCGGCCGATACGCCGGAGACAAATAGGATGGCCGCAAAGAGGACTCTGGAACTCGAGTTCATCGCTTTTTCTCCACGCGAATTAGCGTGACCACGCCTCGCCCGCAAGCGCTTGTCAATAACCGGAACGGCCCGCCGGCTCTTCCCGTGAATGCTGCGCGATCGGCCTATTCCCAGCGTTTACTCCCAAGCCGCGTAGAGCGGCCTACCGATCACGTAGTCCGGATTGGCGCCCGCTCGCGGCGTGAACTTCTGGACGCCGCCTTTGTTGTCGACCTGGGCCAGGTACAGGTTGCCCTCCTGGTCCACGCTCATACCGTGCACGCCGGCGAATCCGCCGGGGAACTCGCCGTAGGTACCCCAGGAATACAGGAAGTTGCCGTCCAAATCGTACTTCAGGATTTTATGCGATCTGCGATCCGCAGCCCATAGATGTCGATCGGCCGTGATGATAAACATATGAATGTTTGCGGGCTGTGCGCCGACACTCCATTCGTACAGATACTCGCCATTCTCATCGAACACCTGGATGCGGCGATTACTTCGGTCGTTGACGAACACCCGTCGCGTCTCGGGATCCACGGCAACGCCATGCACATTGTTCATATAGCCGGGACGTGTCTCATTCGGCGGCGTGCCCCGCTCCCCCCAAGACGTGAGGTACTCACCATTCGCATCGAACTTCACGACGCGCGTGCCGTTGTAGCCATCGGCGACGACGAAACTGCTGTCCGGAAACCAGGCCATGAACGTCGGCCGGTTAAAGTGAGTCTCGTCGGCACCGCGCTCGCCGTACGTGCCGATAGATTGGACCAGCGTCGTACCGTCGTTCGTGAACTTATGAATGATGTGCTTGTGGTCGTCGATGATCCAGACGTGTTTCTCCGGATCGTAGGGGTTGATCGCTACATAGTGCGGTCGCTGCAGCATCGAATCCCATTGCGTCCAGGCTTCGATGACATTGCCTTCACCATCGAATACGAGGATGCAGTACTCCCACCGCGCATCTATTCCCAGCCGACCACCACGCTCGATCCAGGTTTTTACCCCGTCTGCCGCTATGTTGCCCGATCCACCGCCCGCCGGCAGACTCACTCGCGTGGCGTTTCGCCATACGGGTCCGGATGGGAAGTAGAGACTCGGGCCGATCTCGGGCAAGACCCGGCCCTGTGGCGGGTCGATCTTCGGCAGCAGCCCGCGTTGCAGATAGAAAATCCGGTCCGGGCTCTCCGCAAAAACGCTCTGCCCGGCACCGAAGGTCCAATTCTCGGCCCCGGGTAGCGTGGAAAGATCCTTAGGCCAATTTGCGTCGACGTCGTAAGCGCCGAACATGTCTTGACCGCCCTTTTCTCCGCTGACGGCTGCGTAACTCACGGACGCCTGCTCCTGGGCCAGTGCGTTGCCAAGCAAGATTATCGTTGTGAGACCCGCGGCGCTCATACCGAGCGTTATCACACGTCTGAACATAGCTGCTCCTCCCATCGTTCTAATTAAACTTTATGCCGTTATGGATAGGCCCGTCGGCTACTGCGAGAATTGTCCGAATCCTGAGAGTGCCGGATCGCAGTTATAGCGATACAATCGAAGTTCCGGCGTGTAATTCCATTGCAGGGTTCCACGAAATGGTTCCGCCAAATAGTCCGGATCCTCGATAAAGACGTCGATCATGAGCCTGGTCCCGTTCTCGCTGAGCGCAAAACGCTCGATCACATGTTTCAGGGCCCCGGAAGGCACACCATCGCCGCTCGTCGACGGGTGGTCGGCAAATAGCGTCGTATCGACGACCAGGGCGTCACCCTCCCATCGGCCGATGGAGTGGCCTTGATTCGTGCGTTCACCGTCCTCGGGGTGCGCGCGTCCGTCCGTATAGATCGTGCGCACATTATCGAAGAATTCGTTGCGGATCATGACGAGGTTTTCTTCGATGTCGATCTCCGTGAGATAGACGACGGAGGCCGTCAGCACTCCCGGCGTCGGCGGTGGAACACACTGTGCGATCGGGCTATGGATGCGGTAATCATAGCTCGCTTGTGCTGCTGCGCCCTTATCGGTCAACGGCATGCTATCAAGCTGCTCGCGAAACGGGCCGATCGTCGAGCCCCGTCCCTTCCAGATGCCGGCGATGCTGGTCGCGCTGGCGGTGCTTTCGTAATCGCTCTCGTCCTGAATCCAAATATGCCCATCCGCAGTCTCGATCGAGATCATCATTGCGCGCTTTTGCTGCGGGTTCCGTTCCGGGTGCGCCCGTACGGTGATCACGTCCCCGGGGTTCAGCATATCTCGCGTCCAGCCGCTGCGCGACATGATCGGGGTCGATCCCGTCTCGACTGCCCACTCGACGAGTTCACCGTTCTGATCCTCGGTCTTAACGTAAGTCGTAATGTGAGGATTTCTCCAGAGGAAACGCGTGACGGTTCCCTGAAAGGTCACCAGAGCCTGCTGATCATACCCCGCGTCGCTGTGATGCGCGGAAGCCGGGGTGACAAGAAGAGATATCAAGCCGACGACGAATACCGATACAAATGGCGACAGTCTTGTCACTATTTTTTCTCCTGATTCCCGCCGATTGATCGATCCATCAATCGGTTAGGAAGTGATACATGCCGAGAACGTTCAGGTCGACCCAATCGAAGTCGGCCCAGTGACTGTACTCCTCCATGTCGATATCTCGCTGCATTTCCGTCAAGGACTGACCAGCGGCGATTCCGGCGGCAACCTGATCCCGCAGCTTCTCAAAGTATTCTCGCCACGCCCTGACGTCGTCCCTGGTACCGACCGGCCCGTGGCCCGTCGCAACGAAATCAAAGCCTGCTGCCAGCCGCTCCGTTTCTACGATCGCGGCCATCCACTCATCGAACATTCCGAGTTCGTAGTCCATTTCCCTATTCGGCAGGCGTCCGAACGTGACGTAGTCGACGACGAACATCACGCTGTCGTCAGGAAAAGTGATCATGCTTGAGTCCGATGAGTGATTCATCTTGCCGACCCAGGTCAGTTTCACCCGTTTGCCGCCCAAGCTGATCTGCATCTCATCTGAATAGGTAATATCAGGAGGGCGCACAAAGCTTACTGGTCCGCGCTTCACCTCCGCGCCACTGAGCACACCGTCCTTATTCGCATCGAATCCAGCAAACTGACTGACTTCCGAGCCGGGGAAGCGACGAAAGTCGTCCCCGATCTCGCTATGTTCGATGACACCGTTGCTGTTGCTATCCATCGCCGCCACGGGCTCATACTGCCCGATGACTTGGGACAGAGTGGTAGAAGCCTGCGGCATCGCCAAGTGCGACAGCATGTTGATATGACCCACGAACCGGGCCGTATCGGCGAAGACGTCGCCGCCGGAAGCGTGGTCCCAATGGTAGTGGCTGTAGATTACGTATCTGACCGGGACCCCGAAACGGTCGTCGAACTCGCTCTTCAGCCACGTCGCAAAATCGGTATTGATCGGGTCCGGCAGAATTATTCCCTCTGTTGTGACCAAGAAGACGGTGCCGTGATTGTTATTCATGGCCCTGTAGACGTCCCCAGAAATGTGGCTAATAGAATAACCCTCTGCCGTTTGGGCAAAGCTCTCGGACGCAAGTACCAGTGCTGCGACCACGCCCGCCAAAGCCATCGTTGTCGTACCGCTACGCATCCGGATCTCCTCACTCGTTAGCAAGACCGCGCTACGCGGTTCTTTTTATCTCGTTGTTTTCGCTAGATTCTACCCGATATTGGACCTATCTGAATGCCCGCTTCGGGGTTCCCAGCAGACGCTCAGATCACGGCCGCTTCCGTGCCGGCAACGGCAAATCTCCGCCGATTATTCGCGTCCAACTACAGCTTTTCCGATATTAAGCCTTAAGTTAGAGAGAGATTTTCTCGCTAATCCCAGGGTGTTGAGCGCCGATTGACCAGCCCGACCGCTGGGGACTAGACTCCGGCCTAACGATTTACTGACGACGGAGACGTCAAATCATGAAAGCAAAATCAAGAATCGGAACTATTCTCGCCCTGCTTGCCGGCGCCGGATTAACGATCTCGTGTACGAACGATGGAGCCCAGGCACAGACCGCGCCCAGCTACCTATTCGATCCCACCTGGCCGAAGGAGCTGCCGAACAACTGGAAAATCGGCGGCATTACTGGTCTTGCCGTCGACAGCAACGACAACGTCTGGGCCTACAATCGGCCGAACGATCTGACATCCATCGAGCTTCACGCCGAACTCACGCCACCGATTGCGGGGTGCTGCGCCCGGCCACCCTCGATGATTCATTTTGACAGGGAAGGCAACGTGATCGGCTGGTTTGATGCGCAGCAAGGGCACGGCATGGACGTGGACAGCAACGGGTTTGTGTATCTTGGTCAGGATACGGTCCGAAAATACGACCCGGAGACCGGCCAAGTGGTTGCCGAGTTGGCGCGAACGCCGGAGAGAGAGGGCGGCGGTCGAGTTGGACTTCCCCCGCCTACGAGTCGGGAACCGGGTCAGGGTGGTCGCGGACCGGTCGCAGGATTCTTGCCACGACCCCCTCGCGACCCTGCAGACGTAGCGGCGGCAGCGGCGGCACGGGATGCATTCCGTGAAAAGTATCCCCCTGAGACGCCGATGATTGTCGGCGGTCTCGAGGAGATTCGGATCGTCGAGGCCGACAACGAGATGTATGTCGCCGACAATTACCTCCACGGACGGGTGCTCGTCTTCGATCTAGAGACTTTCGAGTTCAAGCGGGGATGGGGCGCGTATGGCAAACCGCTGGCCGAAATCAGCACCGACGAAGCCGACCACACCTATACGCCGAACGGGCCGATGCCAATCGACTTCGCCGGCCACCTGACCCTGAACGTGTCCAATGACGGCTTGGTGTATGCGGCAGACCGAAACGCGAACCGCATCCACGTGACGACGAAAGATGGTGAGTTCCTGAGGGAAATCGTCCTGGCACCGGGCACGGGCGTCGGCGGCTCCACAGGCGGCATCGCATTCTCGGCCGACCCTGAGCAGCGCTACCTCGTCGTCTCAAGTCTCACGAACAACAAAATCTGGTTACTGAATCGCGAAGACGGCAGCATCGCGGCGGAGTGGGGCCACATGGGCGAGAACGGCGGCCAGTTCTTCGGTCTGCATATGATCGCTGTCGACTCACAGGGGAATATTTACACCGGTGAAGTTTTCGCCGGCGAGCGTGTGCAGCGGTTCGTGCCCGCCGATAGTCCGAGGGGAGAGCTGCTCCAGCAACTGGCCGACATACGGTAAACGACAGAGACGCTGAGCGTTTTCCTGGTTGCGACAGCCTTGTGGCGAGGCGCAACCTCACTGGCGGAAAGATCAAGGAGTGCCGATGACTCACGCTAGCAGGTGCTTTATTCAAACACTGGCCTTGTCTTGGCTAGCGGCCTGCGTGCTGGTGGGATGCGGCGCGGCAACCGATGACGCATCAGATTCGAGCCGGGTCTATGTGATCAAGTTTCCGCATGTAACCGCTCCGAGCACACCCAAAGGCCAGGCTGCGAACCGGTTCAAGGAACTTGCCGAGGCGCGTTTCCCTGGCCGGGTGGAGGTGGAAGTCTATCCCTCCAGCCAGCTGATGAATGACGATGACTCCCTAGAGGCGCTCGCTTTCGGTGAGATCCAAATGATTGCGGTGTCCCTGTCCAAATTTGATCGACTGACGCCCAAGTTCCAGATCTTCGACCTGCCGTTTCTATTCACCGACCTGGCCGCCGTAGAGCGTTTTCAAGGCAGCCCCACGGGCAAGCTCTTGCTCACGGAACTCGTCGACCGCGGTTTCTTAGGACTCGGCTTCTGGCACAACGGGATGAAACATTTCGGCGGCCCTCATCCGATGCGGCAGCCGGAAGATGCGGATGGGCTCAAATTCAGAATCATGGAATCCGATGTCTTGCAGGCGCAGATACTAGCGATCGGTGGCAATCCGCAAAAAATGCCTTATGGTGAGGTTTATCACGCGTTGCAAACCGGCGCTATCGACGCGCAGGAGAACACCTGGCCGAACATTTATTCCACCAAATTTTACGAAGTGCAGCCCTACTTTACGATCACGAACCACGGTTACGTCGGCTATCTGGTCGCCGTCAACCCGCGGTTCTGGGAATCTCTGCCCGATGACCTTCGCGCGGGGCTTGAGGAGATCGTTGCCGAAGTAACGGTGTGGACCAACTCCAGAGCAGCCGCAATCAACGCCGACAACCTAGAAAGAATCAAAGCGTCCGGACGCACCGAGATCGTGAGTCTCACTAGTGAAGAGTTAACGGCCTGGCGGGATGCCGTGCAGCCTGTTTGGGAACTGTTCGCCGATGATATCGGTCGCGAGATAATTGCGGCCGCGCGCAGCGACGATAAGCGATAGCGAGTCAACGAGTAAAACTGGTATTGCTCGAGGACGCCTGTTAAAGATCGGCCGGGTGTCTCGGGGCAAAGAGTACGTAGTTAAAAAGAACCGGTAGAGCCTGGCTGCGTGGTCATAACTCCCGTACTATCGCCTAACAAGAACAAGATCATAGGAGCCTGCAAATGAATCATAACGGCGTTCGCGTCCTTGTCCTATTGGGCTTGATAACGTCTCTGGGGGTCTCCGCGACAAGCTCTGCGCAGGGGACGCCGCGGCGGTCTATTACTCCTATCACAGGCGATTTATATCGCGGCCAGAACAATAATCATTTCACGGTATTTCTGGTCACGGACGAAGGCATCATCCTGACCGACCCGATCAACACCGGGTTTGCAACCTGGCTCAAGAGCGAACTCGACAGTCGTTTCGATGTACCCGTGCGCTATGTACTCTATAGCCACCATCATGGCGATCACGCGTCCGGCGGAGACGTCTTCGCAGATACGGCGCAATTCGTCGGCCATGAGAACATGTTGAGCCATCTGGCTATGCCACCCGAGTCTACGCCGCTGCCGATCGAGGGCCAGTACGCGATAGCTGCAACGATGGATGCCAACGGCAACGGTCGAATCGAGCGGAGTGAAGCGAGCGGCGCTATTCTAAATAACTTCTCAGGATTCGACGCGAACGGCGACGGCGAGCTGAGCGGCGCGGAGGTTTTGCGAGGACCGCTGAGCGCCGTACGACCGCCCGACATCACGTACTCGACGACGACTGTAATCTCCCTCGGCGGCAAGCAGGTCGAGATGACCTGGGTCGGCGAGATGAATCACTCGATGGATATGAGCGTCATCACATTCCCGGCCGAACGCGCGATGCACATTGTCGATTTCATTACCTTCCAGCGACTTCCGTACCGGGAGATGGACTTCGAAAACGGCCTATTCGACGAGTGGATGTCTGCGATCAAGCATTGGGAGTCCCTTGCCGACGACTACGACTACATCTCCCCGGGTCACGGTCCCGTGGGAGACATTACGGATGTCAGGGAGTGGCGACGATACTTCGAGAAACTCCGCGATGCAGTAGCGGACGGCATCGACGCCGGCCAGTCGCTCGAGGAGATGCGCGCGAATATCGAGATCGAGGAGTACAGCGAGTGGGAAGGCTATTCGTGGCTCGACGAGAACGTATTGGGGATGTATCACTTCCTGACCGATGACGATGACAGCTAGCACCGCTGGCTGCCCATCAAGAAACGATCTCGCGGAGATTCCAGCTCGGGAGATGCGCTGGCCAGAATCATTGGCGGCCGGATATCACTCGTGTGTGCCAAGCAACGAGTTATGAACAAACCGATCGCACTCCTTACCATCACCGTGGTGCTGGCAGCGGTATCGGTAGCAGCGCAAGCGCAGAGCGCGAATCGTCCAGACGTTCTGTTTATATCGATTGACGATCTAAACGACTGGGTCGGACCGCTCGGCGGTCACCCCCAAGCCAAGACGCCGAATATGGACCGGATGGCGGAGCTAGGCATGGTCTTCACAAACGCCCAGGCGCCTTCGATGCTCTGTAACCCGTCGCGAACAGCACTGATGACTGGCGTGCGGCCTTCGACATCGGGCGTCTACGGCAACCAGATCGATTGGCGCACCGTCGAGCGCTTGCAGGGTATTCCCACCCTGCCCCGTTATTTTCGGAACGAAGGTTATCGTACCGTTGGTGCCGGCAAGCTGTTTCACTCTTCGACCTATAGCCCTCAGGCGTTCTTTGGCTATAACGACACCACAGCGTGGGACGCCTACTTTCCGTCCCTGGAGCGTCAACTCCCTGATGAAGTCGGGCCGCCGAACCGGCCGGCGAACGGCAGCCCGTTTTCACCAAATTTTGACTGGTCGCCTGTAGCGACCACGGACATGGCGATGGGAGATGGACAGATCGTAACGTGGTCGGTCGAGCAGATTCTTGCCGCAGACGATGGGCCGAGATTTAACGCGGTCGGCATCTATCGCCCGCACCTGCCTTGGTACGTACCGCAAAAGTACCTGGACATGCACCCGCTCGACGACATCGTGCTTCCGCTGGTGTTGGCGAACGACCTCGATGACATCCCGGCGATTGCGTTACAGCAAGCCCAGGGAAATGACATGCCACCGATGGGTATTCATGAATGGATTATCGAAGACACAGAAAACATCCGTTGGAAGGAAGGCGTCCAGGCGTATCTGGCGAGCGTAAGTTTCGCCGACGCCATGCTGGGTCATCTTCTGGACGCCCTCGAACGGAGCGGGCGCGCCGAAAACACGATCATCGTCTTGTGGTCGGACCACGGCTGGCATCTGGGGGAAAAAGCACGCTGGCGTAAACGGACGCTGTGGCGTGAATCGACCCGGGTGCCATTGATCATCGTCGCCCCCGGCGTAACGCATGCCGGCAGCCAAACGTCAGCGCCCGTCTCTTTGTTGGACCTATTTCCGACGCTAGCCGAACTTGCGGGGCTCAAGTTACCGGCGCATCTCGAGGGTGTCAGTCTGCTGCCGCTGCTTAAGGACCCCACCACCGAGTGGAATCGCGCGGTCGTGTCTACGAATGGTTTCCGTAACCACGCGGTCGCGAACGCTCGCTACCGTTATATTCGGTACGCGGAGGGAGCTGAAGAACTGTACGACCTAGCGTCCGATCCGAACGAGTGGACCAACCTCGCCGGCGACCCGCAGTTCGCGACGGTGCGAGCAGAACTCGCTCGCTGGCTGCCGAAACACGACGAGCCAAACGCCCCCAATAACACACGGGCCAGCACGATGGCTGGCCCGCTGTCTCGTTAGAGAATTAGCGTTTAGCTACCAGCTGGGTTCGGCGCTCCCCGGCCACCGCCTCTGCCGCCTCCCATTCCGCCTCCCTCAAGGCGCGAGCCGTCAGGGGCCGTGCGAATACTCCAGAAGTGATCTTCGTCCCGCGTCAGGTGAACCTTGTAATCCTGTTGCACCGGGACACAGAACGTCAACGCATCATCGCAAGCAAAATATCGCACTCGCAGATCAAGCGTCTGGTTTGGTTCCCGCGCGTCTATTTCGACGAGGAATTCCCGAGGATCGGCATCGGCGGGTTCCTCAGGATCAACGGCAACTCCGTATGCGGGTGTGACGCTGACACCATCGGGTGCCGTGATCCGGAACTCGACGGGATCGACCTCGTTATTCCAGTGCACGCGGTACAACGGATCCAGATGGAAACCGATGTACATGGTCCCCTTACCGGTCGCGAACAACTCTGGCGTGCCTTCCGCGCGCAGTTTCGCGTAGAAAGGCACTTCCGAATTCCCTTGCAGAGGCTCGATCGCCATGGGCATCGCACCTTCCGGCAACGGCACGCGCGGCACGATTCCCCTGGCTACGGTCGGTATCGGTGGCTGCGCGGGGAGATTCAGATCGGCAATTTCAGTGGGGTGCTTCACGGCGCCGACGAGCCGCTCCATGTCCTGACGCAGCGCCGCCGGATCGCTCCAGCCGCGGCCGGCAACGACTATGCCATCACGGTCGAGAATGATCTCGCTGTTCGGTGTGCGGCCCATCACGGCGTAGAGGACGTTGTCCATCGTATCGGCGAGCCACGCGACGCTGGTTCCGAGCCGCCGTTTCGCCTCCGCTACGTGCATCAGGCGTTCCTCAAGGCTGAATGGGCTGATGTAGCTGTCGAGTTCCGGGTGTGCAAGCGGCTTGTAGATATAGAAGAACTGCACACCTTTATCCGCGTAGTCTAGTTTGACCGTCTCCCAACTGGGGACGTTACGCAGGTACGGAGGTCACGTGAGACAGCCGAGTGTCAGCACCGTATACGGGCTGCGGCTCGCCAAGTCGCGGATGTTAACGGGCTCGCCCTGATCGTCGACGATCGTGATATCAGGGAACTGCTCACCGACCTGGGGAGCAACGTCAAAGCGGGGGCTGGACCGTGCTCCGCCAGCCGCGCCCATGCCGAACTGGGCGAGCGCGACACTAGACTGCAGCAATCCAGCGATCGCGATCGGTATTAGAAGTCTTTGCCAGGTCATCATGCTTCTCCGTCTTGCGGTCAGGAAGTCATCCCATCCTACAGCGAATGGAGTCGAATATCTTTGCCTTGGACCGGTATCTCGGCCGCTAGTTCGATCGCCGGGCACGGCTGAAAGTCATCGTCGGCAGTCCAGACGGAATTGAGTTGTGTTACTCCTTAAGGAATTGGTTAGTAATGAGGCGGTGGCGGATCACCGCCGATCGCAGCAGATCGACTGGTCTCCTCGAGCGCACGGAACCGCTCT
>SMUZ01032738.1_pt1 | contig 10825 bp, 9 predicted proteins | sample 2456421 | NCBI WGS metagenome assembly SMUZ01 (sample SAMN11095932, study PRJNA526329) | marine sediment metagenome | biome: Marine sediment; feature: Surficial sediment; material: Deep marine sediment; isolation source: Hadal surficial sediment | place: Pacific Ocean | collected 2014-11 | depth 0-1... | reverse complement strand
TTAGATTTTTGGAGGTATTCTAACATTAGTGAGTCAAGTTTTTCTTGAGTTTCAGCTTCTCCATATATTCTAATTATTGATTCCGTTCCGCTTGGTCGAATCATTACCCAGCTTTTAGGATTATTTGAAATTTTTATTCCGTCTGTAGTATCAGAACTTGGAAATTCTTCTTTTAAGGATTGAATTAGTTTTTTAGCGTCTTCTGAAGAGCAAGAGATTTTGTCTTTGGTGGTATAGGATGGAGGAAGATCATTAAATTTATGAGAGAGTGAATCTTCGGATAAGGCCAAAAGGTCCAACATCAAAGCAAGGGTCATACATCCATCTCTTACTTGATTGTGAGGTCCATACATGAATCCACCATTTTCCTCAAATCCGATTAAAGCATTAGTTGATACCATCTTTCGAGATACCTCAACACTCCCAACTTTGGTTCGAATAACTTTGGAGTTGAATTCACTAGCAATATTTTCAATGGAAGAGCTAGAATTCAAACAGGTGACCACTAGTGAATCAGGAATTTTGCTCAAGATGTGTTTTACCAAAACTAATGCAGATTTATCACCAGTTAGTATCTCTCCTTTGTCATCGCAAAAAATACTTCTGTCACCGTCTCCATCAAATGCAATTCCAAGATCTGCATTATTGTTCAGCACGGCTTTAGAAAGCTCTTGAAGGTTTTGAGGAGTTGGCTCTGAGCCTCTTCCTGGAAAAGAACCATCAATTTTTTCATTAACCAAAAATATTTCACATCCCAGCCTTTCACAAAAGATCGGTGCGGTAATAGCTTGTGCGCCATTTCCTAAGTCTAGTACAACCTTAAAATTTTTAGATTTGATCTTTTCAGAATCAATATGGGAAAAAATACCTTGAATGTAAACTTCAACTGTCTCTTCTTCTGTTCCTGTAATTCCCCATCTAAGAGGATTTCTTATCCAATTTTTTTTAAGATAGATATCTTCAATTATTAACTCATCTTCTCGAGATATCTCTACTCCATCCTTTGCTGCTGGTTTTATCCCATTGTATTGGGGAGGATTGTGTGATGCTGTAATCATTATACCTCCATTGTAACCTAATTTTTTTACAGCATATTCAAGACATGGAGTGGGGACAAGTCCAGCGTTTTTACAATCTATTCCACAATAGTTTAGTGCAGAACAAACTGTCTTTGCAATAATTGGACTTGAATCTCTTCCATCGTAACCAACAAGAATGGGTCCTTCTTTGAAATATGTTGCAATGGATAATGTCATGTCATGAATAAATTCTAAAGTAAAATCCTTTTTGAAGACTCCACGAATTCCATTCGTTCCAAAAAATTTTGCCATACCTTTGTTCAATAATAGATAAATTTGTGTCTAGTGGAAAATCCAATGCGGGAGTCGCCCAGCCTGGCCAAAGGCGTAGGGCTTAGGACCCTATCTCTTAGGAGTTCGTGGGTTCGAATCCCACCTCCCGCACTCCAAATCTTATTTTGCTGTGAATGATTAATAATGAGAAAATCTCCAGCAAAAAAGTCTTGAAAAAAATAGTAGTTGGAATTACAGTAGTTGGAGAGGATAGAGAAGGAATAGTTGCAACGTTTACCAATTTTGTATTCTCAAAGAGTGGTAACATTGAGAATGTAAACCAAAATGTAATCAAAGGTCTTTTTGGTATGTATCTAGAAGCATCATTTGCAAAAAACTTTGATGTAAGGAATTTTGATTCAGAAATTCAAAAGCTTGCAAAAAAAGAAAAAATGGATGTAAACACTCATCACGAGACAAATAGTCAAAAAAATATTGCAATATTTGTAACAAAAGAACCACTCTGTCTTGAAACAATTCTATCTGCTGCAAAAAAGAAATCTTTGAAAGGAAATATTTCCGTTATTGTAGGAACAGAAAAAACTCTCCAGCCCATTGCAAAAAAGATAAAGGTTCCATTTATTGCAATTGAAGAGAAAAATCAAGAAAAAGCTGAAGCACAAATTATTGAGGTTTGTAAAAAATATAATATTGATCTAATTGCTCTTGCCAGATACATGAGAATTCTTACGCCAAATTTTGTTTGGAGATATCCAAATAGAATTATCAATATCCACCCATCACTACTTCCCGCATTTCCAGGACCCTTGGCATATACTCAAGCTTATGAGAGAGGAACTAAGATCATAGGTGTTACTTCTCATTATGTAACTGAAAACTTGGATCAGGGACCAATAATTTTCCAAGATTCTTTTGATGTTAATCCCAACGACACATTAGAAGAGATAAAATCAAAGGGTCAAAAGTTAGAGGCTAACACCTTGCTTAATGCAATAAAGTTGCACTTAGAAAACAAGCTGGAAGTTCGTTGGAGGAAGGTTCACATTAAATCCAAGTGAATCAGATGGTAGAAATCAAATCACAACTAGACCCTAATCTAAGAAAGATCATTAGTAGTAAAAAACAGGTTGCAGTTATCCCTGTGGGTTCTATAGAACAACATGGTCCACATCTTCCGATATCTACGGATTCTGATATTGTAACCAAAATTACCTTGAGTTTATGTCAAAAAAATAACTTCCTGATGCTCCCAACAATTAATTATGGAGTTTCATACGAGCATTCTCCATTTTTTAATTTAAGCTTAAAAAAAACAACACTCCAAAGAATCCTTTCAGATTTGTGTTTATCTCTTTTTGAAAATAATATTAAAACAATTTTTATCATTAATGGACATCATGGAAACCTCAATGCAATAAAAAATATCGATAGAAATTTGAGAAAAATTTCAAAAAATAAGCTTATGGTGTTTACCTTTTCATATTGGCATTTTATGAAAGAAGAATTTGATCATGCAGGATTTGTAGAGACATCACTAATGCTGGCCATCTCAAATGATGTGAAAATGAGTTTAGCTAAAAAAGGGCTCATAACTGAAGGAATGAGTAAAAAAGAGATAAACAATCTTGGAAAAATTGCATCAAAATCATTTCCTACAGTCACAAAAAATGGAATATGGGGCGATCCAAGAAAGGCAACCAAGAATGTTGGAAAAAAAATATTTTCTGAAATTGTAGAGAATTTAGGAAAAAAGTGTCAAACTTGCCTTACTGAGCATAGTTCAAAGTTTCACCAATGAAATTTTAATATAATCCCCCGATATCAATGCCAATAAGTGAAATAGATGTCTGTTGATATGGCAGTAAAAGTATTGGATGAGAGTATCAATCAAGTAGTATTGATAAAACTCAAAGGAGGTAAGACCATTAGAGGTAACTTACTTGGTTTTGACCAACACATGAACCTGCTACTCGAATCTTCAGAGGAAGTTCCTATTGAGGGCGATACAAAGAGTCTTGGGACCATCATAGTAAGAGGAGACAATGTCGTTATGATTTCTCCTCCCCCACCAAATAAGGTGATTTGAGATGGTACGAGGCACAACTTCTATGGGTGGTTTTACTAGGAAAAAAGTCCACATTAGGTGTAGAAGATGTGGTAAAAACTCGCTGCACAAACGTCATCATAAATGTGCAAGTTGTGGGTTTCCAGAGGCCAAACGCAGGAAATATTCTTGGATTAAATGGTACACATAGATGCAAGAAATTGTGATTTTTCTTAGCTCATTAGCTGGTGTTGCAACAGCTGTCGCTGTAAGAAAAACACCAAGACGCAAAACACAACTTTTGAGTATTGGGGCTAGCTCACATATCAAAAGCCAGATTAATTCACTGAAAATTGAAAAAGACATACTTACCAAAACAATTTCTAGGCTATACCAATACAATTCAGATCTTTCGAAAATTCAACGCGATAAATTGTTGTTAAAGTATCAACATCAGTTAGGAATTATCTTAGCAAAATTAGAAAAACTTGAAGATGCAAGTAAGCATCCCGACTTAGGTCCAGTTGGTGATGGTCTGATAGCTTTGATGGACCAAAAACTATCTAAATTAGATGATAGATTGTATGAAATATCATCAAAACTAGCAACAGCAAGTGTTTCCATTCCAGAAATTAAAAAAGACAAAACATCGGTAATTCCCAAACCTGAACCAAAACAAGAATCTCAAATTGAGAACAAGCCAAATAGGAATACATTTAGTTTTGAGAAACCAAATCCTACCAATTTCGAACAAGTAGTTATTCCAACTACAAAGTCAAGACAATCCTTTGAACTAACCACATTAACTAACTTCTCAAAAACCGAACCGAAATTCCCATTATTTAAAAAACAAATTCAGATAAAAGAGGAAATTGTAAAAGAAATAATTGAACCAAAGCCAAAAATTCAAGAAAAAATTGAAATTGTAAATACAATTTCTTCTGTAAACTCTACGGTAAAATTTGAAACAAAACCAGACCTTATAAAAGAGGTTGAGAAAATTACCAAATTCAAAGCTCTTCCAGGACTTCGGAAGGAACAACCAAAGCCTACCGTAAGCCTTGATGATGACTTTGATGATGATGATTCAGATGATTTAGATAAAATCAAGAGTGAGATCAATAAGGTTCTCTCCAAGATTGAACAAGCAGAGGTAGAGTAAATGTCCTATGATAGTGCCATATCGGCATTATCAAATGATGCCTTAAAATTTGTAAAGGACAATTATGTTATCGGTCTTGGAAGTGGACGAGCAGCTACCACACTAGTAAAGTCACTTGCACTATTAATCAAGGAAAAAAATTTCAATATCAAAGGAGTTCCAACGTCACTTCAGATAAAACTGGTTGCTGACAAAGTAGGAATTCCAATTATTGAATCTGATCAAGTTGATCATATCGATGTAGTTTTTGATGGTGCAGATCAAATTGATTCCCAAAGATTTGTAATCAAGGGAGGCGGGGGGTCTTTACTTCGAGAAAATATTTTGTTTAGTTTAGCCAAAAAAATTGTTGTGATGGCTGATAAGACTAAATTTGTCAAAAACTTCACCAGAACTGTTCCAGTTGAGATTCATCCACTTGCAAGAAATTCAGTTACAAATACAATTCAACAATTAGAAGGAAAGGCAACCTTGCGTTCTCTTGACAGAGGATATCCCTTTTTTACAGAAAATGGAAACCTTATTCTTGATTGTGATTTTGGGATAATTAAAAATCCAAAAGCCTTATCACAAAAAATTAAGCAAATACCAGGGGTAATGGAATCAGGGATATTTCTTAGAAAACCAGATGTAATCTATAAGGCAAAAACTGGTGGAAAATTTGAAATTATCTAGTTAGAAAACTGATCGAATGGATAAATTCCTTATGCTCTAGCATCATCTCAATCATTTGGCTCCTTAAATCATGGATGAATGGTTTTTTCCTTAAATTTTATTAATAGAATTTCAGATTAAGTTACCGGACGTTCAACAAATTTCCCATGTCCTAGTTTTCCAACAACTTCAAAGTCTTCAGCAACTAGATGTCCCCTTACAATAGTTTTTACAGGCCATCCCTTCAAGTTCATTCCCTCATAGACAATATAATCTGAAAAACCTCCAAACAAATCAGAGGAAACTTTGTTTTCTTTTTTTAAATCTATCATGGTAACGTCAGCATCAGAACCCTTATCCAATGTTCCTTTTTTTGGATACATTCCAAAGATTTGTGCTGCATTTAGGCTTGTAAATCGAATAAGTTGCTCAAGGGAGAATCGGTTTTTGTTTACACCTTCACTTAGCAAAATTGGAATAAGAGTCCCGATTCCAGGGAATCCTGGTAACGCATCCCAAACATCTTCTCCTCCCAGCTTTAGTTTGAGTTGATTTGCTACGTGATCAGTTCCAACAGTATCTATTGTATTATTTGATAAGGCATTCCATATTGCTTCGTTATCTTTTTGTGTTCTAATAGGAGGCATTACTTTGGCAAGATATCCTTGTTGTTTCTCATATGATAGTGTAAGATAGTGTGGACATGTTTCAACAAAAATTTTTGTACCTTGCTCTCTTTCTTCTTTAATTTGTCGTAATGCTCTTTCTGATCCAATATGAACAAAGTAAAGTGTACATCCGTAATCACGTCCATACTTACAAACAGTTCTAATTGCTTTTGCTTCGAATTCAGGTGATCTACTCTCAGACCATGCAGAAAGTCCATCACGATTTTTTTCTTTTGCGGTTTTAATTCCACACGCACAAGATTCGTAATCTTCCGCATGAACCAAAACAGGACACCCGAGGGAAGCTGCATTTTTTACAGTTTCCTCAACAATTTGATTATTGACCTCAACGGTTTCAGCTTCAATTTCTGAGGTGTATGGTGGCATATCCATATAGACATGACCTATATCCCCGCCAAGATTCATGTAAATTTTAAATGATGTAATTTTTTTTTCCACGCAGTATTTCATTTCCTCAATTTGTTGTTTTGAAAAAATTGATGCGTGAATTGTGTAATCAACATAGTGAGTTTTTGATGCGGCATCTAACTGAGCTTGCAAAGAAGACTGAAAAGAAGTTCCTAACCGTAACATTCTCATCATTGTTGTAATTCCGCCAATAGCTGCAGCATGTGATTCTGTTTTTGCTGCCTGGTCGATTGAGGAATATACCCCGTAATGAACATGAGTATCAATTGGTCCAGGAATAGAAATTAGTCCATTTCCGTTTATTTTATGGTCACAAGTAGGTAGATCATGCGTAAAGCCAACAATTTTACCATCGTCAATTATGATATTTTTATCCACAATTCCTCGAGGTAAAATAACATGAGAATCTGTGATTACAGTATCATAGACCATCTGCTATTTTTTATTTTGGAGTCTATTATGCGTTGAGATGAAACCAGAAATAGAAAGATTAAGGTCGATAATGGAAAATCTAATATTTTTTGAATTAAGCTAATTTTTCTATAACAACCTTCTCTTTTGGAGCTGGAAGATAAATAAAGAATGTTGTCCCTTTCCCAGGTTCACTTTCAAGCCAAATCTTTCCTTCAAGTCCTTCAACAATTCCTTTACATATTACAAGACCTAAACCTGTACCTCCATGTTTTCTTGTGGCAGAGGTATCAATTTGGTAGAATTTTTTGAAAATGTGTGATTGTTTGTCTTTAGGAATTCCAGGTCCGTTGTCTTGAACAGAGAATATAATATTTTTTTCTTTAATTTTAACTTCAACTGATATCATTCCATCTTTGATAGGAACAAAGTCTACTGAATTTCGTATCAAATTATCTAAAATTTGCCTTAACCTTTGTTTGTCAGTATTCAAATTCAAATTTTTAGGATATTTTAAAGTAAAGTTAATTTTTTTATTTTTCATAAGATGCATATTATTTTCTTTTAATTCATCCATAAATCCACCAAGATTAAATTCAGTAATCAAAAATGACATTTTCTTCATATCTAATTTTTGAACGTCAAGTAGATCGCTAATCAATCGTTCTAGCAATGTGGCGTTTGAATCAATCTTGTTGATAAAATCAAGTTGATCATTATTTAGTGGGCCAAAGGTATCCGTATCCTTTATCATCTCGCAGTAACCCTTGATTGGAACTAGCGGAGTGTTCAGTTCATGAGTCATCATAGATGAAAACTCTTCTTTTTGAAGCTCTGATTCCTGGACATTTTTCAATGCCTCCGATAATTTCTCCTCTAAGATTTTTTGATTTGTAATATCGGTGTGAATTGCAATAAATTGCTCTGGCTCACCGTTATCGCCTAGCAAAGGGGAAATTGTAGATTTTGACCAAAAATAAGAGCCATCTTTTGCTTTATTTTTGATATCTCCCTTCCATGTTTTTCCTTCAAGAATTGTTTCCCACATATTTTTGAAAAATTCTTTATTATGGTAGTAAGAATTAACGATTCGAGGATTTTCTCCTAAAAGTTCTTCTCTTGAGAATTTAGATACTTCACAAAAATCATCATTAACATAAACTATAGTACCCGTAGTATCTGTAATTATGACATTTGCAGACTTGTCCAAAGCTTCCTTGAAATTGGATAAATCTATATGTTGTTTTTTAATTAGATTCATATTTTCTAAAAGAGCCTTGTTAGAATCTTCTAGTTTTCTGGTTTGAACTTTAACTAGACCCTGTAGGTTTTCCTGCGTCGATTGTACGTATTGAAGTAGCTTATCAAATCCGTTTGTAAGTTGATCTAATTCGTTATTGGAGGAATCTGATTTTTTATCTAGTTTGACATAAAAATTACCTTTTCGAATTTCATTCATAGTGGTACTTAATTTCTTAATTGGATTAGAAATTGTTCTTGAGAAAAAGATCGCCACCAAAACAATTCCTACTAGTAAAAGTGAGAACACGGTTAGTAGCTTAAATTGTAAATCATAGATAGGTGAAAATACATTATCTAGTGTAATTTCTCCGACAATACACAAATTCTCATTTTTAAGGAATTTCAAAACACCAAGAACTTCTTTACCATCTTTGTTGATGTATTGTTCAGAAATAAGCTGTCCTGCAAAACACCTATCAATTAGCCAGGTTTCCAAATTCCAATTTTGCACAGAGTATTTTACCTTGGGATCACTTGAAATTTGACGAGAAGTGCTATCAACTAAAAATATTGAGTTATTATTTTCTAAACCAGTACTTAGATTCCTCCCCTCGATCGCATTGAGTGATGTCTGTAATGCAATTTTACCTAATATGTTACCTTCTAAATCCCTTAGATCTTCTGAAAAAGTTACATAGTTGCGACTAATTACTTGATTTTTTTGAAATCCTCCAAAATAATAATTTGTTTGACTTATTTGGTCTAAAAATTCACTGGGTATTTTATGACCAATCAAGCCTCGATTAGTACTAGCAAGTATTTTTCCATCTCGATCTGAAAAGAAAATAGTATTAATAGAAGATCTTGTATCAACATCACTGAACTTATTTAAAGAATTTGATCTTGCTTCCACAAGCATGGCATCAATTAGGATTTGAATTTTGTCCAATGTCTCAGGATCTTTAATTTTATTTTGATCAAGTTGTAAGGGCAAAAATGTTGATGCAAATAATTTGGTTTGTATTTGTCTTGTGTCCAAATAATGTTCGATGTCAGCAATCTTTGATACCAAAGAGGAGTCAAGTGCTAATTCTTTTTGGTAAAGGAGATCATCGGAGATTTCAGTAATGCTAATTGCCTCTAAAATTATCATTGGAATTAACGCAATACATAAAAAAAGAATTACCAGCTTGGTGTTTAGATTCATTTCGCTAGCACCCTAATTTGCATTATGTGTATGATTTTTTGTTTATTTTGAGTTGTTTTTTTTTCTTTAGAAATTTGTGTGTCCTTGATTTTTTTAATTAAAATTTTAGATGAGATAAAATTATTATTTTGATTTAAGGATTTTACATCTTTATGGTTTACTGAGAATTGTTTCAATTAAAATCAACGAAATTCAAAAAATCCTTAACTAGTAATTGCGGTTAAAAGTTCATTAAGTTGTATGGGTTTTTTCAAACAAGCCTGAACACCCTCCTTCTTTAACAAATCATTAATTTGGTTAGTAGTAAAGGCAGTTGCAGAAAATATTACGATTTTTTGGTCTTTTAGAATTTTTTCTCTTTCCAGTGTTTGGATAATATCAATTCCACTAAATTCAGGCATTGAAATATCTAAAAGAATAACATCATACTTTTCTTCTTTAATACGCTCTAGTCCATCTCTTGGATCGTTAGTTACAACATTATCAAAGCCTTTTGCCTTTAGGAATTTTGAGAGCAAGCCTGTTATATCTTGGTTATCATCAACTATGAGTACTTTCATAATGAAAACAGTTATCTTGTGATATATAGCAAAATGTTTGTTCATTTTCTACAAAAATTATTTATTTAATAATTTTTTATTTTCATTCTTTGTTCCCCATTTTCTCTTATAGTCTTGATTTTCTAGACATAGAAAATAAATAAAAATACAGTTAAAAAGTAGAATCAGGGCCGGTGGTTTAGGGGTATAATGTCGCGTTCGCAACGCGAATGTCGGGGGTTCGATTCCCCCCCGGTCCATCCTTATGATAAATCAGAAATAATTAATTCAATACACATACAACGTAGTAAAAAATCAAAATAATTACATACTATGAAAATTGCCATAATTTTCCTAATTTTGTCCGCTGTTTTATTTGTCTCTGGAATTGCAAGTTTAACATATAGTTCTTACAGCTTTTTAGAAAAATACCCTGATCTTCAAATAATATTTGATGGAGAGTTGGAACCAGGACAACAAATAACAACTCCAATTAATGTTACAAAGGGGGAGCAACTAACCATTACAGTTATGACTGATGGTAGAAATTCCTTGTTTTTTTACATCGAAGATGCACAACAAGACATTGTTACAGAAAACGTATTCATAGAAACAATGTCCTATCCACTATTGGTCAATCAAAGCGGAGTTCATATTATTGGTGTAGGTAATATGGGCGACACTACTGCACAGATTGGAAATTTTATCACAGAGTATCCTATTGCCGAACCCGAATTTGTTAAAGGATTGGGATACTACGCAATCATTGGTTCTCTGCTCATCTTTATTTCCATCATTTTATTTTTAATTGGGTTAGTCATTTATTTAGTTCAAAGAAAATTAAAACCCCAAAAAAGTAAGAGTCTCTAGTAAATTACCACATCTAATATGGATATTCTGAGAAGTTAGCTATTTCCTAATAATCCTTGTTTCTCAAAGAATATCATGGCATTAACAAATTCCTCATAGCTGATAGTTCCATCACGAATCCATTTTATAACTATCTCCTTGTACCACTCTGGAATAGAGTCTCCGTCAATTCCCATTAGAGCCAATAATTCTGAATCAGAAATTGATTCTTCAGAAAATCCACTCCATTTCTCAAATGTCGTTTTATCAATGGTAATCTCAAATTCGGGACTCAGCAACCCTTCAT
>SMUZ01034852.1_pt1 | contig 10834 bp, 12 predicted proteins | sample 2456421 | NCBI WGS metagenome assembly SMUZ01 (sample SAMN11095932, study PRJNA526329) | marine sediment metagenome | biome: Marine sediment; feature: Surficial sediment; material: Deep marine sediment; isolation source: Hadal surficial sediment | place: Pacific Ocean | collected 2014-11 | depth... | reverse complement strand
ATATGTCCTGAAACCAGTCCGCCGCAACAAGCTGACGACTGCGCTGCGGCAAGCTTCAAGACTCGCGAGAAACACACTGAGCGCCTTCGCTGCAGAGGCGCAAATGCAATCTGCGCGCAAACATGTCTGTACCAGAGTTTTCGATGAGCTCAGGTTAATCCCCATTGACGACGTCATTTGCTTTCGCGCAGATCAGAAGTACGTGGCGGTCGAACATGACAACGGTCAGGACCTCATAGACGATTCCCTGAAGTCGCTCGCCGAGGAATTCAGCGGCGATTTCGTGCGCATTCACCGCGGTGCGCTGGTCGCAGTACAACGCATAGACCGTATCGAAAAAACCGCGCAAGGAAAAACTCGCGTCATATTGCGGGACAACTCGCAAGTCGACGATAATGAGCTGATAATCAGCCGCCGGCATTTAGCAGAGGTGCGCCGACGTCTGAAGGGAGTCTAGCTCGCTTTGAAAATTCGTATTGCGACCCGAAAAAGCGCACTGGCACTTTGGCAAGCACGCCATGTCAGCGCCATGCTTGAGAACCTGCCCAACGTCGATGGTACGGAGCTCGTGCCGATGTCCACCAGGGGCGACGAAGTGCTCGATCGCAGCCTGCAAAAAATCGGCGGCAAGGGCCTGTTCATCAAGGAGCTTGAGAATGCCATACAGCGGGGCGACGCCGATGCCGCCGTGCATTCAATGAAAGATGTGCCGGCCGAATTACCCGCTGGGTTCTGCATCGTGGCCACGATGAAACGCGCCAATCACGCGGACGCGCTGGTGACCCGCAACGGCGCTCAACTCAGCGACCTGCCGCGCGGCGCCACTATTGGCACTTCCAGCCTGCGGCGACAGGCACAATTGAAAATACTGCGTCCTGACCTGAAAGTTAAGCCGTTACGAGGCAACATCAACACTCGCTTGGCAAGGCTCGAAAATGGCGACTACGATGCCATTATTCTTGCGGCTGCGGGCCTGGAGCGTCTCGAATTGGGCCACCGCATCAGCCAGCTGTTTTCGCCATCAGAAATGCTGCCGGCCGCTGCCCAGGGCGTTCTGGGCATTGAATGTCTGGAAGATAATGAGCAGCTACGCGCCATATTGACGCAACTAAACGACACGACGGCTGCGCAGACGACGTCCGCAGAGCGTGCAATCGCGCGCGTCCTGCAAGCCAGCTGCCAGTCGCCGGTCGCAGCGTATGCGGTTGTCAACGGGGACACAATCACACTGACCGCACTGGTCGCGCATCCCGATGGCAGTCAATCGATCAGCGACACCGCGAGTGGCAAAGCGAGTGATGCAAAAGCGTTGGGCGAGCAGTTGGCAGAACGCTTGCTCGACAATGGTGCGCGCGAGTTACTTGCGTCAATCGGAGCGCTTGATGACTGACGCTGCACTGCAGGGAGTCGGCGTACTTGTCACCCGCCCGCGCGCGCAGGCGGCCGAACTGATCGCCGCGATAGAAAATGAAGGCGCTAGCGTAATATGTTTCCCCGTCATCGAAATTGTGCCGCGCGACGAACATGCGGTGCACGAAGATGTCGTGCGGCTTCCCGATCCGGATATTGTCATTTTCATCAGTCGTAACGCAGTTGAATACGGCATGCGATACGCCGGCAGCGCCAGGACGGCTGCCATTGGACCGTCAACCGCAACGGCAATACTGGACACTGGACACTCCGTCGACATAAGTCCTCGCGACGGCTATGACAGCGAAAGTCTTCTTGCGGAACCCTCACTGAAAGACGTCTCAGGAAAACAGATCCTGATCATCCGTGGCGATACCGGCCGGGAATTGCTGGCCGAAACGCTGGTGGCTCGTGGCGCGACGGTTAACTACCTGTGCGTTTATAATCGACAATTGCCAACAACAGATGCGGACCTGATTGCTGCAGTCGAAGCTCGCTGGCGCAACGGCGAAATCAGCATTATTACGGTGATGAGCGTACAGACTTTGAACAATCTGCTTGCTCTGTTGCCCGACTGGTGCATGGCGCAGCTCGAAAAAACGCCACTGGTGACGCCTGCTGCTCGTGTGATAAAAGTAGCACTGGACCGGCATCCTGCCTGGAAGGCCGTACTTGCGCCCGGCCCCGGAGCCAAACAGATGGCCCAGGCAATAATCGCAACCCTAGAGAACTGACCACGGACTGGCACCATGAGCGACACCGAAGACGACAGCACAGTGGAAAACGCGGCGCCATCGCAGCGCAACTCGATTGCCTGGCTGGCTGTGATGCTGTCAATTACGGCAACAGCGGCCGTAGGCTATACATTATTTCAGGACTGGCGCGCGACTGATGATGTCCAGGTAAACAACGCCTTAGCCCGTTTGGAGAGCGATCTCAGTCAATCCCGTAGCACGCTGGCAGCGCTGCAAGTGGAAGTCGGGCAACTGCCGCGCAACGACTACGGTAGTGACATCGATGCACTGCAGCGCAACTTCGATGAACGTCTTCGGCTGTTGGATTCTCTACCGGCACGGATGTCGGCTATCGAGAACTCGGTGGCGGCACTCGCGGGTATCTCGGCCGGCGCACGAGAGACATTTCTTCTGGCCGAAGCGGAATACTACCTGCAGATTGCAAACGCTCAATTGCAACTTGCGAATAATCCACAGCTTGCATCACTCGCGCTGAGCATGGCGGATGAACGCGTCATACAATTATCGAATCCGGCACTCATCGATGTACGACGGGCGCTCGCGGATGAACTCGCCGCGCTTGATGTTCTGGTGAAGCCGGATATCGAGGGTGCAACTCTGACGCTCGCCAGCCTTGCCCGGGTCGTTGAATCCCTGCCGCTTGCCAGTGCGACGACGTCGAAGAAAGCAGCGCTCGAAGAACTCGACGCAGAAGCCAGTGGCGTCGATCGTGCATGGGCTTCCATGAAGGATGCGATGTCCGGTCTGATCAAAGTGACACCTCCAGACCAGGACAAACTAGCTCTGTTATCGCCTGACGCCGCTTATTTCCTGCGCAACAACATCGCGCTGCAATTGCAGACAGCTCGCCTGGCGCTGTTCCGCGGTGAACAGGCGATCTTCGAACAAACACTGGACGATACGAGCGCCCTGCTGGGCGAGTATTTTGACGGCAACAGCGCTCAGGTGATAAGCGCACAGCAGACAATCGCCGAGATTCGCGACAAGGTATTCACAATCGCTATGCCTGATATTTCGAAATCACTGCGCCTGTTGCGGCAGTTCCGGACTTTGAGCGAGACGACCGAGTGAAATTGGGCATCATTGTTGTCCTCGCGTTGATCCTGAGCGCCTTTGCGGCGCACTTCCTGCTCTCTGACCCCGGCTACGTCGCAATCAATTTTCATGGTTACCGGGTTGAGATGTCAGTACCGGTTCTCGTGCTGCTTGCGGTGGCCCTGGTGTTTAGTGTCTGGCTGATACGCAAACTGATTCTCGCGCCGCGGCGCATCGGGGAAGCAGCCGGCCGCTACCGAGCAATGCGCTCGGGTCAAAAATTGACGCTTGGCATGATCGCCGTGGCTGAGGGCGACTTCGCACGCGGTGAGAAAATGCTGGCGCGTGCAGCAAGCACCAGTGACTCGCCATTATTCAATTACTTGCAGGCGGCTCGCGCCGCGCACTTGCAGGGCCGGGACGATCGTCGCGACGAATGGCTGCGGCTTGCCTACAAGGAAACCCCTGAAGCGGCGAATGCCGTGCTACTCACACAGGCGGAATTTCAACTCGATCGCGGCCAGCACGAGCAAGCACTCGCGACGCTGCGGCGTCTTGATGAGAACACCAAGGATCACGGGCGCGCCCTGATCCTTATGGGCCGTCTCTACTATGTGCTTGAGGATTGGCGGGCGCTTGGCGACTTATTGCCGCGAATAAAGAAACAAGGGCGAACTAAATCTGCTGCGTTTGATCTATGGGCTATCCGCGTCGGGAGGGAGTCGCTGGCCCGTGCCGCTGACGCCGAGGTACTCGAGGCGGCCTGGAAAAGCGTGTCCAGAGCATACAAGTCGGACATTGCACTACTCGTAACCTATTTCGAGGCGCTTATGCGCGTAGGGTCGCACGAAAAGGCGGAGAAAGAGCTCGCTGCAGCGCTCAGGTCTGATTGGCAAGGGCCGCTCATATGCCTGTTTGGCCAGGTGCAGGGCGCCGACGCGAGCAAGCAGCTTAAGCGCGCAGAGGGCTGGCTCAAGGATCATGGCGAAGATCCGGACCTGCTACTGGCCGCGGCACGGCTTTGTCTGCGCAATGAACTATGGGGTAAGGCCCGTAGCTATCTCGAATCGGTCATCAGCCTGCGGCCATCGCCCGAGGCATATCATGAATACGGCAGCCTGCTCAATCAGATAGGCGAAGTCAGCGCAGCAGCCGACGCCTTCGCCGATGGCCTCGGAATGGTTGCCGCTAAACCCCTGCCGGCAATTGCTCACATGAAATCAGACCTGTAGGAGCGCGCCCTAACTAAGGGGGACAGTGACCCTAACTGTCAATACAGAAACTACTGAACTCTCAGTTAGGGTCACTGTCCCCCTAGGCTATCTATGGTTGGCTGCGCTTGGTGCGTAGCCACGCCGTGAGTGGCTCCCATTCTTCCCAGTCCGGCCACGCCAGGTACGCCGGTAACTCAAAGATTCCCAGGCCGCGCGTATAGGCACGCACGTAATTCTGAGCGTCGCGCAACGCAGCAATGTACGGCGTTCTTGTTTTTAGCAGGTACTCGTCGAGATCATCAAATATAAGCGTGTTGTCGCGAACTCGATTCGCAACCGTGCCGATCTTCACCTCCTTGCGCATGACCTTGCCCACCGCTTTGAGCTCTTCGAGAAACGTCTCTGTTGCCTGTATATCGATGGTCGACGGCAATACCGGTACAACTATCGTTTCAGCGTGACGCACGAGGTCTGAAAGTTCTTTGCCATGTGAGCGTGCCGGCGCATCGATGATGACGAAATCGGCGCTGCGCGGTGCGCGCCTCAAGCCATCTTCGAATCCGGCCACAGCAAAGATTTTTGGCTGTGTGTCCGGTCGACGTTCAAGCCAGTCGAGGCTTGAGCGCTGCCGGTCGTAGTCCGCCAGCACAACGCCAGCGCCTTGATTCGCAAAATAGGATGCAATATTCGTCGCGAGGGTGCTCTTGCCGCAACCCCCCTTTGCGTTTATAACCATGATGTGCCGCATGACTCTCCCCAAGGGCAATTTTGTTAGTTTTGTTAGCGGTTTATGTAAACTACAGAGGCCCAACTGAAAAGTCCATTGCACAGGAATTGGCAGCCGTAACTGAAACACATGCGAGTCCCCTATCTTAAAATGCAGGGCACGGGAAACCAGATCCTGGTCGTCGATCAGCGTACTTCGAACCGGGCGCCGCCAACGCCTGACAAGCTCCGCGAACTGGGTAACGAGGCCAGCGGGCCTGGATTCGACCAGTTGCTGTGGGTCGGACCGACGACCGACGCAGCGTGCGTCGCCAGTTATCGAATTTTTAACGCCGATGGCTCGGAAGTCGAACAATGTGGCAATGGCGTACGCTGTGTGGCCCGTTTTCTGGCAACGCACGACGGATCTGCACAGGAATTCGTGCTCGAAAGCCCGGCGGGACACATCGAAGCTCGTATCAATCCGGATGGCCTGGTGACTGTCAGCATGGGCAACCCGAAATTTAATACCGAGCAAGTCCAGCTTGTCGTGTTGGGAAAGAATATCGACATCTGCGTTGTGTCCCTGGGCAATCCGCACTGCGTGCTGCAGGTCGAGACAGTCGCAGACGCACCAGTAGGCGATCTTGGGCCTGCGATAGAACACCATGAATGCTTCCCGCAACTCATTAACGTCGGCTTCATGGCAATCATCGACAGACAAAACATCGACCTGCGCGTGCACGAGCGCGGTGTCGGTGAGACTCAGGCATGCGGCACGGGCGCGTGCGCAGCTGTGGTGGCCGGTCAACGAATGGCGTTGCTTGACGAGCACGTCAACGTGCAACTGCCGGGCGGCCAAGTCATGGTAAGCTGGCGCGGCGACCATAGCCCTGTCTGGCTTACGGGAAACGCCGAACTGATCAGCGAAGGAATGATGGATCTGGAGGACTGAGCAAACAATGAGCATTCAACCCAAAGCAAAATACGTCGAGGCTGAGTCGTCGGAGCAGGCCACTCATGATTACCTCGTCGCTCATCCCGATTTCTTTGAGCATCACGCTACCCTGTTGAGTACCCTGCATTTACCCCATGCGACGGGGGGTGCTGTATCGCTCGTCGAGCGCCAGATTTCCGTGCTGCGACAAAAGGAACTGAAACTCGAAAAAAAGTTGCGGGACCTGATCGAAATCGCCCGCGCGAATGATTTGCTCGCCGCAAAAATACATGAGCTGGCCATGCAATTGCTGGCGTCACCCAATCTGACATCAACGATTGCCGCACTTGAAGAAGGCATGCGCAGCGGCTTCGGCGCCGATCAGGCGGTCCTGGTCTTGTTTGGCGATCCTGACGATTTTGATGACATTGATGCCGGTCGCTTCTTGCATGTGATCAAACGCGACGCAAATGAATTAACGCCGTTCAAGACTTTCCTCAGCAGCCCGACGGCTCGATGCGGGCAGATACGCGACGCACAGCGCGAGTTTCTGTTTCATGACGATGCGAGCGAAATAGGTTCTGCAGCACTGATACCGTTGGCTAAAGGCGCGGAAATCGGTTTCCTGGCCATTGGTAGCAATGACACCGACCGCTTTCATCCCGGCATGAGCACTGACTTCCTGACCCGGCTCGGCGACCTCCTTGCCGGTGCCCTCCAGCGCTATTGACGGACAGGCATGATCTCGTGGACGATGCTGGCTGGATAGACAAGTTCATACAACATCTCGATTTTGAGCGCAGGCTATCGCCGCAAACGTCCAAGAACTACCGCCGCGATCTCGAAGCGTTGCTCACATTCTGCAAGCAAGCGAGTGTGGACTCATGGAAACAACTCGATAGCGAACATTTTCGCGCTTTCTCCGCCACCAGCTTCCGCAAGGGTCTGAGTGCACGCAGTATCCAACGCAGGCTCTCTGCCTGCAGAACATTTTTCCGCTACCTGATTCGTGAGAAGCACGTTGACATCAATCCCGCCATATCTGTCTCCGCACCAAGGGGCAAGAAGCGGCTGCCGGGCAACCTCGATGTCGATCGCATGGCGCGCCTGCTCGATATCTCGGGAGACGGGCCTATCGTCGATCGTGACCGCGCCATCCTGGAGTTGTTGTACTCATCGGGCCTGCGCCTGTCCGAGCTAACGGACTTGAATTGCGGCGATGTCGACATGTTGGACGCGACAGTCCGCGTAACCGGCAAGGGCAACAAGGACCGCATTGTTCCGGTCGGCCGGTACGCGTTGCGAGCGCTGCGGAAATGGAACCTGTCCCGCGCGGCACTCGCCGCTGCGCAAGAAACAGCCATGTTCGTCAGCAATCGGGGAACCCGCCTCAGTCCGCGCGCCGTGCAGGCGAGAGTTTCTCACTGGGCCCGCAAGCAAGGTATTGATTGCAACGTTTATCCACACCTGTTTCGTCACTCGTTCGCCACGCACCTGCTTGAATCGAGCCACGATCTGCGGGGTGTTCAGGAACTTCTCGGTCACGCGAATATCGCGACGACCCAGGTTTATACTCACCTTGATTTCCAGCATCTAGCCCAGATATACGACCAAACACATCCCCGGGCACGCAGGAAAAGCTAGCAGTAATCGGCCACCAACGACGTAACAGGAACAACACCATGGAACAGTTTCGCGGGACGACCATCGTCTCAGTTCGTCGCAACGGCAAGGTCGCAATCGCCGGTGATGGCCAGGTCAGCATTGGCAACACCATCATGAAAGGCAACGCACGCAAAGTCCGCCAGCTGGCAGAAGGCAAGGTGATCGCAGGTTTTGCCGGCGGCACCGCCGACGCCTTCACACTCTTTGAGCTTTTTGAGAGCAAACTTGAGCAGTACGGCAATCTCACGCGCGCTGCTATCGAACTTGCGAAAGACTGGCGCATGGATCGCCGGCTACGACGCCTGGAAGCTTTGCTCTGCGTCGCAGACACCGAAAGTTCCTTTATTGTCTCCGGCAATGGCGATGTCATCGAACCCGAAAACGATATTATGGCGATTGGCTCTGGTGGACCTTACGCACAGGCAGCAGCTCTAGCCCTGTTGCAAAACACCAAACTCGAAGCCACTGACATCACAAAAAAGGCACTGCTCATCGCCGCTGACATCTGTGTTTTCACCAATCAAAACATCACTGTAGAGGAACTGTAGAAGTACCCATAGGGCATACACGCACTTTGCACCCAAACGGACATTAACCCGCGAATCAATAAATCCATGTCACAGATGACCCCCAGAGAAATCGTCCAGGAACTGGACAAGCATATCGTCGGCCAGGACGAAGCCAAGCGCGCCGTCGCTATCGCATTGCGCAACCGCTGGCGCCGCGTACAGATTGATGAACCGCTCAGAAGTGAGATCACACCGAAAAATATTCTCATGATCGGACCGACAGGCGTCGGCAAGACCGAAATCTCACGGCGCCTCGCACGCCTCGCCCGCGCACCGTTCATCAAGGTTGAAGCGACCAAGTTCACCGAGGTCGGTTACGTCGGCCGCGAGGTCGACAGCATCATTCGTGATCTTATGGACGTGGCGGTCAAGATGATTCGTGAAGACGCCGTATCAAAAGTTCGACATCGGGCGGAGGACGCGGCCGAAGAGCGCATTCTCGATGCTTTGTTGCCACCTCCATCACACAATGTTGGAATCGCGACACACGCCGAACCTGCGAGCGGCGCCGGCGACAGCGAGACACGGCAGAAATTCCGCAAGATGCTGCGCGAAGGCAAACTTGATAACAAGGAAATCGAAATCGAAATCCTGGCACTGCCGATCGGGGTTGAAATAATGGCTCCTCCAGGCATGGAAGAAATGACCAGCCAACTGCAGGGTATGTTTCAGAACCTTGGCGGCAATCGCAGCAAGACCCGCAAGCTCAAGGTGAAAGAGGCCTTCCGTAATCTGACCGACGAGGAAGCCTCAAAAATGATCGATGAGGAGGAACTTAAAGTTCAGGCACTTGAAGCCGTTGAACAGCAAGGCATCGTGTTCCTCGATGAGATTGACAAGGTTGCGCGACGCTCTGGGACTCAAGGCGCCGACATTTCGCGTGAAGGCGTGCAACGCGATTTGTTGCCGCTGGTCGAAGGCTCCACCGTCAACACCAAGTACGGCATGGTCAAGACGGACCACATCCTCTTTATTGCGTCTGGTGCATTCACCGTCTCGAAACCGTCGGACCTGATTCCGGAGTTGCAAGGGCGTTTCCCGATACGGGTTGAACTCAAGTCGCTGACGACAGAAGACTTCGTACGAATCCTGACTGAACCGGACGCATCGCTGACCGCGCAGTACAGCGCACTACTCAACACCGAAGAAGTCACGCTGAGTTTTACGGAAAGTGGAGTAAGACGAATTGCCGAGGTTGCGTTTCAGGTTAATGAGAACACCGAAAATATCGGTGCACGGCGACTGCATACCGTGATGGAGCGGCTGCTGGAAACAATTTCCTTCTCGGCAGCCGACAAGAGTGGCGCCACGCTGACCGTGGACGCCGGCTATGTGGATGATCATCTGGCCGAACTGTCGCAAGACGAGGATCTAAGCCGTTATATACTGTAAGCCCGGGACAAGAATAATAAGCAATGGCAGAGCAGGAACACTCAAGCGACACCACACATTTCGGATACCAGACCGTTTCGGCTGACGATAAAGCCGGGTTGGTGCGGGACGTATTTGATTCTGTGGCAAGTCGTTACGACATCATGAACGACTTGATGTCAGCCGGGCTGCATCGAATCTGGAAGCGTTATGCGATTGACCAGGCTGCGTTGCGGCCGGGCAATGTTGTCCTGGATCTCGCCGGCGGCACCGGTGATCTGACCCGGCAAATTGCGCGCAAGGTTGGCAAAGAAGGGCACGTCGTTCTCGCTGATATTAATGCCGCCATGCTGGAACAGGGACGCCGTCGTCTTGTCGATGCGGGCGTCGCCGGCAACGTCAGCATCGCTCAGGTCGATGCAGAGGAGCTACCGTTCGCAGACAGGAGTTTCGACTGCGTCGCCATGGCATTCGGATTGCGCAACGTCACAGACAAGAACGCAGCGCTCACGTCAATGTACCGGGTGCTGAAGCCTGGCGGCAAAGCGATGATTCTGGAATTTTCCGAGCCGAGCAAAGCCATCAAGCCCGCCTATGAGCTTTACTCTTTCAAGATACTGCCAGCACTTGGCAAACTTATCGCCGACGATGCGGATAGTTACCGCTACCTTGCCGAATCCATACGCATGCACCCGAATCAGGAAGAGCTGAAAGCCATGATGCAGGAGTCCGGTTTTGAGCGCTGCCGTTACCACAATCTTGCAGCGGGCATAGTAGCCTTGCATGTCGGCTATCGGATTTAGACACCATGAATGTCCTCGAAGCGGCGCTGCGCCCGATTGCAACCATCCTGAATCGCAATATTCATGCAACGACCCCGGCGCGTGAACTGTGCGCGAAACTTGACGGCACCGTCGTCGCCGTCCGCGTTCGCGATACGGCACTTGCCACGTACTTCATCGTCCACGAAGACCTGCTTGAACTCGTCACCGAATCGGAGCAGGAGCCGGATGTCGTTATCAGTGGCTCTCTTGTCACCCTGGCGCGTATGGCGGGTCAGTCCGGGGAAAGTGCCATTCGCGATGGCTCACTGGATCTCAGCGGCGACGCTGAAATCGCTCACGAATTCCAGCGACTGCTTGGCCTCGCCAAACCTGACATTGAAGAAGAGCT
>SMUZ01005258.1_pt1 | contig 10838 bp, 8 predicted proteins | sample 2456421 | NCBI WGS metagenome assembly SMUZ01 (sample SAMN11095932, study PRJNA526329) | marine sediment metagenome | biome: Marine sediment; feature: Surficial sediment; material: Deep marine sediment; isolation source: Hadal surficial sediment | place: Pacific Ocean | collected 2014-11 | depth 0-1... | reverse complement strand
TTATATCCTCCTGAGGTAGGATTACGTCGTCACTGGTACTCAGTGCCTTCTTGCAATAGACGGGATGGTGGCGATTACCCAATTTGTTGTGGGGGGAGGTATCGGAACAGGGAAAGCTTTCGCCGTCCCACCGGGATGTTTAAATCGCTGGTTACGGATGACCGGTTGCGGTCGGCGTCTTGCTACCAGCCTGTCGCCTGCTGGACGCCCTTGCCAAGATCGGCCGGTGATCTTACGGTGTGAACGCCTGCTTTCTCGAGGGCTGCAAATTTATCGGCGGCAGTACCCTTGCCACCTGCGATGATGGCACCCGCGTGACCCATACGTTTACCCTTGGGTGCGGTTACCCCTGCAATATACGAAACGACTGGTTTGCTGACATTGCTCTGGATGAACTCTGCCGCCTCTTCCTCTGCGCTTCCACCGATTTCACCGACCATCAATATAGCCTCTGTCGCCGGGTCCGCCTCGAACAGGGCTAGCGCATCTATGAAGTTGGTGCCTGGAATAGGATCGCCACCAATACCGATGCAGGTGCTCTGGCCAAAGTTGAGATCCGATGTCTGCTTGACACATTCGTAAGTCAGCGTACCGGAACGCGATATAACGCCAACCTTACCGGACTGATGTATCGAGCCTGGCATAATGCCTATTTTGCATTCATCGGGGGTGATGATGCCCGGGCAGTTAGGTCCTATCAATCGAGCGCCAGTATGTTCGACTGCAATCTTTGCTTCGAGCATATCGAGAGTAGGAATGCCCTCGGTAATACACACGATTAAACCTATTCCGGACTCCGCTGCCTCGATAATCGAATCTTTACAAAATGCAGCGGGTACATAGATCACGGTAGCGTCGGCGCCGGTTTCGATGACAGCTTCACGAACCGTGTTAAAAACCGGTAGATCGAGGTGGGTCTGCCCACCCTTACCGGGCGTTACCCCGCCAACCATTTTGGTACCGTAGGCAATTGCCTGTTCGCAGTGAAAGGTACCCTGTTTGCCGGTAAAACCCTGGCACAGAACCCTGGTGTTTTTATCGACTAGCACGCTCATTTCGCCTCTCCGACTGCTGCGACGATTTTCGTAGCGGCTTCGCCTAGATCTCGAGCCGCGATCAGGTTCAGGCCACTGTTATTTAACAGGTCAGTTCCTTCGGCGGCCTTTGTGCCTTCGAGTCTTACCACGATCGGAACTGAAATATTCACTTCTGCCACCGCTGCTATTATCCCTTCCGCGATTAAATCGCAGCGTACGATGCCACCAAAAATATTGACCAGAATGCCTTTGACCTTGTCATCCGAGAGAATTATTTTGAGTGCCTCGGCAACCCGTTCTTTGGTAGCGCCACCCCCGACGTCGAGAAAGTTAGCCGGGTCCCCACCGCTGAGCTTGATGATGTCCATAGTTGCCATCGCCAATCCTGCGCCGTTGACCATGCAACCGATTTCTCCATCGAGTGCGACATAACTGAGGTCCCATTCCGCGGCTCGATTTTCGCGCTCATCTTCCTGGGACTTGTCACGCATTTCGACCAGATCGGGGTGACGGAATAATGCGTTACCATCGATATTAATTTTGCCATCCAGGCACAGCAGGTCGCCACTGCCGGTAACGACCAGTGGGTTGACTTCAACCAGCGACAGGTCTTTTTCCTTGATCAATCTTCCCAGGTTAGTCAGCAGCCTGGAAAATTGTTTGATTTGATCACCGCTTAATCCCAGTCCGAAAGCAAGCTCCCGGCACTGGTAGGGCATAATCCCGACCATTGGATCGATAGTGGCTTTGAGAATTTTCTCGGGTGTTTCGTGCGCGACCTTTTCGATTTCGACACCGCCTTCGGTGGAAGCCATTATTACCATGCGGCATTTGGAACGATCGAGTACAGCACCCAGATATAGCTCGTTAGCGATATCACAGATTTCCTCGATCAGAATACGATTAACCGGTTGGCCGTTGGCATCGGTCTGGAAAGTAACCAGGTTAGTGCCAAGCATGGAGCCAGCCACCTCGCCAGCCTGTTCAACGCTGTCAACAATTTTTACGCCTCCTGCCTTACCCCGCCCACCAGCATGGACCTGGGCTTTGACGATGTATTTGTCTCCTTTGAGCGATTTTGCTGCTTCGACCGCTTCACTTGCCGAGAAGACCGCTTTGCCATTGGGTACCGGAATCCCATAGGAGCGAAATAGCTCTTTTGACTGATATTCGTGTAAATTCATTAGCAGCCTCTATGTAGCAATATTAATTAGGGAACCTTTGATCAAATCATGACTGGGCATCCCAGGCGCAAAATAATCTCAACGGTGCTGTGAGGCCTGGCGATGGCCTGGTTACTGCTGATATTGCCCGCTCTGATCCTGGTTATTTTGCATTCCGATATGAATCGCCCAGTTAATCAGAGATAACCTGCGTTTACTATTAGTGGTTATATCGGTAGCGATTCTAAAGTATTCCTAACTTTTAGCCACTTGCAATTTTGACCGGTGCTAAGAAATAATTCCGCTGATTATTGCTGAGGGATAATTACTATTGGGTCGTACATCCAACTTTCGATTGATTAGGCTTTACATTCTGCGCCTGTCGGCGTAAATTAAAATTTGGCATATTGTATACCAAAATGAAATTAGGACAGAACTTATAGCACCAGAGTGTGACATGCACCAGAGTGTGCCATAAGAATATGTCCCTTCTTTGTCGAGGTTGGATTGCTGGAGTAAACAAGGGTACTACAGATAAAAAATGAATGAAAAGGAGTAGAATAGGCCTAGGGAAGCCAAAGTCGGCAAGAATCGCTGCCTGTAGTCAAGGAGATAAAGATATACCGTTTGTTTCGACACCGAATACCGGAATAATAAAACTGGGCACACGCTCAGGGAGGTCTGATTGGTAATATTTCCGGTAATTGGTTAGAGGCATTTATTCTGCAGGTCAATCCAGGCCTGTCACAATTGGAGGAATATATAATGATCAAATCACGTCGCTCGTTTACTAAACTTGTTTGTATCATCGGTGCTAGCGCGATCCTGGCAGGCCTGCCAGCTATCGGGCAAGCCTGGGAGCCGATAAAACCAGTTGAATTTGTTGTTATGGCTGGTAAAGGCGGTGGTGCAGATAAAGCTGTTAGATTGTTGCAAAACATTATTGCATCGGAAAATATGGCACCGGTTCCTTTCACGCCAATTAATAAGCCTGGTGGTTCAGGCGCCGAGGCGCTGGTTCATCTGAATGACAAAAAAGGTGACAACCACACCATCATGTTCACCCTGAATAGCTTCTACACAACACCTTTACGTCAGCCTAAGCTCGGAATTGATATCACTACATTTACGCCGGTGGCTCGCATGGCTGAAGACACCTTTCTACTGTGGGTGAATTCCGACCGTAAAGATATCAACAATGTAGCCGACTTCGTTAAGGCGGCTAAAGCCAAGGGCAGTAACTGGATTATGGCTGGAACCGGGAAGAATTCGGAAGACAATCTGTTAACCGATTTTCTTAACAAGGCTTACGGCCTGAATATGAAATATGTACCGTATAAAGGTGGTGGCGCGGTAGCCAAGGAACTTGCAGGCAATAATGCCGACTCAACTGTAAACAATCCTTCGGAGCAACTCGGGTTTTACGAAGCCGGTACAACCAAGGCTCTGGCAGCGTTCACTGATAAGCGTTTACCGCTGTTTTCAGACACACCCACATTTAAAGAACTCGGTAAGGATTATGTCTATTACATGCAACGTACCGTTGTTGGCGCACCTGGCATGAGTAAGGAAGCAGCTGCTTATTACACCGATCTTTTCACGCGTGTATTCAATTCTGATAAGTGGCAGCAATATCGCACCAAAAAGAGCTTGCAGGGTGATTTGTTAACCGGTAATGCACTGATGAGCTACTGGATAAAGGAACGCGATATACACGAGGTAATGTTGAGGAATATGGGCGCTATCAAGTAGGTCCTGTTAGCCAGGCCCTGTTAGGTAGACAATATCTAAAGCGTATATTCAGTGTAGATAGGGGGGATTCAATCATGTCAGTGCGAACTGCTGAATTGTTGATGGCAATCACGATGGGGGCCTTCTCTATCTACCTGATGTACAAGAGCGCCGAGCTTCCTATCGGCTGGATTGACGGAGAAGGGCCAGGCGGCGGCGCCTGGCCCTTCTGGCTGGCAACCATGATGCTGATATCCTGCCTCGGAATCCTGTTTAACTGGTATCGCAGGCACGGCCCTATCGCCAACTCGGAAAAGGCTTATATTGAGCCCCGTGTGCTGATGGATATTGGGGCTGTCGCCCTTTCGTTAATCGTCACTGTTGGATTATTTTCGTTTATCGGAATCTATGGTGCGCTGCCTTTATTCCTGATTTTTTACCTTCGATTTTTGGGTAAACACTCCTGGAGGCTGACAACTACCCTGGCCATTGCGATACCGGTATTAATATTTTATTTTTTCGAAGTAACGCTGAAAATAATTCTCCCAAAGGGAATAACAGAACCTCTGTTTATACCCCTCTACAAGATATTTTTTTAGGCATTTATATACCCCTGGTACCATAACAGAGAAAAGTATATGTTAGAAACTCTGGGACTTCTCGCTAACGGTTTTACGATAGTATTCGAGCCGCAAAATCTAGCCTTAATCATTGCTGGCTGTGCGCTCGGATTATTTATCGGCGCAATGCCTGGCCTGGGTTCGGTTAATGGCGTAGCTATACTTTTACCTTTGACTTTCCTGGTCCCACCAACCGGGGCAGTTATATTTCTCGCCGCAATCTATTACGGTGCCATGTATGGCGGTGCAATTTCATCGATAATGCTCGGTATACCTGGTGCATCAACTGCGGTTGCTACGACCTTTGATGGCCGGCCATTGGCCAAACTGGGGATGGCCGACAAGGCGCTGACCGCGGCCGCGGTAGCCTCATTCGTCGGCGGCTCTATTTCGGTCGTTCTGTTTACCTTTTTCGCACCACCTCTTGCCCATGTTGCCCTCGTATTTGGTTCTCCAGAAACTTTTTCATTGATGATGCTCGCCTTTGCTACATTCATTGGCCTTGGCGGCGACGATATTTTCAAAACACTTTTCTCAATTTGCATTGGGCTGGTATTGAGTGCAGTTGGCTTCGATATAATCTCCGGTGAACCTCGCCTGATCCTGTGGGACATTACCGGCTTTTTGCACGGAGTTAATTTTTTAGTATTGGCGATAGGGATATATGGCATCGGTGAAATGATCTGGACGGTCGAAGAGCATAATCTCGGCGGCGGCAAAAGTATGCTTTCTGAAGCCACGGTAACCGTGAAACGAACCCTTGCCAATTTGCGTGAACTGCTGACTAGCTGGAAATCGATCGTGATGGGTTCTTTTCTGGGCTATTTTGTCGGCATACTTCCCGCTGCCGGTGCGACGCCTGGCTCGTTGATGGCCTACGGTATAGCCAAGCAAATTTCGAAAAATCCGGAAGAATTCGGTAAAGGAGCGCTAGAAGGCGTTTGCGCACCTGAAGCTGCGAATAATGCTGCGAGTACCGGCTCGATGTTGCCGATGTTAACCCTGGGGATACCTGGCTCACCGACAACAGCTATATTGCTCGGTGGTATGGTAATTTGGGGATTGGAACCGGGTCCGAGGTTGTTCATAGATCACAGCGAATTCGTATGGGGTTTAATCGCTTCTCTGTACGCGGCTAATATATTCGCGGTAATTATTATGCTCATATTTATTCCTGTATTTATTAAAATACTGAAAACCCCGTTTACGATATTGGCGCCGATCATTTTCATACTGTGTTTGATTGGCGGGTATGCACCAACCCAGTCCATGCACGATGTCTGGATGATGGTTGTTTTCGGCATTGTTGGTTACCTGATGCGCAAGCTTGATTATCCCCTGGCGCCTGCTGTATTAGCGATTGTATTGGGGCCCCTGGCCGAACCAGCCCTGCGCCAGTCATTGTTAATCAGTGATGGGGAATTCTCAATTTTCTTTACCCGAATTTATGCCGGACCGATTATGGTCACCGCGATTATTTTATTGTTCCTCCCGGTATTAAAAATTGTTTATAACAAGTTTCGTCACCGACCAGCTTAGTATCTGCCCTGGAAATCGCCTGGTAACCCGTAATTCTGGAGGTTAAATTGAAAACACTTAGGATTGTTCCACTGGAGCCTGCTAAAGCACTAAAAACACAGGTGTATGAGGCACTTAAGGAACTCATCGGCCATATGAATATTTATTCGAACCCGGAAATACTGCGTCTCGATGAACGTGCGCTGGGTGAGCAACTCGGAGTAAGCCGCACGCCGGTTCGCGAGGCGATCTCACGCCTCGAGCAAGAAGGCCTGGTACGCACCGTAGCTCGCAGGGGTGCATTTGTAGTACGCAAAACCAAGGATCAAATTATCGACATGATCGATGCCTGGGCTGCGTTGGAGAGCATGGCTGCGAGGTTAGCAACGAGTCGAGCCAGTGATGCGGAAATAGCCAGTTTACGCAATAAATTTACCAACTTTGATGATAGTGAAGAAGCAAAGGCCCATATCGATGAATATTCGGAGACCAATATAGAATTTCATCAAACGATAATTAGCCTGGGAAAGTCACCCTTGATTTCGGAAATGTCAAATCAATTGTTTTTCCACATGCGCGCCATTCGTGCCAGCACCATCAAAGAACGAGATCGGGTTTCTCGCTCGGTGATTGACCACATTCGAATTATCGAGGCGATAGAAGATCGGGATGCGTATCATGCCGAACAGCTGGTACGAGATCATGCGCTCGAACTGGCCAGGCATGTTGAAAAATATGTCGACTACCTGGATTGACCAATGGCAACCAACCGCCATAGAAAGTTTAACGATGAATAACCAGGCTGAAAAATTATAGAGGTGAGTGATGACTACAGTTACAGAAACCAGGCTAAAATCGGATACCGCAAGTGATACCTTGCAGCAAAAAACCAAAGATGGATCGGTAATATCCGGTGGCCATCTCGTCGCCAAGGCTCTCAAGGCCGAGGGTGTAGATACCATATTTACATTATGTGGTGGTCATATCATCGATATTTATGATGGCTGTCTGGATGAAGGTATTCGCATAGTCGATGTGCGCCACGAGCAGACCGCGGCGCACGCGGCAGATGGCTATGCGCGCCAGACGGGTAAGCTGGGTTGCGTTGTTACCACCGCCGGCCCGGGTTGTACCAACGCGGTGACTGGCGTGGCGACCGCATTTCGTTCTGAAAGCCCGATACTGCACATCGGCGGGCAGAGTTCACTGGGCCAGCATAAGATGGGTTCATTACAGGACCTTCAGCATGTCGACATGATGACACCGATCACCAAGTTTGCGTCAGGTGTATTTTCGACCGAACGCGTTGCCGATATGGTGTCAATGGCAGCGCGTGAATGTTTCAATGGCGCCTATGGCCCCTCCTATCTCGAGATCCCGCGGGATATTCTGGATCGCGAAATTCCTATTGAAACCGCAGTAATTCCAGAGCCGGGTTCATATCGGGCCTCGGTTAAATCCATCGGCGACCCGGCAGATATCGAAAAACTGGCCGATATCCTGGTCCAGGCAAAGCGGCCAGCGGTATTGCTTGGCCAGCAGGTGTGGGCTTCGCGAGGGCACGAGGCCGCTATTAGTCTTGTGCGTGCGCTGGATATACCGGCCTACATGAATGGCGCGAGCCGGGGATTATTGCCGCAGGGTGATCCCCATCATTTCGATCGGACTCGTAGCGATGCGTTCAAAAATGCGGACGTTATTCTGATTGTCGGAACACCTTTTGATTTCAGAATGGGGTATGGCAAACGCATCTCTAAAGAAGCCACCCTGGTGCAGATTGATCAAAGCTATGCGACAGTCGGTAAGAACCGTAGTATCAGTCTTGGCCTTGTTGGTGACCCCGGTGCAATTTTGGCCGCGGTCGAGCAGGCCGCATCGGGTCGTTCTGATCGAGGGGCGCAACAACAGCGGCAGAAATGGATGGCCGAGTTACGTGCTATTGAAGCAACCAAGCTTGAAAAATTGATGCCAGTGTTTACTACCGATCAAAATCCTATACATCCTTATCGCCTGGCCTACGAGATCAACGAATTCCTCGGTGAAGATACTATTTATATTGGCGATGGCGGTGATATTGTTACGATCTCGGCGCAGGCAGTCCGTCCGCGCAATCCGGGACAGTGGATGGATCCGGGTGCTCTCGGGTCGCTTGGCGTGGGGACCGGTTTCTCTATGGCGGCCAAACTCGCACACCCGGACAAGGAAGTCATCTGTCTATATGGCGATGGTGCATTTGGAATGACATCGTTTGATATGGAAACTGCACAACGCTTCGGTGCCCCTTACCTGGCGGTGATTGGCAATAACTCGTCCATGAATCAAATTCGATACGGTCAGCTAGCCAAATATGGCCCGGAGCGCGGTAATATCGGTAACAAGCTCGGGGATGTGCCTTTCTCAAAATTTGCTGAAATGATTGGTGGTTATGGCGAGGAGGTACATGAGGCTAAAGATATTCAACCAGCGTTGCAAAGGGCGCGTGAAGCCATTGCGAAAACCGCTAAATGTGCAGTGGTGAATGTTTGGGTAGATCCAGACGAATATGCACCAGGTACCAAAGCGCAGACAATGTATAAATAGGAATTTAATTAATGTTGGATCACCTGGGTGAGGGCACAACAGGAGGTTTTAACACCACGCAAAATCTTTATATTTAGAGGTAAACAATGTCCAAAGCACTCGACGGTGTCAGAATTCTAGATTTCACGCATGTTCAGTCAGGGCCCACCTGCACACAATTATTAGGCTGGATGGGAGCAGATGTCATTAAGGTTGAGCGTCCGGGTGTGGGCGACCCTACCCGCAATCAACTGGTAGATGTGGAGGGCGCTGACAGCCTGTACTTTACGATGCTGAATCACAACAAACGTTCGCTGACACTTAATTCAAAAAATGAAACCGGTAAGCAGGTACTCGAACGCCTGGTAAAAAAATGCGATGTGCTGGTAGAAAATTTCGCACCGGGCGCACTCGACCGCATGGGTTTCGGCTGGGAGCGCATACAGGAGTTAAATCCTAGAATGATTATGGCTTCGGTAAAAGGATTCGGACCAGGCCCATACGAAGCCTGCAAGGTGTACGAAAATGTTGCACAGTGCGCGGGTGGGGCGGCATCAACGACCGGTTTTCGCGATGGTGTGCCGATGGTGACCGGGGCCCAGATTGGTGATTCTGGAACCGGATTGAACCTGGCATTGGGCATCACCGCTGCCCTGTTGCAACGCGTAAATACAGGGCGCGGACAACGCGTGTTCGCGTCGATGCAGGATGGGGTAATTAATTTATGCCGGGTTAAGCTACGTGATCAGCAGCGACTTCAACACGGTCCACTCAAGGAATATTCGCAATACGGTGAAGGCATCGAGTTTGGCGATGCGACGCCTCGGGCTGCCAATGACTCCGGTGGGGGGCAACCCGGTCGGATTCTCAAGTGCAAGGGCTGGGAAAACGATCCCGATGCCTATACCTATTTTGTTAACCAGGCCGCGGTCTGGCAAAATACCTGCGATGTCATCGGAAAACCGGAATGGAAGGAGGATCCGGAATATGCAACACCTCCAGCCCGTTTGACCAGGCAAAACGAGGTATTTGGCGCAATCGAAGCCTGGACCATGACAAAAACCAAATTCGAAGTAATGGATATATGTAACCCGCTTGATATTCCGGTTGGACCGATTCTTTCGATGAAAGAGATTGCCGAGGAACCCTCGTTGCGCGAGACCGGAACTATTGTCGAGGTTGACCACCCGAAACGCGGTAAGTATTTGACCGTTGGCTGTCCAATCAAATTTTCGGATAGTGAAGTCGAAGTGACGCGTGCACCATTGCTGGGTGAGCATACCGATGAGATCCTGGCTGACGTGCTTGAATATAGCGCAGATGAAATTGCCGAGATCAGGGAATCGGGCGCAGTATAAACCAGGGAGACTCAGAAATAATCAGAGGCTCCTTAATAATAAACTAAGGTGTAGATATGCGACTAGTAGTTCATGGGCAACAGGCATTTGGTAAAGCGGTTCTCGAACGCCTGCTGGAGCGGGAAGAAAATATCGTTGCAGTTTGCACGGCACCGGATAAGGAAGGCAAACCGATGGACCCGGTGAAGGAGTTGGCTCTGGAAAAAGGCCTGGCGGTTCATCAACCTGCATCATGGAAAACGCCTGAAGCACTCGAGTTGATGCAATCCTTCGAAGCGGATGTCTGTATCATGGCCTATGTCTTACTGTTTATACCGCAGCCGGTGTTGGATGCCCCCAGGCTCGGTTCGTTTCAGTACCATCCATCCATGTTGCCAATGCACCGGGGACCATCCTCGATCAACTGGCCGATCGCGATGGGTGCGACGCGTACCGGGCTAAGCATTTTCTGGCCTAACCAAGGGCTGGACGAAGGCCCAATTTTAATCCAGAAAGAATGTGATATCGGACCGGATGAAACACTGGGTGATATCTACTTCAACAAGCTGTTTCCGATGGGTGTGGATGCGATGATAGAAGCGCTCGATCTGGTCAAGGCAGGTGCTGCTCCCAGACAGGTACAAGACCTGGATGAGGGTAGTTACGAGTCCTGGTTTGGAAAAGTCCAGGCTGAGATTGATTGGCAAAAATCTGCTGCCGAGATTTACAATACTGTCCGCGCGGCCAACCCACAGCCTGGTGCCTGGACTACAGTGAACGGCGCGACGCTGCAGATTTTCGACAGTCGCCTGGTCGACGATGTAGATGGCGAGGCGGGTGTCGTTGCCGCGTCGAGTGATGAGGGAATTCTGG
>SMUZ01036273.1_pt1 | contig 10865 bp, 9 predicted proteins | sample 2456421 | NCBI WGS metagenome assembly SMUZ01 (sample SAMN11095932, study PRJNA526329) | marine sediment metagenome | biome: Marine sediment; feature: Surficial sediment; material: Deep marine sediment; isolation source: Hadal surficial sediment | place: Pacific Ocean | collected 2014-11 | depth 0-1... | reverse complement strand
GTCAAAACAATGGCGCTATTATTAGCAGTCATTAACGCTTCGCGGTCATTGAAAGAGGTAAATTTTTGCTGCTGTCTAAAATGACGCCGGAGGCAAATGGCCTAATGACTTAGTGACGGGTATTGTCATTCGTTTCGCGTCAATCAGCCATTTTCTTGCAAAAGGTGCAAAAGTTCAGAAGTAATATTATAGATAGGCACTGCAACTTAAGATATTCAACTAACATACTATGACGGAGGCCAAATATGTCTGAATTCTTAGAAGACGGGAAACTATGGTTTAATGGGAAGATGATTGAGTGGCAGGATGCTAAAATACATGTCATGTCTCATGTTATTCATTATGGCTCATCGGTCTTTGAAGGATTTAGATGTTATAATACGGTTAATGGACCCGCCCTTTTTCGGTTACAGGATCACATTCGGCGGTTATTTGATTCCGCGAAGATTTACAGAATTCCCATGCCCTTTTCGAAAGATGTAATCGAACAAGCCTGCATCGATGTCGTTAAAGTTAATAATTTGCAAGAAGCTTATATGCGTCCGGTCGTCTTCCGAGGATATGGAAGCCTGGGAGTCGATCCCAAAGATACGCCGACTGAAGTGGCGGTGGCAGCTTTGGCCTGGGGAAAATATTTGGGAGATGAAGGGATCAATGTCGGGGTTGATGTTCGCGTGTCTTCCTGGAATCGAGCGCGGCCCAATACCTTGCCGGCGATGGCAAAATGCGGCGCGAACTATATGAATTCACAGCTTATTAATTTGGAGGCAAAAGCGGACGGATATATAGAGGGGATTGGCCTTGATTCCAATGGCTATGTCAGCGAAGGAAGTGGTGAAAATATTTTTGTAATCCGCGACAACCGAATTTACACACCGCCGCTCTCTTCGTCAATTTTGCCGGGAATTACCCGTGACTGCGTTATTAAACTGGCAGAAGATTTTGGCTATAAAGTTGAGGAAATCACAATTCCGAGGGAGTGTCTCTATATTGCCGATGAGGTTTTCTTTACAGGGAGCGCCGCCGAAGTCAGTCCCATCAAATCTATCGATCGAATTCCAATTGGCGAAGGTCGCAGGGGACCGATTACTGAGAAAATTCAAAAACGCTTTTTTGGAATATTAACCGGTGAGTTCGAGGATAAATATAGCTGGTTGACTCCGGTTAATTAATAGTAGCGAGCAATGAGTAGTAATAGAAGAAAAGCAAGAGAATTGGTCTTGCGTGCACTTTACAGCCAGGAGATGTCGGATAATCCGGTAAATGTGATTATTGAGGACATGATTTTGAGCCGCAAGGAAGAGGAGAGCATCACGGAATTTGCGGTGCACTTACTTAAGGTTTGTATTGAGCACAAAACTGACCTCGATAAATTGATCGTTGACAAAGCGCAGAATTGGGATTTCGAAAGAATCGCTATTTTGGATAAACTAGTGATGAGAATAGCAATTTGCGAGTTCCTGCATTTTGAAGATATTCCACCCAAAGTCTCGATTGACGAAGCGATTGAAATTGCCAAAAAATACAGCACCGAGGGAAGCGGTCAATTTATCAACGGAATATTGGACAGCGTTTTAGTTGAGTTAAGAAATCAAAATCTTTTAAAAAAATCCGGAAGAGGGTTGAACGAAGACTGAATGTTCGCCTTAAAGAAAAAACTAATTGATTGGAACTTAGTATGGTTGGAAATTTAGTATCGAAAATTTTCGGCAGCAAACATGATCGGGACATCAAGCGCGTCCAACCGATCGTTGACCAAATTAATCAAGCTTATGAGCAGTTTGAGAATCTTTCCGATGATGAGCTGAAAGGCAAAACACAGGATTTCAAAGATCGGATAGAATCCGCTACCAAAGAAGTCGTCGCAGAGTTAAAGGAGCTTTACGAAGCAATCCATTCGGACACCATTTCCACGAATGGCAGAGACGATTCCGGCCAAAATGAAGAGTCCGAAAACAGCGACACGGACAATGTGCACGACCAAATTAAAAAGCTGGAGGAAGAAGAAAAGGAAATTATCGAAGAGGTTTTGAATGAAATTCTTCCTGAGGTTTTTGCAGTAGTGAAACAGACTTGTAAACGGCTGGTAGGTAAAAAATGGAAAATTTGCGATGTCGATAGTCAATGGGAGATGATTCCTTACGACGTTCAACTCATTGGCGGCATTGTTTTGCACGAAGGCAAGATTGCGGAGATGGCAACCGGGGAAGGAAAAACTTTAGTTGCAAGCATGCCTCTCTATCTAAATGCCCTAGCCGGTAAAGGCGTCCATTTGATTACCGTAAATGACTATCTGGCAAGACGTGACTGTGAATGGATGGCCGAAATCTTTAAATTCCTAGGACTGACCGTTTATTACATCCAAAATGATATGAACCCTGAGCAGCGTAAACAAGCCTATTCGGCAGACATTACTTATGGTACAAACAATGAATTTGGTTTCGATTATCTTCGTGATAATATGGCCATTCGCTTCGCAGATAAAGTTCAACGCGGGCACAACTACGCTATCGTTGATGAAGTAGATTCGGTTCTGGTGGATGAGGCTCGCACCCCGCTCATTATTTCGGGTCCGGTTGAGCATTCCACCCATAAATATGACGAAATGAAACCACGTGTTGAGCAACTGATCAGGCAGCAAACGATCTTGGTCAATAGCCTCGTTGCAGAAGGTGAAAAAGTATTGAATGATGAGAATGAAGATGAATACGGAGCGGGAATAAAGTTATTGCAGGCTTCACGGGGAGCGCCCAAGAATAAAAAGCTTGCCAAAATTCTGCAGGAAGTTGGTGTCAAGAAGCTCATTCGCCGGGTAGAGAATGACTATATTCGTGATAAAATATTGCATGAAGTTGACGAAGATTTGCTTTTTGCGATCGATGAGAAGGCGCACACAATTGATTTAACCGACAAAGGCCGCGATGCCCTTTCTCCTAACGATCCGGAGATGTTTGTTTTACCCGATCTTTCTGAAAAGCTGCATGAATTAGAAAACAATGAAGCAATTTCTGAAGAAGAAAAGTTGTCGGAAAAGATGATACTTCAAAACGAATTTTCTGAAAAAAGCGAACAGCTTCATAATATTTCCCAACTCCTTCGTGCTTACTCCTTGTTTGAAAAAGATGTTGAATATGTTGTCACGGATGGCAAAGTTTTAATTGTAGATGAATTTACCGGACGCTTGATGCCGGGCCGGAGATTTAGTGACGGACTGCACCAGGCTTTGGAAGCCAAGGAAGGCGTTAAAATTGAAAGAGAGACCCAGACTTTAGCCACGATTACTTTACAAAATTATTTTCGTCTTTATAAGAAATTGGCCGGAATGACCGGCACAGCAGAAACAGAGGCGGCAGAATTTTGGGAAATTTACAAACTGGATGTCGTGGTCATTCCAACTAATGATACGATTCGGCGAATAGACTATGAAGACCAAATTTTCCGAACCAAACGAGAGAAATTCAACGCAATTATTGATGAGATCGTCGAAATTCATGAGAAAAAGCGTCCGGTTTTAGTCGGGACGATCACTGTAGATGTCTCAGAAACTTTGAGCCGGATGCTAAAGCGCAAAGGTATCCCGCACTCCGTTCTGAATGCAAAACAGCACCAGAGAGAAGCAGAAATTATCTCGCATGCTGGCGAGCCAGGGGCAGTGACAATTGCTACTAATATGGCTGGAAGAGGAACCGACATAAAGCTGGGCCAGGGTGTTGTTAAACATTCAAGTTGTGCTTTGGTTAAACACCGCGAAGGCGAAGAAGTGTGTCCTTATTTAGATGAGTATAAATGTCACGAAGAAGTACCCTGCGGACTCCACATAATGGGTACGGAACGGCATGAATCCCGCCGAATTGACCGGCAGTTGCGGGGCAGAAGCGGCCGGCAGGGAGATCCGGGTTCGTCGCGCTTTTATCTGTCTTTAGAAGATGACTTGATGCGGTTATTTCAATCAGACCGGGTTGCAGGCGTCATGGATCGGCTTGGCGTTCCGGAAGGCGAGGTCATTCAACACGGAATGGTCAGCAAATCGATTGAACGAGCGCAGAAAAAAGTAGAAGGTCATAATTTTGACATCCGAAAGCATCTTCTCGAATATGACGATGTCATGAACCAGCAGCGTGAAGTTATTTACAAGAAACGTGCTCATGCTTTGGAAGGGGAGAATTTACGAGAAGAGTATATTGAGCTCATCGGAGATTTCGTGGACAGCAGAATTAGCCAATATTCCAACGAGGAAACATATTCTGAAGAATGGGACTGGGCGGAGCTGCGAGCTGATTTTAGAAAAACTATGCTCATGGAGTTGCCAGTTGAAGAAGACGATATCGCCGGCATCGGTCAAGACGAATTATTTGATAAGGTGTATGACGCTGCCAAGAATCACTATCACCAGAGAGAACGAGATCTCAGCGAAAAATTAATGCGCCAAATCGAGCGGTTGGCGATGCTGCGAGTAATTGACGAACAGTGGCGTGAGCATCTCTACGAAATGGATCAACTCAAAGAGGGAATTGGACTCAGGGCCTATGGTCAGAAGAATCCATTGCTTGAGTATAAATCTGAAGGCTTCAGGATGTTTAAGGAAATGCTCGATATGATCAATGAACAGGTTCTCGATTTAATTTTTAAAGCGCAGGTGCAACATGAACCAATTCCGTCAGCGGTTCGACGACTCCAGCAGGTGACAACGGTTCATGATTCAACCGAGGGTATGGGGTTTTCAGGTATTCCTCAAGAAGATGCCGGGCAAAGAGCTGCACGCCAGCCGCAAGGAGCTAAGAAGCAGCCAGTGGTCGTTGGTGAGAAAATAGGACGAAACGATCCGTGTCCTTGTGGAAGTGGTAAAAAGTATAAAAAATGTCATGGTGTCGTTTAATATTGTTGCATTTCCAAGATTTTTTTTTACCTTTGGGAACTAAAATCAGAGCGGCTGAGTTTACCCCGCAATTGGTGTTGTTCGAGGCGGTCTCAGGAGGAAAATTGAGTTTTCACCTCGTCGATAAAGTTTGAAAGAAAAGTGGGGATAATATATTAGAGGAAATTTTATGAATGAACGTGTTGTTGAAATTTTGATTTATATAATGAGCGAAATTCGAAGTAACCGTAAAGTCTCCGGTAAGCTCGACATTCTTTCAAAAAGCCTGATTCAACAGGGATACACTGAAAGTGAAATCAGTTCAGCTTTTACCTGGCTTTTGGGTCGCTTAAAAAACGATTCCGAAGAGGTCATCGAACAGAAAAATCCCTCACTAAAGAGTTCTTTCCGCCATCTTCATGAAATAGAGCGCTCGATTATTGCTGTTGAAGCATATGGCTATATTATTCAACTCAAAGAATTAGGGATTATTGACGAATCGGATGTTGAGCAGATTCTAGAAAGAGCAATGATGATGGGTGCCTCAGAAATCACCACGGGGGACATTAAATCTATTGTTGCCTCAATGTTATTGAATTACAATGCTCTTACTGACGGAAGTTGTTTTCTTTTTGAGGAAAATCCTACAATTCATTGATCATGCAATTACTTTTATCAATTTCTCACCTCTTTTAATTTATTTAGATGTTATGGCAAAATCTTTAGTTATTGTTGAATCCAATGCTAAAATAAAAACCATTGGCAAATTTTTAGGAAAAGATTATCAAGTTCTTTCCTCAGTAGGACACGTTAAAGACCTGCCGAAACAACGCCTGGGTGTCGATGTCGAAGACAACTTTAAACCTGAATATATTACCATTCGGGGAAAAGGCAAAGTATTAAGTCAGTTAAGAAAGTCAGCAATAACTGTGGACAACGTCTTCATCGCTACCGATCCGGATCGTGAGGGAGAAGCGATCGCCTCCCACCTTGCCGAAGAAATGAAAGTCAAGAAAGATAAAATTTTCCGGGTGATGTTTAATGAAATTACCGAAAAGGCGGTCAAAAACGCATTAAAAAACCCAACAAAAATAAATGAAAACAAGGTCGCTGCTCAAAAAGCACGCCGGGTTGTGGACCGTTTGGTTGGTTATCAGGTTAGCCCGATTTTATGGCGAACCATTTACCGTGGGTTGAGTGCCGGCCGGGTTCAATCCATTGCGCTTAGACTCATCAGTGAGCGTGAGGAAGAAATCGAGAATTTTAAACCCCAAGAATATTGGTCTGTTGCTGCCGAACTCCAGGGAGATAAAAACCAGCCGTTTCTATCAAAGCTTCATAAAATAGACAACAAACCGCCCGAACTTGCCGACGAAAAAACAACGAATGAAGTCTTAACGGACATTAGAAAACAAACGTTCAAAGTCCTTGAAATCAAAAAAAGGAAAGTAACCCGCAATCCGGGCCCGGCATTTACCACCAGTACTATGCAGCAAGCGGCAGCGGGTCGTCTTGGGTACACTTCAAAGAAGATCATGATGATCGCCCAGCAGCTTTATGAGGGTGTTGAGCTCGGGGATGAAGGCAGTGTTGGTTTAATCAGCTACATGCGTACTGATTCAACTCGTATTTCGGGGGAGGCTTTACAGGCGGTTAGAGAATATATTTTACTCAGTTACGGCAAAGATTACTTGCCGGCCTCGGCCCGGAGATTTAAAGTTAAATCCGGTGCCCAGGATGCACACGAGGCCATCCGGCCAACTTCATTAAAAAGTGAGCCGCGTAAAATCAGGAGGTATTTAACCTCGGAACAGTTCAAACTTTATGATCTGATTTGGAATCGCTTCGTGGCTTCTCAAATGGAATCCGTCAAACTCGAACAAACCACCATCAATATTTCTGCGGGGGATTCGTATTTGTTTAGAACTTCGGGTAGTACCATTCTTTTTAGAGGATTTTTACAAATTTATGAAGAATATGAGGAAGAGAATGGAAATGGCAAAGAAGATGATATGCGTATTCCGCGAAATTTAAGCGTTGGCGATATTCTAAATTTGTTAGACCTAATACCTCAGCAACATTTTACTAAACCGGCGCCCCGTTTTTCCGAAAGCAGTTTAATTAAAGAACTGGATGCTTTGGGAATCGGCCGCCCCAGTACTTACACAGTTATTATCTCCACGATTTTGGCGCGCAAATATGTCGAGAAACTACAGCGTCAGTTGCTCCCGACCGAATTGGGTCGAACGGTAAATAAAATTTTGGTTCAAAATTTTCCGGATATCTTCAACGTGGAGTTTACAGCTTTTATGGAAAAAGAATTGGACGAAATCGAATCCGGGAAAAAGGAATTTTCGGAAGTAACTAAAGATTTTTATACACCATTCAAAAAGGATTTGGATGAAGTAAGCCAAAAGCAGAACGAGATCAAGGACGCTTTACAAGAAGAGACCAAAGAAACTTGTCCTAAATGCGGCAAGGATTTAATTATTCGCTGGGGCAGAAATGGCAAATTTATGGCTTGTTCCGGTTATCCCGATTGCAAGCATACGAAGCCGTTGGAAGAACCTGAAAAGGTAGGAGAAAAGTGTGAAAAATGCGGCAAACAGATGGTCGTCAAGCATGGCCGGTTCGGTCGGTTTTTGGCCTGCTCCGGCTATCCTGACTGCAAAAATGCTCAGCCAATTTCCGTCGGGGTGGATTGTCCTAATGACGATTGCTCTGGAAAGTTAGTCGAGAAAAGGTCCCGACGTGGTAAAACCTTTTATGGGTGTAGCAAGTACCCGAATTGTAAATTTGCCAGTTGGAATAAGCCGGTAAATATTCAATGCAGGAACTGCCAAAACCCATACTTGGAAATGCGTTCAAATCAATCGAAGGGAGACTTCCTTTATTGTCCTGTATGTAAATCAGATTTTCAGGTCGAAGAGAAGGAAACCGATGGTGCAGTCGCTTACGGCTAAGACACTTCAATTTCATATTACAAATTTTCTGCGGCATCTTCGCGTAGAAAAAAACGCTTCGAGATTTACTTTAAGCGCATACCAATTGGATCTCGAACAACTACTGCAGTTTACTGAAGAATACGATCTCCAGGAGATTACTAGAAAATCCTTGCGTTCTTTTTTAGCTTCCTTATCAAAAAAAGGGCTTAAGGCCTCCAGCATTAATCGAAAATTGACTTCGCTTAGATCGTTTTTTAAGTATCTGTGTTCCCAGGAAGTCCTCGATTATAATCCCGCAGCGACACTTTTATATTTAAAAAAAGAAAAAAAACTTCCCTCCTTTTTTCAGTATGAAGTCATCCTAAAAGCTTTGGGTTTGCCAGATACGTCGACCCTTGAAGGATTAAGAGATCGGGTTATACTCGAGATTTTTTATTCTACCGGCATTCGTCTGCGCGAATTGGTGGGAATTAATCTTGAGGATGTCGATTTGACGAATGAAGTACTAAGAGTCACGGGGAAAGGTTCAAAGGAACGGGTTGTGCCCTTAGGGAAAAGCATTACCAAGATAATTAAAAAATATATTGCAGCACGGACTCATTTCATTGGGTCTCTGGTTTCGAGTACTGAAGCTTTTTTTCTAAACAAAAAGGGTAAACGAATCTCGCCAGGTCAAGTGCAGTATAGAGTGAAAAAATACCTGCTTGCGGCCTCTGATAAGCAGGAAGCCTACCCGCACATGTTACGGCATTCCTTTGCAACCCATTTGCTTGACGAAGGAGCAGACCTGATTTCTGTGAAAGAGTTACTGGGCCATTCCAGCCTTTCGACAACGCAGGTCTACACCCACTTGACGACAGAGAGATTAAAAAAAGTTTACAAACAGGCGCACCCGAGAGCGCAAAAATAATTCAATGGTAAATTGGGAAATGAAATAAACTCTAATTAATTAATAAATCAGATTGGAGGATTCAATGCGTGTAAACATCACTGCCAGGCACTACAAAGCACCAGATAGACTCAAGGAATATGCGGAAAGTGAGGTACAAAAACTTACAAAATATTTTGATGGCATTATTGAGTGCGAAATAATCCTTGATTATGAAAAAACAATTCAGGTTGTTGAGATAGTTATGAAAGTACACAAGCAAAAATTATTTGCACGTGAAAAATCCAAGGATATTTACAAGGGACTTGATCGCGCTGTTGTTAAAATTGAAAGGCAACTTAAAAAATAAAAAGAAAAATTAAAGGACCACTCAAACCCTAAAGCCGTTTCATTTGGTGAGCCTTCTCCCGTAAGCTAAGACTAAATTCCTCAATAACTATGTGAAATTTTCTATTCATAATGGAAAAATTAACTGTTGGAAAATTTTATCTTGACAACAAAGAGAAGTTAAAGTTTAACTTGTTTAACAACGATGCAAGTTTCGACAGAGTCATTGATGAAGGAGACTTGCATCGTCCCGGGCTGGCTTTGTCCGGGTTCGTAGATGTTTTTACCTACAAACGAGTTCAAATAATCGGCAATACTGAAAATGCCTATTTAAAAAAATTGTCGGCCATCGAGCGAAAAAAGGCTATCGAAACATTGCTCTCATTTAAGTTGCCCTGCATTATAATCACACATAATAACAAAATCCCCACCGATCTTTTAAATTACGCCAATGAAAAGGGAGTCACCATCATTAAGTCTCCACTGCAGACGACAAAGCTCATGCACCTCATTAGCGACTACATGGACAAGAAATTTGCACCAACTATTTCCGTGCATGGCTCTCTGGTCGATGTGTATGGAATTGGGGTGCTGTTCACCGGACGCAGTGGAATTGGCAAAAGCGAAATAACTTTAGACTTGGTTGAGCGGGGGCACCGACTGGTGGCAGACGATGTTGTCCATATTGCAAGAAAAGCGGAAGGGATTCTGATTGGTGAGGCAACTGAAATGCTGCAGCATCACATGGAAATCCGGGGGCTTGGTATTGTGGACGTTCGCAGCATCTTTGGTATTCGATCGATTCGGCTGCGGAAACGTGTAGAAGTTGAAGTGCAGTTAGAAGAGTGGAATAAAGACGAAGAATATGAACGAGTCGGTCTTCAAGAGTTAACAAGCAAAATACTGGAAGTCGAGATTCCAGCTATAAAGCTGCCAATTTTTTCCGGTAAAAATATTACTGTGATCGCCGAAGTGATAGCTTTAGATCAGTTGTTGAAAATTCATGGTCATTACCCGGCGAAGGCTTTCAATGAAAAGCTCATTAAGAAAATGCAGGAAAAAGCAATAAAGGAAAAATATTTACAGGACTATTTAGATAGAGATTTTGAATAGAAGTCATTTATGGTATCTTGCCTTGTCATAAGCCATGGCCAGATTGCTCAAGTATTTCTTGATGCGGCTAAACAGATAACAGGAGAGTGTGGCGATCTCTACAGTCTTGATTGTGATCGCGATACTCCGAAATCGCTTTACGATAAGATCACACATCTTATCGAATCAGAGAATTTGAAAGGTGGGCTTTTTATTTTAGTAAGCTTGAGGGGAGGAAGCTGCTGGAATGCTGCCGCAAAAGTGGCTAAGGAATATGAAATGGTTGAGCTTATTTCCGGGCTCAACCTTTCAATCGTGCTTTCTTTCATCACGAAACGGGAACACTATGGTTTCGATGAATTGACGCAAGTCCTTTTGAAAGACGGCGTTCGTGGTATTTCACGTTTAAAATTGAAAAGCGAGGAAGCGAAGAGCGAGAAGCGCATTTCTTAATCAGGTGCTTTTTCGCTCCTCCCTGCGAGCTTCGATAGGCTCAGGGATAACTCGTTTATAAAAAGAATCAAGTAACTTTAGCTGTACGATTATGCCTCTTGAAATGGTTCGAATTGACGACCGGTTAATTCATGGACAGGTGGTCGTTGGCTGGTGTCCCACCCTCAAGCCCGATCGATTGATTTTGTGTGATGACGAAGTGGCGCAAAGTGAGTGGGAGGCCGAAATTTATAAAGATGCAGGATCAGATTATCAGACTTCAATTTACACCGTGGCAGAAGCTGCCGCGGCTCTCCAAAGCGAG
>SMUZ01000772.1_pt1 | contig 10883 bp, 9 predicted proteins | sample 2456421 | NCBI WGS metagenome assembly SMUZ01 (sample SAMN11095932, study PRJNA526329) | marine sediment metagenome | biome: Marine sediment; feature: Surficial sediment; material: Deep marine sediment; isolation source: Hadal surficial sediment | place: Pacific Ocean | collected 2014-11 | depth 0-1... | reverse complement strand
GCTAGCAACCGCGGTTGGCGCGAAACCTGTCGATTGGCGTCCTCCACCTAACCAAGGGATTCCAGTGTTAGGCCGCCGTCCCCAATCTACGGCTGGTGAACACAAGAATTCCAGTAAACCGCTGTAGGGAAACCACTATCCGTCGGCAAGTGCCTGAATCTTCCTTTGATTTCATTGTTCTGCTCATTATTTTACCTTCTGCGTAGGTTTAAGGATAATGAGCAGTTACACAATCTTATTTACATCCTCGAATCATCTTTCGCCAAAGTCTTCTCCGGCGATCTTTTCAAGTGCCCACCTCGCATTATTACCATCAAGGTTCGTGTCGAGCATAGCGATGAGCGGCTCCACAGCCCGGGAATCACCAATCTTCCCTAGTGAATCTGCCGCCTTTTTCGCAACCCTCTCATGATTATCCTTCAGGAGACCAATAAGTGGCTCCACAGCCAGGCTGTCTCCGATTTCGCCCAGTCCCCAGGCAGCTGTCCTCCGGACATCGACGTAATCATCCTCCAGCGCATCAATAAGGGGCTCAATGGCTCGAATGTCTCGGATAGGCGCCAGTGCCTCCACCACGTGCGACCGAACTATTTCGTTCTCATCTTTCAGCGCTGCGATTAACGGCCCAACTGCTGGCACTCCGATATGATACAGGGCACTTTCCGCTTTTCGGGGAACATGAACGTACTCTTCGTCTTCTTCCTTCAACATGGCGATGAGCGCTTCCACAGCCTGAGCATCGCCAATACTCCCCCGTGCCTCGACTGCATCTTCCGCGACCCCGCCACCCTCTTTCTGTAAAGAGATGAGCGGTTCCACAGCGGGCGTGCCAAGTTCCGCCAACTCGTCACATGCGTTTGTTGCAACCAAATAAACACCCATCTCCACGGGACCTGAGGGTTTCCATGCTAGATTGTCAAGCACCTCCGCCGCCTCCTTCCGGATACGGAAATTGTCATCCTTTAGCGCGGCGTTGAGCGGTTCTCCGGCGGGTTGGCCTATATTTTCCAGCGCCTCTGCTGCATTTTGCCGAACCGTCGTGTACTCATTATTAAGGCTCTTCCGCAAAATCTGTGGGCCCGAATGGGCTCCGAAGGAGCGCGTGATTCAGTTTTCTGGTCAGATCTGGCCATTTTTCGGCGTTCGTGGCCCTGAAACGAAGTGATGCTCACTTTGCGCGACCGAGATCAGGCCGGCTCACGGGCCCGCCTGTCGAAGCTGCCGGACCGGTGGACGCAAAGAACGCGCCCACCGGTCCTTGGAAAACCCTCCGAAAACGTGGGTTTCCCACAGCTGCGACAGGATCGAGAATTGAGTTCATGTCACTCATATTTCAACGGGAGCCCTCCGGCATTCGCTGAACTTTCACCCACCGATTCTGTTGAGGAGCCTTTATTAAGTGTCGTGACTAATGGTTCCACTGCGATAGAGTGACCCATTTTACCAAGCTTCAACGCAGCTTGAGCTCTACCATTCTCCTCTTTTTGTTGGGTCTATCCGGGTTTCCCAACGATATTTAGGGGCCTTTTGGAGTTTTTCGTGGGTGACTTGATGAGAAAGGCCTTGTAGAAGCTCGTGGAAAACGCACAGCGTTTTCCAAGGCGCGGTGGGCGCGTTCTGTGCGTCCACGGCCCCGTCAGCTTCCACAGGGCCCGTCCGTGTGCGACAAAATGGCCCCCGCGGAGGGGATTGCGAACTGGACCGCCGGCGTCCTCGGACTGCGGTCGACCCGTGAATGACAAATGTTCACATCAACACCGCCGATCTGTACAGGCCGAGCGCTCGAGTTATCCAGGAAAGACAGTAATATCAGGTACTTACGCCATTTGGGAAATTCGGATATAGCCAATTATCGGCCATGCCAGCCAACTTGACAGTGCCGTCCAATGCCCTCACGGTCTCTCGGTAGGCGGGCGAGCTCCTGGACCGGGGAGTGTGGTCTTCCGCCCTCCCGCCATTTCACCTGCAAGCAACGTGTGGACGTCCGGGTAGGCGTAGATTACCGGTGCGTTACTCTGCATCAGTCCGCCAGTGTCCGACGTCGGCCCGTAGTTGCTGTGCAGGTCACGGTTGAGCATCCGGAGCATCGTCATCTGCTGGCCGCGATGATGCGCGGTGTGAGCAATCCGCCGGACCATGACCCAGGCCCGAGACCGAGTCGTGTCGAAGAAGCGCGTGTCGGCCTCCCACCAGCATTCCGGCTTCGACCGCAGCGTGTCCAGTCGCTCCGCGGAACCCGCGGCATACTGCGTGATGAAGTCGAGTCTCGATTCTTGGTCCGGCAAAGAAGGCACACCCACCTCGACGTCCAGCATCGTGCGAAACCACAGGTCCTCGCTGACGCATTGGTGTACCATCTGCTCGTGCACGCTGCGACCGCGGACGTCCCTGTGATGCGGACGGACAGGGAGGTCGGCGTCACGAAACATGCTCCACACGCTGAGCACCTTGAGGCGTTCCGTTTCGTAGGTGTCGATCAGGAATTGATAGCGCATGACCATGTGTCTCCTCGGTGCTGCGGTCAGCTCATCGGCTTCAGACTTGCGAGCATCGTCGGTCTCAACTCGGACACCGTTGGATGGATATGCACCGCTCGCTGGATGCGCGTGCGCCCGCGCATATGTCGTCCAGGATCACGGCGACCTGACGTCCCGCCGTGGCGTCGACGGCGAGGCTCGGTTCCGATTGGCCCGTCCCGATGACGATGGCGTCATAGCGCCTGGCCACCTTCGCCTCCTCCTGTGGTCGCCGCGCTGAACTCCTCGACGGTGTAGCGCGGCGTGATGTGTTGCGGACAGTTGAGGTCCCACGCCTTGACCGTGAAGACGAGCGCCCGCTCGGGGCGGGCCGTGTACTCGGGATCGACCAGTTGGGTCAGAAGCTCCTGGTCGTCTTCGACGTACCGCGCGGTGCCCCAGATTTTGATCCGCTTGCGGTTCGGATAGTCCATCAGAAAGATGAACGCCTTGTCGTTGTCCGTCAGGTTGCCGATCGAGACGTACTGCGCGTTCCCTGAGAAGTCGGCACAGGCGAGGGTGTGGTCGTTGAGCACCGCGAGGAACCCCTTCGGACCACCCCGATGCTGGATGTACGGCTGGCCGTCCGCACTGGCCGTGCCGAGGTAGAACGAGTCACGCTCGCCAATGAAGTGAGCCAGCTCTGGGGTGATCTGGTCGGACCACCCACCCCGTCCTTCCATGCGCGCGTAGGCAGCGCGAGAACCGAGTCGGTCCTGCTGGGCCTTGACGGCCGGCGTGAAGGCGATGTCGCTCACGCGTCTGGCCATGATCGTGTTTCTCCTCTGTCGACGTCCGTCACGTTAGCGGACGTGCTTGTGCAGAAACTGCCGCATCAGGTGCGCGATGCGGTCCCCGTCTTCTTCGAGGGCAAAGTGACCGGTGTCGAGCAAGTGAAACTCGAGCGTCTTAAGATCGCGCTTGTACGGATGGGCCCCTTCGGCCGGAAAGATTTCGTCGTTCTGTCCCCAGACAATCAGCGTGGGCGGCTGGTAGGTCCGCAGATACTCCTGCCACGATGGATAGCGCGGCGGATTGCTCCCGTAGTCATAGAACAACTGCAGCTGGATCGCCTCGTTGCCTGGTCGGTCCAGCAGTCGCTGCGTGACGTGCCAGTTGTCGGGACTGATGACGTCTGTGTCCCGCACGCCGTTCGTGTACTGCCACTGCGTCGCCCCCAGGGTCACGAGGAACCGAAGGGCGTCGTCGTTCGACATCTGTGGCTGCTTGTACGCCGCCTTGACGTTTTTCCAGAACGCGTTGTCGAGACCCTGGTTGACGGCCTCGCGATCCTTCCAGTAGGCCTTGATCGGCTCCCAGAAGTTGTTGTCGAGGCCTTCGTCGTAGGCGTTGCCGTTTTGAATGATGAGCGCCTCGACCCGTTCGGGATGACGAACGGCCAGTCGAAATCCGACCGGGGCCCCATAGTCCATCAGATAGAGGCTGTACCGATCGATGCCGAGACGTCCGACGAGTGTGTCGACGATGTCGGCGAGATGGTCGAACGTGTAGTCGAATTCGTCGACGGTGGGCATGGAGCTGTTGCCATACCCGGGATAGTCTGGGGCGATCACGTGGAACTCGTCGCCGAGCGCTGGGATCAGGTTCCGGAACATGTGCGACGAGGTCGGGAACCCGTGGAGCAGGAGAACGGTTGGCTTGGACGGGTCGCCAGCTTCGCGATAGAAGATGTCGAGCCCCTCAATCTCCATGGTGCGGTGATAGACGGTCGGGCGCCGGCCGTCGGCTTCCGCCGCCGTGACGGTTCCAGGCGTCGGACCCATCGCGGTGGTGAAGACGAGCGAAAACGCGAAGACGACGGTTGAGACTGATGTGCGTGTCATGACGTGCCTTCTTCCTTTGGATAGATGTCTCACGCGGCCCATGGCTGCAAGACGAGGTCGGATTGGTTGCGACTGAGGCGATGCGCGTCTGCCACCTGTCCGAGCGGCAGGCCCGGTCGTCTTCGGCCAGCCTTGATCGACGTCATAGGTGTCGGCATCTTCGATCTGGAGCTCATCAGAGTCGCGACAGCGGTGGCTAGTTGCGGCGTTCATGACGTGGCTCCTTTCGTTGCTGTTCACCGGTCGAGATGTGGCCGTTCGCCCCCGAGCGATCGAGGGCGAACGACCCAGTGACGTGGGTCACTCGTCGGTCAACGCCGCGAGCTTCTGCTCGACCTCGGCGGTGGTCCACACGGCGCTGGCGATGAAGCGGTAGTTGACGAGCGCCGCTTCGTACCCATTCCCCTCAGCCACGATGGCCGCAGCCGTCGCGTCGCTGACGACCGCGACTTCGAAGCCCTGCTCGATCAGCTCGCGCATGTGCGACTCGGTGCAGAGGTTGGCCGACATCCCCCCGATAATCACGCGGTCGATGCCGCGCTTGCGGAGCTGAAGGACGAGGTCGTTCGTCTCGGGTCCGTACACCTTGTGCGGGCTGCTGACAACCGTTGCGCCGTCCTCAATGTAGGGCTTGTACTGCTCAAGCCAGTCGGCACCCGATCCATCGAAGTGGTCGAGCGACAGGGCGTCCGGGCGATCGAACATGCCGATCGCGTGCATCAGGGTCTCAAGCGCCCCTTCAAACCGCCACCCATGGTCCGTCGGGTAGTAGTAGTGCGGCGACACAAACACCTGGATGCCGTGAGCCTTGGCCAAGCGGAAGAGCGTCTCGATGTTGGCCACAGTGTTGTTTGCTTCGACACTTTCGCCGACCACGCCCCACGCCACCCCGTCCGGACTCAGAAAGTCGTTCTGAGGATCAGTAATGAGGAGCGCGGTATTACTGGGATCAATCTCCATCCCGGGATTTGGTAACTGCGCGCTCAAGCCAGCCGACCCCGCCACAAGTCCGGCCATCACACCCGCCGCGACGCCGAGATTCTTCAATCGTGGTGTCATCGTTTCTCTCCTTCAAGAAATGTGGTTACTCACAGCCCCTATAAAAGCATCGTTCGTGCCAAGCCAAGCTCAAGGTCTAACTTCTTCTGTGTCTTCGTTTAGGAGATTTCAATGCCACCGATATGGCACACGATATTTTGTTTATCACGATATTTGGTTGTGCGAGCACGAAGTTTCACGGTAGGGTCCGGTCATGGCTGAACAGCGTCCACCGCGCGACCGTCGGGACGTCGAGGCGCTCATCCGACACACTCGTGCGGTCGAACGTCAGAACGCGCTGATTCTGACGGCCGCAGGCGAGGGGATTTACGGGCTGGACACGGATGGACGAACGACCTTTGTGAACCCGGCAGCCGCGCGAATGCTGGGGTGGTCCGTGGAGGATCTCATCGACCAACCGATGCACGCGGTGCTACACCATTCACACCCCGATGGCACTGCGTATCCACGAGAGCAGTGCCCCATCTACGCGGCGTTTATGGACGGGCAGGTGCACCGCGTGGAGGACGAAGTGTTCTGGCGCAAGGACGGCTCGAGTTTTCCGGTCGAATACACCTCGACCCCGATCGAAGAAGAGGGCCGCCTCGTCGGGGCGGTCGTGGTGTTCTGGGATGTCACGAGGCGCAAAGAGGCCGAGGACCACTTACAACGCGCGCTGGCCGAGGTCGAAACTCTCAAGAACCAGCTGGAAGAGGAAAACACCTACCTCCAGGAGGAAATCCAGACCCGGCACAACTTCGGCGAGATCATCGGAACGTCACCGGCCATCGCGAGTCTTACGCGGGTGATCGAGACGGTGGCGCCAACGGACGCTCACGTGCTCATCACGGGTGAAAGCGGAACCGGCAAGGAACTCGTCGCGCGGGCCGTGCATCGATTGAGCCAGCGCCATCAGCGGCCGCTGATCAAGGTGAACTGTGCCTCGATTCCACGCGAGCTCTTCGAGAGCGAGTTCTTCGGCCACGTCCGTGGGTCGTTCACTGGCGCGGTCAAGGACCGCATGGGCCGGTTCCAGCTCGCGGATCGCGGCACGCTGTTTCTTGATGAGATCGGGGAAATTCCGATGGAACTCCAGGCGAAGTTACTTCGCGTCCTACAGGAGGGAGAGTTCGAACGGGTGGGAGACGAACGGACCTACCGTGTTGATGTCCGGATCATCACGGCCACGAATCGTGACCTGCGGCAGGATATCGATGCCGGACGGTTTCGCGAGGACTTGTTCTATCGTCTGAACGTCTTCCCGATCGACGTCGCGCCGCTCCGGCGCCGACAGGGCGATATTCGACTCCTGGCGGCGCACTACCTGGCCCAGGCGTCGCGACGGTTCAATCGCCCTGGTGTTCGCTTGACCCAGGCGAACGTCAACGCGCTGGAACGCTGTGACTGGCCGGGCAACGTGCGTGAGCTGCAGAACGTCATCGACCGCGCGGTCATCACATGCGTGTCGGGCACGCTGCAGCTCGATCTCCGCAGTGCCACGGTCGGCCAGCCCTCACCGACACACCCGGCGATGACTGCGGCTTTGAGCTCAGACGGGGGTGTGATTCCTGAGGCGCAGAGGAAACAACAGGAGCGTGAGAACATCCTCGCCGCGCTCCGCCAGACCCAGTGGAAGGTCTATGGGCAGCACGGTGCAGCCGCGATTCTGGGCATCAAGCCATCCACCCTCGCCTCTCGAATCAAGAAACTAGGGCTCAAGAGAGACGACTAGCTAGGCCATAGCGCCCAGTCTCATCTTTTCGTCGCTCGCCACGAAACGTCCAGGCTCAAGCACGACATCTCGCGAACACCGCGACGCGCAGCAACGGCCCATTCGACGATCCTCGCCGTAAGGTTCTTCTACACAACGACTTGAGCGTCTAGCCTATTGCCCATTCGCGCTGGCACGCCGCGTGCGATCAGGGGGGCTGTGCGCAACCGAACAGTCAGACACCAAGAAGGTATCCAATCATCATGATCATCAAAACGACACGGTCACACAGAGTTTCCCCCGGTCCTAGACCGTCGTTTTGGGGGCTCCCGGTCAGCTCGGCTGCGTTCGGACGATCTGTTACCGCGTTGGCGCTGATGGCCCTGTGCTGGACCCCGGTAGCGGGATCGGCCCAAACGAGCGAAGGGGATCAGAGCACTGAGGTCCCGAAACGCGCTGACCTGCTGGAAGGCGCACGCCGGGCGAAGACCGACAGGCTCGAAACACCGACACGGTCTTCGGTGGAGCGTGGACTTCGGCGCTTCCGAGACGCCACGGATTTCATGGGCAACCTGCAAGGCGGCTGGAAAGGATTCCACTTCGCGACCGGCGACTTTCCAGCCGGGGCGGGGTTCGCCTATGGCCTTGGTTTCACTGATCTGGCGGTGGGTTCAGCCTACGCTGAACCGGATCTTCCGAACCGTATAGACGTCAGAGCACTGGCCGTCTCCAGCAACGCCGGCTATCGGCAGGTCGGCGGCACGCTCACGTTTCACCGCCTGGGCGGTGGACCCTTTGGCGCTGCCGTTCGGGGCCAATACTACGAATTCCCACAGGAGGACTTCTTTGGCCTCGGTCCTCAGAGCCAGGAACAGAACCGGACCAGCTTTCTCGTGGAGTCCACGGAGGTGGGCGCCGATGTCTGGTGGACTCCAGCGGAGAGACTGCGTGTCGGAGGGGGCGTCTCGTATCTCAACCCGCGCATCGGGTCTGGCACCGACAATCGGTACCCGTCCACTGAAGAGCTTTTCGACCGGACCTCGCTTCCCGGATTCCGAGTGCAGCCTGACTTCCGCCGCATCGACGGCTGGGTTGATTTTGACGGTCGTGACAACCCGTCCGACCCTCGCGCCGGAGGCTTCTATCGGGTGCGAATCTCAGATTTCCAGGACCGCGATCTCCACGCCTTCGCCTTCCGGCGGATCGAGGTGGACGTCCAGCAGTATCTGCCCATCTCCCAGAAACATCAGGTGATTGCCCTACGGGCCAGTGCGGTGGTCACCCACGCGGACGCTGGGAACGAGGTGCCGTTCTACTACCAGCCAACGCTCGGGGGCAAACAGACGCTGCGTGGCTTTCGGGAGTTTCGCTTTCGGGACCGCAACAGCTTGTTGCTCACCGCCGAGTACCGCTGGGAAGCCTGGTGGGCGCTCGACCCGGCCCTGTTCGTCGATGCCGGCAAAGTCGCGTCTCATCGGGACGATCTCGACCTCAGCGATCTTGAAGTCTCGTACGGGATCGGTTTCCGTTTCCATAGCACCAACAGTTTCATCATGCGGCTTGACCTTGCCAAGAGTCGCGAGGGCTTCATTCCTTTCCTGAGGTTTGATCATGTCTTTTAGACAACTCCACACCACATTGTGTCGTTTGGGAAGCGTTGCGCGACTCCTTGGACTGGTCGTCCTCGTGGGGGCGCTCCTGGGTATCCCTTTGGCCGTCCGCGCCCAACAAGTTGAAGAACCGGGTGCCGACACCACGCGCCGGTTTTATCAGGACGACCCGTTGTGGCTCGATCCAGACACGAACGATGTTCCGCCCGTGTCGGAGTTTGAGCTGTTCGAGGATTACGACTTCGTTGAAAACAGCTTCGGCCACCCTGGCGGACCCGCCGGCCCGTCCCTCAATATCAACACGCTTGACGAAGTGCCAGATTCAAGCTGGTTTACCAATCGCATCGGGAGCGGGAAGATGACCGTCGCCGAGGTGGTCCGTGGTCCCGACACCGGCGCCGGCCCTGCGCCGGGCGTGTGGTGGCTCACGGGCAGGCCGGCCGCAGGGGTCACGCCAAAGTTCACCATCCGGGATGCTCATGGGGATACCTACCTGATCAAGCTCGATCCTCCGGCGCTCCCGGAACTTGCCTCGTCGGCGGAACTCATCTCCACGAAGATCTTTCACGCGATCGGCTACCACGTGCCGGAGAACTACCTGATCGATCTGGACCCGTCAGGGCTCGAGATTGCACCCGACGCGACCTTCCGCACAAGCCGGGGTGACGAACGTGCCATCCGACGAGCGGACGTGACGCATTGGCTGAAAGACCAGGTCCGCAACCAGGACGGCACCATCCGGGCACTGGCCAGCCGCTTCGTGCAAGGGGTGCCCGTCGGCCAGTTTCGCTACTACGGCACCCGGGGGGACGATCCGAACGACATCTACCCGCACGAGTATCACCGGCAGCTGAGAGCGCTGCGTGTGTTCGACGCGTGGCTGGGCCATGATGACACCAAGGCGCTCAATTCTCTCGACGCCTACGTTGAGGAAGACGGACGGCGGTACATTCGCCACTACCTCCTCGATTTCGGGGCCACGCTCGGCAGCGGGAGCACGCACATCAAGCCACGCCAAGCCGGCTATGAGTACTACGTTGAGGGCGACAAGATTCTGAAGGGTATCTTCACGTTCGGTCTGTGGGCGCCGGATTGGACGAAGGCGGAGTATCCCGACTATCCAGCGGTGGGCCGATACGAGGCGGATTTCTTTGAGCCGTGGTTGTGGAAACCAAAGTATCCGAACCCCGCGTTCGATCGGATGGACGCTGCCGACGCCTTCTGGGCCGCCAACATCGTCTCCCGTTTCACCGACGAGATGATCCGCGCAATCGTGGCGGCGGGGAAGATCAGTGATCCCGAGGCGGCCGCGTACCTGACGCAGGTGCTCACCGAGCGCCGGGACAAGGTGGTACGGTATTGGATTAGCCGTACCAATCCCCTAGACTCTTTCGACGTCCAGAGACGTGCCGACTCGCAGCTGCAACTAACCTTTGACAATGCCGCGGTTCGTCTCGGGGCGGCGCCACAGGGCGCCCGCTACGTCGTGCGCTGGTCCGCCCTGGACAACCTCCTCGGTCAGGAACGACCGTGGGGCCGCGTTGACCTGGAGGGAGCCCGCGCAGGTGTCCCGCACGCCTCGTGGGGTCCGGTCGACGATGTAGGCGACCGATATACCGTCGCCGCCATTCGAACCGTCCATGCGGACTATCCGCACTGGAACGAACCGGTCGTCGTGACGCTACGGGATCGCGCCGGCGACGTACGCGTTGTGGGTATCGAGAGACCGCGCAGAGATCCAGGAACCGTGGACTGATCCGTAACTGTCACACAATTCTCGGGTGAATTCGCGCATTACTCATGAACACGCACCGATTCGACATCCGAGAAAACGGTAGGATCGAAATCGAGGATCAGGCCCCAGAAACGGGGCCAAAGGAAGCCGAAGCACCGTCTAACTCACTCCTTGTCACCTTCGTGGCATGCAGCAGCGGGCGTGCGGTCAAGAAACTCGGTTCCTCGTACGAATGTATGCACGATTTTGGCCCCGAGCGGGTCAGCCACGTCGCGGGAAGAGGCTGCAGATGTGCTCATGCCAGCATTAGCAGTGACGGCGTCTGCCGCTCAGTCGACGGCCGCCTGCGCGGGCCCCGCTCTTGGTGGGGGGCCTGCTCGGAGGCAGCCTGTCTCACCGCAAGGTGCTGAAGCGAATAGACTTACATGG
>SMUZ01073614.1_pt1 | contig 10886 bp, 15 predicted proteins | sample 2456421 | NCBI WGS metagenome assembly SMUZ01 (sample SAMN11095932, study PRJNA526329) | marine sediment metagenome | biome: Marine sediment; feature: Surficial sediment; material: Deep marine sediment; isolation source: Hadal surficial sediment | place: Pacific Ocean | collected 2014-11 | depth... | reverse complement strand
ATGAGCTCAAGAAGATTCCCTACGGGGAAACGTGCTCATACCGGGACATAGCAACCGCCATCGGCAATCCCAAAGCAGTACGCGCGGTTGGCGGCGCCAACGGCAGTAACCCGATTCCCATCGTTATTCCCTGTCATCGGGTCATTGGTAGCGATGGCTCGTTAACGGGTTTCGGGGGAGGTCTCGCAAGCAAGCGATTCCTGCTGGATTTGGAGGTCAGCCGGTCGGGTCTGTTTGCGACCTAATTTACTGACTAGGAGCGAAGGTCCCTATTTTTTCTGGATTTTCCAGAATTTGGTGCCTTCCAGAGACAGATCGTACATGAGGCCTTTGTTGCTGAACACGAAGCCGATGATCGGATCGCGCATGTTGTTGGTGTTGATTGCTTTGCCCACCCCAAATTCGATCAGGGCGATGCTGCCGTCTACCCCAGCCTCCCAGCCTTCGCTGTCACGAAATTCCTGCAGTGCGGCAGTGGTCATGAACATCACGACCTCGGTCTTGCCCTGGCCGCCGAGCTGAAAACCGAAAGACAGGGCAGTCACCCTGTAGTACTGAACTGTGTTGTGATTGACAAGGAGCGCCCCCTCGCCGTACTCGCCCCCGATGCCAATACCGGCCTTGATGATGCGTGGAAACACCAGCATCCCGGCGGCCTTCTGGGCGAGTTCCCGACTGGCGGGTACCTTCGTATACATGGCATCGACCGCAGCGCGTACACGGGCGTCGAGTTCGATCTTCGAAGCGGACCACGCAGTGAGGGGGAGTGTGGCAATCGCGAATATCAGGACCTTGAGAAATGAGCGCATGGGGATCTCGCTGGACGGATTGAAGGTTGCTTTATAGCACTGCGGCACAGGGGAGTCGATAAAGAAAATAAGTAACTAATCGTTTACTATCCGTATTGATGGCACAACTGAATCGAACTTTCTCCGTAGGCAGCATCGAGTCATCTAACTAATTGTTTATTATCGTTATATTGATGGAAATACGGAGTACGGGGTTGAGTTTGGTGCGCTTGCTTGATATTAGTTTGAAGCGCTGCCATTAATAACCGGATAGTTACTTATAAGTAACTAATTAGTTACAAAGAGAGTTAATTCATGGCCATCAGAAATCGTCAGCGAACTCGGGCGCGGATTCTGGATGCCGCATGTAAGGAGTTCGCCCGGATGGGTTTTGCAGGTGCGCGAATTGATGAAATCGCGCAGGCTGCAGGAGCAAATAAGCGCATGATTTATCACTACTTCCAATCCAAAGACAGCTTATACGCCGCGGTGTTGGACAGTCGCCTGGCAAACCAGGGTCCGCAAAGTGAACCGGTGAATGTCGCTGATGCCCTGGATGATGGGTTCGACCCTCAGGTACTGCGGCTTATGACCTGGGAGGCGTTGACGGGAGGAGCCGATAATATTGTTGCGGAGGCGAACCGCACCTTCGCCTGGCAGCGGCTGTTGACGGCGGTTGTCCGTGACCAGGAAGCGGGCGCCCTGCGCCCAGACTTAGATCCTCGCCAACTGACGCTGGCGCTATTGGCCGTGCGGATGTTTCCCCGAATATTCTCCCAATACAGCAAGATGATTCTGGCAGAGGATCCACTTGCGCCGGATTTTAGCGCCGGGCTGGATGGGTTTTTCAGGGTTCTGCTCGGCGCACTTCGACCCGGCAGCGATGAACCCAGGCAGAAACCGCGCATTCGTTTGCGGCCAACTAGCCGCTCAGCTGGCTAGTGAGTCGAATACCTCGAAATAATCGGGAAACGTTTTACTGACACAACCGGGGTCGTTGATGGTAATTGGAGCACCACCGAGCGCTGCCAGGGAGAAGCACATGGCCATGCGGTGATCACCATAGGTGTCGATGGTTGCCGCTTTGAGCTGTGATGGCGGAATAACTTCGATGAAGTCACGTCCTGCGTTTACTTCGGCACCCAGCTTGCGCAGTTCCGTTGCCATGGCGTCAATGCGATCGGTTTCTTTTACCCGCCAGTTGTATATGTTCTCGATGCGAGTCGGACCCTCGGCAAATAATGCCAACACCGCAGCCGTCATGGCAGCATCCGGAATATGGTTGAGATCGAGCGTTACGCCATGTAACTTGCCTGGCGAGATCTCTATGGCATCTTTCTGTGTGGTTACTCGAGCGCCCATGGCCCTGAGCACTTCGGTAAATGCCACATCGCCCTGGACGCTGTCTTTGCCGATCCCGACGACTCTTATCCCGCTTCCGCGCACAGCTCCGGCGGCGAGAAAGTAGGTGGCGGAGGAAGCGTCGCCTTCCACCAGGAAATCGCCTGGGGTGACGTATTGCCCTGGTTGTACCGTGAATGTCTGATAATTATCGTGGCCTGCGTCAGCGCCAAAAGCGCGCATCATATGAACGGTAATATCGAGGTAGGGTTTCGACACCTGTTCGCCGAGGATCGATACTTTCACGGCTTCGGTCGCCAGCGGTGCTGCGAGTAACAAAGATGTCAGGAACTGGCTGGATACGTCGCCACGCATTTCGATACTGCCGCCGTTCAGCCCTTTGCCACGCACCTCGAGTGGTGGATAACCCTCGTTGTCGATATAACGAATGTCTGCACCGAGTTGTCGCAGACCGTCCACAAGGTGCGCAACCGGCCGTTCACGCATCCGCGCGCTGCCATCGAGTCGGAACGTGCCGCGGCCTAACGTCAATGCGGCTGTCAGCGGCCGTAGAGCAGTCCCGGCCAGACCGAGGTCCAACTCAAAGGACTGCTCGTCGGTAACGAGTGGTCCCCCACACCCCGTGACGAAATGGTCGCCATCGTTGACGCGAATCTTCACCCCGAGTTGCCTGAGCGCCTCCAACATGAAATGGGTATCGTCGCTCACCAGCACGTTGCTGAGCCTGGTTTCTCCTCTCGCAAGAGCCGCCAACAGCAATGCGCGGTTGGATATGCTCTTAGAACCGGGCAGACGAACCTCGCCCGAAATTTCGTTGATAGGTTGCAGCGTCAGAGAGTGCATGGCAGCGGATTAAACGACAAAGCGTGACCGAAACCAATTCGGGCTGGCGTGATAGGCATGTATTCCCGAGGTGCGAGAACTAACTGACCTTGAGTCCTTCAGGAAGATGCGGGTGTGCGCTTTTGGGGCTTCGCCGTGGGTGGCGCTGGAACAAGACTACCCAGAAACTCCGCGAGGCTGCCTGCTACCGTCCGTAGTGGCTTATATCCGGGCCGTTCCAGAAGAATCCGGCCACTCTCGTTTTCTACCGAGAGAAACAGTTCCGAATCTTCCTCTGTGCATGCGAAGAATACGCTGAACGTGCTTCTACTACGCCGTTTGGCGAGCGCGTGGCCCACGAGGTTCTCAGTGAGGCGGATGACGTCTTCGTCATTCCACAGGAACAGGAGGCTTACATGTCCCTGTGGCGCCTCGGCCTCCAGACCGCCGGACCAATACCGACCGTAGTAGGATTTCAGATCGGGATGGATTTCTAATTCGAGCGCTCGTTCGAGTCGGGAGAAGTCGTTGGGTGTTATGGGGTGAATACGTTTGAGCGGTTCCCAGACGATCCGGTCGTTCCCATCGGCGTCTCGATACGGCTCGCTGATCTCGCAGAGTGAACGCCATCGGGGGTCGTGAATGTCCTCGAGACGCGGATAGGTTTTGAGGTATTGCTCGACGAAAAAGTCGAGTGCCTCGTTGATAGCCACGATTCACACCGGTTCGCAGATGAAGTAAGAATCATATCATCGGCGAAGCTCACCACGTCGTTCAGAACCGGAGGGACTATGTCTTCGAGATTGAGCCTGACGGCGTTCGCGGCGATCGAACATGCCGCGGCGCATCGACTCGACCAACAGGCGGCGTTCACTGGGTTCGAGTGCGCCTACCAGATCAATCAGCGAAGCGTGGCTCGCTGCCTGACTATCAGAGAGATGTACTCGAAACTGTTCGAGTGCGGCGGCCAGCACAGGTGCGTCGAACGGTTCGGCCGTGAGTGCTTGGTTTAATTCCTTTTGCGCTTGGCGGATCCCGCCGAGGCTTGGTCGCATTTCGCGAAAGTGTTGGCGGATTAACGGGCGCAGTTCGGCACGGCGTTCGTCTGTTAATTGTCTCAACACACGGGAAAAGCCGAGCGTCGGATCCATGATGGTCCTGTGCAGGTCGAGATTGCTCGCTCGCCCGATGAAAAACCCAGCTAGCGCGAAGTTCACAGCAACGGAGACGATGAGCGCCACGATGAGCCACTTATTGTTAGTCATCGCGTAATTCTACCAAGGTCGTCGCTTCGCTTGTTCTCGTTCCTACGAGTCATCTTCGAGCTCCTCATAGGTCGTACTGAATACCAGTAAGCTGAGTTCGTCGGCGAGTTGCGAATCTTCCTCGGGGATGGTGGTACCCAGAATGAATCCCAACGCCAGTGGGATGGTGGCAGCCAAGGCGGGTCGCCAAAGTGCACCTGTCAGCCAATCTAGTATGCGCTGGATACCGTCTCGAACGGGCAACTCGGCGAGAATTCTCTCATCCAGCCCGGGCGTAGCCCGATGTTCACGAAGTTGCGTTAGCTCTATTTCCAATGCGGCGGTTTCCTGCATCAGCCGAGCTGCTTCTGGCGAGGACTGCAACAGCCTCCTTGCCTCACTTGCTGCGGAATTCGGCCAGTCGTCGAGATCACTGCCCCAGCGGTCTAACGCTTCCGCGAGTTCACGTTCGTTGTTGATTTGATTGTGGTTATTCATTTTGCATCTCCCTCAATAAGAGTTGCCTTGAGCGTTCTTCTTGCTCTTGCTAACAAAGACTCCAACGCATGTAAACTGACGCCTAACACCGTTGCCGCATCCTGATTTGAAAATCCTTGCACCTGACAGAGCACCAGGGCGCAGCGTTGAGTTTCAGGTAGTGTTCCTATCGCATGTTTGAGTTTGTCTTGAGTCTCGCGATTTACGTGGTGTAGAAACTGATCGGACTTTTCGTCGACAAGCTCGGCTACTTCGATCTCATCGCTCGCCCGGCGTTTACGAAATTCGTCGACACTCAAGTTGTGGGCTATTCGGTGCAGCCATGTTGTGAATTTTACTCGTCCGGGTTTGAAGGTGTGGGCTTTCAACCAGACCCTTATGAACGTTTCTTGAGCAAGGTCGTCTGCATCGGCTGATGAGCCCGTAAAACGGATGAGGTAACCGTGAATAGAGTCCAGATGACGGCGTAGGAGGCATGCAAATGCCTCCTGATCGTTTCGGGTAACGCGAACCATTAGCTGCTCGTCGGTCAGTTCTCGCAATCGCGGTGAAGGCCCTTGTGTAGTCGCTGAAGGCTCTTGCAAGTTCGCTGAAGGCGTCGCTGAGGGCTCTTGCAAAGTCGCTGAAGACTCCTCAGCCTGAGCCATCGCGCATAGCGCGCCTTCCATCTCGTAGCTCGTCACGGGTGATCTCGCCATCCTCGTTACTGTCGAGAGCCCTCAACCGCTGTGCGCGGCCAGGGAACTCGTCCTGGTTCAAGCCACCATTTCCGTCAGCATCCATATGGGCGAACATCCTGTTCCGCATGAGAGTTTTCCGTGCTGCGCGGTGGTTTTCAGGGGCGAATTCTTCAGTGGACAGTTCACCGTTGCCGTCGGTGTCGAGTGCGGCGAAGAGTTCAGCCTGCGACTCCATACTATAATCGCCGCGATCGCCTCTGCCCATACGACCCATGTGCTCACCGTGAACCCTGGGTCCGTGACGGCCACTGAAGTGTCGTTCTCTCATGCCGCGGTGATCGATATCGACGTTAGCAAATTCTTCCTGACTCACTTCGCCGTCGCTATTGCTGTCTGCCTGAGCAAATGCTAGAGCAGCCTTGGCTTCCAGATCTGCGATAGAAATTGGAAATTCGTATCCGTGGGGGCCGCTCCAGGCTGCATTTGCCATGGTGAGTGCCAGAGCGGCCAAGGTGAGCGTAAATAGGGGTTTTGTCTTCATTTCGTCTCCGCGCTGATCGCTAGTGTATTACGAATCCTTGTACGTGCTGCGGAGGTCAACCCGTCGCTGTTTCGTAGCAGATCTCGATAAGCGTGTAATGCCGCTCCTCGTCCGCCTGCTCGAGTCGAATTTCGTCGTCGACGGCTTTCTTGAGCAACGCCCTGGCCATGGGAGAATCGATACTGAGATATTCTGGCTCGCGATCGAACTCATCGGGCCCTACGAGTCGGTATGTCAGCGTTGTGCCGTTTTCGTCTGCCAACCTGACCCATGCGCCGAAGTAGACCTTGCTGACATCGTTGGGTGGCCTATCGACTACCGTGATCTCATCGAGGCGTTTGGAGAGAAAGCGGATTCGAGAATCGATCTCCCGTAGTTGCTTCTTTCCATAGATGTATTCTGCATTCTCTGACCGATCACCGAGGGCCGCGGCTTCGGACACTTTCTGGGTCACTTCTGGACGCGTAACTTTCCAGAGGTGTTTCAGTTCACTATTCAGGACGTCGTAGCCAGCACGAGTGATATAGGGCGATGACTTCTCGCGCGGTGGTCGGTAGCGACTCATCGATGCGCTTCCAAACAGCGAAGATTCAGGATTAATGTCCGTCTGGATGCCGGTTTACCTGTTGCGGCGCCTTGCAATGCAATATTTTTTCTCGTCATTACCTAGCTAATTTTAGAATGCCGGGGATGGAAATGTGCAGCTCTTTCGCATCCCTGGATACGGACTCCTGGCAACGAAGTTTGCTCAGCGTATACTCCATCAGAGGGTGGAACCAGGAGGAAGGGATGCGTAGGCTCTACTACCTAGCCGAAGACATAGAAACCACCAAAACAGTTTCAAAAACGTTGCAAGCCGAAGGCATTAGAAACTGGAACTTTCATGTACTCGCGAAAGACGAGCAGGGGTTGTATCAACATCACATTCACCAGGCCAATACGTATCAGCAACTCGATGTTGTGCGTGCCGGTGAACGCTGGGCGTTGTTGGGTGGAGGGGTCGGTTTGTTATTTGGAATTCTCTTCTACTTCACCGAGATTTTGCCGTGGGCGGTGGACGGCCTAACGATTTTTCTGACGACATTGGTTGGCAGCCTGTTCGGTGCCTGGCAAGGAGCGATGGTGGGGCTCTCGAGAGAGAGTTACAAAATTGAGTCGTTCCACGACGAGATAGAGGCAGGCCGGTACCTGATCATGGTGGATGTTCAGGGAGAGAACAAAACGCGGGTGCGGGAGGTCATGAGCCTCGGCTTTCCTACGGTTCGTTTCTGCGGCAATGATACGATTACGATCAATCCGTTGAAGCGCCAGACGCTACCGACGTATGTCCATATCACCCGTTGATGAAGCTGGCTGATGGTTGCCTCGTGGGGGTCTGAGGTCTGCTGGAGCGGAAATCTAGTCCGGACTGGTATCCTAGTGTCCTGTCTCTAACGTAAGGCAACATGCCTCAGATCATCGATTTCTACTGGGATATCGGCAGCACGAACACTTACTTCGCGCTGCACCTGATTAAGCCTATCGCAAAGCGTCATGGCGCACAGTTGGTGATGCATCCATTCAACCTCGGATATGTTTTTCGCCACCATCACTACATTTTGAGCGAAGAGCCAGCGATCAAACTGCGTAATCGGCGCCGGGATCTCGAGCGCTGGGCCGAGAAATACGGGCTTCCTTTTCGAATGCCGGATCGCTTTCCTATCAAAACAAGCCACGCGCTGCGCGGCGCCATCGCCATGCGGGATTGGGGCCTTGAACTGGCCTATGTTGACCTCATCTTCCGCTGCTACTGGGAAGAAAACGATGCGTCGGTGGCCGAGCCAGAAGGACTGGCGCGGATAGCCGAAAAGCTGGGTGTTGGAGCGGATGAATTTCTCGCACGAGTCGACAGTGCGACCGTGCGTGAAGCGTTGATCGCGAGTACTAATGGCGGGCTCGACAAAGGCATTTTTGGTGCGCCGAGCTTTGTGATCGACGGTGAGCTCTATTGGGGCAAGGACCGTATGGAGTTCATCGAGGACGCGTTAACGTCGACTTGAACAATGCGCTGTTTCATCGCCTGTTTTGTGGATAACGACGCGGTAGAGCTTGCGTATCGCTGTCCGCGCATAAACGGCGTTCGCTGGTTGGCACCTGAAAATCTGCACGCAACGTTACGTTTCCTGGGTGAGATCGATGAGTTGCAAGTCATGCAGATGAATGAGCTCATACTCACACTCAAGGGCACTTCGGTCGCGACGACCGTGTCGGGCCTGGACGGATTTCCACGGCGACGACGGGCGCGTGTTGTTGTGGCACGGTTGGCGGCGGCACCTCGGCTGGAAACCTGGGCACGCAGACTTGCTGAGACGCTTGGTGAACCCGACAGGCCTTTTGTTCCACACGTCACGCTAGGCCGTAGCCGTGGGGGAGCGTCAATCCCGGATGCGCCGTCTCTTACTGGGTTTGGGATCGTATTATCAGCACCGGCACTGTATGAGAGCGTGCTCGGGTCGTTTGGCGCGAGTTATCGCAGGGTCAGCAGCGTAGGAGACTCAGCAGAGTAGCTGTCGCTCGAATGGTGGACATTTAGGGCATCGAGGTTTGCAGTAAAGGCTAGTGCAGTTGAGGGTTCGTTCCGATGAGTGGACAAGCAGGCCACTATTCATCCTTCCAGCCAGGGTTGGTGACATCTCGGGGATCAAAGAAGTTTTCTTGTGATGTGATCTTGCCTTCGTCGTTCACTTGCAGGCGGTCGATGACACGAAGCGTGCAGGACATCGGTTGAACTCAGGCAGTAAGTTATGCGGGTGTCCAGCTGCAGCGATTGGTTAGGTGCGCGCTGGATTACTCCCATTCGATCGCGCCTATCGGCCAAGTATCGCTCTGAACCGGGACCACACAAAATGGATGACCCCCGGGCGCAACCATTACCCACCAGCCCTTCACTTTCTCTCGCTTACGAGCGCCAAGCTTCTCTAAACGTGTGACCTCCGCTTCCACATCATCCGTTTCGATATCGATGTGTACCCCTTCCCGACCTGGTTCGATTTTTTGAATCAGATAGTCGAGTTCACCGCTAAGTTCCGTATACCTTTCGCTGGGACTGAATTTTACATCCCGTCCTAGAGCCCCACCCCAAAATTTGCATGCGGCCTCATATGAATCTGCCTGGACGTCGAATAGGACTGCACATACTCGACTTCGGTGTGACATCGTGTGCGCCTAGCGTCGGAGTTCGGCGGCGGACGAAAGAGGCACCGCTTTTGCCTGTCCGCTGCAACAATTTGTTAGCTGGCGAGCTCAATAATCTTTGCATGCGCGTTTCCTTTGTTGACCTCCAACGTCGCAACAGCGATTGGCAGTGAAAAACGTCTAGGACCAGCACTGCCTGGGTTGACGTACAGTACTCCGTCACGCCTTTCGATGTTTGGCTTGTGGGAGTGTCCAGATACCACGACTTTGAATCCTGAGGCAATTGGGTCTAGGTCTAGATCGTATATGTTGTGAATGATGTAGATAGATAACCCGTTCAGCTCCAGGACTTCCTCCTTTGCGAATGCGTCCCCCCAAGGTGGTTTGTCAACGTTACCTCTTATTGCGGTTACTGGTGCAATATTTGCTAGTTGGTCTATTACGTCGATAGACCCGATGTCACCTGCGTGAATGATAAAATCGGACCCGGCAAGTGCCTTGATAGCTTCCGGCCTGAGAAGACCGTGTGTATCCGAGATGACTCCAATGTTTGCCATTCGATAAACGTTCGTTAGACGCTAACGTCTGAGTTCAGCGGCGCAGCAAAGAGGCGCGGGTTTTGCTCTTGAAAAATTTGCAGATTGCTCTGTCTGGGTGTTGCTGTTGCACTTCAAATGTAGATTCACCCGTCATCTCGGCGACCATTGATGTATAGAAACCACAAAGTTACTAACGCGCCGAGTAAGTACATTGCGGATCTGATGAAGATAAGTATGGGTGTATAGTCTGAAAACCAAGTCGCTCCGCGTTCAGTGGCAGCTTGTATGTACATAGCGAAGATTTGCCCATCCACCATTGTGCGTATGTAAAATAGAGCGGTGGCCAACAAATACAAGCTAGTACTAACGAGTACATAACACACCCGACATAGTGTATACTCGTTGGCCATGAAAAAGTTAGATGGCCGACGCCTGGACCACAAGACGCGTGAGCAGATTCGTATGCGTGTTGTGCAACAGATTGAAGCAGGCGAAAGCCCAGAAGTTATCGCGAAAGCGCTGGGTTTTCATCGATCCTGTATCTACGAGTGGATTGCCAAGTACCGCGAGGGTGGTCTCGATGCACTTAAGACAAAACCCATCGCGGGTCGTCCGCGCAAGCTCGAAGGCAAACGTCTGTCGAAGTTATATCGAATCATCACGACCAAGAATCCGCTGCAACTGAATTTTCCCTTCGCGCTGTGGACGCGCTCGATGATTCGCGAATTGATCAGCGATGAGTTTGGCGTTCACTTGAGTGATGTATCTGTGGGTCGTTTATTGAAGAAGCTTGGACTGTCGCCACAGAAACCACTGCGCCGTGCCTATCAGCAGAACTCGGAGGCGGTAGAACAGTGGCACAAGGAGACCTATCCTCAGATCAAGCGTTTGGCGAAGCGCGTTGGGGCAACGATTTTCTTCGAAGATGAATCATCGGTTCGCTCTGACTATCACAGTGGCACCACCTGGGCACCGAAAGGGCAAACACCGGTTGTGTCTAGCACGGGTGCTCGCTTCAGCGTCAACTTGGTCTCGGCAATCTCCGCCCAGGGCGCGCTGCGTTTCATGCTTGTCGAAGGGCGGTTCAACGCGGCCGTGTTCATCGATTTCCTCAAGCGTTTACTCAATGACTCAGATCGGCCCGTGTTTCTGATCGTCGATGGGCATCCTGTCCATCGTGCCGCGAAAGTGAAGCGCTTTGTGGCTTCTACAGAAGGTCAACTCCAGCTGTTCTTCTT
>SMUZ01008825.1_pt1 | contig 10904 bp, 11 predicted proteins | sample 2456421 | NCBI WGS metagenome assembly SMUZ01 (sample SAMN11095932, study PRJNA526329) | marine sediment metagenome | biome: Marine sediment; feature: Surficial sediment; material: Deep marine sediment; isolation source: Hadal surficial sediment | place: Pacific Ocean | collected 2014-11 | depth... | reverse complement strand
CGCGACGTGGTCCACGGCCGCCCGGTGAAGAACACCGACGCCCTGGCCAACCCCGACGCGCTGGAGCTTTACCGGGACTTGCCGGAGCTCAGGACGTAGAATTCGATCGTCTAGTGGCCTGCATCGACGGACACCGGCGCCACCGGGCGGCAGGCATAGGCTTGGGCGGGGCCGGCATGGGGGGAAGGGTTCGACCATGGTCATAGTCCTGTTCGAGGTGACGATGAAGCCGGGCAAGGAGGCGGGGTACTTCGACCTCGCCGGCCAGCTGCGCCCGGAGCTGGAGAAGGTGGACGGGTTCGTCTCCGTGGAGCGGTTCGAGAGCCTGGCCCAGAAAGGCAAATACCTGTCGATGTCGGTCTGGCGCGACGCGGACGCCGTGCGCGCCTGGCGCGACAACACCGATCACCAGGCGGCCCAGCGGCGGGGCAAGGACGAGGTGTTCGCCGATTACCGCATCCGGGTGACCGAGGTGGTGCGCGAGTACGGCGCCGAGCACGGCCTCCTCGACGTTCCCGCGGTCCCGCCCGGCGCGCAGGCGGCGGGCGAATAGCCAACCCGGGGGTCCCCATGCGCGGCTACTTCGGCATCGGCGTCGAGCGGATCACCAAGACCATGAACGTGGGCAACCTGTTCCGCTCCGCCCACGCGTTCGGCGCCGGTTTCGTGTTCACCATCTCCGCCGCCTATTCGCGCGCCGAGGGCGGTAAGGCCGACACCTCGGACACCCTGGGCGCGGTGCCGTTCTACAGTTTTCCCGATGTCGGCTCGCTGGTCCTGCCCGAGGGATGCACCCTGGTCGGCGTCGAGCTGGCCGAGGACGCCATCGATCTCCCCAGCTTCCACCATCCCCACCGCGCCGCCTACGTGCTGGGCCCGGAACGGGGTTCGCTGTCGGCGGCGCTGGTGGCGCGCTGCGGCTTCGTGGTCCGCATCCCCACCCGGTTCAGCGTCAACGTGGGCATCGCCGGCGCCATTCTCATGTACGACCGCATGCTCAGCCTGGGCCGCTTCGCGCGCCGCCCGGAGCGCCCCGGCGGTCCCACGGAGGCGCTGCCCGAGCACGTCTTCGGCGACCCGGTGATCCGCCGCCCGATGGAGAAATTCCGCGCCGCCCCGCCGGTGCGCGAAGCGGTGGACCAGGACTGATCCCGAAAGTCAAAACGACCGGGTCGTTTTGACGTGAGAAGCCCGCGACTGCGGGCCGCCGCTCCTGCGGCGAGCCAAGGGCGCGGATGCGCCCGCCCGGCGCCTGAGGGAGTCCAGAGAAGTCACAATGTTTGTGACTTCTCGTATAACCGCTGATCTACCCAAGCCAGTCTACTCAAGCCAGCCCTTCGCCACGCCCACGGAGCCGACACGCACGCCGGCGCGGTCCGGCACGGGCCGGTCCAGGTAGGGTTTGAGCGCCGCCTGCGCCTTTGCGTCGAGGGCGCCCAGGTGGCGCAGCAGCACGGCCATGACCGTCTCCGCGGCGCGCCGGGCCCCGTCGTCGATCTTCAGCGCCACGCCCAGGCCCAACGAGGCCACGGCGGCCACGTAGACGCCTTCGGCGCCGATCTTGACCACGAAGGCGCCGCGCCCGGCCTCGATCGCCACCGTGTCGAAGCGCTCCCGGCCCGCCACCAGATCGGGGTGGCCGGTCATGGCGGCGACGATGCGCCGGGCGGCGGCGGCGCGCGGCGGCGCCAGGCCGCGGGGATCGGCGAGGCCCGCCATGGCGCGGGCGATGGCGGTCACGGGCATGGCGATGACCGGAATGCCGCAGCCGTCGGTGCCCCGGGCCGCGCCCTCCAGGGCGACGCCGCCGAGGTCCGCGAGAACCCTCTCGATGCGCTTCTGCACGGGATGATCGGGCCGCACGTAGCCCGCCGTCGCCTCGCCCAGGTGAACGGCGGTGGTCAGGAAGCCCGCGTGCTTGCCCGAGCAGTTGTTGTGCAGCGGCGAGGGGTCCTCGCCGGCGCGTACCAGGGCCCCGGCCGCCTCATGGTCCGTGGGCGGGTGGGTTCCGCACTCGAGATCCCCGGGCGCCAGGCCGATGCGCTCCAGCCACGCGGCGACCGGGCGCACGTGCTCGGGCGCGCCGCCGTGGGAGCCGCAGGCAAGCGCGATTTCCGCATCGCTCACGGCGAAGCGATCGGCGGCCCCGGTCTCGACCAGGGGCAGCGCCTGCAGCGGCTTTATCGCCGAGCGAGAAAAGACCGGCCCCTCGACGTAGCCCCAGGCATGGACCACCGAGCCGTCCGCGTCGACGACCGCCGCCGCGCCCCGGTGGCGGCTTTCCACCATGTCCCCGCGGGTGACCTCGACAAACACCGGGTTGAGCCGTCCCATGGCGTATCTGTGCCACCCGCCCGGGTCCTTGGCAAGGCCACCCTGGGCCCGTGACAAATCCACTGGCCGTGGGTATGAATGGCGCCATGAGGTCGGTATTTTCCCTGTGCGGCGTTTTCGCCGTGTTTTTGCCGCTTTGCGCGCTGCCGGCCGGGGCCGCGGAGGCCAAGGTGATCGACAACTTCCACGACTGGACCGCCTTCGCCGAAAAGGAAGGCGGCAAGAAGGTGTGCTACATGGCCAGCGCGCCGGAAAAGGCGGAGGGCAAATACAGGAAACGGGACGACCCGTACGTTCTGGTGACCCACCGCCCGGCGGAGAAGAGCATCGGCGTGGTCAGCGTCCGCGCCGGTTACACCTACAAGAAGGACAGCGACGTCGAGGTCAACATCGACGGGCAGCGGTTCACCCTGTTCACCGACGCCGGCCAGGCCTGGGCCCGTGATACCAAGACCGACCGGGCCCTGGTCAGGGCCATGAAGGGGGGCTTGGCCATGATCGTCGCCGGCATATCCAGCCGCGGCACCCTGACCACCGACACCTATTCCCTGAACGGCTTCACCGCCGCCTACGACGCCATCACCAGGGCCTGCGGGGTAATACCAAGGAGCGCTGATCATGGCTCATAGAGATCGCGTAGGCGGCTCGTCGGGCAGGAGGAAAGTTGCCGGCGATGCGGTGCATCGTCAAAACTTTTCGACGCCCCCGACGGGCCGCATACGCGACCGGAACGGCGGCTTACCAAGGCTTTCGGACGGCGTCGCGCACGCTTCGCGATGCCCCGCATCGCCACGGCGCACACTCCTGGCCGAAAACCTTGGTAAGCCGGCTCGTCGGGTCATGATCAGCGCCCCTTGGTATAAAGTGAGCACGAGACGCGCATGGCCCGGCGGCGACGGCGCGATCGCCGGCCGCAGGGCCTGAGAAGGACCGCCATGGCGCACCAACGCACCAACCTGATCGGCCTGTCGCGGGAGGAACTGGCGGCAACGCTGGACGCGGCCGGCGCCACGCCGTTGCGCGCCAAGCAGCTCTGGCACTGGATGTACTATCGGGGCGTCACCGATTTCGCCGCCATGACGACCCTGTCGAAGCGCTTGCGCGCGACGCTCGCCGACCGCTTCGTCATCGCCCGCCCGGAGGTCCGCCAAGCCCTGGTTTCCAAGGACCGGTCGTGCAAGTGGCTTCTGCGTTTCGCCGACGGCAACGAGGTCGAAACCGTGTTCATCCCGGAAGAGGACCGCGGCGCGCTGTGCATCTCCACCCAGGTCGGCTGCACCCTGACCTGCCCGTTCTGCCATACCGGAACCCAGCGCCTGGTGCGCAACCTCGCCGCCGGCGAGATCGTCGGGCAGATGATGGTGGCCCGCGACGCCTGCGCCGAGTGGCCGTCTCCCGAAGGGGGCCGCATGCTGTCCAACATCGTCCTCATGGGCATGGGCGAGCCCCTGTTCAACTACGACGCGGTGGCCACGGCGCTGCGCATCATCATGGACGGCGAGGGCATCGCGGTCTCCAAGCGGCGGATCACCCTTTCCACGTCCGGCGTCGTGCCCATGATACGGCGCTGCGGCGCCGAACTGGGGGTGAACCTGGCGGTCAGCCTGCACGCCGTCAGCGACGAGCTGCGCGACGAACTGGTGCCCATCAACAGGAAATACCCCATCGCCGAGCTGCTCGCCGCGTGCCGCGAATACCCCGGCGCCGGCAACACCCGGCGCATCACGTTCGAGTACGTGATGCTCAAAGGCGTCAACGATTCGCCCGCCGACGCCCGCGCGTTGACCCGGCTGGTGCGCGGCATTCCGGCCAAGTTCAACCTCATTCCCTTCAACCCGTGGCCGGGGGCGGTCTACCAATGCTCGCCGCCGGGGGCGATGAAGCGGTTCTCGCGGATTCTCAACGACGCCGGCTACGCGGCGCCCATCCGCGCGCCGCGGGGCCGCGACATCATGGCCGCCTGCGGCCAGCTTCGCTCGCAAAGCATGCGGGTCCGTGCGGCGGAGGCGTCGATGGCGTGTTGACGCGGCGGCGGGCGGCTTACCAGCCGGTGCAGCGGGGCCAGCGGGCGATCACCTCGGTGCCGCCGTCGATGACGTGGTAGGCGTCGTACGCGGCGGCCGTCATGCAGGCGTGGTTGGGCAGCACCCGGACCTTGGCGCCGATGGGAAGGGCGTCGAAGGGCAAGGGCGCGTCGCCGGTGACGGCGCCGTGTTCCTGGTGCACCGCGCCGACGCGCAAACCCGCGATCGGACGCGCCGTGTCCGCCTCGCAGACCAGGCCGTAGCCGCAGTCCTCGGGCAGCTTCTCCGTCGAACGGTCCTTCGACAGCGCCAGGGCGCCGGCGTCGACGAGCAAGGTGTTGTCGCCCGGGCGGTGGCCGATCACCGTGGCGAGCACGGAAACGGCGATGTCCCGGCGGCCGCAGACGCCGATGCCGGCCTGGTACAGGTCGCAGAACATGTAGACGCCGGGGCGGGTCTCGGTGACGCCGGTGAGATCGCGGGCGAAGCGGGCCGTCGGCGTCGAGCCGACGCTGACCACGGGACAGGGCAGGCCCCCGGCGCGCAGGCGCCCGGCCGCCGTGACCGCGACGGCGCGTTCCCGTTCGGCGACCGCGGCCATGGCGTCGGCGTCGCGGCAATCGTAGGACTGGCCGGCATGGGTCAGCACGCCGGCAAGGCGCACCGATGGCGCATCGTCGAGGATGCGCGCGATGTCGAGAAGCTCCGGCCCGTCCGCCGCCACGCCGCCGCGCGCATCGCCGCAGTCGACCTCGATCAAGACCTCATGCGGGGCGCCGTGGGCGGCGATGGCGCGGGCCACGTCCGGGCTGTCGGTCAGGATCTTCAGGTCGGCGCCGTTGTCCCCGAGCGCCGCCGCGGCGTCCAGCTTGCCGGGCACCATGCCGACGGCATAAGCGATATCGGCAATGCCGTGTTCCAGGAAATAGGCGGCCTCGCGCAACGTCGAAACGGTAATGCCTCCGGCGTTGCCGGCCAGGGCCAGGCGGGCCACGTCGGCCGACTTGGCGGTCTTGAGATGGGGCCGCAGGGCGACGCCGAGTGCGCGCACCCGTTCGGTCATCGCGTCGATGTTGCGGGCAAGGATGCGGCGGTCGAGAACGAGGGCGGGCGTCAAAAGGTCGTGCAGGTCCATCTTATACCAAGGAGCGCTGATCATGGCCCATAGAGATCGCGTAGGCGGCTCGTCGGGCAGGAGGAAAGGTGCCGGCGATGCGGTGCATGGTCAAACCTTTTCGACGCCCCCGACGGGCCCCATACGCGACCGCAACGGCGCCTTGCCAAGGCTTTCGGACGGCGTCGCGCACCCTTTGCGATGCCCCGCATCGCCACGGCGCACGCTTAGGGCCGAAAACCTTGGTAAGCCGGCTCGTCGGGTCATGATCAGCGCCCCTTGGTATTATACGCTCCCTTCCCGGGCTGGTCTCCTGGGCGGGCCCGGATTGTACGCGCCCCGTGGGTGGGCGCAAGTACGCCGGGGAGGAGCGCGGCGGCGGGCGGCTAATATTCTTGAACCATCGTTCAAAAAACGATACCGTGTCCGCGCAAGGGAGCATGTGCCATGGCAAGACCACGGGAATTCGACCGCGACCAGGTGGTGGACCGGGCGGTGGAGGTTTTCTGGCGCAAGGGCTTCGAGGCCACGTCCATCCAGGATTTGGTCGAGGCGACGGGCCTCAACCGCGGCAGCCTGTACAACACGTTCGGCGACAAGGCCGGCCTCTTCGAAGCGGCGTTGGAGCGCTACATGGCGGGCGCCCCACCGCAGCATGTCGTGGCCGCCGCCGACACCGGCCCGCCGCGCCAGGTGATCGGGGAGTTTTTCGCCCGGCTGGTGGAGCTCGGCGCCTCCGACACGGAGCGCCGCGGATGCCTGATGACCAACACGGCGGCCGAACTGGCGGCCCGGGACGAACGGGTCGCGGCGCAGGTGGCGGAAGCGATGCAGGGGCTGGAGGAGGCCCTGTTCCGGCTGATCGAGCGGGGGCAGGAGACCGGCGAGATCGCGCCCTGGCGGGACCCCCGCGCCCTCGCCCGATTCCTGGTGGCGTCGGCCCAGGGCCTGCGCATCACGGCCAAGCTCAATCGCGATCGCGGCGCGCTCGAGGCCATCGCCGACATCGCCCTTTCCAACCTGGACTGACCATGGGGCCGGAAAATCGTAGTTTTTTAAACGATCATTCAAATTGGCCGTTGACACATGCCGGTGTGCCTGTTACATCCTTCCGGAGTTATAGAATGAACGTTCTATATTGCGCCCACCCAACGGATCAGGAGTATGCACCATGAGCAGGTACGCACCCCACACGGCCGAATCGGCGCCCGAGGCGTCCCGCCCCGGCCTGGAGAAGGCGGCACGGAAGTTCGGCCGCCTGCCCAACCTTATCGCCGTCATGGCCGAATCACCGGCGACGCTGGACGGCTATCTGGCCCTGCACGGGAATTTCGAGCAGAGCGCGTTCAGCCCCGGCGAACGGCAGGTCCTGTTGCTCACCATCAGCACGATGAACGGCTGCGCCTACTGCGTGGCGGCCCACACCATGGGGGGCAAGATGGCGGGCCTGTCCGACGCCGTCGTCGAGGCGATGCGCGACGGCAACCCCATCCCCGATGTGCGGCTGGCGGCGCTCAGCGGGTTCGCCACGGCGATGGTCGAAAAGCGCGGCTGGGTGTCCGACGCCCAGATCGCCGCCTTCCTCGACGCCGGCTTCACCAAGGCGCACGTGCTCGAGGTCGTGCTCGCGGTGTCCTTGAAGACGCTCAGCAACTACATCAACCACATCGCCGACACGCCGCTGGACGCGGCCATGGAGGCGCACCGCTGGACCAAGGCCGCCTGAGCGCCCCGGGTTGCGGCCCGAGGCGCGCGCGGCGCCCACGGTTCAGGCCCTTGGAGGGTATCGTATGAGTCGGGAGATCCTCTTCTTCGGCGATCCCATGTGTTCCTGGTGCTGGGGGTTCTCCCCGGTGCTCGACGCCATCGGCGAACACTTCGGCGACCAGGCGCCCGTATCCCTGGTCGTCGGCGGCCTCAGGCCCGGCACCACCGAGGTCATGAGCGACCCTATGAAGGCGTCCATCCGCCATCACTGGGAGGAAGTGGGCCGGACCACGGGCCAGCCGTTCTCGTTTGCGTTCTTCGAGCGGGACGGGTTCGTCTACGACACCGAACCCGCCTGCCGGGCCGCGGTGACGGTCAGGAACCTGAAGCCGGAAGCGGCGTTGGCCTATTTCCAGGCGCTGCACCGCGGCTTCTACGTCGACAACGAAAACATCACGAAGCCGGGACCCCTGGCCGAACTGGCCCGGCATGTCGGCATCGAGCCCAAGGCCTTTACCGACGCCTTCACCTCGGCCCAAATGATCGACGAGACGATCAACGATTTCCGCTACGCCCGCGGCCTCGGCATCACCGGGTTCCCGGCGCTGGTGGCGAAGGATGACGGAGGCCTTGCCGCCCTGACGCTCGGTTACCGGCCCTTCGACGCGCTGAAGCCGGTGATCGAGTCCTGGCTGAACGGCACGTCGACCCGCGGCTAGGAGCGCCCTAGGCGCGCGCCTGCGCGTCTCCCCCGGACCGGCGTCGAAAGGCCCCGCCGCTTGCCCCGGCGGGGCATTTGCCTATACTGCGCCGCCTGTCCGTCCCCGCACCTGCAAAAGGTCCTGGAGAACCCATGAGCGGCGATGTGAAAAAGGTCGTGCTGGCCTATTCGGGCGGTCTCGACACCTCCGTCATCCTGCGCTGGCTCGGCGACACCTATGGCTGCGAGGTGGTCACGTTCACCGCCGACATCGGCCAGGGCGAGGAGCTGGGGCCGGCCCGCGAAAGGGCCGAGAGCCTGGGCATCCGGGAGATCTTCGTCGAGGACCTGCGCGAAGAGTTCGTGCGCGATTACGTCTTCCCCATGTTCCGCGCCAACGCGCTGTACGAGGGGACGTACCTGCTGGGGACCGCCATCGCCCGCCCCCTGATCGCCAAGCGCCAGATCGAGATCGCCGACGCCGTCGGCGCCGACGCCGTCGCCCACGGCGCCACCGGCAAGGGCAACGACCAGGTGCGCTTCGAGCTCGCCTATCACGCGCTCAACCCCGCCATCACCATCATCGCCCCGTGGCGGGAATGGGACCTGGATTCCCGCACCAAGCTGATCGAGTACGCGGAAAAGCACGGCATCCCGACGCCCAAGGACAGCCGCGGCGAGCCGCCCTATTCCACGGACGCCAACGTCTTGCACATCTCGTACGAGGGCAAGGCGCTGGAGGACCCCTGGGTGGAGCCCGACGAGAGCCTGTTCCAGCGCACCGTCGCGCCCGAAGACGCGCCCGATTCGCCCACCTATCTGGAGATCGGGTTCGACACCGGCGACCCGGTGGCGGTGGACGGCGAGCGCCTGTCGCCCGCCGCCCTGCTGGAACGGCTCAACGACGTGGCCGGAGCCAACGGGGTGGGGCGCGTCGACATGGTGGAGAACCGCTTCGTCGGCATGAAGGCGCGCGGCGTCTACGAGACCCCCGGCGGCACCGTGCTGCTCGCCGCCCGGCGGGCCATGGAAAGCATCACGCTGGACCGCGGCGCCCAGCACCTGAAGGACGAGGTGATGCCGCGCTACGCGGAGATGGTCTACAACGGGTTCTGGTTTTCGCCCGAGCGCGAGATGCTCCAGGCGGCCATCGACCAGACCCAGGCCAACGTCACCGGCACGGTGCGAGTGAAGCTCTACAAGGGCAACGTGACCGTGGTCGGGCGCAAGGCGCCGAACAGCCTGTACGACCAGGAGACGGCCACCTTCGAGGCGGATTCGGTGTACGACCAGCGCGACGCCGAGGGGTTCATCAAACTCAACGCCCTCAGGCTCAGGCTGGGCAGGAAATCACGCGACTAGGGCATGGACTCATTAACCGGGGTTGCGAGTGGCGATGTCCGCTCACAGGTCCACACCGGTCAACCGCAACGAACTCGGCGATGCCCGTTCATGACCCATAGCGGAAGTCGTTGGCGTTGATCGCTCACTGGGAATTGCCTGTTCAGCCGGTCGCGGACCTCATCGCAATGCTTGTGCAGCGCGGAATATCCGACTGGCGTATCCTAATCAGCATCTCTGGTGCTACGATTTTGTTTTTTCGTAACGTCAAAGTCACGGCGAAGCGACGTCTGCCGGTGGGAGAAGGTTGGTGTGCCTGAAAGTGCGCTCGCGAAACTAAGAAAGACCCATGATGTATCCCGTACCAGACAATGAGGTCGAACGCGTTGCGGCGGTCGAAACCTATCATGTCACTGATACACTGCCCGAGTTGTCTTACGACGACATCGCCGAGCTAGCAGCACAGATTTGCCAGTGCCCTGTTGGCTTGATCAACATCATCGCCGACACGCGCGAGTGGCTGAAGGCAAAATACGGGCTGCCGCCGGACCTCACGTATTTACCGCGGGGTACAGCATGCTCGACCGCGATCTGTCAAAGCGATCTCCTGACCGTGCCTGACCTCGCAAAGGATGAACGCTTCGCCGACCAAGCGGCCGTCAAGGGTGAGCCACACTTCCGTTTCTACTGCGGCATGCCGCTGATCAATACCGAAGGCTATGCCCTCGGAACGGTCTGCGTGTTCGATTTCGAACCGCGGAAGTTGACCTTCGAGCAGTCGGAATCCTTACGCCGCCTCTCGCGTCAGACCATGGCGCAGCTCGAATTGCGTCGGAAACTCATCGAGTTGAGTGGCGCACGGCAAGCGTTGGAGTCCGAGAAGACGAGATCAGACGAACTGCTGCTCAATATCCTTCCTGCGAAGATCGCGGACGAATTGAAAACCCGGAATGAGGTCGAACCCAGACACTACGATTCGGTGACGATCATGTTCACCGACTTCAAGGGGTTTACACGCATCGCGGAGGCGTCGGAGCCGCGTACCCTGGTCAACGACCTTAATCAGTATTTTTCCGCCTTTGACGAAATTATCGGGCACCACAATCTGGAGAAGCTCAAGACCATCGGCGACGCCTACATGTGCGCTGGAGGGTTGCCCGAGGAAAATCGTACCCATTCCGTCGACGCCTGTCGCGCGGCCCTCGAGATTCAGGAGTTCATGACTCGGGCAAACAGGCAGCGGGAGAAAATGCGCCTGCAGCCCTGGGAGCTGCGAATTGGACTAAACACCGGTCCAGTCATGGCCGGGGTCGTTGGGAAAAAGAAGTTCACCTACGACATATGGGGTGATGCTGTGAACGTCGCGGCGAGGATCGAATCAAACGGAGAGGCGGGCCGGATCGCGCTATCCGAAAGCACATATCACCGTGTCAAGGACCAGTTCGAGTGCGAGCATCGCGGCCTGATCGAAGCCAAGAACAAGGGTCTCCTGGACATGTACTTTCTCAATCGAATCAACTCCGAATCTTCCCGAGACTAGACAGGGCACCCTCGCCCCTTTGCTGAGCCTGAGGCTGTTGTGCAGACCCTAATCGTCTCGAATCGAATATGTATGGTCGGATGTCCGCTTATGGCTAAAAGCGGAAGTGGCCGAATGGGCGGATTTGCGACCGGTGTTGGCTCT